>RCNH01000374.1_pt1 | contig 19147 bp, 17 predicted proteins | sample 2041161 | NCBI WGS metagenome assembly RCNH01 (sample SAMN09708215, study PRJNA481090) | Feces metagenome, whole genome shotgun sequencing project. | biome: feces | host: Leptonychotes weddellii | place: Antarctica: Sion Island | collected 2010-03-01 | reverse complement strand
GGGCGACGCTCGACACGCTCCGCCGTATCTGACTCGGTACGCTGACGTCTGTCGCGGCCGAAGCGCGAAAGTACCGATGTCGAGTCGTTTTTAAAATCCTTCATAATTACTTGTTTATTTGACGGCGCAAAGATAGAAAGAAAAAAACGGAATCCGATGCAGCGCGAAAACAAATAACGTAAAATTAACGCGGCGAGAATCTAAAGCCCCTATCCCTCTGAAACAGAAGTGGCAACCAACGGTTAAAATTCTTCAATGCACAGCCCTGTTGTATCGTCAAATCTACACATCACCCTCCTCTGTTTCTAAAATAATAAAAATCAAGAGCGGAGAAGCTCGTGCCATAGTGGCATGTCATACCCTAAAAAGAAAAGCGGACAACCACCCTGTTTCGGGGGCGGTTATCCGCTCGTAAGTCTTCTTCTGAAAGGATTATCGTGCGTAGGCAGGGTGATATTTGTTGAGAATACAACGCACCTCCTGTTTGTTGCCCGTAAACTCGAAGCAATCGACTATCAAATCATCGTCTCTGAAGTTGCCAATCATGGGGGCGAGAACTTTCAGCACCTCCAATTTCTCGCTGTCGAAATTGTATTGGCGAAGAATATGGGCGCACTGTGCACTGGTGAAAAAGGCGGTGTGCTCCTTGTCCTTCAGCAGGAGCAGTCGTTCGCTGTCGAATTTTTTGCGCTTGAAGGCTGCCATGAAGCGTTCAAAGTCGGTATCGTTCATAATCTGCACATACTTCGAAGCCCTTGCGGCATTGACAATGATTTTGTGCACCTTGCGGCGGCTGTTGTCGAATGAGGATAAGAACAGTTCCTCGATAAGGTCGCCGTTGTGGTAGTCCGTGATGTTGGGGGCTACCTCCTTAAGGCATCGGATTCGCTCGTCTTCCCAGTCGAACAGTTGTATGAGCTTCACGCACTGACGGCATGTGAGGTGCAGGTAGGGGGCTTCCTCCCTGACTCTTTGCATACGCTCGTCGGAAAAGTCCTCCTTTTGCAAGGCATCGTAAAAACGGTCGAAACGCTCCTCGTTGCGGTAGCCGCTGTCGGGCTGATGCAGTGCGGGCGGACAAATGGCGATGATGGGCTTGCGGGACTCCGTGACGGTATCGGTGTCGATGGCCACGACTTTGTCATCGACAAAAATGACGGTCAGCTTCACGGGCTGATTTTCGTAATGGTAGGCTTGTCGATATTTCCACTGCTCGGTGTCAGGGTCAAATCGTTTGAAGTCGGGTTTACCCATCAGTTCAGCCACTTCGGTGGTGGTCATGCCCCTTTTCAGTGCATGGATTTTGTCTTGCGGCGATTCGGCGAGGTGGACGACACCGCACGAAGTGGAGCCGAAGACCAGCAGAGACATCGTGATGACAGATATACTTTTCAACATAATTTTACGTTTTAAGGTTCAACACAAACGTATCGCTCGGCGATAAACCTCAGGGGTTCATTGCAACAAAAATAGTAAAAAATGCAGAACGCAACAACAACTTTTTGGCAAAAAATTTGAATTTTTCATCTCCGAAATTTCTTATCTTTGCATCCATGAATATGACTAAAGAAATAATGCGCATTGCGCTTCCCAACATCATCTCCAACATCACGGTGCCCCTCATGGGTATCGTCTCGACAGCCATCGCCGGTCACTGGGGTGATGACTCCACGGCCACCATCGGAGCTTTGGCCATCGGAGTATCGATATTTAACTTCATCTATTGGAATTGCTCATTCGTGAGAATGGGTACAAGCGGACTGACGGCGCAGGCCTTTGGTGCGGGCGACTGGAACGAATGTACCAACATGCTGGCGCGCGCCCTGAGTGTTGCCGTGTTGATGGGTCTTATCCTCGTGTTGTTGCAGTACCCCTTGGGCGAGTTGAGCCTGTGGGCGATGAATGGCGGCCCGATGGCAAGAGACTATTTCTATGCCCGTATTTGGGCTGTCCCGGCAGGTATCCTGCTCTTCGGCTTCAACGGCTGGTTCACGGGTATGCAGGACGCCATTACCCCCATGATTACCGCCATCTGCGTCAATCTTATCCATATGGCCAGCAGTGCGCTTTTGGCTTTTCAATTTGATTTGGGTATTGTCGGCATCGCCTATGGTTCGGTGATTGCCCAGTGGTCGGGTGTTCTGCTTGCATCGATTCTCTTGTGGCGCAAGTACCGCAAGTTCCTCAAGCCCGTGCCCTGGTCGGAGATTTTGGATATTAAGCCTCTCAAGAAGTTCTTTGTCATCAACCGAGACATCATTCTGCGTACGCTCTGCATCGTGATGGTCTACACCTTCTTCACGGCGGCATCGTCACGCATGGATAATCCTGCCCTGCTGGCGGTCAATACCCTGCTCTTGCAGCTCTTCACCCTCTTCTCCTACATGAATGACGGATTTGCTTATGCCGCCGAGGCACTAACGGGACGTTTCGTCGGAGCGAGAGACCATATAGCACTGAAGAAGTGTATCAAGGAGTGTCTGTTGTGGGGCGTGGTGCTCTCCATAGGATTTGTATGTATGTACATCGGTTTCTGGAAAGACTTGTTGGGTATCTTCATCAGCGACTCGAATAAGGACGCTGCCACACTCATCGAGCTGGCGAGTCAGTATATCGGTTGGGTGATTATCATTCCGATTGCCAGCGTGGCACCCTTCATCATGGACGGTATCATGGTGGGAGCCACCGAGACGCAAATCATGCGCAACTCGATGTTCTTCGCTACCCTCGCCTACTTTGCCATCTACTACATCGGCTCCCCCTTCATCGGCAACAACGCCCTGTGGATGGCCTTCACCCTGCTGATGGTGATTCGCGGTATTCTGCAATATCTGATGACCCACCGTCTGACGGATATCTACAACAAAATTATCGCCCGACAATAGGTGATTTCCTCGTAAGACACAAAGCAGACCCGATGGTTGTCGGGTCTGCTTTTTTATGGTGAGACAGTAAAAAATTACCCAAAGGCAGTGTTTGCTTTCGGGTATTGTCTTTTTGCGAGCGGTGGAGTTTACATCTTGTGGCTAAGGTCGGCAAACGTAGCCCCCACAAATGTGGCAAGGTCTTTGGGAGAGAGTCTTAGTTGTAAACCTCTTACACCGGCACTGATGTATATAAATTCATGTTCCAAAGCCGTCTCGTGGATAAACGTCGGGAATTGTTTCTTCATGCCGATGGGTGTGCATCCGCCACGAATGTACCCAGTCGTGGGCAACAACTCCTTCATGGGGATAAGGTCTGCCTTTTTGTTTCCCGAAATCTTGGCGGCAGCCTTCAGATTCACTTCGTGGTCTCCGGGAATCACACATACAAAATGACCGTTTTTGTCGCCCTTCATCACGAGGGTCTTGAACACGCACTCGATGGGTTCGGAGAGCTGTTCCGCCACATGTGTCGCTGCCAGATTGTTCTCATCGACCTCGTAGGGAATCAACTCGTAAGCTATTTTTGCGCGGTCGAGCAGTCTGGCGGCATTCGTTTTTTCGATTTTTTTAGTAGTCATAATTTTTGTTCGAAATTTCCCATTAAATATCACAAAGGTAGTATATTTTAGCGAATTGCACGCAAAATTATTAAATTTGTCAAGTATTTTCTCATTTGAGCTCTATGCAAAGAATTATATCACTGATATTTGTCCTACTATTTTTCTGCGGTCAGGCCGTGGCTCAAAGTACCCGTGTGAGGGGAAGAGTCACCGATGCCTCGAACGGTGACCCTTTGCAGTTTGCCAGTGTGGTATTCCCCGGTACGGTGGTGGGCATCACCACCGATGAGAACGGTATCTATACACTTGAAACCCGCGACACGGTGTCACAAATCTCGGCTTCGATTGTCGGTTATGCCACCAAGACCCTGCCCGTCAAAAGAGGCACATTCTCTCAAGTGGATTTCGCCCTCGACCCCGTGACTTTTGGTATCGGAGAGGTGACCATCACCCCCGGTGCCAATCCTGCCTATCCCCTGCTGGAGGGCGTCCTGCGCAACCGCAAGAAGAACAACCCCCGAGAGTATGACCGTTACCGTTGTGCCACGTACACCAAAATGGAGTTGGATTTGAGTAATATCAAACCCTACTTCAAATCCAAGCGTCTGCAACGCAACTTCGGCTTCATCTTCAACTACATGGATACCTCCGCACTGACGGGACACTCCTACCTCCCGGCGATGATTTCGGAGACCCATGCCGACCGCTATCACAGCAACAACCCCTCATTTTCGCGCGAGGTGATACGTGCCAACCGTGTGTCGGGTGTGGAGGACAGTTTCAGCGTGGCGCAGTTCACGGGACAGATGCACGGCGATGTGAATTTCTACGATAGCTTCATCGATATCTTCAATATCCGTTTTGCCAGTCCTTTGGCCGAAGGTGGTAAGGCATTCTACAACTACTTTTTGGTAGACAGTCTCGATATTGACGGCCGCAAGAACTACAAAATCCGTTTCCACCCCAAGCGTATGACTACCCCCGTATTGGACGGTGAGGTGCTGATTGACTCGGCGACCTACGCCCTGACTTCGGCATCGGCACGTATGCCCAAGGGAGTGAATGTGAACTGGATTAAGCACATGAGGTTGGACAACGAATTTCGGTTGGTCAATGACTCGGTGTGGTTTCACAACCGTGACTATGTGGCAGCCGAATTCTCACTCACCAATGCCGACTCCACCAAGCTGACCTCCTTTATCGGTACGCGTGAGGTGTTGTACACCGATGTGGTTCTCGACGAGGAGATTCCCGATGAGATTATCCATGCCGACAACAATGTGGTGCTCGGGCACGAGGACATTACACAAAAGGACAACGAATATTGGAACAAGGTGCGTCCCTATGCCCTTTCACGCAAGGAGCAGGGCATCTACGCCATGGTCGATTCCATACAGGACGTGCCTCTTTATCGTAATATCTACACCCTCATCAATACCATCATCTGCGGCTATTGGAACACGAAGTACATTGGCATAGGCCCTTACTACAAGCTGGCGAGTTTCAACCGTCTGGAGGGCTTGCGTATGCAGCTGGGCGGACGAACCACCACGGCGGTGAGCAAGCGTGTGCGTCTGAACGGATATATGGCCTACGGTACGCGTGACGGTCTGTTCAAGGGTGGCGGTTCTGTGGAGTTGGCCTTCAACCGCCGGCTCACCCGCAAGTTGGAGATTGGCGGTCGTCACGATATGCTCCAGCTGGGTGCAGGTCAGAATGCCTTGGCGGAGAGCAATATCCTCTCCTCGATGTTGTCGCGTGGTGACCAGCGTATGTCGATGATTAACCGCGGAAACATCAACTATGAGCACGAGTGGCGACACGGCATCAGCAATACGCTGGGCTTCCAGCTGCAACGCATCTACTCCAACCGCTATGTGCAGATGTTGCGTCCCGACAGCTCGCGCGTCAATTCCGTGGCTGATGCTTCGTTTAGCGTGGGTATGCGCCTGTCGAAGAACGAGAACATCTACCGCATGACCTTCGACAAAAACTATTTGGGTTCGAAATATCCCATCTTCATGTTCAACTTCACGGCAGGCATTCCCAAGTTGCTGTCGGGAGGCTCGGAGTATTACCGCTTCGAGGGTGGTATCCGCTATCGTCCCGAACTGCCGCCCATCGGTCAGTCTGACATCTACATCTCGGGCGGTACCATTCGCGGTCGTGTACCCTACCCCCTGCTGAAACTGCATGAAGGTAACGGAACCTATTTCTACGACCCGCGTTCGTTCTCGTGTATGAACTTCTACGAGTTCGCGTCCGACACGTGGGTATCGGTCTTCTTCGAGCACAATTTCGGCGGTCTCCTGCTCGGTCGTCTGCCCCTAATCAAGAAACTCAAGCTCCGCGAGGTATTTGTCTGCAAAGGCGTGTGGGGAACACTCCGTGACGAGAACAACGGAGTACTGCCCCAGACCAAAGCCCCGTTGCTCTTCCCTGTCGGTATGTCATCGGTTGATGACCCCTATGTGGAGATGGGATTCGGTATAGAGAACATCTTGAAACTTATCCGTGTGGACTTCATCTGGAGAATGACCCATCGAGGACCTGTCGCGGGACAGGATATCGACAATTTCGCAGTGAACTTCTCCCTGCATTTGAAGTTCTAAGGCGAAGAATAAAGGTCGGGACGAGGGTATGCGTAAAGTTTTTTATACCTTTATCCCGATATTTTTTGTTCGAACTTACGGGCGGACTTCGTTTTCCGCTAATGATAAAATACAGAGCTATGATTAAAGCAGCGATTTTTGACATGGACGGTGTGTTGGTCAACAACACCGATGTACACATAAAGGCTTTCGAGGTATTCTGTGAGCGTTACGGCGTGAAGGACTGGAAGGAGAAACTCTCCACGGCTTACGGTATGGGCAACGATGACATCATGAAACTCATCATGCCTGCCGAGGTGCTCCGCGAAAAGAGCACCGAGGAGCTGGGCGAGGAGAAGGAAGCCCTCTACCGCGAGATTTACGCCCCCACGATTGCCCCTGTCAAGGGTTTGAAAGCTCTTTTGAAGCAGTTGCGCGATGCCGGCATACGTTGTGCCGTCGGCTCGTCGGGTTGCAAGGATAATGTGGATTTCGTGCTCTCACACTGTCATATCCAATCCTATTTCGATGTGGCGGTCAGCGGTGACATGGTCACCCACTGCAAGCCCAATCCCGAAATCTATCTCACGGCAGCCGAGCGTCTGGGGGTGAAGCCCGAAGAGTGCATCATTTTCGAGGACGCCAAGGCGGGTATCGAGGCGGCACACCGTTCGGGTGCGGCAGCCATCATCGCCCTTGCCACCACCTTGCAACGTCATGAGTTGGAGCATACGGTTGCCAACCTCATTATTGACGATTACACCGATATTCGTTCGCTCAAAGACCTGATGCCCTCGGGCATAGTCTTCGGCGATACAGAAGGGCGCAAAACGGACTGAAAAGCCCCATCACTACCCTTTCGCACATAGACACAAAAAAAAGACGGAGGAAAATTCTCATTCCTCCGTCTTCTTTTTATGCTTGCCCGTCGGGGCGCGTCACTTACTCGAAAGAGTGGATAACGATACCCGAGCGCAATTTCGGCTCAAACCAAGTGGTCTTGGGCGGCATGATATTGCCGGTGTCGGCAATGTTGATGAGCTGCTGCATAGACACGGGATAGAGGGCAAATGCCACCTTCATCTCACCGCTGTCTACTCTGCGCTTCAACTCGCCCAAACCGCGGATACCGCCGACAAAGTCGATACGTTTAGAGGTTCTCAAATCCTTGATGTCGAAAATCTTATCCAGCACCAGATTCGAAAGCACCGTAACATCGAGTACGCCAATCGGGTCGTTGTCATCGTAAGTACCCTCTTTGGCTGTCATGCTCCACCAATGACCATCGAGATACATCGAGAAGTTATGCAGGCCTGTGGGACGATACTCCTCCACGCCCTTGTCCTCGACTACGAAATCCTTTTGCAGACGCTCCAACAACTCCTCTTTCGAAAGACCGTTCAAGTCGCGCAGCACGCGGTTGTAGTCGATAATCTTCAACTGTGATGCGGGGAAGGTTACTGCCAGGAAGTAGCAGTACTCCTCGTTACCCGTGTGGTGGGGATTCTTCGCCTTGCACTCTGCACCCACTCTTGCGGCTGCAGCGGTACGGTGGTGACCATCGGCAACGTAGAGGGCAGGAATACCTGCGAAAATCTCCGTGATGCGGTCGTTGGTCGCCTTGTCGCGAATGACCCACATCTGGTGACCGAAGCCGTCCTCGGCGGTAAAGTCGTAGTCGGGAATGTTGTTCTTCACCACATTCTCAACGATGGAGTCAATCTCCTTATTGTCGGGGTATGCGAAGAATACAGGCTCGATATTGGCTTTCTGATTGCGCACATGAATCATGCGGTCCTCCTCTTTGTCGGGACGAGTCAGCTCGTGCTTCTTGATGGCACCCGAGAGATAATCCTCAAAGTGGCAGCACATCGCCAAACCGTACTGTGTACGGCCGTCCATGGTCTGTGCATAGATGTAGTAGTGCTCCTCCTTGTCCTGGATGAGCCAGCCGTTTTCACGCCAGCGGCGGAAATTCTCCACAGCCTTGTCGTAAACCTCCTGAGAGTGTTCGTCTGCAATGGGTGTAAAGTCGATTTCGGGCTTGATGATATGAAGCAGCGACCTGTCGGTGGCTTCGCGCTTGGCCTCCTCGGAGTTCAGCACGTCATAGGGACGCGATGCAACTTCCGAAGCGTATTTCTGAGGGGGGCGTACTGCGCAGAAAGGTTTGATTCTGACCATATTTTCAACTGTTTGAAAGAGAATGTAAGTGAACCCCCGAAAGGAATTCACTTACACTCGGATTAAACTCTATTTGTTGACTTGGAAACGGCGGTTTCCTGTTGTGAAGAAGTCCACAATCTGACTTGCGGCTGCAAGACCTGCATTGAGATTGGCCTCGGCAGTCTCGGCACCCATCTTCTTGGGTGTGGCGAAGACACGCTTGCCGAATGCCTCGCTCAACTCGGGCATGATGGCAGGAGCAATATCGGTGATGTACTTCAAATCCTCACGCTCGGTGAGTGCCTTCTTCAGACCCTCTTCGTCGATGACTTCCTTACGTGCGGAGTTGATGAGAGTAGCTCCGTGGGGCAACTTCTTCAACAGGTCGTAACCGATGGAACCCTTGGTCTCGGGCGTTGCGGGAATGTGCAACGAGAGGTAGTCGGCACCTGCGTAGAGCTCGTCCAAAGAGTGTGCTCTCTTGACACCGTCATTCTCGAATACGCTGTCGTCCTTCACGAAGGGGTCGAAAGCGATGACATTCATACCCAGTGCCTTGGCCTTGCGACCAACCAGACGACCTACGTTACCGTAAGCCTGGATACCGAGGGTCTTGCCGATAATCTCGGCACCGGTTCCGGGGGTGAACTGATTACGCGAAATGAAAATCATCATGGCGATAACCAACTCGGCAACAGCGTTTGAGTTCTGTCCCGGGGTGTTCATCACAACGATTCCGCGTTCGGTGGCGGCTGCCAGGTCGACATTGTCGTAACCTGCACCGGCACGAACAACAATTTTGAGATTCTTTGCCGCATCAATCACCTCGCGGGTAATTTTGTCACTGCGAATAATCAGCGCATCGGCATCGGCAACTGCGGCGAGCAGCTCCGAGTTATCAGCATATTTTTCGAGGAGAGCCAGTTCATAACCGGCTTTTTCTACGATACCACGAATTCCTTCAACGGCCTTTTTAGCAAAAGGCTTAACTGTTGCAACCAATACTTTCATTTTCTCAACTATTGTTTGTTCAACCAATTCTGTGTAATCCCATGCCTTCACTTCGCCGGTCAGGGCATTATACCCTGTGGGAATCTTAACGGCGAGAGGCATAGTTTCGAAATATTATTTCTTGTGAAGCTGCTCGAAGTCCTGCATGCACTTGACGAGTACCTCGACACTCTCCTTGGGAAGAGCGTTGTAGCACGATGCGCGGAAGCCACCCACCAGACGGTGACCCTTGATGCCCACGATGTCGTGTTGCTTGGTGTACTCCAGGAATTCGGGAGCCAAATCCTCGTAACCGTCAGCCATGACGAAGCAGATGTTCATCAACGAGCGGTCCTCCTTGGCAACTGTACCACGGAACATCGAGTTGCGGTCGATTTCGTCATACAGCAACGCAGCCTTCTCCTGATTGCGGCGATAGATTTCGGGAACACCACCGATAGACTTCAGCCACTTGAGAGTCTCCTTCAGTACGTAGATGGGGAATACGGGAGGTGTGTTGAACATAGAGTCCTTCTCAACCTGAGTACGGAACAGCATCATGGTCGGCAGGTCACGCTCTACCTTGTCGAGCATATCCTCTCTGATGATGGCGAACGATACACCGGCGGGAGCCAGGTTCTTCTGTGCACCACCGTAAATCATGGCATACTTCGTCACGTCGATGGGACGCGAAAGGATGTTCGATGACATGTCGGCGATAACGGGAACGGGAGAATCGAGGTCCTCGTGGTACTCTGTACCGTAGATGGTATTGTTGGAAGTGATATGGAGATAATCCAAATCGGAAGGAATTTCAAATCCTTTGGGGATATAGGTGAAGTCGCGGTCCTCCGAAGTTGCGATAACTTCTACCTGGCCGAAGTGCTTGGCCTCCTTGATGGCCTTCTTCGACCATACACCGGTATTCACATAGCCGGCCTTCTTGTTCAAGAAGTTTGCAGGGATGTTGTAGAAGAATGTGCTGGCACCACCACCCATGTATATAATCTTATAATTGTCAGGAATATGGAGCAATTCGCGGAACAGTGAGTCCGCCTCTGCCATCACCGCATCAAAATCCTTTGTTCTGTGAGAAATAGACAACAGGGAAAGCCCTGAACCGTTAAAATCCAAGATGGCCTTCGCTGCATTGTCGATGACTTCATCAGCCAGGATCGATGGTCCCGCATTAAAATTGTGCTTTTTCATAATGATTAGTAATTAGATTTTGGTGATATACTTTTCAATTGTTATTTAACTAACACAAATATACACAAAATTATCATTGTTGCAACAAATTACCCAAGAATTTTCAATCATAATCCCAAAGTATCTTCATATTTGAATTGTTTTTACTATTTTTGTCGAAATTTAATAAATGTCATTGTCATGATAAAGTCTATGACCGGCTTCGGCAAGGGTGAAGTCGCTTTAGGAAATAAGAAAATTACAGTTGAAATTCGCTCGTTGAATTCCAAACAGCTCGACCTCAATCTCAGAGTTCCCGCCATATATCGCCAATCAGAATACGACATCCGCTCGATTGTGGCCAAGGAACTTCAACGCGGTAAGGTCGATGTCACGGTGAGTGTCGAAACACAGGCTGTGGAGACCTCCGCAAAAATCAACCGTGCACTCTTTGCCGAGTATCTTTCGCAGTTCCGTGAGACCGTAGTGGAAGCTACCGGCAAGGAACCCGAAATGGAGGTGGCGTTACCTATTATTATGCGTATGCCCAATGTGGTGTCGGCCGAGGCTGAGACCGTGTCGGAGGAGGAGCAGAATGCCCTTCTGGAGGCCACCCGTCAGGCTGCCCTGCATCTCAATGCTTTCCGCGAGCAGGAAGGTGCCATTCTCATCGCCGACCTTTTGCGCCGTGTGGATCTCATCGAGAACTACAAGGAGCAAATCATACCCTTCGAGCAGGCACGCACCGAGACCATCAAGGCGCGTATTCTGGAGAACCTCTCCAAGTTGCAGGTCGAGGTGGACCACAACCGTCTGGAGCAGGAGATGATTTTCTATCTCGAGAAGCTCGATATCACCGAGGAGAAGGTGCGTCTGACCAACCACTGCAAGTATTTCCGCGAGGTGGCTCACAACGAGGACGCCGCAGGCCGCAAGTTGGGATTCATCGCCCAGGAGATGGGTCGTGAAATCAACACCACGGGTTCGAAGGCCAACGAGACCAACATTCAGATTCTCGTGGTCAAGATGAAGGACGAATTGGAGAAAATCAAAGAGCAGGTACTTAATATTTTGTAATGGGAAAAGTTTTAATTTTTTCGGCCCCCAGCGGTTCGGGCAAGACGACCATCGTCAATCGCCTGTTGAGCCGCTACCCCGAATTGGAATTCTCCATTTCGGCAACCAGCCGCGCTCCGCGTGGTACCGAACAGCACGGCAAGGAATACTACTTTCTCTCGCAGGAGGAGTTTGAAAAGGCGGTTTCGGAGAATCGCTTTGTCGAGTGGGAGGAGGTCTATAAAGGCACCTGCTACGGCACCCTGCGCAGCGAAGTGGAGCGCATCTGGGAGAAAGGCCATGTCATCGTTTTCGATGTCGATGTTATGGGCGGTATCAACCTCAAACATATCTTCGGCGATGACGCCTGCTCGATATTCATCATGCCCCCTTCGGTGGAGGAGCTTCGAAACCGTCTCGTAGGTCGCGGAACCGACTCTGCGGAGGTGATTGAGAAGCGTGTGGCCAAGGCCGAGTTCGAGATTACCAAATCGCCCGAATTTGACCACATCGTCATCAACGACAATTTGGAGGAGGCTGTCAAGGAGGCCTGCTCGCTGCTCGATAAATTTATTGCCCGATAATGAAGAAACGAATCATGCTCTACTTCGGGTCGTTCAACCCGATACACAAAGGGCACATCTCGTTGGCGGAATATGTCATCGAGCGCAACCTCGCCGATCAGGTGATACTGATGATTTCGCCGCAGAGTCCCTACAAGACGACCCAGCAGCTGGCACCCGAGGTTTCGCGCTACGAAATGGCGGAGATGGCCTGCAAGGCATCGAAATATGCCGAACGGATTGTCCCCTCGGTGGTGGAGTTTCTCTTGCCCAAGCCCTCCTACACGATAGACACACTGCGCTATCTGGAGCAGAACTTCGGTCATCAGATGCAGTTCTCCATTCTTATGGGTGGTGACCAGATTGAGCGTCTCGACGGCTGGAAGGAGTACGAGAAGATTTTGGAGTATCCGCTCTATGTCTATCCGCGACGTGGCGAGAAGGTCGATAAGTTTGCCGACCGCATCCACCTCTTGGAGGACGCTCCCTTGCTCGACTTCTCATCGACCGAGGTGCGTGCCACCATCGAGCGCGGTGACGACACGGCAGGCATGCTGCATCCCGATGTGGCGAAGTACATTCGTGAGAAGGGGTTGTGGTCGCCTGCACAGCGCATGGCAACGCTCAACGCTCTTTTGGACAAGGAGGCGGAGAACATCGAGTTGCTGTTGGAGCGCGGACAGTTGCACTACCGCATGAACGAATGGGGCGCGGCGCTCAACGATTTCAATGCCGTGTTGCGCATTGACCCCCAGCATGCCGAAGCACGCCAGCTCATCGACATGGTACAGGATATACTTGCATTCAGATATAAAGATTTATATAATCCATGATGGAGAAACTTAAAATAGCTCTTTTGGCCGGAGGTGATTCTCCCGAAAGAGAGATTGCATTGCAGAGTGCTGCGCAGATTGAAGCGGCTCTCGACCACACGAAATACGATATCACGGTCATCGACTTGCATCACCGTGACTGGCACTACACTGCTCCTGACGGTCGTCAGTGGCAGGTAGACAAAAACGACTTCTCGCTGACCGTTGACGGTGTGCGCAAGGAGTTCGACTACGCGTTGATTATCATCCATGGCACACCCGGTGAGGACGGCCGTTTGCAGGGGTACCTCGACATGATGGATATCCCCTACTCGTCGTGCTCGATGACTTCATCGCTCATTACATTTGACAAAATCACCACCAAGCGTACATTGGCCGGTGGAGAAATCAACCTCGCCAAGGAGGTATTCCTCCGCAAGGGTGAGGAGTGCGACTATCAGAAGATTATCGCCAAGTTGGGTCTCCCGATGTTCGTCAAGCCCAATGCCAACGGTTCGTCGTTCGGCGTGAGCAAGGTCAGCACCCCCGAGGAACTGCCCGCAGCTATCGAAGCGGCATTCAACGAGGGTGACGAGATTCTTATCGAGGAGTGTATCGCAGGTCGTGAGATGGGTTGCGGCGTGATGATTGCCGGAGGTAAGGAGTACATCTTCCCCATCACCGAAATCGTCTCGAAAAATTCGTTCTTCGACTACGAAGCCAAGTACACCGCAGGTTTCTCCGATGAGATTACCCCTGCCCCCATTTCCGATGAGGTGAAAGCCACACTCAACCGCATGACATTGGAAGCCTACAAGCGCTGCCGTTGTTCGGGTGTAGTGCGTTGCGACTTCATCGTTACTCCCGAGGGTAAGCCCTACTTCATCGAGCTGAACTCTATCCCCGGAATGAGTGGCGGCAGTATTGTTCCCAAGCAGGTGCGCACCATGGGCATGACCTTGGGTGAGTTGTATGACATCATTATAGCCGATACCTGCCGCAAATGATAGATATTGATAATAAGATTGTCAGCACGGATTTGCTGCGCGAATGTTTCGCCTGCGACATCTCGAAGTGTAAGGGTATCTGCTGCGTGGAAGGCAATGCCGGTGCTCCGCTTGAGGAGGAGGAAGTGGCGATTTTGGAAAAGGAATATCCCAACTACAAGCCCTACATGACAGGTCTGGGTGTCCAGGCTGTCGAGGAACAGGGCTTCATGGTACTCGACGAGGAGGGTGATTTGACCACCCCGCTGGTCAATGATGCCGAATGTGCCTACGCCTATATGGAGAACGGCGTGACGCTGTGCGCCATCGAAAAGGCATGGGCAGAGGGCAAGACCTCGTTCCGCAAGCCCATATCGTGTCACCTCTACCCCATTCGTCTGATTAACTTCTCGAACGGTACGGTGGGACTCAACTATCACCGCTGGTCGGTATGTTCTTCGGCACGCGAATGTGGCAAGAAGCTGGGACTCCCCGTATATAAAGCACTCAAAGAACCCATTATCCGTCGTTTTGGCGAGGACTTCTACCATGCCCTCGAAGCTGCGGAAGCATACATCAAACAACAGTAACCATACATGGAAAAAAATATCATAGCACTCTTTGCCGCGTGCACCCTCTTTTCGGCTTCGGCTTTTGCCCAGCAGACTGATTCGCTGGTGATTCCGACCCCCGAAAACACACTTCCGGCAGCTGTTGCCGACTCGCTCTCGGCACGTCAGAGCGAAGCCGACTCTTTGGCAGCCCTCAAATACAGATTGCGCCGTTGCGCGATTAAGTCTGTCCCCGAAATTCAGGATTTGACCGTCATCGACACCCTCGACTCGGGAGATGATGCCGTGAAGGTGGTACTTTACAGCAACAGCACATGGCGTTATATCCGCAACCGCGAGTTCCAGCGCGATTCGCTCATCTTCAAGAAGTATTGGAGCAACGATGTGTTGCTGCCCTATAAGGATGTCGATATGTCGAAGGCTATGCCCAAGGCCATTGTCATCGACCTGATTGACTCCATCACAGGTTACCACTGTCCCTATCAGGGTGTTCCCCACCCCAGAGGTAAGTTCGGTCCCCGCCGTGGTCGCCGTCATCAGGGTATCGACCTGCCTTTGAAGACCGGTACTCCCATCTACGCCACTTTCAGTGGTAAGGTGCGTGTGGCCAAATTCACGGGTCGCAACAGCTACGGTAATCTGGTCATCATCCGCCACGACAACGGTCTGGAGACTTACTATGGTCATTTGTCGGAGATTTTGGTGGCCCCCAACGCATGGGTGGAGGCCGGACAGGTGATTGGTTTGGGTGGTTCGACAGGTCGTTCGACAGGTCCTCACCTCCACTTCGAGACCCGTTACTACGGTCAGTCTTTCGACCCCGAGCGTCTCATCGACTTCAAGACAGGTATTCTCTGCCGCGAGTCTTTCCTGCTGAAAAAATCGTTCTTCAGCATCTATTCGAAAGCAGGACAGGATTTCGAAGACGAGATTGCCAACGAGGAGCAGGACAAGAAGGAGGCTGCCGAGCGTGCAGCCCGCTGTTATCACACCATTCGTTCGGGTGATACCCTCGGTGCTCTGGCTCGCAAATACCACACTTCGGTGAGCAGCATCTGCCGCTTGAACGGTATTCGTTCGACCACCATTCTCCGTCTGGGTCACCGACTCCGCGTAAGATAACAAACAACATCAGATATTTGAAAGCAGGATGCCTTTCGGGGTGTCCTGCTTTTATTTTGCAACTTGGGCGTGTGAGTCGCTGTCGTTGCATCGGCTTCTACTGCCTTGTATTGCACTTCTACGAACCGTGGAGGACGCTTGCAAGATGCCGTGAAAGTCGGATTTGATTGTAATGTTATAGTTTGTTACATCTTTTTTATAAGAATTTGGCTCCTCCGGAATTGTCTTCCGTCATCACCCCGAGAGCGGGGGAAATCGTTGTAAATCAAATCGCCGGAATGCGACATTTTGAGAAAAACAGACTACATTTCAGAGAATTTATCACCTGAATATAGCCATATCTGACAATATTTTACATTTTAAACCCTCGTAGGTTCGGAAAAAAATTCCTACCTTTGTTTAAACTTAACAATACAGTTATGGCTAAAATTAAAGGAACAATCGTTGTCGATAAAGAGCGATGCAAGGGTTGTGGAGTCTGTGTGGCTTCGTGTCCCCTGGGGGTACTGGCTCTCTCGGCAGAAGTAAACAGCAAGGGCTACCCCGTCGCGTACATGGCGACCCCCGAATCGTGTACGGGTTGTGCTTCGTGTGCAATGATATGCCCCGACAGTGTCATCACGGTTTATCGTCAAAAATTTGAGTAAGCTATGGCAGAGAAAGAGGTGAAATTAATGAAAGGCAACGAAGTGATAGCTCATGCGGCAATTCGCTACGGTTGCGACGGATATTTCGGATATCCTATCACTCCCCAATCGGAAGTGATGGAGACTTTGATGGAACTCAAACCCTGGGAGACTACCGGCATGGTCGTTTTGCAGGCCGAGTCGGAGGTCTCCTCTATCAATATGGTATATGGTGGTGCATCAACAGGCAAACGTGTCATGACTTCGTCATCGAGCCCCGGTGTCAGTCTTATGGCTGAAGGACTGAGCTATCTGGCCGGTGCGGAGCTGCCGTGTCTGGTCATCAACTGCCAGCGTGGCGGTCCGGGTCTGGGTACTATCCAGCCCTCGCAGGGTGACTACTTCCAGGCTTGTAAGGGCAGTGGTCACGGTGACTTCCACCTGATTGTACTTGCGCCCAACTCGGTGCAGGAGATGCACGACCACGTGGCTCTGGGCTTCGATTTGGCATTCAAGTACCGCAATCCTGCAATGATTTTGGCCGATGGTGCCATCGGTCAGATGATGGAGAAGGTGGTACTCGCCCCCCAGCGTCCGAGAAAGACCCACGAGGAAATTGTGGCAGAGTGCGGTTCGTGGGCTGCCATGGGTAAGCCCGCCGACAGAGAGCGAAATGTGGCGACATCGCTGGAGTTGCAGTCCGAGAAGATGGAGATTATCAACAAGCGTATGCAGGAGAAATACCGCGCGCTGGAGGAGAACGAGGTGCGATACGAGGCTATCGAATGTGACGATGCCGACTATGTCATCGTGGCTTTCGGTTCTTCGGCACGTATCTGCTCGGCCACCGTGGAGATGGCTCGCGAGCAGGGACTCAAGGTCGGTCTGTTGCGCCCCATCACCCTCTATCCCTTCCCCACCAAGCCCATCGCCGAATTGGCATCACGCGGTGTCAAGGGTTTCCTCTCGGCCGAGCTTAATGCCGGTCAGATGGTAGAGGATGTCCGTCTTGCTGTGAACGGTAAGGCTCCCGTGGAGCACTATGGCCGTCAGGGCGGTATGATTTTCAATCCCGAAGAGGTACTCACAGCCCTCAAGGAGAAACTGATTAACAAGTAAAGAGATGGCTGAGGTTGAAATCAAAAAGGAGAATTTGGTTTACGCAAAACCGAAACTCATCATGGATAATGTCATGCACTACTGCCCCGGTTGTAGTCATGGTACGGTACATAAATTGGTAGCCGAGGTAATCGAGGAGTTGGGTTTGGAACACAAGTCCATCGGTATCTCGCCCGTAGGTTGCTCGGTGTTCGCCTACAACTACATCGATATCGACTGGATTGAGGCCGCTCATGGTCGTGCTTTGGCAGTGGCAACGGCAGCCAAGCGTCTGAATCCCGACCGACTGGTCTTCACCTATCAGGGTGACGGTGACTTGTCGGCTATCGGTACGGCAGAGTCGATTCACGCCGCAGCACGTGGCGAGAATGTGGTGGCTATCTACATCAACAATGCTATCTACGGTATGACCGGTGGTCAGATGGCTCCCACTACCCTTTTGGGTATGAAGACCGCCACCACCCCCTATGGTCGTGATGCACATCTGAACGGCTATCCCTATAAGATTGCCGAGATGATGGCACACCTCGATGGTGCGACCTACATCACCCGTCAGAGCGTGCACAAGCCCGCCAACGTGCGCAAGTGCAAGGCTGCCATCAAAAAGGCGTTCCAGCGTTCGATGGAGGGCAAGGGTTTCTCGCTGGTGGAGGTCGTATCGACCTGTAACAGCGGTTGGAAGATGTCACCCGTAGCTGCCAACAAGTGGTTGGAGGAGAATATGTTGCCCTTCTATCCGCTGGGAGATATTAAGGAAGTAAAATAGTGAAGGTGAGATATGAAAGAGACATTAATTATTGCAGGATTTGGAGGACAGGGTGTCCTCTCGATGGGTAAGATTCTGGCTTACTCGGGCGTAATGCAGGACTACGAGGTGACATGGATGCCTTCCTACGGTCCCGAAATGCGTGGTGGTACAGCCAATGTTACGGTCATTCTCTCGGACAAGAAGATATCTTCACCTATCGCTCACGAGTTCGATACCGCCATCATTCTCAATCAGCAGTCGATGGAGAAGTTCGAACCGCTGGTAAAGCCCGGTGGTGTGTTGATTTACGATACCAACGGTATCTCACGCCACCCCGTACGTGAGGACATCTCGGTGTATTCGATTGATGCCACTTCGGAGTGTGCCAAGATGGGACAGTCGAAGCTCTTTAACACCATGATTTTGGGCGGTTACCTCAAGGTGCGCCCTCTGGTGAAGATGGAGAATGTGATGATTGGTCTGAAGGAGTCACTGCCCGAAAGAGCGTGGAAACTTCTGCCCATGAACGAGGAGGCCATCAAGCACGGTGGCGAGATTATCAAGAAGCGATAATCCTCGGGCTAATGCCCAAAATATAAAAAGGACGACCCCGCGAGGAGTCGTCCTTTTTGTTTGTATATGTATAGCGAATATCTTTATTTAAAGCAGTACTGGAGCACATCTCTGAAGCCCAGCAGCAGTTCCTTGACTTTGAGTCGCTTCTTGCCGGCCAGCTGCACCTCGTCGAGGTTAATCCAGCCGTTCTTGCAGGCTACACGGATATAGGTGCGCGAGTCGCTCTCGATGGTGCCACACGCCACCTCGTGGTGTTTCTCCTCGAAGGTCGCCGAGAAAATCTTGGCTCTGTTGATCGAACCGTCTGCCTTGACCATCTCACCCCATGCCGCAGGATAGGGCGACAGACCGCGGATAAGGTTCACAATCGATTCGCCCTCCTTGTTCCAGTGAATCTCGCCGTCCTCCTTGAAGATTTTGGGAGCGGGTTTCAGCGTGCTTTCATCGACATTCTGCTCCACAGGAGTGATGTCTCCGGCTGCGATGCGCTCCACGGTGTTCAGGACGAGCTGTGTACCCTCGTTCATGAGCTTGTCATACATCGT
>RCNH01000398.1_pt1 | contig 19170 bp, 17 predicted proteins | sample 2041161 | NCBI WGS metagenome assembly RCNH01 (sample SAMN09708215, study PRJNA481090) | Feces metagenome, whole genome shotgun sequencing project. | biome: feces | host: Leptonychotes weddellii | place: Antarctica: Sion Island | collected 2010-03-01 | reverse complement strand
CAGCGATTCGCCCTCTTTAACACGAATTTCCGACATTTTATTCCCTCCCTTGAGGCAGGAATTTCGTTGTTACATGGTAATCAACGATAGCCATTATACCGTTTAACCACGATTCTGTCAACACCTTCCATGAAATATTCACGGATTATTCGTGATTTTTTCCGTGGTTAATAACAGTTTACGCATTTTAGCCTTTTACAGCAATATTAACCAAGCGGCCCTTAACATAAATCTCCTTGGCAATGGTCTTACCTGCAATAGCTGCTGCTACATCGGGGTTTGCTTTTGCTGCTGCAATTGCGTCTGCCGCTGCAATATCTGCGTCTACAGACAAGCGTGCTTTCACCTTGCCATTGACCTGTACAGCAATCTCTACTGTAGCTTCCTTGCACTTAGCCTCCTCGTAAACAGGCCATGCTGCAAATGCCAGCTGGTCGTCGTGGCTGTGGCCCAGCTGCTCCCACAGCTCCTCAGTCAGGTGAGGAACAAACGGGTTCAGCAGCTTCAGCAAGGTTTCAAACTCAGCCTTGGTGACACCACCCAAGTCATACAGCTTGTTGACCAGCGTCATCAGCTGTGCAATAGCGGTGTTCATCTTCAAAGCTTCGATGTCTTCGCTGACCTTGCGAATGGTCTGGTGCATCAGGGTTTCGACCTCACGGCGGTAGCCCTCGCCCTCAACCATCTTTTCAGACAGGTTCCATACACGGTCCAAGAAGCGCTTGCAGCCTGCAATTGCAGAGGTCTGCCAGGGAGCAGCCTGCTCAAAGTCGCCCATAAACATCTCGTACAGGCGCATGGTGTCAGCACCGTACTTCTCAACGATTTCGTCCGGGTTGACAACGTTGCCCAAGCTCTTGGACATCTTAACAACCGGGTGCGTAGACATTTCGCCGTACTTCTGTACCAGCCAAGCCTTTGCAGCTTCCTCGCTGCCGTGCTCAGCAACCAGTTTCTGCTGCTCCTCTGCGGGCAGGTTTACAAAGCTGTGGGGGTTCAGGCCCAGAATCATACCATGGCTGGTACGCTTTGCATAAGGCTCGCAGTAAGGTACTACGCCAATATCGTACAGGAACTTATGCCAGAAACGGCTGTACAGCAAGTGCAGGGTGGTATGCTCCATACCGCCGTTGTACCAGTCCACAGGGCCCCAGTACTTAACAGCTTCTTCGCTGACCAGTTCCTTATCATTGTGCGGGTCCATATAGCGCAGGAAATACCAAGAAGAACCAGCCCACTGAGGCATGGTATCGGTTTCACGCTTTGCAGGGCCACCACAGCAGGGGCAGGTAGTTGTCAGCCATTCGGTGTGGCGTGCCAAGGGGCTTTCGCCGCCTTCGCCCGGCTCAAAGTCTTCGATTTCAGGCAGCATCAGGGGCAGCTGGTCTTCCGGCAGAGGCTGCCAGCCGCACTTTTCGCAGTAAACCATGGGGATAGGCTCGCCCCAGTAACGCTGACGGCTGAACACCCAGTCACGCAACTTGAAGTTGGTCTGGCTGTGGCCCTTACCGCTTTCTTCCAGCCATGCAATCATCTTTTCCTGTGCTTCCTTAACAGACAGGCCTGTCAGGAAACCGGAGTTTACCATCGTGCCGGTAGCAACATCGGTAAATGCAGCCTTGTCCAAATCAGCAGGCTCGCTGCCCTGCACCACTTCAATAATGGGCAGGTCAAACTTTTTAGCAAACTCCCAGTCACGGGTATCATGTGCGGGGACAGCCATAATTGCGCCTGTGCCGTAAGTTGCCAAAACATAGTCCGAAATAAAGATAGGAATCTGCTTGCCGGTAACAGGGTTTACAGCTTCCACACCAGCCAAACGCACACCGGTCTTGTTCTTGTTCATTTCGGTGCGCTCAAAATCGGACTTACGTGCAGCTGCTTCCTGATATGCCTTTACTTCGTCTGCATTTGCCAGTTTGCCGGAATCCAGCCAGCCCTTAACCAGTGCGTGCTCCGGGCTCAAAACCATGTAAGTTGCGCCAAACAGAGTATCGCAGCGTGTAGTGTAAACGGTAATGGTTTCACCGGTAGTTGCGGTAAAGTTTACCTCAGCGCCGTAGCTGCGGCCAATCCAGTTTTTCTGCTGTGCAGAAACACGGTCGATAAAGTTTACCTGGTCCAAATCGTCAATCAGACGGTCGGCATACTCCGTGATTTTCAGCATCCACTGGCTCTTGGTCTTGTGCACAACGGGGCTGCCGCAGCGCTCACATACGCCGTTAACAACTTCCTCGTTTGCCAAAACGACCTTACAGCCTGTGCAGAAGTTGACGTTCATCTCCTTCTTGTAAGCCAAACCCTTTTTGAACAGCTGAATAAAAATCCACTGGGTCCACTTGTAGTAGCTGGGGTCGGTAGTGTTTACTTCACGGTCCCAGTCAAAAGAAAGGCCCAAGCTCTTGAGCTGCTTTTTGAAGCGTCCCACATTGTTTTCCGTAACGATTTCGGGGTGAATGTGGTTTTTCATTGCAAAGTTTTCGGTGGGCAGGCCAAAAGCGTCCCAACCCATGGGGTACAAAACATTATATCCCTGCAAACGGCGCTTGCGGGCAACTACATCCAGTGCGGTATAGCTGCGGGGGTGACCAACGTGCAGGCCTGCAGCCGAGGGATAAGGGAACTCTACCAATGCGTAGAATTTGGGTTTACTATGGTCAATTTCTGCATGGAAAGTTTTTTCCTTATCCCATACAGACTGCCACTTTGCTTCAACTGCGCTGTAATCGTACTTCATTTTACTATCACTCCAAAATTAGAATGTTTATCGAGCCGGCAGTGTTTAATCTTCACCGGTAATCAAATCCGTCAGGTCAACAGGTTCTCCGTCTGCCCACAAATGCTCCAAATCGTAGAAGGTACGGGTACCCGGTACAAACACGTGTACAATTACACTGCCGTAATCCAGCAAAACCCAGTTTTTAGAATCATAGCCTTCGCTGGCAAAAGGCTTAATACCTTGCTGCTGCAGCTGAAACTCCACTTCGTCTGCCAAAGCAGCCGTATGTGTGGTAGAAGTACCGGATGCAATAACAAAGTAGTCTGTCAGCACAGTAACATCTTCGATTTTCAGCACTTTAACGTCAAGTGCCTTATTTTTGTCCAAAACCTTTGCAATGGTAATGGCTAATTGCCGTGAATCCAGATTCGTATCCATAAAAACTCCCTCTCCCAAAAATCAGCAAACAGGCTGCTGGCGCAGCCTGTGCTGTGTAATCATCTTACTGTGCCTGCTCTGCCTCTGTTGCCTGATTGTCCAGCTGGCCCATAAACTGCACGTTTGCGCTTGTTGCAGCGTTATTGTGCGGGTGGCTGTCCAGGAAGTTTAGTTCAGAAGCCGGCACCTCACCGGTGTTTGCACGGAAGTACTGGTTCAGCAGGTCGGCAATTTCCTGACGAGCCGGCACCAGCACCGAGTGGCCCTTAAAGGTTTCGGTTGCGCCGTAAAGCGAGCCGCTGTATACAGGCGTCTGCGCAACCATAATATCTGCCGAGTCGATAGACAAGAAGTTATATGCCAGCGCAATTAAGTCCGAAGTAGGAATGTTGGTTTTCACATACATCTGAATAACCGGCATCAGCTTGATAATTTCTGCCAGGTTTGCTGTTTTTACACGGGTGAACAATGCAGAGTAGAAGTAACGCTGGGTATTCAAACGGCCAAGGTCGCCGTTTGCGTAAGCATGACGCTGACGCACCAGATATTCTACGGTCTTGCCGTCCAGATGGCGAACACCCTTTTCCAGCTTGCTGCCCTTGCCGTCCTTAATGTCCTGCGGCACGTAAACATCCAAACCGCCAAAGTGGTCGACCATTTTAATCAGTGCTTCCATATCAATGGTAGCATAGTAGTCCACAGGCAGGTGGTAATTGTTTGCCACTACGTCCGCCAGTGCAGCAATGCCATCTTTGTTGGAAAGTGCAAGCGAGTTGATTTGTCCGTTGGATGCCTTGTATGTTTTGCCGGAAGTGTCCGAGCAGGTTACGGTTTTGCCAACCAAGGTATTACGAGGAATTTGCAGCATATTCATTTTGCCGTTTTTCAAATCGTAATTGACATACATAATCATGTCTGTCATACCATCGTTGACGTCTTTGTCGCCGCCGCTGCCGTATGTTCGGCCTTCCTCGTAGTCGATGCCGCAAACCAGAATGTTTACCACATCGCCCTTAAACTCCGGCGCAGTCTGTGCCGAAATATCAATAGACGTTGCATCGTCCGGCGGTCTGATTGCGCTCAGTACGCTGTTTACATAACCCATCACCGAGCCTACACCAATACCGATAATGCACACCACTACCAGCAGGGGAACCCACCAGCGGGTCTTTTTCTTTTTTTTGCGGCGGCCGTGATGCTCCGGTGCGGTACGACCATCTGCACGATTGATTTTACGAGTAGTGCCGGTACTATGTGTACTGCGGTTTGTACGAATATGACGCTGTTCGCTCATTTGTCGTTTTCCCTTCTGTACGTTTTTTCAAGTCCTCGTAGGCAGCAACCGACATCGGGTCTATTTCTTTTCCACTGCTTTTTACAAAGTCGATGGTTTGCTTCAGCCCTGCCAGCATTGCTGCGTCCAAGTCATTTTGTTCCAATGCTCGCAACTGCTCTACTCCGGGCCAATCACGCTCTGCACTGGTCATATCTGCCAAAAACAGAATTTTGTCCATCTTGGTCATATTTACACGGCCCGTTGTGTGACACTCCACAGCGTCTAATACCTCTGTGTCCTGAACACCCCACTGGGTACGTGCCAAAATTGCAGCGCAAACCCCATGCCATACCGGCAAAGGGCGCAAATCTGCATTTTTCGCTATTATAGCATTATCCCGCAATATCTGCAACAATTCCTCTTTTGGCATTTCCTTTGCTACATCGTGCAACCAAGCGGCCAAAGCTGCCTTTTCCGGGTCGGCCCCGTGGCGCTTTGCCAATGCCACCGCCATTGTTTTTACATTTTCCGTATGTTGATACCGTTTTGCACTCAGGCGGCTTTTTGCCAAGGCCTGCGCCTGTTCCAATGTCAGTGTTGTGTCCGACATGGTAGATACACTTCCTCTCGCTCAATAATGCGCTGCACATTTTCCGGCAGTGCATCTGTGCACACTATCCCGTTTTGCATCTGTGCACGCAGCCGGCTGCTTGCCATTGGCAGCGCCGCCCCTTGCGCAAACACAATATGTGTTCCGGTGGGGTCAATCTCCGCTGCTTTTGTATGCAGTGCTGCAAAATCGTCACATTCCCGGCTAACCGCTACCAGTACACAGCTTTGCAGCAAATGCTGCCAGTTATGCCAGCTGTCAAAGCTCAGCAGCATATCGCTGCCCACTGTCATATATATCTGTGCCCCCGGGTACTTTTGTGCCAGCATGGTAACCGTTGTGTCCGAATAATTTTTCTTTCCCTCTTGCGCCTGACAAATTTCCCAATCGCTGATTTCAAGCTGTGGAATATCTGCACTTCCCGCCAATGCACTAAAACAACCGCACATTTCCATGCGCAGCCGTGCCGGGGTGGAACTAGCCGCTTTATGCGGAGCTGCTCCGGCCGGCATAATCACCACTTTATCCGGCTTTACACAGGCAGCTGCCAGTTTCAGGTTGTGCATGTGCCCATTATGCGGCGGGTCAAAGGTACCTCCATACAATAGGATTCTCATTTCAGCAGGTCAGCATACTGGCTGTCCTTCTGCTTTTGCAGGTACAGCACAAACTTAGAGCCGATAACCTGTACGCCGTCGGCACCGCAAGCCTCGCACAGAATCTGACTTGCCTCTTTTGCGGAGTACATGCTGTTATCCAAAACCTTCAGCTTAATCAGCTCACGTGCTGCGAGGCAATCGGTAACCGCCTGAATCACAGTTTCATCGATTTCGCCTTTGCCAATCTGGAATACAGGGTCCAACGTATTTGCCTTACCACGCAGGATTGCACGCTGTTTGCTTGTTAACATAAAATTTTCCTTTCTCTTTTGAGATAACCTCTTACTTGTTATATACGTTTTCCACCGTAAATTCATTTCATGTGGAAAACATTATTTTTCCAAAAATGCAGCCAGCTGCTGGCCTAGCTTTTCCATTGCATGGCCACGGTGGCTGATTGCGTCCTTTTCGTCCGGTGTCAGCTGGGAGTAACTGCGCTGCTCGGTATTGGGTCTGGTTGTGCCATCTGCCAAGCCGTAATTTGCCGGAATAAACAGCGGGTCATAGCCAAAGCCGTATTCACCGGGCTTACGTGCAAACGCAATCGAGCCGGGGCACTCGCCCATGCACAGCAGATTGCGGCCATCCGGCATCCACAGGCACACAGCCGAAACAAACTTTGCGCTGCGCTGCTCAGCAGGGATGTTTTCCATATTTGCCAGCAGCTTATCGTTATTGGCCTCATCATCACCGTGGCGGCCGCAGTAGCGTGCGCTGTACACACCGGGTGCTCCCTGCAATGCATCCACACATAAACCGGAGTCATCTGCCACGGTAGGCAAACCGGTTGCCTGACAAAATGCCTCTGCCTTGATTTTTGCGTTTTCCGCAAAAGTGGTGCCGGTTTCTTCCGGGTCAATCGTTACGCCCAGCTCTTTTAAGCTTTTTACGGTATGGCCCTGTGCCTCTAAAATGCGGCGCAGTTCCTTCAGCTTGCCTGCATTGTTGGTTGCTGCACAAATTTCCATTGTTTAGTCCTCCTTGCCCAGCAGGCCATCGGCAAATGCCTGTGCGGAAAAGGGAACCAAATCGTCGATTCCCTCGCCTACGCCAACAAAGCGAACCGGCAAGCCCAGCTTCTGCTTTACTGCAACTACACAGCCACCCTTTGCGGTGCCGTCCAGCTTAGTTAAAATAACACCTGTTGCACCGGCTGCCGCAATAAACTCCTGTGCCTGACGGATTGCGTTTTGGCCTGTAATAGCGTCCAGTACCAACAGGGTTTCCACGCTGGCCTCCGGCGCTGCCTTTTTCACGCTGCGGCTGATTTTGCTCAGCTCGTCCATCAGATTCTTTTTATTATGCAAGCGGCCGGCGGTATCGCAGATAACCAAATCCATGCCCTTTGCGGAGGCAGACTGCACTGCGTCAAAAATAACAGCCGCCGGGTCAGCACCATCTGCGCCCCGAATGATAGGCACGCCTGCACGCTCCGCCCAAATATCCAGCTGCTCGCCTGCTGCCGCACGGAAGGTATCGCCCGCCGCCAGCATAACACGCTTGCCCTGCTCTTTATAGTAGTTGGACAGCTTTGCAATCGAGGTGGTTTTACCCACGCCGTTAACACCAATCACCAAAATGACTGCCGGCTTGCCGGACAAATCCATTTCATGGTCACATTCCAGTTCTTCAGCCACCAAGTCTTTTAGGGCATCCAAAGCCTGCGGACCTGTGCGCAAATGGTTTTTCTTTACACGGTCACGCAGCGAATCCACCAGCTGTACCGCAACATCTGCACCGGTGTCTGCCAGTACCAGCTGTTCTTCCAAATCTTCGTAAGTATCGTCGTCGATTTCACTGCCCAATAAAGTGTTTGCAATATTGCCCCAAAAACCTACACGGCTTTTGGACAGGCCATCGGTGATTTTCTTTTTGCCGAAAAATCCCATTTTTTATTCTCCTTTCGATTAAGAAACCAAAGAAGCATCTACGTTATCCAAATCCAAACGCAGCAGCTTGGAAACACCATCTTCCTGCATGGTAACACCATACAGTACGTCAGCAGCCTCCATCGTACCACGACGGTGTGTAATTACAATAAACTGTGTCTTATCGGAAATGCGGCGCAGGTACTGTGCGTAGCGTACAACGTTCGCATCGTCCAAAGCAGCCTCAATCTCGTCCAGAATACAGAAAGGCGCCGGGTTTACCGCCAGAATTGCAAAATAGATGCTGATTGCAACCAGTGCCTGCTCGCCGCCGGAAAGTGCAGCCAGATTTTTAATGACCTTACCCGGCGGTGCAACACGGATTTCGATACCGGCATTCAGCACGTCGGCATCATCCTCCAAATAAAGCGAAGCACTGCCGCCGCCAAACAGCTCTTGGAAAATCCGCCCGAAGTTATCGTTAATCGTTTGGAAGCTCTCCGTAAAGATATTACGCATCTGGGTGGACAGCTCCGCAATCATGCGGGTCAGTTCGGTCTTACTCTTTTCAACATCCTGCACCTGTGTATGCAGGGTGTCATAGCGCTCACGCACCTCTTTATATTCTTCCACTGCGCCAACATTAACATGGCCCAGATTTCGAATCTTGGTGCGCAAATCCGCTACCTGCGCACGCAGCAGCGCAACCGATTCAAACGGCACGCAAAGCTTTTCTGCCTCGGTAACAGAAAGCTGGTACTCCTCCCACAATTTTGCAATCGTCTGGTCGTACTCGCTTTCTGCCGCTGCCTTACGTTCCGCAAGGCGTGCCATTTCCTGACTCATGCGCTCACGCTCTTCCGCAGCTTCACGGGCACGGGCATTGGCCTGTGTTTCCGCTGCGTCACGCTCCAAACGGGTACGGGTTGCCGCCTGAATGGCAGCTTCCTTCTCCCGAATCAGTGCGTCCTTTTCGCCCTTGCCGGTACGAATCTTTTCGATTTCCTGCTTCAGGGTTTCGCTGGCCTCACACAAAGCCCGAATGCTGCGTTCCAGGTCCGACTTGCGTCCGGTCGTTTCCTCGTGGCGGCCGCGCAGGTTTTGGATTGCCACACGGTGTGCTTCGGCGTTCTTTTCCTGCTCCAGTTTTTGCAGGCGCTTTGTACCCAGCTCATCTGCCATACGGCTGCGGGTTTCCAAAAAGCTGTCGTCGCCTTCGCTGATGGTATCCAGCTCTGCGCTCAGCTTGTTGATTTCCTCGGTTAAGCGGGCATCTTCGGCCGCCTTTGCGGTGCCGGTGGTTTCGTTTTCCACAATTTGCTTTTCCAGCGTTTCGATTTCGCCGGAAAGGATTTCCACTGCGCCACGTACCTGACTCAGATGCATCTTGAGCTGGTTTGCTTCGGTTTCCGCACGAACAATATCATTGCCCAAGGTAATGATTTCACTATCCGTTGCAACCAAATCTGCCTTTAGTGCATCCACCTGCTCTTTGCAGCGGTCTGTATTTTCCTGTGCCTGCTGCTGCTTGTTTTGCAGCATGGTTACCTTTTGTTTCAGGTCTTCAATTTCCTGCTTGCGAGTAAACAAACCTGCCGAGCGAGCCATGCTGCCGCCGGTAAAGCTGCCGCCCGCATTTACAACCTGACCGTCTACGGTAACAACCTTATTGTGGTATCCCAGACGTCTTGCAACTACCGACGCCTCGTTGATGTCATCCACAACCACAATGCGGCCCAACAGATACTGAACAACCTTTTGGTATTTTGCATCGCAGCGAACCAACTCACTTGCCAGCTGGGCTGTACCTGTTAAACTACCGCGGAACTCGCCGGGCTGAATGGTATCCAGCGGCAGGAAGGTAGCACGGCCCGCACGGCTGTCACGCAAAAATGCAATCGCAGCCTTTGCCGCAGCTTCGCCATCTACAACAATGTTTTGCAGCGCTGCGCCCAGTGCGGTTTCAATCGCCATTTCGTAGCCTTTTTCAACCGACAAAATACTGGACACCGGGCCTACGATACCACGCAGGCGATGTGCCTCCGCAGCACGCATTACGCTTTTAACCGACTGCTGGTAGCCGTCCATATTCTTTTCCAGGTCACGCAGAACCTGAATGCGCTGTTCTGCCGCATCAATCTCACGGTCAACCCGCTGCTCTGCCTCGTCGGCTTCTGCCAGATTCTTCTGGCGTGCCTGCAGCTTTAAGCCAACACCCTCACGCACATTTTCCAAACGCTTTTGCTCATTTTTGATTTTTTCCAAATAGGTCAGGGTGTCTTCGTATTCTTCTTTCAGGGTATTTAAGCGCTGCTGGTTTGCAGTACGCTCCGCACCGGCATTTTCCAAGCGCTCTTTTGCTGCAACTGCTGCCGATTGTGCCGCCGCTGCTGCCACACGGCAGGCAGTCTGCTGGTCTGTCATACGTGCCAGCGCTGCGGTTACCGTGCCTTTACGTTCGCCGGACGCCAAATTGTCCTGCTGGATTTGTTCCAGCGTTTGTTCCGACTGGGCAATCTCTTCGGTCAGGGCTTTTACCTGCACTTCGATACTTTGGATTGCCTGCTCGTGCTGCCGGATTTCCTCCGCAAGCGTTTCCTGGCTGGCCTCGCCACGGTGGATTTCTTCCTGCAAATTTTGCACAGAGCGCTCGTTATGCGCAATGTCATTTTCCAAAACAGCAATACGGCTGGTGCTGTTGCCCATTTCTTCCGTGATGCTGCGGATATCCCCGTTCAGGCGCTCAATGTCCATAGTCAGGCGCTGTGCCTGCGTGCGGATCTCCTCAGCCTCAGCTTCCGCAGCCTGATTTGCTTTATCCAAGCGGTCGTAATCTGCTGCGGCTGTTTCGTACTTATGCTGCTGCTCACGAACAATCTCTTTTGTGCGGCGGACACTTTCCACCCACAAAGTAACCTCTAAGCCCTTGCGCTGCTCGCTCAGCTCCAAAAACTTTTGTGCCTTTGCACTTTCTTTTTCCAAGGGGCCAACTCGGCTTTCCAGTTCGCCTAAAATATCACGCAGGCGCTCCAGATTTTCCTCTGCGGAGCGCAGGCGGCGTTCGGCTTCCGTTTTGCGGTAGCGATACTTTGCAATGCCGGAGGCCTCCTCAAAGATTTCACGTCGCTCGCTGCTCTTTGCGCCCACGATTTCGGCAATACGGCCCTGCCCGATAATGGAGTAGCCGTCTCTGCCCAGGCCCGTATCCAAAAACAGCTCGTATACGTCCTTTAAGCGGCAGTGCTGGCCGTTGATGCTGTACTCGCTGTCACCGCTGCGGTAATACTTGCGGGCAATGGTCACTTCGTCGGCATCAATATCCAGTGTACGGTCGGCATTATCCAATACCAGCTTTACACTGGCAAAACCCATAGCGCCACGCATTTGTGTACCGCCGAAAATAACGTCTTCCATTTTACCGGCACCACGCAGCTGTTTGGAACTGGTTTCGCCCAGTACCCAGCGGATAGCATCGGAAATATTACTTTTGCCCGAGCCGTTTGGGCCCACAACGCCGGTAATACCCTGCCCCACGGTAATCTTGATTTTGTCCGGGAAACTTTTGAATCCCTGGATTTCAAGTTCTTTCAGTACCATAGATTCCTCTTTTTTTATTCCTGTACAAGCCCCATCAGCTTAAGTGCCTCACGGGCTGCGTGCTGTTCTGCTGCTTTTTTGCTGCGGCCTTCGCCTTTAGCCACACGGTTGGAGTTCAGATACACACCTACCACAAAGCGCTTGTCATGGTCAGGGCCTGTTTCGCCCTCTAATACATAACGCAGCTTTTCTTCGGGGTTAGCCTGCACAACCTCCTGCAAACGGGTTTTGTAGTCGGCCTCAGCGTGCTTACCCTCCGTAATAAAGGGCAAAATAAAGTTTTTGGCAACTTCCATACCGCCGTCCAAATACAGCGCTGCAATCAATGCTTCAAACGCATCCGATACCACGCTGGGGCGGGTGCGTCCGCCGCAGCGCTCCTCGCCTTTGCCCAAGCGCAGGTGCTGGCCCAAATCAATTTCCTGTGCAAACTGAAACAGTGCATCTTCGCTGACAAGGCTTGCACGGGTACGGGTCAAATCGCCTTCCGGGCGGTCGGCATAGGCATGGAATAAATGGTCGGCACTGACGAGCTGCAACACACTATCGCCTAAAAACTCCAAACGCTCGTTATGCTGTACCGGGGTACGGCTTTCGTTTGCGTAGCTGGTGTGGGTAAGCGCTGTCAGCAGCAACTTAGGATTTTTGAATTGATAACCAATGATATTTTCCAAAGGGTGACTCATTACTTGCTCCTTCACTCCTGCGATTCAGCGGAAGCTGTTTGTTCCGTTGCTTTTTGACGTGCATTCATTTCGTTTAGAGCCGCCTGCATGGTTCCGCACAAATCTTTTTCCACACAGGTTTTGGCCTGCAAAATTGCGTTTTTAATGGCTTTTCCGCTGGAGGAGCCGTGTGCCTTAATAACCGGGCACTTTGCGCCCAGCAGCGGTGCACCGCCTACTTCCTCAGAGTCCATACGCTTTTTCAGTGCGAACAAATCCTTTTTCAGCAAAAGTGCCGCAATCATACCGCCGATGTTCTTTTTGAACATTCCTTTCAGAATGGTGAGAATCATCTTTGCCATGCCCTCGGTCATCTTCAGAATCACGTTGCCGGTAAAGCCGTCGCACACCACTACGTCAGCATATCCCATCGGGACATCACGGGGCTCGATGTTGCCCATAAAGTTCAGGCCGGGGGTTTCCTTCAGCAGCTGATGTGCCTGCTGATACAGCGGCGGGCCCTTGGTTTCCTCTGCACCGTTATTGGCAAGCCCTACCACAGGGTCTGCCACGCCGTTTACCTTATTCATGTAGCAGGAACCCATTATGCCAAATGCTTGCAGCATATCGGGACGGCACTCTGCATTTGCGCCGCAATCCACAAGCAGATAGTTTTTTTCCTTACTGGGCACCATGCATGCCAATGCAGGGCGCTTAATACCTTTCAGGGTACGCAAAATCAAACTGGAGCCAACATGCAGCGCACCCGTACTTCCGGCCGAAACAAAGGCATCGCCTTCGCCATCACGCAGCATACTAAGGCCCACTACAGTGGGAGAATCCTTCTTACGGCGGATAGCCAGTGCAGGCTCATCGTCCATTTCAATATTCTGCGTGCAGTTTACCAGTGTAATGCCGGTTAGGGGGATATTTTTTTCCTGTGCCAGTGCACGCACTGCCTGCTCATCGCCCAAACCTACAATTTCAATATCGCTGTGCGCTTTGATGACCTGTGCTGCACCTTCCAGCGGAGCTAAAGGAGCATTGTCGCCGCCCATCATATCCAGCAGAATCTTCATTTTTGTTTTCTCCCTTCCTGTGGGGTATCAGCCGTTTTTACGAGCTTCCTCCCAAGTTTCAAAGCTGGCCACAGCTCGATTTGCTACGGCCAAGTAGCGCTCCCGCTTATCACGAGGGCGGTTTTCCAGCGGAGGCAAAATACCCATATTGGCGCCCATCGGCTGGAAGTCCTTATTGGGGCTTGTAATGTAGCGCACCAAGGCGCCGCACATCGTATCCATCGGGGGTGCAACCCACTGCTTACCGGTCAGGCGGGCATACAGGCTGCGTGCTGCCAGCAAACCGCAGGCCGCACTTTCCATATAGCCTTCAAAGCCGGTAATCTGGCCTGCAAAGTAAACGTTAGGATGCTCACGCAGATTTAGGCCGTCCGTCAGCACATGGGGGCTGTTCAGGAACGTATTGCGGTGCATAACACCGTAACGCACAAACTCTGCATTTTCCAAGCCGGGAATCATAGAGAACACACGCTTTTGCTCGCCAAACTTCAAATTGGTCTGGAAGCCCACAATGTTGTACAAGGTGCGCTCTTTATTTTCGGCACGCAGCTGCACGTTTGCCCAAGGGCGATGTCCGGTATTCGGGTCTTTCAGACCTACCGGGCGCAAGGGGCCGTAACGCATGGTATCGGCGCCACGACCTGCCATAACCTCAATGGGCATACAGCCTTCATAAACGGTCAATCCGCCGTCCTTTTGGGGGGCGTTGCCTTCTGCTGCCGGCTTATCAAAATCATGCACCGGGGCACGCTCGGCACCAACCAATGCAGCATGGAACTCCTCATACTCTGCCTTGTTAAAAGGACAGTTCAGGTAGTCTGCCTCGCCTCTATCGTAACGAGAAGCCGCAAACACCTTATCGTAGTTCAGGCTTTCCGCAGTAACAATAGGTGCAACCGCATCGTAAAAATTCAGTTTTTCATCGCCTGTCAATGCAGCAATTGCCTCTGCCAGGCTGCCGTCTGTCAAAGGACCGGTGGCAACCAGAATGGGTGCATCTTCCGAGATGGTTTCCATTGGCTCACGAATCACCGTGATGTTGGGCTCTGCCTCCACCATGCGGGTTACTTCTGCACTGAACTGGTCACGGTCTACAGCCAATGCACCGCCTGCCGCTACACGTGCCGTTTCGGCGGCGTCCAACAGGCGGCTGCCCATCAAACGCATCTCTGCCTTCAGCAGGCCGGAAGCCGAGTCCAAACGCTCCGCTTTCAGGCTGTTGGAGCAAATCAGCTCTGCAAAGCCTTCGGAGGTATGGGCGCAGGAGTAGCGCACAGGTTTTTGCTCGTACAGTGTTACCTGTACGCCCTGCGATGCCAGCCATAATGCAGCTTCGCTGCCGGCCAAGCCCGCACCCAAAACCGTTACTTTGTATTCACTCATTGATTATTTCCGCCTTTCGGTACTGCCATAACAAACCCACAGCCGTCCTTTGCGCAGTACAGCCGCTGGCCCTTACGGAACATCGTTGCACCGCAGTGCTCACACTTGGTAGGCACCGGCTCGTCCCAAGTCATAAACTCGCACTTAGGATAGTTTTCGCAGCCATAGTAGATACGTCCCTTTGCGCTCTTGCGCTGCAGCATACGTCCGCCGCACTTGGGGCACAAACCGCCGGTGTCTTTTACCAGACGCTTGGCATTGCGGCAATCCGGGAAACCGGAGCAAGCCAAGAACTTGCCGTAGCGTCCGGTCTTGATAACCATGGGCTTTCCGCACAGTTCGCAGATTTCGCCGCTGGGTTCATCCGGCACTTTGATTTTTTTGCCCTCCATAGCAGTTTCCGCTGCCTGCAGGCTGGCATCAAACTTTTTATAAAACTCGTCTACAACTTCACGCCACTGTTCGCTGCCGTTTTCTACTTTATCCAGATTCTTTTCCATCTGTGCGGAGAAGTCCACGTCCACAATATTGGGGAACTGCTCCAGCATCAGGCCGTCAACAGTACGGCCCAGCAAGGTGGGCTTGAGCTTTTTAGCTTCACGCTCTACGTAGCCGCGGTCGATAATGGTAGTAATGATAGGTGCATAGGTAGAGGGGCGGCCAATGCCGTTTTCTTCCAGTGCACGAATCAGGCTTGCCTCGGTGTAGCGTGCAGGCGGCTGGGTAAACTTTTGCTCACTGGTCAGTGCTTGCAGCTTCAACACCTGTCCCTCGGTCAGCGGCGGCAAAGCAGTTTCTTTCTTTTCCTTTTCCTCGGTAGCTTCCTCGTACAGGACGGTAAAGCCATCAAAGGTAACGGTAAAGCCGCTTGCCTTAAAGCGATAGTCCGCAGCAGTTACGGTTACGCCAACGGTATCCATCTGGCAGTCTGCCATCTGGCTGGCCATAAAGCGGCTCCAAATCATGCGGTACAGCTTTGCCGTATCGCCGTTGATGCTCTTATCCACCTCGTCCGGTGTCAGGCCGGGCATAGAGGGGCGAATCGCTTCGTGGGCATCCTGTGCATTGGCTGCATTGCGTGTTTTCCATGTGCGCTTATTGGGGCACACATACGCATCGCCATACGTGCCGGTGATAAACTCACGTGCCGCTGCAACTGCCTCGTCAGACACACGCAGGCTGTCTGTACGCATATAGGTAATCAAACCAACCGTACCGTGGCCTGCAATTTCCACACCTTCGTACAAAGCCTGCGCTGCACGCATGGTACGGGTTGCGGTAAAGCCCAAACGGCGGCTTGCCTCCTGCTGCAAGGTACTGGTGATAAACGGCGGGGTAGGTGCCTTTGCACGCTGGCCCTTTTTCAGCTCAGATACGGTATACACCGCATTTTCCAGACCTTTTTCAATAGCACGGGCCTCTGCCTCGGTTTTGGGCAAAAGCTTATTGCCGGAAACATCACTGTGCAAACGTGCGGTAAACTTTTTACCGCCGGAAGCCAGCGTTGCGTCCACGTTCCAGTATTCCTCCGGCACAAAGGCTTCGATTTCCTTTTCACGGTCGTCAATCAGGCGCACAGCTACGCTCTGCACACGTCCTGCGGACAAGCCACGGCGAATTTTACGCCACAAGAACGGGCTGAGCTTATAGCCAACCAGACGGTCCAGTACACGGCGTGCCTGCTGTGCATCTACCAAGTCCTGATAGATTGCACGGGGGTGTGCCATGCCTTCCTTAACGCCTTTTTTGGTAATCTCATCGAATGTTACACGGTTGCAATCCGTGGGGTCCAGCCCCAGCACATTTGCCAAATGCCAGCTAATTGCTTCACCTTCACGGTCCGGGTCAGTTGCAAGCAATACGCCGTCCGACTTTTTGGCGGCGGCTTTCAGTTCTTTAATCAGCTTTTGCTTACCTTTAATGTTGATATATTGCGGCTCGTAGTTATTATCCACATCAATACCCAGCTGTGATGCGGGCAAATCACGGATATGACCCATGCTGGCCGTAACCGTATAATCTTTTCCCAGATACTTTCCGATGGTTTTTGCCTTTGCAGGCGACTCCACAATCACTAATTTTGCCATTGCTTTATTTCCTCGCTTTGCATTGGGATAGAGGTTATTTTAAAATATAACGCTGCCCCGGCTGAGATAAAATCCAGCCTGCCAGCTCCAAGCTTGTTAGTGCCACCAGCAGCGCACCAATGGGCAGCTGTGTTTTTTCGGCCAGTTCTTCCAAACCGACCGGCCGTGCACCAATAAAGCTCAAAACCTTTTGTGCTTTATCCGAAAGAGGCAGGGTTGGCGCCTCAGCCGAAGCAACGGATTCATCTTTTTTAGCAGGAGCAAGTTCTAATTGCTCCATAATGTCCTGCGCAGTCAGTGCCATGCGTGCTCGTCCGTCCCGCAGCAGGGCATTTGTACCCACAGACAAGGGGGAGTAAATACTGCCGGGCACTGCATAAACAGTTTTGCCATAGCGCTGTGCGTGCCCTACGGTACTCATCGTTCCACTGCGCTCCCGTGCCTCCAGCACTACCAGCACTTTAGATAGCGCTGCAATGATGCGGTTGCGCTGTAAAAAACTCGCCCGATAATCACAGTTTGCCCCGGGGGGATACTCACTTATCACAGTACCATTTTGTTCCATCTGCCGGCGCAGATTGGCATTGGTTGCAGGGTAAGTTTTGTTAACAGGCACCCCCAGCACACCAATGGTTGGGGTACCCGCCTGTACGGCAGCCCGGTGGCACACACTGTCCAAACCGTCTGCCAGACCGCTTACAATTACTGCCCCGTTTTGGGCAAGCGCCTTGCCAAAGTCCTGTGCTGCGGAAACGCCGTAAGAAGTGGGCTTGCGTGCGCCTACCATGCCCACGGTATTGCGTGCATTCAGATAGCGCACATCTCCTGTACAGTACAGCACCAGCGGCGGGTCCGCCACACGGGAAAGTGCCAGCGGATAGTCCGCATCCTCAAAGGTAATCACCTGTACACCCAGTTCGTCGCACTGCGCTGCCAATGGAGCAAAATCTGCCGGTGTAGTAGGCTGTGCCTGCCAGCGGTGCAGCGCTGCTGTGCCAATACTTTTTGCAAAGCATTGGCTATCACGGTCCTCCCATACAGCCTTAGCGGAGCCATAAATATCCAGCAGGGTGCCTGCATGGGTATTTGCCGGGCCCAGCAGCTCCGCCAGCCAAATCCAATAAAGCACGGGCTCGTATGTTGTTTCTTTTTCCGGCAGCTGCCCATACTCCGCCAAATATTCCAGCGGCGTTTCCGGCGCAATCACAAGCCCTCTCCTCGGAAGTGCCAAAGCAGTACGCTGCCGGCAATACCGGCGTTCAGGCTTTCGGCTCGGTCCGTCATGGGGATACGCACTGCACTATCGCAGGCATCCACTGTTTCCTGTGTTAATCCTTGTCCCTCGCTGCCAATTACGACACATACACCGCCCGGCTGCTGCTGCGAAACCGCAGACAGCGGCTGAGAGTTATACAGCGCTGCTGCAAGGCATGCCACACCCTTTTCACGCAAAAGCGCAATGGTATCGGTCATGCTTTGTACTTCAATTACCGGCACACGTACTGCTGCGCCCATAGAGGCACGCAGCGTTTTGCCGCTCCAAGGAGAGGCGCAGCCCGGTCCTAAAATAACGGCATCAAAGCCAAAGGCTGCTGCACTGCGCAGCAGTGTACCCACATTGCCCGGGTCCTGTACACGCTCTAAGGCCAGATAACGGCCGCCGGCTTTTAACAGGTCTACACTGCATTGCGGAATTTCAAACACAGCGAAAACACCCTGATTGGCTTGTACGCCTGCCAGTTTTTCCGCTACGTGTTCCTGAATCAGGTAATGCTCGCCCGGAAGCGCCGCCAGCTCCGGCGCTTTTTCCAAGGCACGCTCGGTATAATATAATACCTTTAGAGTAGTGCCTTTTGCAAGTTCCGGGCAGAGCTTTAAGCCCTCCGCCAGAAAAGCATTTTCGCTTTGACGGAAGGCTGCGCTACCTGCCAACTTGCAGGCGTATTTAATTTTTGCGTTGTCACGGCTGGTGATGATGGGGGTTTCCTGCATAGGATCCACCGGCCTTTCCTTGCATATAGAGGCATTTACCCCAATAAATACCCCATAATGCAAAAGTGACGCCCGCGTGTATGCGGGCGTCTGCTTTGTTTTGCTTGTTTGGTTTTTACCGCCCGGCTTATAATTAAGCGTTCTTGACGGAAGCGACCAGAGCCTCGAAGCTCTTATCGCTCAGCATCTTGCGGTTCAGCTCGATGCCGGACTTCTTCAGGCCTGCCATGAAGGTGCTGTAGTTCATGCCCAGAGGACGAACTGCATTGTTGATGCGGGTGATCCACAGGTTGCGGAACTGACGCTTCTTCATGCGGCGGCCAGCCAGAGCGTAGTTGCCGCTCTTCATGACCTGCTGCTTAGCCATCTTAAAGTGCTTGCTCTTGGAGCCGTAGAAGCCCTTAGCCAGCTTCAGCATCTTCTTGCGACGTTTGTGAGTCATGGTTGCGCCCTTAATACGTGCCATTGTATTTTATCTCCTTTATGATTCCAAGTAAAAAGTCAAATTCGGTCTAAAGCTTAGCAGCCGTAGGGCAGCATACGCTTAACTGCAGCAACGTTGGTAACATCAACGTAGTTGGGCTGACGGTAGCCACGAGTGGTCTTGGTGGTCTTCTTGGTCAGGATGTGACGGCGGTAAGCGTGACCGCGCTTGATCTTGCCGTTCTTGGTCAGCTTAAAGCGCTTCTTTGCGCCGGACAGGGTCTTCAGTTTCATCTTAGCCATTTTGTGTGTCCTCCTAAAGTTTACTTGTTCGAACTGGGGCTAAACAGCATCGTCATGGTGCGGCCCTCCAT
>RCNH01000373.1_pt1 | contig 19215 bp, 15 predicted proteins | sample 2041161 | NCBI WGS metagenome assembly RCNH01 (sample SAMN09708215, study PRJNA481090) | Feces metagenome, whole genome shotgun sequencing project. | biome: feces | host: Leptonychotes weddellii | place: Antarctica: Sion Island | collected 2010-03-01 | reverse complement strand
AGACAGAGAGATACGAAGCGTTGCTATGCTGTTTGTGCCAATAATAGCAGAAAACTTGCAATTAAGTCGTAATTTCGGTATAGTATGTTCCAGAAAATAAACACAAAAGAGGAGAGTTTATGGTTCATACGTGGAGTGAATTATTTTGGATTTTTTATATCTATTCCTTTATTGGATGGTGTGCAGGAGTCGTTGCCAATGCCCTTCGCAGGAAGCGGTTTGTAAATACGGGATTTTTAAATATTCCCCTTTGTCCGATTTATGGAATTATCGGAGTTGCTTACTGTATCTTTTTGCCGGAGTTGACAAATAAGATTTTTTTCCTGTTTTTGGGAGGATGCGTAATTGCATTTATCATCATTGTAGTGACCAGTGTCATTTTGGAAAAAGCGTTTAATACAAAATGGTGGGATTATAGCAAGAGACGTTTTCAGTTTCAGGGATATTTAAGTTTTATTCATTTGATATTCTTTGGTGTCAGTGCTGTAATATGTATGTGTTTTATTAATCCGTTGCTGGTGAAATTGATGCATTTTATTCCGGGACAAGTTTTGTTGATTTTAGAGATTGTCTTCGGAGTTATTTTACTGATGGATACAATTTGTTGTGTGACGACGGTTCTGCAGATTAAGCATACTATTAAAACACATAAGTTTGTAGATTACGTTCAGGGAGTTACAGAAAATTTCGGAAATGCTCTGACGAAAAAAGTACAGTACAGAATGGAAAAAGCATTTCCCAATATTGGGAAGGAGCGTATTATTCAGGTTGAAGAACCTAAGAAAGAGCCGAAAGTCTTTGCAGAAGGCTGCTGTTTCTACAAAATTGTGGGGCTGTTTTTTATCGGAGCATTTTTAGGAGATATTACAGAGACGATTTTTTGTCGTATTACAGCAGGCAGATGGATGAGCCGAAGCAGTGTGGTATACGGTCCGTTCAGTATTGTATGGGGGCTTGGCTGTGCCTGTCTGACTGCATTTTTGTATAAATATAAGGATAAAAGTGACCGTTACATTTTCCTGTACGGAACGATTTTAGGTGGCGCTTATGAATATATCTGTAGTGTGTTTACTGAGCTGGTGTTTGGAACAGTATTCTGGGATTACAGTAAAATTCCGTTTAACTTGGGTGGACGTATTAATTTGTTGTTCTGCTTTTTCTGGGGAATAGCAGCAGTCGTATGGCTGAAAATTTTGTATCCTGTTTTTTCCGGCTGGATTGAAAAGCTTCCTAAGAAAGGCGGCAAAATCATTATTTGGGCTGCCGTTGTATTTATGACAGTAAATATTGTGATTTCAGGACTTGCTCTTTATCGTTATAATGATAGAATAGAAAGTCCTGTTCCGAAAAATAATCTGGAAAAGATTTTAGACAAGCGTTTTGATGACGAAAGAATGGATAGGATTTATCCCAATGCAAAGAGAGGAAGATAAGAAATGCATGCCAATGAAATGACAGAGCTTATGAATATCTGTATGATTTATGATGATCATGGAAATGTGTTGCTGCAGAACAGGAGAAAGAAGAACTGGTCAGGAGTAGCATTTCCCGGCGGACACGTAGAAAAAGGAGAAGCTTTAGTGCCGTCAGTTATTCGAGAGATCAAAGAGGAAACAGGGCTTGATATTAAGGATGTAAAGCTCTGTGGAGTTAAGGAATGGTTTAAAGACGGTGTGCGCTGTATGGTGTTCTTTTACAAGACAAATTGCTTTTCTGGTACATTAAGGTCTTCTGAGGAAGGGGAGGTTTTCTGGGCTCCGGCAGATAAGATTTCTGAGTATCCATTGGCAAATGATTTTGAGAGAAACTTAGAATTGTTTGATTCAGAAGAAATCAGCGAATTATTTTATGAAGCAGGAGAAGAACGTATTTTGAAAAAATATTAAGGAGGGTTTATAATGAAGGAATTGTTAGTAGTAGTGGATATGCAGACGGATTTTGTAGATGGGGCTTTGGGTACAAAGGAAGCTCAAAATATTGTGGAAAATGTGGTTTCTAAGGTGAAATTTGCCAAAGAATGTGGAAAAGATATTATTTTTACTATGGATACGCATCAGGAAAATTATTTGGAAACACAGGAAGGAAAGAAGCTTCCGGTTGCTCATTGCATAAAAGGAAGCAAAGGGTGGGAAATCATTCCCAAACTTCAGGAACTGACACAGGATTGCATGATTGTGGAAAAACCTTCTTTTGGGAGCACACAACTGGCACATATTGTAGCCAGAGGACAGTACGAAAGAATTGAACTTGTAGGGCTTTGTACAGATATTTGTGTGATTTCCAATGCTATGATATTGAAATCTTCACTTCCTGAGGCAGAGATTTCTGTAGATGCAAAATGCTGTGCAGGAGTATCACCGGAAAGTCATAGAAATGCTTTAGAGGCAATGAAAATGTGTCAGATAGAAATTCTAATCTAAATGTATTTAGGGTATCAAAAGCGCTGCAATTCGCAGATACTTTTGATACCCTATTTCTATTGTTTTAGAAAAGTAATCTCAGCTGTGAACAAGTCAGCGTCTGTAGAAATTTCTAATCGTCCGCCCTGTAGTTCTGTAAAGCTTTTTGCAATGGCAAGACCAAGTCCGCTTCCTTCTGTGTTTCTGGAGGCATCTCCTCGTACAAATCGTTCTGTAATTTCATTTGGATTGAAATCCAGTTCTGTTGCAGAGATGTTTTTCATAATGATTTTCACATGATTTTCTGTGTTTTCCATAGTAATGTATACTCGTGTGCGAGGCATTGCATATTTGGTAATATTTACAATCAGATTTTCAAATATGCGATAAGTTCTTTGGCTGTCCAAAGGAAGGATGACTTTTTCTTCAGGAAGTTGCCAGCGGAAAATTAAGTCAGTCGTATTAATTTTATCCTGAAGTTCCAGTTTTACCTGACGCATAAGGCTGACAATATCGACATCCATAATGTTTAAGGTTACGGTTTTACTTGTTGCCTTGCTGATTTCAAATAAATCTTCAATTAAGACTTTTAATCTATGGGCTTTTGTATCCAGTATTTGAATGTATTTGTGTCTGTCTTCTTCTGATAAATCTTTATTTTTTAAAAGGTCCACGTAAGTAATGATTGCAGTAAGCGGAGTTTTCAAATCATGAGAAACATTGGTAATTAAATCTGTTTTCATTTTAGTGCTCTTTACTTCTTCATCTACGGCTTTTTTAAATCCGCTTTGGATTTTACCGATTTCATCACGGAATGGCTCAAATACACCTAAATCTTCGGGAATTGTACCGTTTAAATTTCCTTTTGCCAGTTCATTGGTTGCTTCTAATAGGAGCTGGTATTGATCTTGAATTTTCCTTAAATACTTTCTGAGAAGGAAGAACAATACAACGGAGTAAGCAACCAATACACTAATCCCCCAAAACCAAAACAAGCTGATAAATCCTAAAATAATAAAGTTGATTAAAATAACTTTAAACAAGATTTTTGTAGTATCTCCACGAAGGTCTACATGAAGCAGAGATTGGATTACTTTTTGCACTTGATTTTTTAGCCATGGATATATACGGTAAATAAGAACATGTTCCTTTATATAAGTTTTTGGTCCCAGAACGAAAATCCTGCGGGCGCAGCCGGCAGTCCAGTAACAGGTGGTAAATACGCCAATCCAGCCGAATAATCCCCAGAGATATTGCAGGGCATTGGCAAGAAATTCAGGAGAGCCGATGCTGGTTAATACATTGTAGATTGCTTGTTGACTTAGATTGTCAGAGTTATATGCTATCGCCAGCGCTAGAACAACAACTGTACAGGTTATGGCGAATACAATTTCAAAAGGCACTGCGAAGATTTTTTCTCTTTTCCACGTAAAGAACTTAAAGGATGGAAGTATGAAACTAATAATCGCTACAATTCCCATAAGTGTTGCCAGAACAGTAAGTAAATCACCTTCCTTATTTCCTTCATAATAAGTAGATTGATGGATAAATTGAGGTTGTGCACTTTTTAGTGCTTTTAAATTTTCTGTTGTCGTAGCAAAGTAATAAATTCTGTTCTGTGGTTTTTGGAACTCTTTGTTATAGTTGTAATTCTCGTCATATTCAGATGCCGGATTTGACTTTGCACTTTTATTTAAAACCTGTGAGGTGTTAGTACGTTCGTGGGAAAGAAAACTTGTAAAAGTAATATTTCCGTTTTCGCCATAGCCGATTGCACCAAGAAATGCATAGTCGCAGTCTTTATCCAGAACATCGTTTTTTTGATAATTAGATAAAATAGAAGACAAAGAATTTTCTGTTTTATCTGAACCACGGTTACTGTCCAGAATTTCTTCGCTTTGGGTGTCTACAACCTCGTATTCAATATAAGGACGAAGGAAAGTAAAATGATGATCCCATTCATCGTACATTTCGTTTGTTGCATCTGAAGCCCATTGCCAAGGCTCTTCATAATCGTTTTCTTCGTTATTGGAAGATGCGCGGTCTCCATAAGGAAAAAAGATGTCGAAAGGCATCAACGTAGTTTGATTTTCACCTTGTATTTCTTCTGCATGAAGAACATAACTGCTTTCTACCAGAAGATCCGGCAAATTAGAGGAAGAAAACGGAAAGTTATATCCGTCTGCGCCTCTTTGTTGTTTAATGTAATGTGGTCTTATAATCATCATTGCCAGAGAAGGCAGAAGTATTACAAGACATACAATAATAAGTGTTATTCTATGATAATTTTTCGATTTTGTATCCAACTCCCCACACCACCTTTAAATATTTTGGTTCCTTCGGATTAATCTCAATTTTCTCACGAATATTTCTTACGTGAACCATGACGGTTTCAGTATTGATTGCTCGTTCATTCCATACACGTTCATAAATTTCGTCAGCTGAGAATACACGTCCGGGATTTTTTATAAGTAACAGAAGAATTTTAAATTCCATAGGAGTCATTTTTACAGGTGTATCATCTACTCGCACTTCAAAGGTATTTTCATTGACTTCCAGACCGCCTATAGTATAAATGGTATCTGTATGTTCACTTTCCTTTGCCTGAAGCTTTTCCATAAATTTGCGGTATCTGCGCATTTGAGAATTTACCCTTGCTATAAGTTCCATAGGAGTAAATGGTTTTGTAACGTAGTCATCTGCGCCGATATTCAGTCCCATAATTTTGTCTACTTCTTCAGACTTTGCAGAGAGCATAATCACAGGGAAATCGTGTTTTTCTCTTAATTTGATAGTCATGGTAATACCATCCATACGGGGCATCATAATATCTACAATAGCCAAATGGATTTCTTCTTTTTCTAAAACTTCCAGTCCTTCTATGCCGTCTGCTGCCATGAAAACTTCATAGCCCTGACTCTTCAGATAGATAGAAACACCTTCGCGAATATCCTTGTCGTCTTCTACAATTAAAATATGATTCATTTTCATGATCTCTTCTCCTGTTCCTCTGTCTGTAACAGATATTAAAATATAAATATAAAAAGTGATGTGTGAAAAATTATAAGAATTTCTAAAGAAAACCTTCGCAAATTATATAACACAAAATGCGAAGGCTTCTAAATATGATATTTTTGACATATTAAGCATTATTTTTGGAAGAATTCTTTGATTTTATCCAAACGTGTAGTCATACCAGACAGCATAAAATCTAAGATTACCAGTGCTGCCATGGCTTCTACTACCACAACGGCTCTTGGAACAATAATCGGATCGTGTCGTCCATGAATTTCAATTTCTATGTTTTCCCCCTGACGGTTTACAGTCTTTTGTGAGGCTGCAATAGAAGGAGTAGGCTTAAAAGCGGCACGAAATACGATATCGCAGCCATCACTTATTCCTCCTGTAATACCGCCGGAATGATTGCTGTGTTTCTGGCGGCAGCCGTTTTCATCTATGTAATAACCGTCATTATTCTGTAAACCTGTAGAGCGAGCAGCATTCATGCCATCTCCGATTTCAAAGCCTTTTACAGCTCCGATGGAGAAAATTGCTTTTGCAAGAGCAGCATCCAGTTTTTCAAAAGCAGGTTCTCCAATTCCCGCAGGAACACCGCTTATGATACATTCTACCATTCCGCCGGAGGAGTTGCACTCTTTCATGCACTGCTCCAGATAATTTTGCGCTTTTTCAGCTGCTTTGGCATCTGGCATATATAGAGGGTTTTTTTGAATTTCTTCTTTATTAAAGTTTTTAGGATTAATTGCTACCGGACCTATAGTGCTGGTATAGGCACAAATGGAAATTCCCAGTTCTTTTAAAAGCTTTGCGGCTACTGCACCGGCAGCAACTCTGCCAATAGTTTCTCGACCTGAGGAACGACCACCCCCTCGATAATCACGAAAACCATATTTGATATCATAATTTAAGTCTGCATGACCGGGGCGGTAATACTGCGCAATTTCGTTGTAATCTTTAGAGTGTTGATCTTTGTTGTAAACCATAAGAGATATGGGTGTACCGGTGGTTTTTCCTTCGAATACGCCGGACAAGATTTCCACAGAGTCATCTTCCTGACGCTTTGTTGTATAGCGGGATTGCCCCGGTTTTCTGCGGTTGAGATATTCCTGAATATCGTCTTCGTTAAGAGGAAGACCGGCAGGACATCCGTCAATGACAACACCAATTCCTTTTCCATGAGACTCTCCCCATGTACTGACACGGAATATATTTCCTAATGTAGAACCATACATAAATAAACCTCCCCGTAAATTAAAAAACAGTGTAAGCTATAACAGCGGCAATTGCCTGTAATAACAGTATGACAGGAAGCCCTATGGTAAACTTGGGGTGTTTTGTCTTATGATGAAACAGACGCATACCACAAATAGCTCCCAGAGAGCCGCCGCATATGGCAATACCTAAAAGTGTATTTTCTGATATTCTCCACTGATGCATTTTGGCTTTTTGCTTGTCTACACCGAAGCAGATAAACGCCAGAATGTTGACAACAACCAGATACATCATAATATTTTTAACAATCAATTTTTTACTCCTTTGTGCTTGCAAGATTGATTTCACCTGCAAGATTTTTATAGAACATTTCCTCAATTTTTTTTCTTTCCCAGTGTTTGCCTAAAATCCACATAACTTTTGTGACAACTGCTTCGGTACTCATATCATAAGCTTCAAAAACACCCGCCTCCAGCGCAGCTTTTCCTGTTTCGTAGAGTGAGAGATTACTTCCTTCATAAGGACATTGGCTTTTTACAACTACAATCATTCCTTTTTGGATAACATCTCTTAAATCCATCATGACTTCAGAAGACAGAGAAGGAATTCCGCCCATACCAAAGGCTTCTATAATCAGCCCACGGTATCCCTGTTCATAGAGGAACTGAAAAATCTTTCCGTCAAAGCCGGGAACCAGTTTAATGAGGAAGACTTTTTCTTCTAAACGGCGTTCCAGTACGCAGCTTCCTGTAGGTCCGGGAATGTAAGAACGTTGAATGTCTAGTCCCCGGGAATTAATTTCTCCCACATAAGGGTAATTAATACTTTCAAAGGCATGAAAACTAGTGGTACGCACTTTGGAAGCTCTTGATCCCAGAATGACCTTGCGGTTAAAGGCAAGGAAAATTCCCGGCATTCCGCTTCCTGCCATGTGAATGGCACAGCGGCAGTTTTCTACGGCATCTGCCAGAGGATTTAAAATGGAAAGCTGGCTGCCGGTAATGACTACGGGAATGGGAATATTTAAAAGCATAAAGGATAAAGCAGAAGCTGTGTAAGCCATAGTATCTGTACCATGGAAAATGACAATTCCATCATAAGCCGTATATTTGTCATAAATAGTTTCTGCCATAGTCTGCCAGTTGGAAGGCTGTATATTAGCGCTGTCCAATTGGAAAAGTTCGTAAAAATCTACATCATATAAATTAGTAATATCTGAAATATAAGATAAAATATCATTGCTGGAGAGCCCGGGAACCAGTCCTTTTTCGTTTTGGACACAGGCAAGTGTACCCCCGGTGGTAATAATAAGAATTTTCTTTTTCACTATTTTCTGCTCTCCCAGCGTCCTGAAGCACCGCAGGGAAGTACCAGATTGGTCTGGGTAACAGGAAGTCCGATTTCCTGTGAATCTACGGTACCGTTAAATTTCTTTAATTCTGTTGCAAGCATATAGGTAAGCACAGCAGGAGCAAGCCCTGTTGTGTAAGAATTTACAAGGAAAAACAGCGGTTTATCAGAAAGTATCTGGGTGCACAGCTTAATCAGCGGATGAATGGCATCTTCGATTTTCCAGATTTCTCCTTTGGGACCTCTGCCGTAAGAGGGAGGGTCCATGATAATAGCGTCGTATTTGTTCCCTCTGCGGATTTCTCTTTCTACAAATTTTACACAGTCATCTACCAGCCAGCGGATAGGTGCATCTTTTAAGCCGGAAGATACTGCATTTTCTTTTGCCCATGCTACCATTCCTTTGGAAGCGTCTACATGAGTAACAGCAGCGCCGGCAGCAGCAGCAGCTAAAGTTGCACCACCTGTGTAAGCAAAAAGATTTAAAACTTTAATAGGACGACCTGCATTTCTGATTTTTTCAGAAAACCAGTCCCAGTTCGCTGCCTGTTCTGGGAAAAGTCCTGTATGTTTAAAGCTGAATGGTTTCAAGTTAAAAGTTAGGCTCTTGTATTGAATCGTCCACTGCTCTGGCAAGTCAAAGAATTCCCATTCTCCACCGCCTTTTTTACTTCTGTGATAATGACCATTCATGCGTTTCCAGCCCTTGTGTGTTTTGGGAGTATTCCAGATAACCTGAGGGTCTGGGCGAACTAAAAGGTAGTCTCCCCATCTTTCTAGTTTTTCGCCGTTTGAGGTATCTATGATTTCATAATCTTTCCATTGATCTGCAATCCACATATTTTAATCCTTCCTATTTATACATAAGGTAATTTATATTTAGTATAACAGAAGGCTGGAAAGCAGGCAACAGCGGAATTTATTGAAATACACAGAGCAGGATGCTATGATTACCTATAAGGAAAATCAAGGAGTGGAAATATGCAGGAAAAAACTATGAAACAAAATCTTTTTTTGCTGTCATTGGCAAAGTTTCTATCAGGGTTTGCCGGCTATATTTACGATATTGGAATTGTTATTTATTTGTTTAGTCAAACACAATCAGTAGCGGTTATCGGTGGATTTTTTATTTCTCAGTTTCTGCCTGCACTGATTATTTTGTTTACAGGAAAACTGATTGATACCCATAATCAGAAAATGCTGATGTTTCTGTCAAATCTGGCAAAGGTAGCGGTCTTCTTTTTGCTTTTATTTGAAGCAAATATTGTTTTGATTTATGTGGTAACGTTCATTATGAATTTACTTTTAGAATTTGAGAGTAATACATCTCAGGCACTTATGGCAAATCTTTTTTCAAAAGGAAATTTACTTAAGGCAGCTTCTGTTATCAATCTTTTAGATTCAGCTTCTTTAATTCTGGCTCCGGTTTGTGCATCTGTAATTGCAACGAATTTCAGTATTCATATTAATTTACTTATTGCTATTATACTGTATGGAGTTACAGGATTTTTGTATTTATTACTACCATCAAGTATGTTGGGAAACATAGAGAAACAGAAAGAAGAGAAGAAGGGATATCTTTTTATTATAAAGAACAGAAGAATTTTATGTACGGTTCTTTTCTGGAATCTTTTTATGTTCTGTATAGGAATTGCATCGCCTCTTGAAATCAGTGTGATTGAGGATACGTTGGGAATGTCATCATCTTGGTATGGTATTGGAAATACAGTAGAGGGAATTGGCATGCTTATTGCCTCTGGCCTTATTCTGGGAATTATGAAGAAGTTAAAGCCAGAAAACATTATTGTATTAGGGCTTTTCAGTGCAGCTATGAGTTACGGTGTTATAGGAACTGCAGGGAATATCTGGGAGTATCTTTGTGGAGCGGCGCTGGTAGGAGTGACATCTGCTTTTTGCCCTCTGGGATTTAAAACAGCTGTACAGATACAAAGTGAGACAAAACTGGTGGGCAGGACTTTTACTGCATCAAGGTTTACGATTTTGATTACCAGAATGGCAGGTTCTTTGCTGGTAGGAAGTATGCTTACTGTATGGGCAATGCGCGTGATTTATTACTTCCTTGCGGGATTTATGATGATTACAGCGGTAGCCTATTATATTTTTTTTCATAAGAGCAGAGTATAGGTGGAGATTCAGGTATTTCATAGCAAGGAAGTAACTGCAATAAGAAAGAACAATAATATATTTTCTTAGGACAGCATACACTGAGTTAGCGGATTATTCATTGTCCACAGACACAGGAGGTGCTGTTATGTATGAAGATTTAACCCACAAAGAGCTTTGTGAGGCTTTCCATACAGATGAGAAAAATGGCCTTGGTGCAAAGGAGGCTGAGAAACGTTTATTGCGTGATGGAAGCAATACCCTGAGAAAAGCCAAAGAACAGACGGTTTGGGACAGAATACAAAATCAGATAAATGATCCTATGATTTTCATTCTTTTTCTGGCAGCGTCTATTTCCATGTTGCTGCGGGAATACGGTGATACAGGGATTATTCTGGCAGTCATTGCCTTGAATACCACAGTTGGGGTAATACAGGAGGGAAAAGCCAGAAAGGCTTTAGAAGCACTGAAAAAAATGACAGCGTTGTCTGCAGTTGTGAAGCGTGACGGAATTTATGAGAAAATACCGGCAGATAAGCTGGTAAAGGGAGATGTGGTAAAACTAAAAGCAGGTAATCAGGTGCCGGCGGATATACGTCTGCTGAAAGTGCAGGGACTTTCTGCCAACGAGTCTGCCCTTACAGGAGAGTCCTTGCCGGTAATGAAATCTCAAGAGGTACTGCCGAAAGGACTTCCCATAGCAGAAAAGAAAAATATGGCATATATGTCTACGGAAGTTATGAAGGGCAGCGGTGAAGGCATTGTAGTTGCCACGGGAATGAACACGGAGCTTGGGAAAATTGCGGGAATGATAGAAGATACAAAGCAGGAAATGACACCGCTGCAAAAACGGCTGGGAGATTTAGGAAAAATTTTAAGCATTGTGGCAGTGGCATTGTGTGCAGGTTTGTTTTTCATCGGAGTGGTACAGCATAGAAATCTTTTACAGATGCTGCTTTTGGCTATTTCTCTGGCTGTTGCGGCTATTCCGGAGGGGCTTCCCGCAGTCGTTACCATCGTTCTTGCCCTTGGGGTAGCCAGAATGGTAAAAGTAAATGCCATTATCCGCAGGCTGCCGGCAGTAGAAACGCTGGGTTCTGTAGGTGTTGTATGTTCCGATAAAACAGGAACTTTAACTGAGAATAAAATGACGGTGACGAAAATCTATGCAGATGAGAAAATACTTCCTGTTTCCACAGTGAGAAAGAGAGAATTTCCAAAACTTATAGAAGGATTTCTTCTATGTAATAACAGCATTTTGGGAAAACAGGAAATTGGAGATGCTACAGAGCTGGCGCTTTTGCATATAGGAAGAGATATGGGATATGACGAAAAGCGATTACAACAGCAGTATCCTAGAACATTTGAAATTCCTTTTAATTCCGAAAAGAAATATATGGTAAGTGTACATAAAGACGGAAATCATGAGACAGCCTATATAAAAGGCGCCTGTGACTACATTTTAAATCAATGTACTTATGTGGAAAATCATGGTAAAACAAATCCTATGACACAGATGGAGAAGATGAAAATTCGCAGAGCTATGGAGGAAATGGCAAAGGAAGGACTGCGGATTTTAGCTTTGGCATATAAGGAAAGGGTTGTGAATAAAACAGAGAAGACTTTAACAGAAGGGCTTGTTTTTGCAGGTATGGCAGGAATGATAGATCCACCCAGAAAGGAATCTGTCCAGTCTGTGAAAACCTTAAAACAAGCCGGTGTGCAGGTGGCAATGATTACAGGGGATTATAAAGATACTGCATTTTCCATTGCAAAGAAAATAGGAATTGCAGATTGTATGGAACAGTGTATTACCGGACAGGAAATGGATGAGATGAGCGAAGATACTTTGCGAAAAAAAATGAAAAACTTGCGTGTATTTGCAAGAGTAACACCTGCTCATAAAGTGAAGATTGTAAAAGGATTTCAGGATAACGGACAGATTGTCGCCATGACCGGTGACGGTGTTAATGATGCTCCTTCGCTGCAAAAGGCAGATATTGGTATTGCCATGGGAGAGAATGGTACAGACGCGGCAAAAAATGCAGCAGATATGGTACTTTTAGACGATAATTTTTCTACTATTGAAAAGGCAATGGAGGAAGGCAGGGGAATTTACGTCAATATTAAGAAATCCATTCTATTCTTACTATCTTCCAATTTCGGTGAAATCATTACCATGTTTGCAGCTGTTCTTTTTCAGCTTCCCACGCCTTTAAAGGCAAGTCATATTTTGTGGGTGAATTTAATTACAGATTCCCTTCCGGCGCTGGCACTGGGAATTGATAAAAATGATGCAAAGGCTTTGATGCAGAAAAAACCGCGAAATCCCAAGGAAGGACTTTTTGCACACGGAGGCTGGGGGTTTACTGTCTTTTATGGTGTTTTAATTGCAGCAATTACTTTATATGCCTTTTACCTGGGAGGGCAGACTTACGCTTTTACCGTGTTGGGAGTATCCCAGCTCTTTCACGCTATCGGTATGAGAGATAAGGATAAATCCGTTTTTCAGATGAAACATCTGGAAAATCCTTTTATGCTTTTGGCATTTTTTCTGGGACTGGGGCTGCAGGCAATGGTGACGGAAATTCCATATTTTGTACAGCTTTTTGGAACTGTCCGCCTTTCTTTGCAGGAATGGTGTTTGCTTCTGGGAATTTCTGTAATTCCCCTTGTTGCCCATGAGCTTCTGCTTATTCCCAGCAGACTTTTAGGAACGGGGAAAATGCAGGAAAAGGCATAGAAAATTGCATATAAAAACAAAGAATACCTGTAAAAACATGCAAAATAAAAGAGAAATGCAAGAAACACTTGACACTAAGTCATATATTAGCATACAATATGTAGAAATAAAAAAGAAAAACATCAGGAGGAAGCCATGACACCGTATAAAGAACTTAGTAAAGAGCAGTTGCAGGCCATGAAGGCTGATTTAGAAAAACAGTTTGAAAAAATAAAGGCCAAAGGATTAAATCTGGATATGTCCAGAGGGAAACCATCTAAACAGCAGTTAGAGCTGGCAATGGATATGCTGGAAGAATTAAAAAGTACAGACAAACTGAAATGTGAAACAGGAATAGACTGCCGTAATTATGGTCTTTTAGACGGTATTCCTGAGGCAAGACGCCTTCTGGGTGAAATGACAGAAGTATCACCGGAAAATATCGTGATTTTCGGGAATTCCAGTTTAAATGTAATGTTTGACACTGTTTCCCGTTCCATGACACATGGTGTGTGCGGAAGTACACCATGGTGCAAGCTGGATAAAGTAAAATTCTTATGTCCTGTACCGGGATATGATAGACATTTCCGTATTACAGAATACTTTGGTATAGAGATGATTAACATTCCAATGACACCTACCGGACCGGATATGGATATGGTGGAAGAATTAGTCAGCACAGATCCTGCAGTCAAGGGTATCTGGTGTGTGCCGAAATATTCCAATCCTCAGGGAATTACTTATTCTCCTGAAACAGTAAAAAGATTTGCCAACTTAAAACCGGCTGCTGAAGATTTCCGTATTTTCTGGGATAATGCTTATTGCATCCATCATTTATATGATGATAAACAGGATTTTCTTGTAGAAATTTTAGACCAGTGTGAAAAAGCAGGAAATCCGGATTTAGTCTATAAATTTGTTTCAACTTCTAAAGTAAGTTTCCCGGGTTCAGGAATTGCAGCAGTAGCAGCATCTAAAAGAAATCTGGATGATTTTAAAAAGCATATGTCCGTGCAAACGATTGGTCATGATAAGATTAACCAGCTTCGTCATGTCCGTTTCTTTGGCGGTATTGTGGGAATGCATAAACACATGAAGAAACATGCTGATATTCTTCGCCCGAAATTTGAAATCGTAGAAAATACATTGGAAAAAGAATTAAGTGGAATAGAAATCGGAACATGGCAAAATCCAAGAGGAGGTTACTTCATCTCATTTGATGCTATGGAAGGCTGTGCAAAAGCCATTGTAGCAAAGGCAGCAGAAGCCGGCGTGAAAATGACAGATGCAGGTGCAACTTACCCTTACGGAATTGATCCTAAGGACAGCAACATTCGTATTGCACCAAGTTTTCCAACAGTAGAGGACTTGAAGCTTGCAACAGAAATTTTTGTGCTTAGTGTAAAACTGGTAAGCATTGACAAAATTTTAAGTGAAAAATAAATTTGAAAAGAAGGGAGAGGGCGCTGAACGGGGAACAGTGTCCTCTTTGTGCGTAATAAAATTGTTAAGAATTCTTAATTGGTGAATGGGGAAAATTGTGTTATACTGAAACGCAACAGAAAGTTATGTTAGGGGTGAATAATATGGCGAAAAGAAAATCCAAGAAGAGTAAATATGAGAAAATGAAAAAAATTCTGCTGGGAATTTTAATCGGCTATGCAGTTCTTTTGCTGGTGGCATATTTTATAGGTGTATTTTATTATTCAAAGCATTTTTATCCCGGCTCGAAAATCAATGGAATAGACTGCACGGGAAAAACCGTGGAAGAGGCAGAAAAGGCAATGAAAAGTCAGCTTGCGGGATATATGCTGGTACTGAAGGAACGAGAGGATAAGGTAGAGAGCATCAGTGCTTCGCAGATTGATATGAGATACATAGATGATGGCAAAATTGCAGAGCTTAAAAAGGCGCAAAATCCGTTTAGCTGGTTTTTATCCTTTGCACATAAAAAGGATTATACCATGTCATCCACAACACCATATAATAAAGAAGCGGTTTATGCAGCAATTGATGGATTGTCATGTTTTCAGGAAGAAAACATTGTACAACCTTCAGACGCACATCTGGAAGTAGGGGTAAGCGGCTATGAGATTGTTCCTGAAGTACAGGGAACGGCTCTTGATAAAGAAAAGGTGAAAGAAGCGGTTATAAAAGCCATTGATAGTGGGGAGATTGAAGTGGACTTAGAAAAAGAAGGCTGCTATCTTGCACCATCTGTATTAGCAGATGACGAAAATCTGGCAAAGCAGAAGGAACAGGGAAATGTATTTCTGGGCGTGACGGTTACGATTGATTTTTCTGATCGTCAGGAGATTGTCAATGCAGAGATTATGAAAGACTGGCTGGTAACAGATGAGTCAGGCAATCTGAATTTAGATGCAGCAAAGGTAAAAGAGTATGTTCAACAGTTGAAATATGAGTACGATACCTTTGGTTCATCCAGACAGTTTACAACAGCAACAGGAAATACCATTACGGTAAAAGGCGGAGATTATGGTTGGGTAATTGCTCCTAATGATACCACGGCCAAGATTATAGAAGCCATTAAAAGCGGACAGTCTCAGACTATTGAACCAGAATATACTTACCGCGGATACTGCAGAGCTGCCAATGATATTGGTAATACTTACGTGGAAATCAGTCTCAAGGAACAGCGTATGTGGTTCTTTAAGGACGGACAGCTTCTGGTGGATACACCGGTAGTTACGGGAAATCATAATAAAGGCTACGACACCCATACAGGTGTTTATGCCATTATGTATAAGGAAAGAAATGCAACCCTGAAAGGGGAAAATTACAGCGCACCAGTAGATTGCTGGATGCCGTTTTATGCTAATACAGGCATCCATGATGCAGGATGGAGAACTACTTTTGGTGGAAGTGAGTACATCAATAACGGTTCACACGGATGTGTCAACACACCGCCTGAAAACGCAGAGAAGATTTTTAATAACATTGAAAAAGGCGTTCCGGTGGTGGTATATTAAAGAAAGAAAATTTTACCGATAAAAGGAGTTTATAATATGAATATTATAGTATTAGCTGGAGGAAACAGTACAGAAAGAGAAGTATCTATTGCATCAGGACAGGGCGTGTGCAAGGCTTTAAGAGAGCGTAATCACAAAGCAGTTCTTTTAGATCCTTACTTTGGAGCTCCAAAGAAGGAAGAAAATCTGTTTCCTGCAGAATATGATATTGATAAAGCAGCAGATGATATGAGAGAAATGAGCAGCAAATTAGAAGAAACCATGAAGACTCGAAAGAGCTTTTTCGGACCGAATGTTCTGGAAATTTGTACGGAAGCAGATATTGTATTTTTGGCGCTTCACGGAGCAAACGGAGAAGATGGAAAGGTACAGTCTGTTCTGGATTTAATGGGAATTAAATATACTGGTTCTGGTCCGTTAAGTAGCGGAATGGCAATGGATAAAGGTATTACAAAAATGGTATTTGAAGCAAAGGGCGTGCCTACACCAAAGGGAATTACTCTGGAAAAGGGTAAATGCAGCAGCCGTCTTGCAGATTACGGAATGGGATTTCCAGTTATTGTAAAGCCTTGTTGCGGAGGCTCTAGTGTGGGTGTATGCATTGCCAATAATCAGGAGGAATATAAGGCAGCATTATTAGAAGCTTTTTCTTACGAAAATGAAGTTGTAGTAGAACAGTTTATTACAGGAAGGGAATTTTCTGTTGCTGTTGTGGATAAGAAAGCATATCCTGTTATTGAAATCGCTCCTTTGCAGGGATTTTATGATTATAAGAACAAATATCAAGCAGGTTCTTGTGTGGAGACCTGTCCGGCAGATCTTTCTTCTGCACTGACAAAGGAAATGCAGAAATACGCAGAAATGGGCTATGAAGCATTAAATCTTCAGGCTTATGCCCGTCTGGACTTTTTAATGGATGCCGAGGGAAATATGTACTGTCTGGAAGCAAACACTTTGCCGGGAATGACACCTACCAGCTTAATCCCTCAGGAAGCAAAAGCAATCGGAATGGATTATCCTCAGCTTTGTGAAAAGCTGATTGAAGTTTCATTGAAAAAGTACCAGTAGGAGGAAAGGTGTCATGAAAAATCTTACCTTAAAAAATCTTGCACTTGCCTGCAATGGAAAATATGTCGGATCAAAGGAAATGGAAAATCAGGAAGTGAGCTGTATTTTCACAGATAGCAGAAAGGCAGAAGCTGGCGGTCTATTTGTGCCCATTAAAGGCGCAAGGGTAGATGCTCACGATTTTATTGAACAGGTAATGGAAAAAGATGTACTGGCTACCTTGTCAGAAAAAGATTTAGGGGAACAGTCTTTTCCTTATATTCTTGTAGAGTCATCTCTTACAGCAGTAAAAGAAATTGCAGAATTTTACTTGAAACAGCTTCAGATACCAGTTGTGGGAATTACAGGAAGTGTGGGAAAAACCAGCACTAAAGAAGTAATTGCATCCGTATTGGAACAAAAATATAATACCTTAAAAACACAGGGGAATTTTAATAACGAATTAGGTCTTCCCCTGACGATTTTCCGTCTTCGTGACGAACATGAAATGGCAGTATTGGAAATGGGAATTAGCGATTTTGGAGAAATGCACAGACTGGCGAAAATCGCAAGACCGAATACCTGTGTCATTACCAATATCGGGCTATGCCATTTAGAATTTTTGAAATCCAGAGACGGAATATTGAAGGCAAAAACAGAGATTTTTGATTATCTGCAGCCAGACGGACATATTATCTTAAATGGTGATGATGATAAGCTGGTGACCGTTCGGGAGACAAAGGGAATTAAACCTGTATTTTTCGGTATAGAAAATCATCAGGAAATTTGGGCAGACGAAATAAAACCGGAAGGATTAAAGGGGATTTCCTGCCGTATTCACACAGGAGAAGAAAGCTTTTCTGTTTTAATTCCTGTTCCGGGAAAACATTCTGTTTATAATGCTCTTGCAGCAACAGCAGTGGGTCTGACTTATGGGCTTACCAGAGAGGAAATTAGCAGAGGAATTGAAAGTCTTCAGTCTGTAAGTGGCAGATTTCATATTATAGAAACACCGGAATATACGGTGATTGATGATTGTTATAATGCAAATCCAATATCCATGAAGGCATCTTTAGATGTACTGACAGATGCTTTGGAAAGAAAAGTTGCAATTCTGGGTGATATGGGTGAACTGGGCGCAGATGAAAGAAAAATGCATCAGGAAGTTGGAAAGTATGCAGCAGAGAAGGGAATTGATGTTCTCTTATGTGTGGGAGAACTTTCAGAGGATATGGAAGCAGCGGCCAGAGCATTAAACTCCAAAACACAGGTGAGACACTTTGCAAATAAGGAAGATTTGATGAAAGAACTTCCGGAAATTCTGCAAAAAGGCGATACGGTTTTGGTAAAGGCATCTCACTTTATGGAGTTTGGTGAGATTGTAGAAAAATTAAGGTAAATACATTGTATTTTCATAGATATATTGTAATTATTGTGAAGTAGTATAGTTTCTGTTATAATTTCAGAAGCGTGTATGGTTAAAGCACCATGTAAGATACTATAACGTAAGGAGGACATAATACATGCTGAATAATATTTTAAGTGCAGTAAATGATTGGATGTACACGTATCTTTTATTATTTCTGCTGGTAGGAACAGGAATTTACTTTACCGTGAGAACACGTTTTGTACAGCTGAGATTATTAAAAGAGTCATTTCATGTATTAAAGGAAAAGGCAGGAGAGGAAAACGAAAAAAAACAGGTTTCTTCTTTTCAGGCATTGATGATTTCTACAGCTTCCAGAGTGGGAACAGGTAATATTGCAGGGATTGCCACAGCGATTGCGGCTGGCGGAGCAGGAGCTGTTTTCTGGATGTGGCTGATGGCAGTGATTGGCGGAGCATCTGCTTTTATCGAAAGTACACTGGCACAGGTTTATAAGGTAAAGGATAAAGATGAATTTCGAGGAGGACCTTCCTATTATATGGAAAAGGCACTTGGTAAGCGTTGGTTGGGAATTTTATTTTCTATTTTACTGATTATCTGTTTTGCTTACGGATTTAACGGGCTTCAGTCTTTTAATATGTCATCTTCCTTAGAATATTATATTCCGGGATATAGTGATACGGTATATCCTATGATTGTAGGACTGATTTTGGCAGTGGGAACAGCTTTCGTTATCTTTGGCGGTGTCCATAGAATCGGGTTTATTACTTCTGTATTGGTACCGATTATGGCAGGAGCATATTTATTAATCGGACTTTATACAATTATTACCAATATTACAGAAATTCCAAAGGTATTCTCTATGATTTTCTCTCAGGCATTTGATTTTCGTGCATTTGCCGGAGGTATGGCAGGAAGTGCCGTGGTAATTGGTATTAAGAGAGGTCTGTTTTCTAACGAGGC
>RCNH01000401.1_pt1 | contig 19236 bp, 23 predicted proteins | sample 2041161 | NCBI WGS metagenome assembly RCNH01 (sample SAMN09708215, study PRJNA481090) | Feces metagenome, whole genome shotgun sequencing project. | biome: feces | host: Leptonychotes weddellii | place: Antarctica: Sion Island | collected 2010-03-01 | reverse complement strand
TGTAAAAATTGGATAGAGGTCACTGCTTCGACAAAGTCATCAGTAGATACTAAATTATATGTAGAGCAACGCTATATTCAAGATGAAGATAACGGGCATTCCATGAAGCAGTCGAGGATGCCGCTGTCATCTACTCTATGATGGGATGCTGCAAAGCTCAAGATGTAGACTTCCGCACCTGGATGATCCACTTCCTGGAACACATCCATGAATATGACGCCGACTACACGAAGGATCTCGCCGACCTTCTACCAGCCAACTTCAAAATGGTGACTACAGCGGAAAAAAATCTACGAAAGTAGGTCGTCAACGCATGAAATAAAGCTAAAGATGCACAAAGTAAATTTTCGACACACATAAACAAGAAAAATACGCAACTATACGTTAAGCAGATACGTCCCATTGCCGACTGGCATTGGGACGTATCTGATATATCCAAAACGGGGTTAGCTGATGGGTTGCTCTTAAAAAGGATTCAATAATATCACTTTTCCACTTATTTGCCGGAATTTGCCCGGCCTCTTAAATTTTTGCCGAACTTGTTTTCCGTGTTGCCTGTTCCACCGATTTTAGCACTCTGTTGTCTTGTGAATGTGCCACATCATCATTTGCCGTCTCTATGTTCAGTTGCCTTCCTTGATCTCTTCTGCTGAAGACAGAATCTTCCGATGGCTTCCTTGAAATCCATCCCTTCGTACATGAATACGGAGTCTGTGGTCTTGTCGAACCATTCCATGGGACCGAAGTCTCCACTCAGGTTCATCTTCAGGAGTCCCGTGTTCGGATCGATTCCGACGGAGCCGGCGAACAGGTCACCCTTCCAGATCTCGACCCTGTCATGGAAGATTTCCGGGAAGTAGGCGTTGTCGAAATGGATGCTTCCTTCTCCGAAGTAGCCCACACTCTGCTGCAGTTTCTCCTTTACCTGTCTGGCATAGTCGCTCAGGTCATAGAACGCCTTCCTTGCCTGCATCCGTTCCTCCTTGCTGGCGGAAGATATGCCTTCTGCCGTAGCGGATGTCCTGAACTGTCCGTCCTGGAAGTAGACGGTCCTCACATCCGGTCTCGGATTCTCCAGATAGGTGCCCTGATGTTCCTGTACTGACAGTTTCAGAAGCGTATCCTTCATCTGGGATGGCTTGATGATCTCGATGTCCTGTCCGAACTTCTGTTTCAGTGCATCGATCAGGTCTTTCCTTTTCGGAGAAGCTACGAAGATCCGCCTCGTTTCGCCATGTCTTATGATCTTGAACGAATCGTCCTGTATCTTCGTTTGCTTCGGCATCTTGAAATTGTCTCTCATGCCGAAGGTCTCGAAGGATCTCACGAGGCTCCAGTCGTTTCTCGGCATGAACCGTTCACAGCCTCTGCGGATCTCTTCCGGAACGCCGTACCTGACTCCGGCCAGTGCTCCCGCCATCGACGCTATGGTGTCGCTGTCCCCTCCGATGACTACGGCTCTCCTCACGGTGTCCTCAAAGCCGCTTCCGTCAAGATAGGCCCTGACTGCTGCGGTGACTGTAGTTTCCGCATCGAACGCCCGTCTTCCGGTTTCCCTGTAGAAATACTCTCCGGTACCGGTCCCGTTCACGATCATCTCTTCTTTCTCCGCACCTCTGGCCAGTGCCTTCATGTTCTCGATGGAGAGAGACAGATCGTAACCGTATCCGTTCTCCATCGCGAACTTGACATCTTCCTTCCTCCGTCCGTTCTTCACCAGCCAGATGGCCTCGCACATCGCCTCCGCTCCCTTGACGGATGCCTCGTTGCTGTAGAGCATCTGTCCGATGGAACGAGCCGTGGAGATGGCTTCCTTGAGTGTCGGTGAGGTCATGGCGATGGGGGAGATCATGGCTGCGGCAGCATTGCCGTCATCCCGCATGGGATAGATGCCCTCGTTGTTCACCCAGTGCAGCATGCTGGGGGAGAGACCGCACTCCATATTGCTGGAGCACATGCTGGTCAGGATCCGCGAGAGGTTGCTGATGTTCCTGTTCTCGTCGCTGAGCATCCATCTGGCCACGGCAAGGGTCATGATGGATTCGTCCGTCATGTGCGGGTGGTAGGTCCTCTCGTTCCTATACCTCCTCTGTATGTTGCTTTCGAACAGTTTGAAGGCGAAATCCTCCGTGTTGTTCCATTCGTAAGGTGATCCAATGATGTCACCGGCGATTGCTCCTATCATCTTCCTGGTCCTTTGATTCTCGGTCGTGAGTCATTCTTGCTCTCTTTGCTGGATATGACTTTATCCAGTCCCATGTTCAGGCTGTCCCTGCAGCTGTCCACGGCTTTTTTGTATGCCTCCGTATGCCTGATGTGTCCGCACGGCTGGCCGAAATCTCCTTCCATCACTGCGATGAGTGTTCCTTTCGGTGAGAAGAAGCATCTGGCGTCTCTCCTGCACAGGTTGGAGTCGATGTCAGCGGAATACATCGAGAACACCGTGATCCGGCCGTTTATATGCTCGATGCACGGTCCGGACTTGACGTTGTCGCTGTAGGATGTGTCGATTGCAATGTACTCTTTCACGAGCCTGCCGGTGTCGCTCCGCTCCTCGACGAGGAAAGGATTGCTGTACTCGGTGGGGAAGTAGTGCGTCGCCTGGTTCTTCTTGATCTCGCCGAACCTCGTCAGCTCACCCTCTGGTGTCGGGTACGTTTCCCGGCAGCTTCCGTCCGGCACGAGGTCCTCCCTGCGCTCGTCGAGCTTGCTTCTGGCCTCCTTGTAGCTGTATGCCGGCAGTCCTTCCGGAATCGGTGCGGTGAACCTGTGCTCTTCCCATTCCTTCAGGGTCAGGTCTTCTTTCCCCTCGACGGCGATCTTCTCCGGAAAGCTGACCTGCTCCCGGATCTGCTCCGGCATCGAGAGCCATGCTTCCTTCAGCTCGCTTAATGTCATGCATCTGTCAAGATCGTCCTGCATGTCCAGCAGCCTGTCTTTTTCCATCTTCTCGAGAACTGATACGGTCTGTTCCGGATCGATCTTCATCCGCTGTTCCAGGATTTCATTCAGCTTCTGCTGTGTGAGGTTGAACTCATAGGCGGGGTACAGACACCATCCGCTTCTGGCCATCAACCCTGTCGGCTTGGCGATGCCGTTCTTCTCCAGCCAGTCCCCGATATCTGGGAGGTTGTTCTCGTCTACGAACTGCACATTCAACGGCAGCATGTCTGATGAATCGAGATTCACCGTGACGACGCCGTATTCTTCCATCTCGTCAGCACCCTCCCACGACATTCCCATTCTGGTCATCTCCTCGATCTCCTCCAAGGACCGGGTGTGTGACTGCATGCAGACTGCCAAGGTCCCGTTGTGATTGTAGGTCAATGCTTCCAGCCGTATGTTGAATGTCTCGTTGGTGTACGGTGAAATATAGGTGTAGTCCTGTTTCGTGATGTCTCTTTCCTGATCCGTGATTTCTGCGGATCTGTTATTTTCTGTCATGATAATGTGATTCTGGATGTCTGTTGACAAAAGAGGAGCGACTGCTCCCCTGATGATTGGCTATCGTTTCACTCCGCGTGAAGCAGTCTTCTTCGCTTCCTCCTGAGGCTCCTGCTTTGGGGCCATGTTCATTCCAGCCTTCTGGGCTTCCTTGAACCAGGTCGGGTGACAAGGCACCACGGAACGCTGCGCCGCATCGAACTGGACGCAGCAGGTGAAGGTCTGACCGTCCTTTCGGGTACCGTTGATGGCGATGGCCGCACCTTCTGCCAGGGCTGAAGCCTGCTCGTCAGTGAATTTCACGCCATAGATGCTGTGGCCTCTGGAATGTCCGTCCTTGTCAAGAAGATAGGCTTTGACCTGTTCCACCGGCATGCCTACGACACGGTTGGTCGGCTGGTGGATTGAAATCAGGAAGTCCTGCTTCTTGCCGTTCAGCTCGATGCTGATAGGGCGGCCGCCGTTTGCGTTTGCGGGACCGTAATGTTTCCTCTGCTCTCCGTCAAGCCAGCTGGTGCGCTCCAGTAGAGCCTCCTTCACCTTCTCGCTGGTGATTGGCACGCTGTAGAGGAAGAGCGTGTCCGATGCCGTCTTCGGCTTTTCCATCGAGCAGAGCTTGACGGTCATGTTGCCGTCGCTGTCAGGGAATGCCCTGAGGGAGAACATAGCGTTCATCTCCTTCGTGTTGGCCTGCACGAGGTCTGTCATCTGGCCGTTGGCCAGCTGGGTCGCGATGGTCGGGTTCTTCATGATTGATTCTCGGGAAATGCCGTACTTCTCCTTCAGGCTCTCCCAGTTGATTTTGTCCAGTCTGTCCTGGACATACTGTGAAGTTGTTTGTTCCATATTTCCTTTCTTTAAGGGGTTGTTCGTTCAGTAGCCCTGCAGCATCGCATTGAAGTCCTTGAACCCTTCATAGGTGCCTGACATGTCCTCTATCGAGGAGCTGCTGCAGTTCATGGTGATGTCCTCTGTCGCTTTTCTTCCGGCTGCATCATTGTCCAGATAGAGTTCGATCCGCTGATGTCTGGACAGCCATTCCGACACACGTTTCACGTTCACCACGCTGTTCAGTACGCATACGTCGCACGGGAGTTCCGTGAAGCCGTTGTACTCGAACCAGGACAGGAAGTCCATGAAGCCTTCGAACACGCTGACGGTGTCCCGGTATCCTTCTTCGGGACATGAAAGTGTCGTGTACCCTCCGGAGGAGCAGCGTTTGCTGCAGGACGAACGGAGCACGTATCCACCGTCATCGTTCTTGAACCCTATGCCGTAGAACTGTCTTCCCGGAAGGTTCGTCAGATGGTATGTCACTTCCTTGCACCAGAACTGTGCGGTTTCCAGTGAAATGGATCTTTCGGCGAGGTAGCTCTTCAGGGCTTTGTTCTTGAATTCATCCCTGACTCTGTCGATCACTATCTGCCGGGTCTGGCTATTGGAGCGCCTTGTCCTCTGCGGGGCCAGATCTACGGAAGGTATGAAGTTGCGCTGCATCTTTGCAAGAACGTCATATGCTTCTCTTCTCTCGCAGCCGGCCAGCCTCGAAACCAGGTCTATGACGCCTCCGCCTTCACCTGTCCCGAAGTCATACCATGTGTTGCTGACCGGGTTTATATGGAACGAGGGGATGTTCTCATTGCGGAAAGGGGAGTAGTAGTGCCTGCCGGTGTGCCGGATCTCCTTCCCGAAATATTCGAGAATGTCCTGCAACGGTGTCATTAGCAGTAAGGTCTTGTCCCTTTCGTTATATCTGATCATCCCTCTTCTAGTTGTTGTAAAAAGAAACTTATTATATGTAAAACTAATTTAATTTCATATCTTTGTCTTATCCTTTAAAGGAAAACTAAAATGATGTAAAATAAAACTGAAGCAAAGTTAAGATAAACTAATGAAATTGCAAATTTATTTCATTCTGTGCTTCGGTATGTGAATCGAGTATGAAAGAAAAAGCAAAATCTGACCGTACACAGGAACTGAAGCAGGTCAGGACCCCTGTCACCCTGAAATTCCTTGATGATTTCATGAAGCGCATGTCCATCAGCATACAGGACATTGCCAAGGCTATGAATATTTCCCGTCAGGCTGTCTACTACTGGTTTGTCCATGATGACGCGACACTCTCCAAAATGCAGAACCTCTTTGATGTCCTGGGATATGATCTCGTATTTTCCCTCACCAGGGAACAGGCTGAATACAAGCAGGACAATGTCCAAATAAAGATGGCCATGCAGGAGGAGCCGATCTTCGGCCCGAGGCTTGATTTCCTCACCAAGGCGATACGAATCTACAAGATCAGGAAGACGGAGGTCTCCGCGAAGATGAAGATCAGCGCGACGACCATATACTACTGGCAGACACATGACGACTGTCTGATATCCAATCTGTTCGAGTTCGCCAGGGTTGCCGGCCTTACCTTGAACATCTCCATCACTCCCAAAGGACAGTCCGACGATGTCGCTGAGACCGAGAGAGTGCATACGATCACCGAAGACGATACCCGTGCGCTCAAGGGATCCGTGCAGTACAAAGAGCTGAAGAAGACGGTTGCCATGATCGGCTATTTCTTTGAGAATTTCCTTTCTGATGCCGACGGCTTTGTTTCCGGCGACGTCGCGCTCAGACCGAAGGTGAGGAGGATGTGCTTGCAGATTTCCGATCTTCTAAAGGTTTTCAGGTCGCAGTCTATGGAGGCCAACAGGTAAGCCGTAGTCTTATAAGTCGTTTGGTGCAGGCATGCTGGAAACCGGCATGCCTGCATTTTCTTTCTGTCCGGTTTCAGGATGCGAATTTGGCGCATGCCGGAATGATGCCAAGAACCGCTCCGCTGGAAGTCCGCGGACTCCCTTCTTGTCCTGATTCCTGAACCATGCACCACGGTGCATCTGAAAGCCGGAGCATGCGGGATTGACCCGTTTCCGGTGATGTAGAATCTCAAAACTGTCGATAAATGAGCGATAATCATCAGAAAAACAGGGTTTACCAGCTGGACTTTGAAGAATATCTGGTAAAGGAAGGTTTGACCCCGAAGCGGTCTGCAAGTCTGGATTACTTGTATCAGCGTTGCGTGCCTTTGAAGGGGATGGAAAGAAGCCAGGCCATTGACGACCTCATCAGTTTCTTTCCAGAGGGGGCTTTGACAAGGGAAGGGGATAACGGAATCGTCTACAATCTCGAGCCGAAGGAACTCAACAGGATGTGGCTTGAGCAGATAAGGTCCATCATTGACGGGATGGATGAGGAGAACATATCGTACTGTACTGGTCCCACAGCATCGTTGATCAGGTGTCTCCAGAACCCATTGAATACCGAGTTCATGTTCTGCATCCAGGAACTGCCTTTCAGCTGGACACCTCATCCGTCAAGCGACTTCCTGAGGGCTTTGTCAGTGTTGGAAAAAGGGGATCGGATCTATGTCGGTAGCGTTCTTGAATGCATGTGATCTTCTAGGACAATCGGATACTTTTAGGGTGTCCGGTTGTCCTCTTTTTTCCGGGATGATTCGCGGATAGAATCTTCATGAAATCGTATTCCTCATGTTATGAGTATTTTCATCTTTCAAAAATGGTCTCTGATACACAAAAGCATGTAAAGACCTCTATTGACAAATTTCGCTCTTCTACGTGTGTCTACTGATGTTTTTGTTTGTAAAAGACCTTAATTTTGCATATATTTGACAATAGTTCATCAGGCAGATTTTTGATGCAAAAATCCAAATATGTTCGTATATTTGTTTAGCGATCAAATGTGCACTCAAAAAATCGGTCATATATGCCAGTGAGTGACGGTATTCGGCCCTATATGGCCTACGTTTTTGTACCACTCGAAAGTTAACTTACTGATTATTAGATGGTTTCTTGGGTCTGAACTGGTAAGATATAAACGCTTGATAAAAGCGCATATACGCATATAAGAGGGCTATTTTTGTAGCCCTCTTTTTTTCTTTAAGAAATGCGTTTGAAATCCTATTTAAGCACTTTTAAATCGCGTTTTTGTACCGTTTTTGTACCATGCTAACATTTTAGCTTAGTTTTTCGGCCACGTAGAAAAACGTGCTAAATCGACACGACATGACACGACATGACACGACATGATACATTCGATGGCAATTTTTTGATGTTGTAATCGGACAATCATATATGTCATGAGCTTTGCAAAAACATGTAAATTTTGCGGCAAGTCTTTCATCACTAGAAGATATGCCGCGTTATTCTGCAGTTCTGAATGCTGTCAGAAATATCGTCGTAAGGAGGCTAATGAGCGTCTTCTATCAGCGATCAAGGATAAATCTCCTGATGAAAGACCCTTTCTAAGGGATTCGTATATCTATTATTCGAAATCATGTCCAGAATGTGGGCGAACTTTTGAGACCAAACATATCGATGACAAGTATTGTTCGACAACTTGTCAGGAGTGTGCTTCCAAAAGGAACGCGGCTCTCATCGAAAATGCCCTTGAAAATCCTCATTCCAATCCAGACCCACATATAGCCAATCTGATGAAGGTCTGCGCCGATTGTGGTAAGCGTTTCATGTCAGTACGTCCGACTGCACGTTTCTGCAGTCATGCCTGTTACCTTCATTATAGAAAGATTGAATCTTTGAAGAAGCGGATCGAGGATAACCGTAAACTTGATCCCACTCTCGAAGCATATATCAAGGATGATTTTGTCTACTACAGGAAATCCTGTAAGTTTTGCGGAAAGTCTTATGAAACAATCAAGAAGAACAGTTCCTTCTGCTCTGATGACTGTTTTATGCGGTCCATGTATAAGAAAAGGGATGAGACCAGGAAAAGAAATCAGCAGATAAATAAAGCGTTGCAACGTATTCCCGATGAGAAGAAGGGTGTCTATTTGAAGATCAAGAAGATGTGCCCCCAGCTGTTCGTGTCCTGATAGGTGAACGTCTTCCTGGACAGCGCGACGAGAGCCTCCTTTATCCTCCGGTTGTTCTTGTCCTCCCTGCTGGTCCTGAAGTCCGTGATGGGGAAGAGCAGCTGGATGGAGCCGGTCAGGCTGTGGTCGATCTTGTGGATGCTGTCCTTGAAGGCGATGCCCTCGATCTGGTTCTGCGCGAAGCGCACCAGCTGGTAGAGGATGCGTTTCTCGTAGACGTTGAAGTCGTAGCGGGCCGTCGTGATGATGTATGACTGGATGATTTCCCTGGAACCCTGCGACCTGGAGGTCCGCACGTCACCCGCAGCGACAAGCTCCGCCGGCTGTGCTGCCGTCGGTTGCTTGCCCTGGCGCTGGGCGGTCCTGATCTGACCGATGATCAGATTGCCTATGTCGGATACCTCTTCCATGGCTGTTCGGGTTGGATTGTGATGCAAAAATAAATTTACAAAACATTAGATAACCTTTACAATTTTCGGGCATCATTTCGGAAAAGTGGTATTCAGGAAGTCGCGATGGCCTCGAGAAATGTCGTCGCAACGGATTGTATGACAATCTTTTGAAGAGCACTTCAGAAATGCTGATAAGCATATTATAGGCTATGCTATAGATAGCAATAGCAAAAAGATATATGGTAGATGAGATGAAATCCTGACGGAGGACAGACGGTGAGGAGGAAGATGTACGGTCCCTTTCTTTCCGGAGGGGACAATGCAGGATCATCTTCGGCCCCGGTAGTAATCTCGTTAATTGTAGTATCGGGATTATTGCGACTAATTGAATACCGCTCCATGTCGGGATCACCGTCACCTGTTCTGCCTCGTGTGCGGTATTAACGATATTAACCGTAATGGCTGATGGCATGATACTACCGATAATATCTGAAACGAGGGGATTCTGTCTGCGGTTGCACATGAATTCTCAGCAAAGGTAGTCCCGATTCTTCCCGGCAACGGCAGGCCTTCCGGTATCTCAGGAAATCTCCACCTGCGGTAGTATTTCCCTCATACCGTTGCCGGTGAATCCGCTTTCCGACTCCTTGTCCGCTGAAATTCAAGTTCAACCTTCAAAAGACAGAATACTATGCAAGCATTGGCAAGATTGGGAATCAACGTGGATGATTCGGTATCGCTCGACATCCTCCTGGGAGAAAATTTCAACGGGAAGCTCTACGGCATGACCAGGGTTCAGATGGAGAAGGTGAGGGCACTCAGGGAAGTGCTGGTGACCTACAACAGCCTTGGGGCAGGAGACGGCGAGACCGTCGTCACGGACAGCCGCAGGACATGGGGAGGACTGGCGGTGATACCGGAAGAGGATGAATTCGAGAGAATCTGACCAGTCGGTGTGCATTGTCTCATTCAAGAGTGAGATGATGCACTTTTTTTGATATGAATCACCGCAAACTATGCGTCATTATCGTGCGCCGTTCTTGTTTATCCGACAATAAATGATTAATATTGTCGCAGATTATGCGACAATATCGTATGATAAATGACGCATTGAATTTATTGCAGTTATGTATATACACGATAGAGACAACTGGACAGCATTCCGTTGGGATGATTCCAGACTGACAACGCTTCTTGAAACCGTGAACCGAAAACAGGGCTTGCTGTACGGCAGACTCGCCATGCTGGGGTTTGACAGCAAGATGAGGGCGATGGCGGAGAACTTGACCCATGATGTCGTGTACTCCTCAGAGATTGAAGGCATATCCCTCAATGTTGATGAGGTACGCTCGTCAGTGGCCAGGAAACTTGGTATTGAAAATGTACGGCAGAGCGCGCCGTCACATTATGTGGATTCTGTCGTGGCCGTCATGCTCGATGCAGTAGGCCATTACGACCAGAAGTTGACGAAGGAGAAGCTGTGTGCATGGCAGGCCGCATTTTTCCCATCCGGTTTCAGTGAAGGTTCCCAGATTGAGGTAGGAAGATACCGTACTCATGATGAGCACATAATTTCAGGTATGTTCGGACGCGAGAAGATCCACTATATTGCCCCTTCACCTGAGCGTCTTGATGGGGAGATGGCCGAGTTCATCGACTGGTTCAATGGACAGGACAATGTGAATTCCGTCATCCGGTCAGCGGTGGCCCATTTCTGGTTCGTCAGCATCCATCCCTTTGAAGATGGTAACGGTAGACTGGCGCGCATTCTCTCAGATATGCTTCTTGCCCGTGCCGACAGGAGCGAGTTCCGCTTCTACAACATTTCATCACAGATAAACAGGGACAAGAACCATTATTATGACATTCTGGAGAAGACGCAGCGTGGAGATGGGGACATCACCGAATGGATTGCCTGGTATGCCAATACGCTTTCCCTCGCACTTGACGAGGCTGAGAACCTTGTCAGCACCGTGCTGAACAAGAGTTTCTTCTGGCAGAAGGCAGCATCCGTACCGCTGACCCAGAGGCAGACCGATATGCTGAACCTCTTCCTTGACGGTTACGAGGCCAAGATCACCTCCAGGAACTGGGCGACGCTGGCCAAATGTTCCAGGGATACGGCCATCAGGGATATCCAGGACCTTGTTGGGAAAGGTATACTTCGTGAAGACGTGCCTGGTGCCAAGCGTCCCAGCTACTCCATCGTCTATGATCCGGACGGCATCACCGCATCATTCTCAGAAGTCAGGGTGGAGCATGACCGGGGCAACTTCTATGTCAAGGCCCTGTTCAGAGGCGGTAAACAGGTGTGTGAGAGAATCCTGGCTCTTGACGCTGAGCGGTTTGAGAATGGTGAACTGCCCATGGAGAGTATTCTGTCCAAGTACTTCTCATATCTGATGGTATGATGGGTTCTTTACGGAACTGCAATTTTCTTGTGCTGAAGAAGGTCGGGTTGAACGGAGAAATCAGGGCAGGAGACCGTATCAGGATCATCCACCTCAAGGGTGAGGACAGTACTCATGATTGCAAAGAGAATCGTTGAATCCATAGACTCCATCGGTCAGCTCCATGGAACATGGGGAGGACTGGCGGTGATACCGATTTGTTCGCATTGATTGAAAAGTGAACGAAATAATCGTTATTTTTGTTGAATATGGAAGATAACAAGGAAATATTGATTCAGATTCTGGATGATTACAGGAAATCGGGGATTTCTGACCAGGTGGATTATGACAAGTTCTACCTGTATTCGATGATTACCCATTCAACTGCAATCGAGGGATCCACCGTGACTGAAATCGAGAACCAGCTTCTGTTCGATGAGGGTATCTCGGCAAAGGGTAGGAGCATCATCGAGCAGATGATGAACCTGGATCTGAAACATGCTTATGAGACAAGCATGTCCTTGGCCCGTGAGCATGCTCCTTTCAGTGTCGGGATGCTGAAAGGACTTTCGTCCGTTCTCATGAAAAACACCGGTTCTCAATACAATACCCTGCAAGGTTCCTTCGATTCTTCGAAAGGCGACCTCCGTCTTGTCAATGTGACGGCTGGAGTCGGTGGTAAATCCTATATGAGCTATCAGAAAGTTCCTTCCAGGCTGGAGGAGTTCTGCAGGATCATCAATGAACGCAGGAAGGCTCTGAAAAAGACAGATGATGTCATTGCCAGATATCTCCTCAGTTTCGATGCGCACTATCTTCTCGTGACCATACATCCCTGGGTTGACGGAAACGGAAGGATGTCAAGGCTGATCATGAATCATCTCCAGTTTGAATACGGTCTGGTTCCGGTGAAGATTGACAAGGAAGACAAGTCCGCATACATACAGGCTCTGGTTGACTCTCGGGAACAGGAATCCCTGGAGCCGTTCAGGAACTTCATGATTGGAGAACACATAAAGAATCTCAGGACTGAACTTGAAAATTATCGTTCGTCAGTACAAGATGACCCGATAAAACTTGCTTCTGCTACAGTAGACGCAATATCTGACCCGATAAATAAAATATCTGACCCGATAAATCGACGTCTATTCAATCTCATCCGGCAGAACTCGGGATGGACTTATTCCCGTTATGCGGAGGAACTTGGAGTTTCTGAGGCTACGGTCAAGCGCCGTATCGGAGAACTGAAGAAAGCCGGTGTCATCAGACGTGAGGGAAGCAACAAGACCGGACATTGGATTGTCTGAGGCTTCTCATGATTCAAAGTGCTGTTCTGTCGTTTCAACATGCAGTTCCTGCTGCCTTGGCATTAGCAAAAACAGATTATCAAATGCAAACATCCTGCATCATGAATAAGATTATCATTTTTCTGAGTACCGTATTGCTGCTGTGCAGTTGCGGCAGTACAAGACGTTATGCAGCGTTTCAATATGATAACGGAGACGACTATGTAAGTGAAGGACTGTACCGCATAATTGACCGGAAAGGACGTATCGGTTATGCTGACGAGACAGGCAAGACCGTCATCCGTCCCCGTTTCGCCTTCGGCTGCCCATTCGAGGGTGGCAAAGCGAAAGTCACCGATTCCGGGGAACGTAAAAGAGTGGCAGCCCCCGGCGACGAGCACTGGTATTGGGAAAGTGATGATTGGTACTACATTGATCGGAATGGTGACATTGTCGGAGCATTAATGCAAGACAGTACTAAATAATATTGTTCATGGCAATAGGAATAAAGAATACAACTCACATTTGGTTGCAATAACACTTTAACAGGTGGAACTATTTCAGAAGAGTAATATGACTATTCCAACTTCAATGCATGATCAGGAATAATTCTTATATTCAGAAACTGGCTGATGACGCTGCCAGGGAAGAGGATTTCTTCTGTGCATCCTACTACGGACGCATAGATGGTCCTTGTGCTTTTTCACGGGTCGGATATGATGGACCGACCTTCGTCTATCATGGACAGTATAGAGATTCCTTGGAGAGAGCAACGGGACTGCCATATCTTTTCCTCGTCCAGGGAGAAGAGGTGGTCTCCGTCTGCGATGAGATTTCATTTGAAATCATTGATCAGGTGAAGTATCCCAATCGTTTCCCTCATGGAAAGCATCTTTTCCTTCAGCATCAAAGGATACTTGAAGATTCATCTGCTCCAGAAAAGGAACGCCGCTACTCGTCAGAGATTGTCCATGCCTGTCAGAGGTTCAGCTATGATTATGCGATTCCTTTGAGGTCAATGTACGAGTTCCTTGAGATTGCCGAAAGGTTTCACAAGAAAATCAAGATAGTTCCGGATCCATCGACAACAGACAGATGTGACGGATGGGAATATTATATCAAGATTGTCTGATAATTACCATAAATCTTTGTCTATCAATAAATAATAGTTATATTTGATACCGAAATCAGTGCCTCGTTGGCATGGAACTCATCTAACACAATAAAAGTGATTTAAGATGAAAGAGAATCAACATTGTTAGGGGTGGTTGACCATTTAGAAAGTCAGCTGCCCCTTCTTGTTTACTTTCGGATGTTTTCATAAGACATTAGATACAAGTACTGCATAGTACTGTTTTTTGAATTTGGCAGAAGTGATTCTGCAAAATGGTTTTATTTTCATTGGGACTTTAACCAATGCAATGATGAGCAGGCGTTGTGATAACGTCTGCTCATGTCATTCAGACAAGCCCACGATTCTCTGCTTCTCGCTTCTCCGGCAATCTCGAACAGTTGGGTGATGCAAGGAAAATAAGAAGCCCTGGCCTAGTAAGAATATAAGCAAGTTCGGCCAGGGCAAGAAATGGAAGATGTTTCATCTTCATGAAGCAAAGATACGAAAATGTTCCAAAGCATTCGTTTTTCGGCCAGATTTCTTGACGGTAGTCAAAAAATACTTATTTTGGGTAAAATAATACTAATTATATTTCAAAAGAAACGCAAATTGAACAGTTAATCAAAGAAATCAAGGCTGCCATGGAGGCAGTAAATGCAGACATCGACAAGGTCGACAACGCTGCGGCAAGAGCACGTGTCAGAAAGGCTACTCTCCAGCTTGAGAAGCTCGGCAAGGAGTACAGAAAACAGTCTGTCGCTCTCGGCAAATAATTATCAGATACATTAATCAGATTGTGCACCCGTCATGGATTTCCATGGCGGTTTTCTTTTTTGGATGGTCGCAAAGACAACAATTTCCCGTCACTCGGGAAAGGGTAGAGAAGAATTTCAGATTCCTTTCAGTTCGTTACGGAATGAAATATCCGTCAGAGCGAAATCATTGCAGCTTTCCGTCAGAATGATGTCAATGTGATCGGCCGGATGTGTGCTCCTCCGGTCTTTGCAGGTAGAACAGCCTGAGGATTTCCCCATAGGCTCCATTCGGGTAGGCGTTGCAGGGGGAGAGTTCCATTGTGATCACCTTGCTCTTGTAGATGTCCGTGTCAGGACTTACGGCAGTCTCCACCAGTCTGTGCTCATAGTCGTCGGAATCGGTGATGTAGAGTTTCGTGACTGTTCCTGCAGGATCGAACTCCGCTCCCCACATGGTGATGGCATGCAGGGCTCCGCCTTGGCCGACATGTGTCTTGATGTCCATCCCCAGAACTGCACCAGTCTGAAGTATCCGTGCCAATGATTCCGAAAAGACCGCCAGGGCAGCTGTCTCAGACTCTGCGTTTTCTCAGGTACTGTAATCGAGGTATGGCCTTTTGCTGTATTTCCTCGATTCCTCCGTGATGCTTACCAAAAAACGTCCGGTTCCTGGAAGTGGCTGCGAATGGTTGTCTGAAATGGATATGCCCTCAGTGCCTTCTATGTACCAGGCTATGCCGGTGCTGATGTTCCCTCCACGTTCCAGAGCACAGAAACAGCGGATGGCCGTATCGAAGACCGCAGAGCCGTAAGGACCGTCTCCTTTACCCTGGGGTGTTCCATCCGGGAGGGCATGTCCGTTGCCGGCATAGAGGTCCTGCCACCATTCGATCATGTTGGATGCGGTGATCAGCCAGCAGGCCATGATGTCTTCCGGTACACCGAGTTTGTCGGTGTCTTTCCAACCTATATCTGTCCGGACACCTGCAGCAAAGAGAGTTTTGCTCACACCTTCGCCAGAATTTCCGTCTTCAGGTGGGAAGACCTCCTGATCACCACCCGTTTCCGGGGATGGCCTGTCGGGATCGTTCTTCGTGCATCCGGACAACAGGATTGCCGCAGCGGCTGAAATAAGAAGTAATTGTCGTTTTTTGAATTTAATATAGTCGGGATTAATCGTCTGATCTTGTGCCTCGCTTACTCATTTCAGGATATTCAAAAATCAGGCTGCAAATATACATATCATATCATTATATTCAGGTGATGCAGTGTGATGTTTTTACTAGGATTTCAGTATCCTTCATGAAGATATGTCCTACCTGCTCGAGTTGCCGGTTCAGGCCTAAGTCTCTCAGTGTCTGATTCTCAATGTCTTTTTTGTGACGAAAACGTGCTCTACTTTCGTCGCATAGGTTTTTATACGACTGAATGTCGCAAATATTAGATATGTTGTTGCGTTTTTACAGACTAATTCATAATTTAGCAAAGTAAATTGTCATTCCAGGTCTTCAATCGATCGGTATTGTCAACCTGGATTTTTACTGAAGGTATATGCGCAGAATACGCAGATTCAAATCTATAGCGGCACTGGCCCTCCTCGGAGTGATCCTGTCCTATACGCTCGTGAAGACTTTTCATCATCACGAGGAGAGAATCGTGTATCAGTTCGGGGTGACCATCTCACAGCATGATGAGTCTGTACCGGTCAACATCTGTTCATATCTCCTCTCGCCTTTCACCTATGACGATTCTTCATCCTACAGCTTCGACAGCTGTGTCATGGCTTATCTTCTTTTCCCGGCAATCCGCGACAAAGAAGAAGTGGCGGGCAATTACATTTCTCTTCGTGCGCCTCCTGCATGCTGATCCATCGTCTTCAGTTTAAATTTTATCCGGAAAGTTGAAGTCCGGCCGCATGTCGGTGTCGGATTGATGCTTGAAAGGGGATAACAGTTCTTTGTCGATACCGAAAACGTTCTCTTCCTGACCCTTCACGCACATCAGCAGATTGAATGCATGTCAGAAATATGCAGCAATTTGTGCTGACCTGAATAGTCGGACAGGGGGTGCTGTTTCCGGATGACGGCAGACTTCAATCATTACATTTCATGAGAAAATACCTCTTACTCCTACTGGCTTTCATACCAGCTGCCTTGTCTGCTGATGATATATCTCCAGACAAGGCCAAGGAATTGGCCGAACATTTCCTGAGTTCCCATCAGAAGCATACCAGATCCTCGGACATCAGCCTGGAACTGGTATGGAACGGCACCGGTCCGTATCTGGAAACAAAGGCTTCTGTACAGGCTGCACCCTTTTATGTGTTCAACAATACTTCCGGGAACGGTTATGTCATCATTGCCGGTGATGATACTTACATGCCGGTCCTCGGATATTCCTTTGACAGCAATATCTCCCGGGAGGAGATGCCGGACAACTTCATCTCTTGGATGAACTTCATCATCAGGGAACAACAGCATGCGAAGGCCCACGGTTTGTCATCTTCGTCAAAGGTCCGGTCGAGGTGGATGTCCATGGAAAAGGGGCAGACATCTGCTGGACGGGTGGTCAAGTATCATCAGACGGCATCATGGGACCAATCGGAGCCGTTCTGGACCGAATGTCCCAAATACCGCAAGAAACAGACGTATACAGGCTGCGTGATAACGGCTGTATCGACCGTGATGAAATTCCATGCCTGGCCTGATCACGGAACCGGAACCACTGAGGCATACTCTACTGCATCCAAGAAAATCAAGGTGAAGGCGAGGACACTTGGCCAGAAATATGACTGGGAGAACATGCCCCACAGGTATTTCAGTGAAGAAGGTTCCAAACTCTATACACAGTACCAGGCCGAACAGGTAGCACGTCTGATGGCAGATGTAGGGAGCATTCTCAAAGCGGACTACGGCACTGAAGACATGGGTGGAACCGGAGCCTATTCTGAGGATATCCCAGCAGCACTCGTGAAATATATGGGGTATGACAAAAGTATCTACTGTGCGAGCCGTGACCATTATCCCTATGAGCAATGGCTGTCCATGCTCAAGGAAGAACTGGCTACGTGTCCGATCGTGTATGGTGGCGTAAGTCAGGAGGGGGGTCATTCATTCGTCCTTGACGGATACACAGACAACGACTACTTCCATGTCAACTGGGGCTGGGGAGGAATGTCTGACGGCTATTTCCTTCTTTCTGCCCTGGAACCGGATCAGCAGGGTGCAGGAGGTTCAGCCAGCGGCTTCAATACCATGCAGGATGCTATCTTGAACATGCGTCCTGACCACGGTGGAGAAGCAGTGGAACAGATGATGATGGTTCCAGTGGAAGATCCTGACAATGATATCCATTATCATGGGCTCGTCGCCACCGTTGATGACTTCCGTCAAGGGAAGACGTTCAAGCTCACTGCAGGTGCACTCATCAATTCCGGTTTCTCCGCATTTGACAGTGATGTACAAGTCTGCCTTGTCTCTGCCGATGGAAACGTAAAGGAAGTGTTGTATACGGAAAGATTCGAAGGACAAAACAGATTCGAGACCGGGTATGTCTATGGCTTGGATGACATCGACATAACGATATCAGAAAAGATAGTGACAGGGGACAAAATTAAACTTTATTACAAAAGCAACAGAATGAAAGACTTTTCTCCTGTCCTTGGAGCTCCAGGCGACAATTTCACATATGAGCTGCCTGTCGCCGGAGAGGTTTCTCGTGGACAGGAACCGGAGTTCGCGCATGAAATCGCGCTGAACTACATCCGGAGCGAACGGAAGATACTCGTTTCGCTTCCTGAAGGCGTCTCCTTCCGGATTGAGGGAAAAGACGGGACCGATCATTCCGACATCTGCTCTGTCGGGAAATTTACTGTAACGCTGGATATGCTCCGGTTGAAATCCGGCTCTTACCGTCTGGTCTTCAGTAAAGGGTCACAGAAAAAAGTTGTCACCTTAGAATATTGAGAATATGAACAAGAAATTACTGTCGGCGCTGCTGGCTATACTGTCCGCAATCGCTGCATCATCGTGCAAAAAGGAAACCGTCCCCACTCCGGATAACAGTGCAGTATCTGTCCTTTCATTCAGCCACAATATCCGTGATTGCTACATGCCTGTGCTTCTCCGCTATGACGGTACTCTCCTGGATTGCCGTATCAGCTGGGGAGATGGAAGTGCCCTGGAGAATTATGTGGAAGGCAGCTGTCATACGTATACGTCGAAAGGTCCTTTCACAGTGGAAGTATATGGTAAGGAAGCGGAATCCGTGAACTTTGAAGAACTGTACGGCATATCATCGATAAACCTGTCCAACTTCAAATGAAATATAGACGGAAAAATGGAAGTCTGCAATCTTTCGGATCCGGATGCTGTACTGGACTGGACCAAGGGATTGATTAATCTTCAGGGACTTTCGTTTGTCGAACTGATGGAGAAATATGCGAAAGCATTCAATGTAGATATTGTAATGGAGAGAAAGGATATTCCGGAAATCGCATGTACGAGAGGAAAGATCCGTGTTTCCGACGGCATCGACCATGCACTGGAAGTGCTGCGGATGGCCGCCGATTTCAGATACGTGAGAGACTACCAGTCCAACGTCATCTATATACACTAAACTTATGTTCCCGGTGACCGGGAAATGAAACTGACCACGAAAACTGACCGATTCTGACCACAGACACAAAGCCTTTGGCGAGACTATACTTAAACTGAAACAACAGTAACTCCATAGAAGAAATGCAGCGGAAAATTCTGTTTGAGTTGCCTGTAGAGTGTTTCTATAGCCCATCATCTCCTATAGATTTCTTCTATGTCCCTGACGGAAAGTTCAAAATTGTTGGTCAGCAGGGTGACTGATTTATGCGAGTCGTTACTCCACAGTTCAACCCTACGTGATTCATGCTCCAGATCACCATTGGAAAACAGTATCCTTTCGTCTTTGTGGGTAACCAGTCC
>RCNH01000405.1_pt1 | contig 19240 bp, 20 predicted proteins | sample 2041161 | NCBI WGS metagenome assembly RCNH01 (sample SAMN09708215, study PRJNA481090) | Feces metagenome, whole genome shotgun sequencing project. | biome: feces | host: Leptonychotes weddellii | place: Antarctica: Sion Island | collected 2010-03-01 | reverse complement strand
GTGTTTCATTTTAATTCCCCTTTACACTATTTCTACAAATATTATATATAATGTAATATTTATTTAGCATTTTACATTTATAGGCACATTTAAATAAGTTAATAAAAAGGAGTGTCAAAAATGCAATCAAATGAAACACCTATTATAAAACACCTGAATGATTTTCCTACAGGGAAAATCATTGCATTCGAAGGTCTCGATTGTTCGTTTAAAGAAACAAATTATAAAAAGATTGTAAATGAGCTTGAACGAGTTAAACTGCAAAAGGGAGGAATTCTATTTAAAGCAAGCTTCCCTAGATATGGTAATCCTTATGCCAAACCCTCTAACGACTTTCTATCAGATAATATAAGACGGAATTTTATCAAAGAATATCCCATGGCTATAAAGACTTTATTCAGTATTGATAGAATGGCTTATTGGCAAAACCATGAATATTGCATTGATGGCAATAATTTCAATAAATTTGATTTTCTAAATAAATCTTGTTTTGTATTCGATAGATATACACTCAGTAATTCTATCTATAATCCTATGAATAAATCTAGTGTTGAGATTGAGGATATAGTTTTCGAAAAGAAATATTTCGGAACACCTCTCCCCAATATCATTATTTGGATGAATATGTGTGATAAATATATGCTCAAAGATATTATCTCGCAGAAAAAGGTAAAAGATTTTAATGAGCTGGATATTAATTATATCATTGATGTCTGGGAAAGATCTCAAGATCTTTTCAAAAACCATATGGCATATTTTAAAGATATTCATATTAATGTAATTAATATTGAATGCTTGGGCTGTGACGAGGATGGAGATACCATCATTAGATCTGAAGTTGATATTTATAATGATATCGTAGATGGAATTAATAATGCTATTACACCCACAAGAATTGGAGGATAAAGATAATGAGAAATGAAAATCCATTTATCGAAACTTCTTCTACATCTGGTAAAATCAAAACAAGTATTGGTGGAACCAAGAGCAATAAAAAGGAACCTGTGTATAAAAGCTCTAATATTAGAGCAGCTGTTGTTTCTATGAATGATGGCATTAGAATTTGCGCAGAGGCAGCCGCATGCTGTTGGGATAAAAAGGTACCTGAGTCTTATGAAGATAAAGCTGAATATGTTGCAAAGAGAGTTAGAATTGGCCATACCTCTATTCTTGAGCATTCTAATTTTGTAATTTATTTAGGAGTAGATGATTTCTATTTAAAGGATCTTGTAGAGTTCCTCTCTATTTGTACATATCTGAATACATCTGTAGTTCATAGTAATGATGGTAATAAGTTCCATGTATTAGTCGGAGGATCTTTTAGAGCATATTCAGATCTTTATATCTCTACAAAAGATTTGAATAATCCTATTTTACAGGCTGTTACAGGTAGACTATTCTATACAAATTCTGCGGCATTTGAAGATATTATTAAAATGGGTCTTTTGAATAAAGATAATTTTACTAATATTGATCCTACAGATTGTCCAGAATTAATTTCTGATTCAATGGTAGAATCTAATGAATTATTTGATATTGTATCTATCGATAATCCTCATAAATTCTATAAAAATCTGTATAATATTGATAAAGAAGCTGCAAGTGTATTTACTATGAGAGATATTATTCCATTCTTATCAGCTACAATTATGATTAAAGATATGAGCAGAATTATCACTCAGCAGGTTACTAGACATAGAAATGGTATTACTCAAGAGTCTCAGAGATATGTAGACTACAGTGATAGCATGTTTAATGATCCATGTAAATTTGTTCCGAAATATGATAGTGCTCATAAGTATTCTATTAAGTTTGCAGATAAGAGTATGGATCTTACACTTAGTGAAATTGGAGATTCTATTATTTCTATTTATAATCAACTAAATGACCCTAGTATCGCTGGAAAAGAATATGCTCTTAAGAGAGAGGATGCTAGAGCATTCCTTCCTGAAAACACTAGATGCAGAAAGCTTTATATTACATTTACATTTAAGAATTTGCTTAAGTTCCTGGAGCTTCGTGAGGACAATGCTGCTCAGGCTGAGATCAGACATTATGCGGAAACCTTAGGCGAATGGTTTAGAAATAATACAGATTTTAAAACTAAAGAGATTTCTAATAATTATCTGATGCCTAAGCTGTTATGTAAAGATTTGATTAGTTTTTATGATAATATTGATGTAGCTGAAGAAGTGATGGATATTACTGAAGAGGACTATATCATTGCCGCCGGCCTCAAAGAAGATTAATCTGATTCTATATTTAGGCAGGGGTGATCTCCCTGCCTAAATTACTTCAATAACATAAGATTAAGGGTGGTGAAAATTATGCGAGATCCTGATAGCATAGTAAAAGGGTATGAGCTAGAGTCTCCCCCTCTAGTAATCAAGATGCAAGATGTGCCCGAATATAATCTTTATGACTATGATCTTAATGATGAAAAGTCATTTAAAAAGTATATGCAAGCTGTTGAAAAATGTGTTCGTACATCTTATGAGTATAAGGCTATGATCTCATACTTAAGAGAATATATGGATATGAACCAGTGTGCATTCTATTCAAATGTAAATAATATAGATACAACTAAAATTCATATAGAGATTCATCATGAGCCTCTTAGCTTATATGATATTTGTATTATCGTATATAACAAAAGAGTTGCATTTAATGAACCCCTCGATGAAGAATACGTAGCTAAAGAAGTTATGTACCATCATTATAATCTTATGGTAGGATTAATTCCTTTGGCAGAAACCGTACATCAACTTGTTCATGCACAGTATCTATTTATACCTACGACTGCTGTTCTTGGAAAGTACAGAGAATTTGTAGATATGTTTAGACCTTATATGCTTCCCGAACAACTTGAAGTATTAGAGCATATAGAAAAAGCAACAGAAGTTTATAACAGTGACGATGCACAGACCTTGTTGTCCAAGAACTATATCTATGTAGATATGTCCGGTTCGTACAATATGCCAAGGTCTGAAGATATAGTAAATCTTGTAAAAGGCCAAATTAAGGAAATTTTGGATAAAAATAACACTTAATTTGGTTATTTGATGCATATAAATTGCTATTATAATCAAATTAAATTATATCATCCTACAACATATAAATAAAATTCCGTATGTTGTGGAATTGATCAATTCTAAAAATCAAATTACAAGGAGGAATTCCAAATGTTCTTTTCTAATCCCCGTAGTATCCTGTCTGAGGCTGCTGCTACTGACCTGCTGGAAGTAGAAGGCGAGGTTAAGGATGTAGTCGATGAGCTGCAGGATGATCTGGATGATATTGAAATTGTTAAGCCCGAGGATATGACCACTAATGGTGGCATTCCTGTCGTTTCCGAGGCTGTATCCCTGATGCGGTCCTCCAACGATTATAATGGTGCTCGTTATCTGGTTTCTCTGGAGAGCGTTATGGCTGTCATGGAGAGCGAAGGCGAAAAGGCTGCTGAAGAAGATATGGACACCGAAGAAGTCGAAGCTGGTGAAGCACCTACCCCTGAAGATGTCGAAGAGCATGAGCCCCATCCCGCAAATGTTGTTGAGGATATCGCTGCTCGTAACGGCGTTGACCCCGAGGAAGTTGCTGTTGTTATCAGCTCCGAGGCTGTTGCTATGCTGGCTGAGCATGCTCTGCTGGAGGCAAAGGTTGATCGTAAGGGTAAGAATGCTAAGGGCACCAAGAAGATGAACAAGGTCAAGAAGGTCATTGATGATCTGAAGGGCAATGTCAAGCTGCTGGTTGCTAAGAAGAAGTAATTTACCGTTACTTATATGAGGTACTGGAGAAATCCAGTACCTCATTATTTTTTGTCAATAATAGCATTTGGTTAGATATTATATCTATAGAAACTAAGAAATAAGAATAAAATAATTATGAGGTGAAAAAAAAAATGATAATCAATTTATTTTGTGATGCGTCTATCGATTTAATCACTAAAATCGCATGTTCTGGATGCCATATAGCTTATCAAGATAATAATGGTGTTCATAACATTGGGGATCGCATGATTATTCAGCGTAATGCTACCAACAACTCATCTGAAATCCTAGCTATATGGATTGGAATAATGACAGCATTACAGTTGAGAAATACATGGTATCCTGGAGCTACATTCAGATTATTTTCTGACTCCAAAATCTCTCTATACGGCCTTAGAGATTGGCTGAAAAATTGGATTGCAAATATTCGTCCAGATGGAACGTTAGTATCTAGTAGTGGACAACCAGTAGCCAATCAGCAAACATTTATTGATATCTACAATACCATTGTAGATACAGATCTTAAGATTGAATTATACCATCAAAGAGGTCATGTATTAGATGGTAAAGTCTCTTTAGATAGAGCTAGAGTTCAATTTATTAAAGCAAACAAAGTACCACCAGAAGCACTTGGATTAGATATAAGATATCTAAGTGAGTGCAATCAAATTGTAGATAATATGAGTAGAGATGCTCTATATGATTACATTAATTGCGGTATTCTTAGAGATGGTGTTGAATTAGAAAGCATTCGACCTATACTATTCGACATTAAAAAAGATATGCTACCGCAATATATAAAGTGTATAAATAAAACTAGCGTTAAAAGCAGGCATGATTTCAAAGGAGGATATAATCAATGAAAAAAGACTTTGAAAAATTAGAATCGGTCAATAAGACATAATTGATCATTTCGATTTGTGTCATTGGGTAATAATAAGATAAATTGTATAATATAATCATGATATGAAATAAAGGCAGGAGGAAATTTTAATGCTTAATTTGAATAGTCCCACAGTTCAGGCTATGATCAATAGTCTGCCTCAGGGCGTAGGAAATATGCCGGTGTTTTATGGCAATCAGCCTACCATTACAACAGAAATCCAGCCAGTACCTCAGAGTACTGGCTTTGTCTCTCCGTATCCGTCTCCTAAGGATATGGTGATGCGAGCAGGAGTAGAACAGCAGCAACAGCAGGTTTATACACCTGTACAGTTTTCCGCACAGAATCAGTTTGCTGGAGCAATGAATCAGAATCCTAATTATGGATTTCAACAGCAAGCTTATAACCCTCAGTTTTCTGCACAGAATCAGTTTGCTGGAGGAATGAATCCGAATCCTAATTACGGATTTCAGCAGCAAGCTTGTAATCCTCAGTTTTCTGCACAGAGCAGATATGTTGGAGGAATGAATCCGAATCCTAATTATGGATTTCAGCAGATGTTTACTGGATATGATAATCCCTATATGGGCTACGGTCAAAATATGGGAATTATGTATGGTACCCAGTATATGGATGATGACACTAGACAGATTTATGAAGCTTCTGTTTTAAATAATGTAACGTATGAAGAACAGCTTTCAAATACATCTAATCTGTTTAAATCTCTATCCAGAACTGTTAGCAAATGCTTGGGTAGAAGTGAAGAAGATGCTGAAAGATGTGAAAAGCAATTCGACATAAAGTATCCTAATCAGGAACAGCAAAACTCGTATTTACCTAGCAAAGAAAAGAGAACAATCTCCGTTAAACTCATGAGAGGAGATGAGGTTGTATACGAGCCGTCTAAAACATCATATGTCGACCCGCATGCAAATGCTAGAAATATGGCATACGTTGATCACCTCATCAATATCAGCGAACGGCAAGAAAGAATGAAACAGGCAATCTTCCAGAATATTCATGATACTGCTCCCGAAAGAGAATTCTATGATAAGGATTTTCTTTATTTCATGAACAACGCTGGTCCTGTTCTGTATAAGTCTCTTATTGCCAAGCAGGTGAGAGATCAGAGAAGTGCAAATGCCGCAGCATTGTACAATAGAGAATTGTTTAAGAAGACATTATTTGAGAATAATGGTATTAAAACAAAAACTCAGCGTGATGCTATTGACAGATTTACTGGAAGAAACGGAATTCTACCGAACGGCATGCGTGTAAGTCCGCAGCATGATCCGTCTATAGCATCTAGTTTCAGGTATAACCCGAATACAGGAAGTTATGATATTACTCCGCCTAATTTTATTAGGGATAGACTTGAACAAGCACGTGGTAACTTTATAAAATCTGTAGAAAATAATAAAGACCAATAAATATTTTAATATAAAAGCGAGGTATTGATATGTCAATTGATGTATTAGATGTTCTTAGAGCAAGGAAAACAACACCACTTGAGAACTACTTTGATCTTATTCAATTGCCTATGCCAATGAATTATTATCTTAGCCCTCAAGATATAGAATATCTTAGAAAACTTGCAACCTCTGTAAGATATTCTGGAAAAATTAAAGAAAAATATAAACTCATTGATGATTTGATGAGATCCAGAGGTTTTAAAAGATTCTCTGCCGGAACAAATAGAGTCGTATATTCTTATTTGGAGGATACTTCGTTCTTGGTTAAGATTGCGGTAGATAAAGTCGGCATGCAGGATAATCCGATGGAATTCAAAAACCAATTTTTACTAAAGCCGTATGTGACAAAGATGTTTTGTGTATCTCCATGCGGCACGGTAGGATTTGTTGAACGAGTAGTTCCAATCAAAAATGTCGGAGAATTCAAAGAGATTGCTTCTGATGTATTCGATATTATAGTAAATAAAATTCTTGGAAATTATGTCGTTGAAGATATTGGAACCAAGTATTTTATGAACTGGGGTATTAGATTAGGATACTCTCCAGTACTACTCGATTATCCGTATGTCTACAAACTTGATGGAAAGAAATTATACTGTAATCAGTATATTCCGGAAACAAATAGTATCTGTAATGGAGAAATAGACTATAATTCCGGATTTAACCATCTTGTATGCAGCAAATGTAATAAGGTATATCTTGCTGTAGATTTACGAGATAAATCGGAAGATAACAAAAAAATAATAGTAAAACGAGGAGGATTAAGTATGAAAGTACAACTTAGAAGAGGCGATGAAATCGTCTATGATCCCATTCCTACTGATGATGTGATCAGAAATTATAATAAGCCGAAGCCTGAGAATAAGACAATGAAAGTGTGTCTGGTAACATCCGATGGTGAAGAATACCATGTTCCTGGTTCTTATGAGGAAGAGAATGTTACTAGCGTAACTGATGATGCTCCTTTGGATGAAGTGCATCATGAAGAAGAAAATGCCGAGGCTGAAATTGAAGTCGAGGTTGTAGAACCTACAGCTATCGATGCATCTCCTTCTGATGATTCTTATGATGAAGATGGGGATGATCTCGATACATCATATTCTCAGGAATCTGATGAGGATGCAATTTGTGATAAAGAACTCATCAAGATTGAAGAGAAGAATGATAACGATGAGAAGGAGAAGGGAGTAAATGAGAAAGAGGAAGAACTACATGAAAGCGATACTCACATTGCTGATGGAGATACTTGCACTGAAGTGGGATATAATGATTCTCAAACTTCAAATACTGGTAAAGAAGATGCACATCAGGTATCTGAAAACAGTAATAGCACTAGAAAGATTAACAGAGATAGCAGAGGTAGATTTATTTCTACTAATGCAACTGGTAATGCTTCTAAGCGGAGGAATCGCTCTAAAAATAAGTCTTAATATGAGGTGATAACTCATGGAAAATTATCCAATGAATATGTGGCTCATTACAGAAAGTGAGTTTGAATCTTTCACATTTACTGGTGGTAAAGTTGTATATATAGTGGAAGAACCTGAACCTAGATATACATCTCATCCGGCAATTATTACAGCTGGAGCACTTTTACCTCCGTGTGAGGCTATTAATATGGAATTAGATGGTAATTATGGAGAAGCTGAAGCTATCTATGATTATTATCTCCAGTCTCCTGAAGCTGATCCGTTTATATCCATTCTCGTTGCAGCTGCAGTTAGCTGCAACCCAGTAGGAATTATGTTTGGTAAAGATGAATTAAATATGAAGTTTCCTAGCATGCTGATTAATTATCTTTATAGAAATTACGGCATTGTTCTCGGTGTTCAGAATAAGGTTACTCCATACATCATGACAGAGGCTATGCCATTTGTATTGGCTAAGCTCTATAATATGAATATTATAGACTATCAGACATTTATGATGAAGCATCCACCGCTTCCTATTCACCCGTCAGTAATTTCAAAAATGGCATATGAACAAAATCCTCTTGTCCCCGTAAAGGATTTTGAAAATTATATGAATTATTTTGAAAGGGTTAAAAATGAGATCTACAATAACGGTGGAAATTTCTTAGTAGATCCTTTTATTGGAACATGATTATATTTACTCCAATAAGGGATATTCCTGTTGAGCTATTAGAGTATAAAGGAGTGAGACAGGTTATTAAGTATAACCTGTCTCATTATTATGCTGAAATGCCTACGCTTAACATGTTAATCCCTTCTATACAATCTATACCAGAAGATATATTAAACGGGGATTGCTCAGATGCATCTTTTGATCAATCATATCATAACTTTATATTCACGAATGATCAGGCATTCATTCAGTTTATGAATATAATTGTTCCGGCCTTTACTAATCCGGATTGTTTGGTTCAAGTAACCGTTACGGATAACGATTACGCCAACGCTATAACAGAATCCTTAATAAAGTTAATCCAACAGAGATATGGTTACAATGCTTACATTATCAATGACGTTGATGACTTTATGTATGCCGAAGAATCAGATTTCTCCATTCCTGGATTATTTGTTATAGATCAAGATTTAATGAGATTCAGAATGATGTGCGAATTACCAGAGGATGAGTACTATGACTAATTTATGGCAAATGTCCTCATATAAAGCTAAAATATCGTCGCTTATTGATAGAAATATAAGAGAATTTGATATCACTAAAGCAAATATCAATGTCCTTAGAGATGCAAATGTTATATCTGAGGACACATATAGACATTTAATGACATGTCCCAAACTTGAACGACAAATCTATATCGGCAAGCTTCAGGGATCAAATCCTAAAGCTAGTGTCATACTAAAAGATGGAATTGCAAACGCTAGACGCATTTTCATTCAAGAGAATGCCATCGAAGATCATGAGATCTTAGCTATAAGAAATGATGCTATAGTTGTGGTCGGAAGCAAGCCGATTAGATTTCTAAATATCACAGATAGGGTTGCCTTTAGAGAGGCTGAGAGATATACCTCGTACTATAATATAAAGGGCCTAGACTTCTATTATTTCTGTGATATAATAAATAAAATAGAGAAACTCGATGTAAAGGGTTTGGGAGATGAAGCAATAGAACTGCATAAGAATTATATGCTAGATTTATTATGCGCCTTATTCTATTGCGCTCAGATAGAGAATATACAAGATGCTATATTGCTATTAGAAAACGTTCATACAAATTATATTAATAGACAGCTTCCTGTTGAATATTATAGGGAGTTAAACGCTCAGTCTAGATATAAATTGATGGATGAGTTTTCTTCATATTCTAGGGTATATCTAGATACTGCTTCAGACTATGAAAAGCTACATTATCTAGATATATCTAAAAATGAATCTGTTCTAAGAGAATTAAACAGTATATTTGCAGCGGCATATTTTGGAAAAAGATGACCCATGGGTAAATTTACCCATGGGTTTTATTTTTTTAAGATTGTATATCTTTGTTATGATCTATCACATAGTTCATAACCGCAATATAAATCTTATCTGCAAGAACCTCTCCTATATTATCCCTATTATAGAATAACGATATCTTATCTAAAGCAGCCCTAGAGATTCGTGATGTAACAATATCTACTAAATCTCTTCTAATTTCTTCTTCTCTCTGGCTGTTAATATACTCGTTTTCTCTAACTACTAATTCTTTTATCTTATAATCTGTAAAGCTTTCCATAATAATGAAATCTAGGATTTGAGGTATAGATTCATCAATTCTAGCAGATGTATTAATTTGATACATAGTTATTTCTTCTATACGACGTTTATTTTTTTCATTTATAATTAAAATCGTAGCGATTAGACCGACTTCTGTAATTAGAAATAGTATCACCATACAACAAATTATAACGAATTCTTTACTTAACATAAATAGTCACTCCATTCTTTTATCTTGTTTCTGAGATCAAGCAAACCACTGTCGTCCGATCCTTCCATTTCTGCAGCTTTCTTCAAATAGCAAAGAAGCTTAAACGCTACATCTTGTGTAAGACCATCTTTATATTTTTCGATAAGTAAAGGCCATCTACCAAAGCACATATTGGGATGAATAAAGAATTGATTAGTATTTGCATGATATACTTGGTGTGGCGTTTTAGATAGCATAACAAGAGCTACATTATGAGCTTTATGCTCCTCTTTTAGAAGTTGCACTACGTCAAATGTAGTAACGTATCCAACAGTGTTTAATAAGTGTTCTGTTATAAGTAAACATATATCAAAAAGGGTTAAGATTGCATGGTGCATTTCTATATCCACGCCAGTCATTTCCGTATTTATATAGCCATGAACTTGGCATCTATCCATTCCTATACCAATTAAAAATCCTTTATAGTTTTTATAAGTCTCAGATCTTCTAAATCTGCTTTCACAGTTTTTGAGGAAAGATCGATACACATCTATATCCATAAGAGATTCTCTAGTTTGATAAAACGATATAGCATATGTACTATTAGGACTACGTAAACAAGGATTCATATTTTCACTGTATGATTCTATTCCAGGTACTGGATTTTGTTGAACTTGCATAACATAATTCCTCCAATTTAGTTTATTACCATAATGTTGAGCAAATAAGATATTTGTTTATACTTAGTATAAATTTAAGCACGTACTGAATTCACATATCATTAATATTCTATCGGGAGAGGGTGTTAATCTGTGTCTTTCGAGATTAAGAAAATATATACCGAAAATCCATATGTTGATGAAATGGTATACTATACTAAATTACTTGCAGCCGGTACTACATTAAAAATGCAGGATGAGGCTGATAGAAATGAAACAGTAGAATCTCTAAGAAATTCTGAACTTTTCATATCATGCATGGAAGGTACAATAGTATTTGAACTACTTCCATTTGTTACAAGAGAAGCACTGAATTCCGTCGGCATAGTTGACGATGTAAGTGTAAATGAATGTATTAAAAATAAACTTAATATCCCCTTAGACAAACGAGATACTATAACAAAATATATGTCTTCGTATTTTATAGCTAATTATGAAGAGATAAATCCTTATTATAGATCTTTACATGGTTTGCCTCCAAAGGGGAAAGAAGATTATGTAGAAGATTGGATACCTCCAATGGATGTGGCAATTGATTTGAGTAAGCCTATTCATGAAATGAGCAATGCCGAAGTATCTATATTGGATTCTTATGGAGTTTTACAAGATATGATTCAAGAGGATCCTGTAGGAAGACAGTATATGTATCATTTAGGAGCAAAGAAAATTGATTATTATACAGCAAGACGTTCAAATAGATTTGATCCGTTATATATTCCTAAGATAGACTCAGAATCTATATTCAAAATGTATAAAGATAAATTGGATGCCAATAAATTTTATGTATTAAGAACTGTATATTCTGAGGCATTTAAATATAATTCTGATTATTATGATAATTTTATAGCTGTACTCATAATCGTAATTACTATGATAGATATCATATCTAGAGTGCAAGAATTTGTCGTAAGAAAAGAAATATTCGATATAAGATCAGTCCAATATATATTTGAGTCTAATGGTGTTCCTTTCTTTGAAGAGATACCTCTTAGATATCAAATATCTATGGTAAAAAATCTTCATACACTTCTTAAATATAAATCTACCGCAAAATGTATGGTGAACATATGCTCATTATTTGGATTCGATAATATCCAGATATTTAAGTATTACTTACTTAGAGATAGAACTGTTGATCTATCTACGGGAGAATATGTATATGAAGTAGATGAAAATGGAAAAGAAGTATTAGAAAAAGAATATGAATTGAAGTTTTTAAAACTTCCTCTAGAAGATGATATAGATGATTATATTCGTAATCCTAGTAGTTACTTGGATTATGATGAAATTACTATGTCTGATCCCACATGGGATGGAGGATTAGATCATGAAGAGGTTATGAAGGCTGTACTAGAAGAAGAATTCAACTTTGTTAAAACAAAGTATATTTCTATAGACAGCGTAACAGATATTGCAAAGGCATCTGCCCAGCAATCGTATTTCTTTAACTTCTTATACGATAATGTGTATATAGAGGAACTGGTTAGAGTCAAAATACCATTTATAGAACCTGGAAGAGAATTTAGAGTAGCCGATGTATTTACATTACTTACAGCTCTTACTTATATCTATAAAGGTGTCAAAGATACTATTATGGATACACAGAGTAAAGTTTTGTATGTAAATGGATTTAACTTTAAGGCTAATCTTGCAATTCTTGCAGAAGAAATCGGACCTATTAGAATCCCAAATACACCAGATGGCTATGTTGTTGATCCTGGAGCAACAGAGCATGCAAAAGAGCAGCTAGCCAAGTTTACAGATATGGTAGATGACTATATCGAGGTAAATAGAGTTCAGCAGAATGACAACAATTTTAAAGATGAAGTAACCATTAAAGCATCTATACCTAGCTTTAAGGAGCTTATGAATATCTTTATAAATTGTATGGATATAAGAGATGAACTCATAAAAGGAATGAATAAATCTGATAATAAAAAGGTTTATGATGTATATAAAAAATTATATGATTCGCTGATGACGGTTCAATTAACTTTGGATTTTTATAAGAATCCTGAAACCGGAGATTTCTATAGAGATGAAGATGGAGATGCCACTTATTCTGCATTTTTAGCAAATAGAGATCCCTCTCTGTATTCTGTAATATTAACCATCCAAAGTTATATAGATGATGCATCTAGAAATCAATATATTTCTAATGTAATAGATAGTATAATATACGCATTGGAAGAGTATATAGATACCAAAGAATTCAATTCTATATTTTCTAATCTTCCAATATTAAGTATAGATGCTGTTAAGAATTATATAGCAACCATTATCAATTTCTATAAATCGTATAAAGTTGATTTCTTAGGAATCAATACGATTTATATATTTGATGATAAGTATGACGGTGCTATAAAACTTATAGACGATATGCTAATGAATAGATATTTCTGTAAGTCTGAATTCATATCTTTGTTTGAAGATTTTAAAAACTTTGCAAATATGAATTATAAAGATAGAGTTGGTCTTATAGATAGAATGTATATGGACATTAGCACTTGGGTGTATAAGAATTATAAAGATGATTGCAGTAATATCATGGATAAAATAGGAGATTTCTTGGTGAAGTTCGTTTCTCATACTCTCTTATATTTAGAAGATGAAATAAATGGATTAAATCTGAGACCTATATTCTATGATACTATATATGCAATGGAGTCTTGCAGTATAAGTACTACTTTGGCTCCGAAAGATAACCTAGGTATTTCTGACAGAGTTTGGATCTATAATGAAGGCGATACTTCCATATTATCCGATTATATGGATAAACTTCCAATAGATCGTGCCGGAAAGTTTATTATTGCAAGTAATACCGGCAATTCTGATACTGGAGGAAAAATATCTAATCAAATTACAGGAAACAGTGATTCCGTTATAGTTACAGAGAAGGCTGTATCTGACTATGTAAAGGGAATTGCACTTCCGAAAGCCAGTATAGTAACTTATGATGATATGATTGCTCATGAAAAAAGTAATGCATCTGATAGTCTGATTCCGTCTGAAAGGTCCATTATGAAAGCATTGAGCGTTAAATACTACAAATCTAATCAATAACATATTAATAAAATTATAGTCAATTCTATACTCTCTATTAAGGAGGCATTTTGTTATTATGGATAAATTAATGGCTATGTATGACACATTTGATTCTAGTGATAAAGCAAATGTAGGTCATACATTTAATACTTCTATTGATATTAAGAATTTGGAAACTGGAGAGGTTATTTTCAAAGGCTTAAAGAATAAAGTAATCATCCCTGGAGCTGGTCTGATTGCTAGAAAGCTTTTTGATATTTATACTCCTGAGGTTACTCCTAGTTATAACTCTGTATTTGGAGAATCTATGTATACCCCGGCTACAGAAGATAGAGGACCTGAGCCTGAATTAAATGGCACTAAAGCAACAAAAGAAAATCCCAAAGTCCTTCTGTTCTGTTGTGGAATAGATGGATGTGGTAGTGAAAATTCTCAGGTATATCCTGTAGATTATCGTAAATGGATTGATCCTAAGAATATGATTCCTTTCAGATATCAGGCTGGCACCAATGATATTACTGATAGTCTGAGAGAAACATATTTCGGTAGAACCAAAATCAATAAGGGAGAATACTTAGCATATTACTTTAAGAGATTTGATACAGACCCTGTATTAGTTCAGCAGTATGTTGATGGAACTCCTGTTGATAACAATGTCTTTACCTCTTCCAAGAATGAAGAAGCTGAGACTTATGTTGAGATCACTCTGAAAATTACTAAAGAGGATTTGAGAGATTACTTTAATGCTACTACTGGTGTAGATACGTCTAAGGTTAATAGTATCTCTCTTTGCTACGGTTATCCTGTTAAGGATAGTGATGGCTATATCTACTATAAGGATATTCGTCCTTTGACCAAGCTCAATTTCCCCAATGAACCTCTTATTGATCAGACTAAGGGTATTGAAATTATCTACCACATTTACATGTAAATTTTATGAGGGTGATCTAAAATCACCCTCATATTTTTTTATGCAACATTATATTAAATTAAACTTATATTCGAAAGGAGAATATAAATATGATTTATGTAAATGAAGGCCAGCAGGCCGATGAGTATAAGGCTCGTAAAGCCAAAGAAAAGGAAAAGCGAGAAAAAGAATATAATGAAAAAATAGATAGAAGGGCTAGAACTGCAGGAGATAGAAATAGAGGGAGATGTGATGACGAAAGATACTCTACTAAATCTGATAATGAAAGATATGAAAAAGCAGGCGATATGCTTTGGGGAGAAATAGATAGACGATCTCAAAATAAGTCCAATAATAAGCATTCATTTGAAAATTATACCAATGCAATGTCTACTTTTTCAGCACCAGATGCTATTAATAGACATATTCGTCGTCATCCTAAGCAGTATGACAAGAAGTACAACGAATCTTATGGTATCTTCGAATCTGTAGAGATGATCTAATCTTATAGACCAAGGGAGATAGATTCCCTTGGTCTATTAGTTTATGCCTATTACAACATTTCATTAATTAAAATATTTGAAAGGGGACTATTATCAAAATGGCTAAAATTAATAAGCGAGTCTCTAAAACTATAACCGATAATAAGGATATTGAATTCCTTTGTTCTTTGAAGGAAGAAGATATTACTACTAGTCTTATAATGGAGCTATTTGCTAATTTTGGAGATCATCAGAGATTTAATTCATATGATATTATTACTGTACCTGCCGGAGGATATGGTGGAACTTTGCCTAATGGAAAGGAAAAGAAAAACACTAAGCCTTTCACCACTACTATAGGAAGACTCATTTTTAATAAGTTTTTTATTGAGAGTGAGCCTCAGCTTCTTGATTTTATAGGATATGTGAATGATAACGTCAGTAAAAAAGTATACGGCAAGTTATTTGATAAGCTTGGATATGCTGTAATGGAAGATCGTATCTCTATTGACGTATATAAGAAATTCTGTAAGAAGAGTCAGAAGTTCATGCCATATGTAAGTATTCTTGCACCTAATCATTCTGACAATATGCTTACAATCACTAAGTCTATTAATAAGAAGAAAGCCGAGCTGATAGCAAAAAATAAAGAAGCTATCGATAATGGAGATGTTATGATAGTTGATAAGATCAGTAAGGAACTTCTTGAATATGCTAGAGAGCTTATGAAAGATGATCCTGCAATGGATATGTTCTTATCTGGTGCCGGCGGATCTTTTGAGAATAACTTCAAAAATATGTTTATCATGAGAGGCTCTGTACAAGACCCTGATCCTAGAAAGAGCTATAATATTATTACATCGAATTATATTGATGGAGTTTCTAAAGACGAATACTCTAAATTGGCTAATACGCTAGCTGCCGGACCTTATTCTAGATCAAAAAAGACAGAATTAGGAGGCTACTGGGAGAAGCTATTCCTTACCGCATTTCAGCACGTAATTCTATTAGAACCCGGCTCAGACTGCGGTACTAAGAGGTATATAGAAGTCAATGTTACAGAAAAGAATATTGGATCTATTATGTACTGCTATGTAATTAAAGATGATGGTGAGTTAGAAGAGATTAATTCTACAAATAAAGATAAGTTTATAGGCAAAAAGGTTAAACTTAGATTCTCCTCTATGTGTGAGGCAAAAGACGGTATCTGCAACAAGTGCGCTGGTAATCTATTCTATAAATTGGGAATTAGAAATATTGGAGCATCTACCCCTCAGATACCTTCTAAGCTGAAAGTTCTGTCTATGAAACTGTTCCACGATGATCAGCTTAACTTTACAGAAATGGATCCTATGAAAGCATTTATGCCGGATGATTAATTATATCGAATATGAATTTAACCAAGATTGATGGGGATTTATGTCCCCATCAATTTTTATATCTTAATTAATATATCTATGATATTAAATCAAGTAAGGAGTTAAATAATTATGGCTAATAAAAAATATATTGATAAAATGGAAGATCTGCTAAATAGCGAAGATGTTTCTAAAAGAGTAAAAGCTGCAAACGCAATGTATGGCCTCGATATATTGGTTGATGATGAGAGTGAGATTGTCAGAGCAGCTGTAGCATTTAAAGGATATAAACCAGAAAAACTTTCAAATGATAAAAGTCCTTTAGTTAGAATGCATGTAGCTGGACGAGGATATGAATTAGAGAAATTAGCTAATGATAAAGATTGGAGAGTTAGAATGGCTGTAGCTTTTAAAGGCAGTTGTGCAGATAAGCTGGCTGATGATGAAAATGAATATGTGAGATCAATAGTTGCATCAAAAGGGTATAACTTAGATAAATATGTCAAAGATGAAAGTGAGATTGTTAGAGCAACTGTAGCAAATTTTGGGTATGGTCTTGACATTCTGATTAATGATGAAAGTCCGAAAGTTAGAGAGACTGTAGTATATAAAGGATATGGATTAAATATACTTATAAACGATAAAGATAGATTTGTAAAAGATGCAGCAAAAAGAATGCTAGATAAATGTAATGCAGATCTATAGATATATCGTAAAACTAAATAATTTTGGGTATATAATATATCCGTGTAATACATAGATATAAATTTTATAGGAGGGATAAATATGAGTTAATTTATTATTCACACATCTAGTAAACAATCCGTACAATCAAATCAATTAAAAAATTTTACACTGAAGGAGAAATTTATTATGTCTTTAATCACAACTATCAAGTCCGCATTTGCACATCAGATCGACAACACATCCGAAGCATCCTCTATGGTAAATAGTGTAATTGACAGTATGAATAAAGATAGAAATGAAGCTGTTAGAGTAAATATGGCAGAGCGTGGAATCAATTTAGATGAATTGATTCATGATGAAAGCCCTCTGGTAAGAAAAGCTGTGGCAGACCGCGGATATGGTCTTGACATCCTGATGGATGATAAAGACTGGACGGTTAGAGCTGCAGTTGCAGATCAGGGGTACGGCCTTGACATCCTGATGGATGATATTGATTGGTGTGTTAGAAGCACAGTTGCAAGACGAGGTTATGGTCTTGCAATTCTTGCGGATGATGAAAATTGGCGTGTGCGTGAAGAGGTAGCAAAGAAAGGATATGCTCTTGATGTTCTCGTATATGACATTAATGAGCATGTGCGCGCAGCTGTAGCAGAACGGCACTATGGACTTGACATTCTTTGTGATGACGAAAGCTGGAGAGTGCGCAGAGCTGTAGCACAGCAGGGCTACGACCTCGACACTTTAACTGATGATGTTGATTCTCGTGTTAGAATCGCTGTCGCCAATCAGGATTATAATCTTGACATCCTGATTGATGATGAAGACTGGCAGGTTAGAAAAGCTGTGGCCGAAAGAGGCTATGGTCTCGACGTATTGGTATATGATGTAAATGCCTTTGTTCGAGCTGCAGTAGCATCTAAAGGATATGGCCTTGACATCCTGGCAGATGATGAAGACTGGCAGGTTAGAAAAGCTGTGGCAGATCAGGGATATGATCTTGGAGTACTTCTGTATGACGTAAGTGCAGCTGTTCGTCTTGCCGTAGTAGAACAAGGCTACGGTCTTGACATCCTGGCAGGACTGCAGAGTATACAGAGCAGCCAAAAGAAGAATTGCATGCTGTTGGTAAAACCAAGCTGGCAATAAATACATAATAATACTGGAGGAAAGAAGAAATATGTTTAAGGTAGGTCAGACAATTCATTATGTTAAGGGGTACGATACTGTTTATAGTATGACAGTCATCCCTGGAAACAGAGTTGATACACGGATGGGTATCATTGGAATTGATTTTGTAAATCAGAATAAGAATGACATGTATCCTAATTTCATTGATGCAGTAAGAGCATCACTGTAAACATCAGCAAGGGTAGTATAGTAAAATATACTACCCTTTAAATTTTTAATTTAAAGGAGAAGTTACATATGGAAGGCATTTATCATCAGATGGAAAATGAGCACTCTTACATCGTATTTGAAATAGTCGATAAACCGTGTTCTATGGAATACGGCCCTCTGCAATTTATTACATATAAAATTGCAGAGATCTGCAAGTCAAAGAATATCAATATCAAGAATGATAGAATCGTGCATATTCTTGAAATCCGTACAGAAAATGAAGAGGACATGGGTAAGGGATATGCAACATCTTTGCTTAACGAATTCATCGAAAAATTTAAAGATGATGTCATCATTACCAGATCCAAAGCATTCAAAGCAGATTATCCAGAGATGCCTACAGATGAAGAGTTCACTGACTGCTTGTATAAGCAGGATGTCTTCTTCACACTTCGTGGCTTCCTGGATTTTAATAATATTTGTAATTTGGAATGCGGCATCCCCTATATCTTTATCAATGACACCTCAAAGCCTATTATTAAAGAAATTTTACGGCATAAGAAGTTCTTAAACGAAAAATAAATAATATAATAGTATTGAATCATTGATAAAGCGCAGACCATTCTGCGCTTTATTTTTTTTTTCAAAATACTAAATAAAATATTTAAGTATATATTATATTATAGGATAGAAATATCCTATAAT
>RCNH01000397.1_pt1 | contig 19244 bp, 24 predicted proteins | sample 2041161 | NCBI WGS metagenome assembly RCNH01 (sample SAMN09708215, study PRJNA481090) | Feces metagenome, whole genome shotgun sequencing project. | biome: feces | host: Leptonychotes weddellii | place: Antarctica: Sion Island | collected 2010-03-01 | reverse complement strand
CTGAATATACTCCGGATGTACAGCGATAATATCACGAGCAAATTTTTCTCGAATCAATGATGGTCGAATTGCTGGGAATAACTCTGGGGTCTCAGAAACAATTTTCTCAGTAAACGCCTGCAGTTCATTCTTATCCATCATACTTTCTCCTTTAATGTAAATATTTTAAAATGAATTTATCGATTACATCAATTGGAATTGCTCTTCCTTTTTGATGTAATATAAATTCTTGTATAATCTCACTTGGGGTCTTACTTCTATCTTGCACAAACGCAAATTCGGATTTTATTAACTCATTTTTTCTCCTATCTTCTTTTTTCTTTTTATCTTTTAACGCATTCTTTAGCTCAATCTTCACACGTTTTTCGTTCATAAATTTATGCTTTAATGCGTTAATTCCATTTTCATTGATTGGCTTTTCATCATCTACCGTAATCTTTATGCGAACATGACATGTTGGGTCATCTGATAACATCACATGCGTATCTTCAATTACCCCCTCATACTCTTCAATAGATTTGAATATACGGGTATTAACATGCAAAGTGCGATATTTTTCAGTAAATGGATTTTCAATTCTTTGAAGATTGTATGTCTTATCATCTGTATCATAAGTTACATATATAAATCCCTTTGGATTATCCTCATTGAATCGCCATCTATTTAATGAGCGGGTATAATACATATGCTCATTCTGATCGCCATCGTGCCAATGCCCACCAATCATAACTCTACAAATATTTTTAAAGAAATTATATTTAAAGATAACATTATTAAATCCACTTGATTCAGATTCCTGAATTGCAATGTTTGGGACAACCACATCAAATGAGCCATGAAAAAACATTGCATCGTATTGATGTCCATATAGGATACCCGCATATTTATCCATGTAATCATTTGTCGGAATAGTCTCATCTGGGCAATATAAGCAATTAAATCCAGGAAGCGTTTCTTCGGCGGTGCATTCCCGAATTATTCGGAAATTATCCCCATCATCGTAACTGTCAAATGCATTCAATTGATTATTATCATGAGAAATTGTGCCTCGAACAATGCGAATCTTAATATTTCGCTTGTTGCAAATCTGAATCAGCTGACACATCCATTTAATACTATATATGGATGCTTTGCTATTCAACAGCATTTTTGCATCGAAGTAATCGCCTGCAATCACCACTAAATCCAGATGAGGAACTTTCTCTATAAATGATAATACCCAAGCAGTTTCATCGTATTGCTTTACTGCATCTAATGCATCCCAATGAAAGTCCGCAAGGACCAATATATCAAACTTCATTACAAAGGATCTCCTTTAACTTATTTTTTAATTAATTTGTATTTCATCCATTAAGATGATATTTCTTTTATATAAAAATATTGAGCTCATACGATATCGTATGAGCTCAATATTTTATTCGTATTAAGTATGAGATTCAAAAGCAATAGATTTTGCCTGACTTGCAGTCAGACCAGTCTTTGGACGATCTCCAGAAGGCAGTTTCGCCTGCTCGGTTGCATTGGTAATGAGAATCTCTAAAACACGGTCTAAATCACCAAATGCACTAGTCAATGCGCCAACGCCAGCCTCACCAAGAGAGGTCATGATTGCATTCTTGCCCTTCATCATAATCATCTCGGCTTCTTGTGAGGTCAACTTGCCGTCCTCAGATGCAACTTTAAGATCATTTACCAGGGTCACATTCAAGTAGTCGACAACTTCGCGGCTAAGATTTTGTGCCAATGTAAAATACTTATTGAAAGCTTCACTCTCAGTTTTCTTTTCAGTTTCGACACGCTTAGCCTCTAGCCATGCATTTAGATGCTGAACTACTGCAGCAACAATAGGCACCATAACCAACTGACACAAGGTAAGTAATACTTCAGTCCAATTAACACTATTTAAGATATCCATAAAATTTGCCTCCTCTAAAAATATTATTAATCGCGGTCGCGATCAAACCAGAATTTACGGTTCTATGCCTACAATGAATAAGCGAATTTTGCAGAATAGGCACCATTCAATATCCAATTTAAATCGGATAAGAAGATACTTGCCGCCGTTTGTGGCGCACTGAACACGTAACTTCTGACCCTGATCAATTAGATGAACTTTAGAACCACCAAGTGTTGTACACACAACAATCCCATCATAACCATCATCATAATAACTGACGATTTGAACTTTGGCACAAGCGACTTCGTTGATAAGAGACGTCTCGGCTGTCAATGATACAATATTGAGAATCAAAAAAATAACAGCTATGATAGAAATGACTATTAGGACATACAAAAGGGATCACTCCTTTACTGCTAAGCCAGTCATTAATTCTTTGTTTTTATTACATCCATAGGGCCTATATTTTTATAGTTAAATATCATACTAGTGAAATAAAAATGAAAGGAGCATTATATTTATGCGATTTTACAGTACTGACACCGAGGGTGTTACATACCCTTCCGTTACAACCGTAATACATATTCTAGGAAATGACAGATTGATGGAATGGGCAAATTTCATGGGATTTAAGCATAAAAAGCTAAAAAACATTCTAGATGAGAGCGCGGAGTATGGGACAATTGCACATGAACTTGCAAGAACCATTATCGATCCAAATGCCCCTCCACTAAGAGAGGATATCCCTATGCAACATGCTATCCGATTGAATGCACTAAAGCCAAAAATCCAGTGTTTCGCAAGAGAGCATGAGATGCATATCCAAAAAACAGAGTATACGATGATTTCAGATAAATTAAAAGTTGGTGGAACCTTGGATATGTTTGGTTCTCTTATCTATAACGGAATTCCGTATAATGATTTCATCTTTGATTGGAAAACTGCAAAGTCGGTTCATTCCACGATGTGGTTACAGCTTGGAGGATATTATCTACTCGCAAAAGAGCACTCTCTCAAGCCAAAAGGCGCAGGCATTATTCGTTTAAATGACGATGCAATTCGATTCAACACGATAGATGAAGATACATTAAAGGAATATGCAAATGGATTCTTACATCTACTAGAATTCTATAAATTCTGGGGAAATAGATTAAATTAAAAAAATAAATGGGATACCAATTTCGGTATCCCATTTATTTTTAATGTATTAATGTAGTCGACATCTCTCCGAGACATTTAATCTGATCCATTCGAATACACAATACATATACTCGGTCATCCCCCTTTGGAAGTGTGCGCAAATTACCCATAGAAGAATGTCTGCATGATTGCTTAGTGCGTCGGACTAAAATCGGTTTTAATATACGATTAATTTTTTGCATTGGTTCAATGCATCCAGTATGCTTTATAAAATCGTCATACCAATATTTTGCTTCGATATATAAGCACTTTATACCGGTCATTCGTTCGACTCCAATCCAATGCTTATACGTCGGGTGATATGACTTATTGATAATCGATTCGAAATACCATTTCAACATATTTTCGATATCAATTATAGCATCGCTGTTTTCTGAATACATAGGAACATGACTATCATTCAGCTCATTCCGAATGGAGTTCGCCAAGCATACTTTTTCTTCAATCGGATAATTTTTAATCTGATCTATATAGTCCTGGAACTGGGGAGTTCCAACCAATTCCGCAAATGTGTCTAAAATAAGATTTAAATCTTTATCTAAATTTAAAAATTCTTTCTCAAACACAATGACACCCCCAAGGTGATTTTTATTTTTTACAAATCCGTACTTTTAACGTTTCCGATGTAGTGCCTTCTACAACAAAATCAGCATTACTGCATTGTCCCCCGGTATATTTGCGCAGCATAATGAACATTGGAACTCGACACACTGCTTGATATACCGAACCATAACTTGGCACATCGACAAATACTACCGGAATAATATCTCGCATTCCGATCAATTCACCATCTCTTGCACTAATCTCATAATCGGATTTCTTAGGGAGAAAATAATTCTCTCCAGATACATTAATATTTACGCAATTTGATAACCAATCTGTGTGCTTGAGCAAAAGACTTTTGCACATCTGAATCGGCTTCCCATCGAAATCCGTGCCATTTTCAGTCATTACATGGCACGTCATAAATTGATTATAAGAATTCACTCCATCAATCAATCCATATTCTTCCGGATATAGCGTAATAATACTCTTTGAAAGGATTGCGGATTTTGCAGCAAGAGTAAGCTTACTGTGACAATCGTTGCTTGCAACTGCAATTTCGTCATAATCAAAGAACTTAAAGTACTTAACAACTTCGTCAGTTGTTAAAAATACCAATTTTCCAGAATTGGTATCTGCACAAACATATCCATACGCAATTTTTGAATCATCTGGGGTGAGACGATTAATCATTTGCATTAATACATCTTTCTCTTGCATCGTCATACTCCTCAGCGAGAATAATCTGGCTGCCGCTTCATCTACCTCATCAATGTAGCAATTTACCCGATTCACCATTCCAATTACCGGAGGATTAACAAAATGCAATTTCATGTTATTCGTATCAATTGGGGTTTGTGTCCAATACATATCCCACCATTTTTCGATATCAGACGAAGCATTTTTGCTGAGATATTGATAGAATTTTTCTTCATCTTTCAATTCGGGATGGCTGGCAACTAGTTGAGAACGCAAACCCTTGGCCAAAAAATCTTTGTCGAAAAATTTAGTTTTGGCCTTAGGGTCGTGGAAAAATGCCATATAATCGCACAACCTAGTATAGAAACTCATCTCAATTGAATTATACGTTTCACATAACTCTTTAAAATTTGTCGTATTATCATGATTATATGGAATTGCTCGAATAGGCTTAATATATGCTACCTGATATTTCTCCTTTCTATTAAGAGAATTAATAGGGGCAAATTTTCGAGATACCACCTCACAAATTATAAAAGATGCTGGATGCTCAACCATAAACTTTACATTTTCAACAGCATCCTTGCCGGATGTATCTAACACACAAATTCGATATACATCAGATGCATCGCTCATCCGCATGTTCGATAGCATAATGGTATGCGTCAGGTCGCCGTTCTTTAAAGTCCGCTGTGCCTCATAGCATAAGTCATTTGCCATAATGCAGAAATTAGAACTACCAGTAGATTTCATTTTAGTACTCTCCTTTTTAATATTAAAATTTCTAGATTATATAACTATAATCATCATATTAATTATATACATTTTCACCCATTGATTAATACTGAATTAACAATCGGATAATACATCGGATTACTACTGTAATTAGGAGGGAATTATATGAAATCTCTTATGCAAACTGATTTATATCTGCGAAGTGCAGATAATTTCAAAATTCCGCAGAAGCTTGATGCAATGCTAAAAGGTAATGCTGGTAGACGTTTATCTTATGAAGAAATGACTCCAATTATCAATCATGCATTGCGCACTTTTAAAGATGCGGCATTTCTAAAAGCAATTGAAGATTTTAAGAATGGCAATATCATTATGGTATACTGCGGTGATGATATGACGAAGGCATTGCCTCCATTCTTACCATTCGTGAAATTTGCAATGAATGGTAATAAGAAAATCTTGCTAGATATGTCATACATGGTAACTGTCCGTGATACCGAATGTACTGTCAAGCAATTAGAATCTTTCTATGCTCTAATGCTGACAGCAGAATTTTCTCTAAATATCTTTGACCCCAAATGCATTCTCCCCGCAGATGTTATCACATCGATGGCCGAAATGTGGGCAAAGACATTCTGTAAAGTACTAAACCGATTAATTTCGTTAAATATTAATCCGGAACGGTATGAAGCATTCATGTATTTCTCAGAGCAATTTTTCTGCCGGTATATTTTAGAAACCCCGGCAATAACTGCAGATTCGGTTGCGAATAGCTTATTGAAGAATGGAAAGTCCTCGCTTATTAATAAGATTGAGGCTGAAGTCAGCACTAAGCAGCTCCCAATTTATGAGAGCCTGGACAAGTTCTGCTCGGTAATGTTCAACGCTGAGGTTAGTGGAGTTCATTCCGGATTACGCGGTTCCAGTTCAGAAATCAATTACGTGACATATTTAAGTGCATTCATGAATGAATACGACAAGAGCTCGCTCTATGCACTTGCCGCGTTCCCATATTTCTTCCTCGTTTATGTACGCGTGAACGTCGGAAGCCGGGATATCAATTACCGTTCTTTGCAACCGATTATGATGAATAGCCGGCTATTTGCAAAGATGCTAAAAGAAATAACAAGATCACTATAAAAAAATAAAAGCTAAGATGACAAATTACATCATCTTAGCTTTTATTTTTATAATAAATTAATCCTGGAGATCTGTACGATTCCTAAATTTATACGCAATTTCTGCCAAAGCATCTGCTCTAGCATTCAAGAACACATATGTCCGATTATTTCTTACTATAGTAATAACGCCAGTAAGTTTATTGCTCATTTTATCATACACCCGGATATGCGGGATTTTTGCATCCAAATGAAATACAAGTGCCTGATTATTTGGCATCTCATAATACTCAACATCTTGCAACATTTTCTTTGCGTATCTGTCTGAAATGGTCAGTCTCCGCAATGAAAATAAATATTTATTTATTTTCTTATCCTCGGTCATATGATCCATTCTTTTACGCAAAATATACATGCACATAGAATCCCATGTGCATTGAATCTTCTTAATTGCTTTCAATATAGTCATCCCCTCTTATTTAATATATCGGCTAAATCGGTCACATTAGACGGATATGCAATCTGTTCGACAATGACATCATATGGAGAATTATACAGTTCATGTCGTCCAGAATGATTCACCACTAAAATGATATGTTTCAGTTTTCCAGTCTTTGTAAATACAACATCGATTGGAATTCCACTAATCAAAAGTAATACCGCACGAGACCCAGCATGAATGTTTTCTGTATCTTGATTGTATCGAGAAATCTCTCGTTCAAGCATACGCAATGCATACTTATCACGAAAAATCATTCCATTTATCGCTTGTACATAGCATTGAACCTGGCTTACCACGCTCATCTGATTTAAACGCTCCATAGTCATTTGAAGCCTTTTCTTTCTAGCGATTGCAAATATTTTCTTTCCAAATTTCACGGTTCCATCATTTCCTTCTAAATAATCTTATCGAATTGTCGAAAGTGCATTAAATAAAAAATAACCTCATGTAAATACATGAGGTTATTAAGAATATTATTTTTTATTATGCATAAGAAGTTTCTTTAAATTTTTCGTAATAACCGACATAGGAAGGGTCATCACAACATAATTTTTGATGGATGCATCATATACGCAGAATGCACATTCATGTACAAAATCTCCATCCATAACGCACAGTATCTCTTTATTAACATTATTGATGTTAACCGAATAAGTAAGAATCGCGTAATTAGCGCCTCTTTTTTTGTGCATTGACATAATGCGTCTCAATACAGACTGATTACTATTATCAGCTTTATGGTTCGAATCGTTCTTAAAGTGATACTTTGGAATAGACCCATATGATTCCTCTCGAACTTTCTCCATGACGCATGATTCAAAGTCATCAAGAGGCTGATTTGCCGGAGACATTGTGAGCCAATTTGCAATTGCGGGGATATGACAAAACTGATTGATTGCGTTTAAATCGTCTAACTTATGCACCATCATTCGTATTTCCTTTCGCTGTCTGATATAGTTAAAAATATTCACACGATGTCATCCTTCCTTTAAGTATTAAGACATGTGTTAATGGCATTAATTAATGTGCCCAGGCATGACCGACATCATTGACTGGTAAAGTAGTCATATCCTTGATTGCCCGCCAAGGATATAGCTGCATTGCAACATCATTGTCACAATTAGGTTCACCTGGAAGAATTCCATTTTTGTCTGGAAATAAAATCCGATATGCTAAATTACCATCTAGTGACTCGGTTAAATATAATTTAACTCTAATACAATTCTTTGTGCCAGGTTTAATTCTAAGCCAATTCTCTTGGCCGGTGGGAGAGTATTCATGACGCAAATTAATTTTAATTTGTAAATTATCACATAATTCAATTTTATGTTGCCTAAGCGCAGCAATAATGACGCATAAAATATCACTGGAATAATCGATTTTCTTTAAAACTACCTCAAAATTGATATCACCATAAGCAGTTCTAGAACTGTAAAGATGCGTCTCAATTTTTTCAGGCACTTTAATATGTAAATATTCTGACACGCTAGGGAAATCAAATGTACCAATCAATTTATTGTTGATATCCAGCGCCCCCATAATCCGACGAAAGTCGTTCGCAGATTCGGCATCCCGCAAAAGAATGTACACATCGGTTAAATCAACTATCTCGTTCATAATAAAAACCTCCAAATATTTTTAGTTACATAATAATGATATGTCATCTGCGCCACAAAAAATACGTAAAAAATAAAGAGTAAGCTAATGCAGCTTACTCTTTATTTTAGTTTAGTTAGCAGTTATTAAACAGCCAGAAACCAACAACCTCATCTTTTAGCGGCATCATGTCTTTATTGACTCTGCCATTTACTCGGTCGATGTATAGATTGTATCTAGGATTCATTGTTTTTGCAAACTTTCTTCCAAGATCCATACCAATAATCCGGAAGACATTCAACTGGTCGCCGTCGAAGTCAGCCGCCATAACCTGAATAACACGCGTATTGATTCGCATTGTTTTCTCATTGATATCGGCTTTAACAGACTTCACCTTCATGCACAAGAAAGAACCAAAGTTAATACTTGGATTTCGATTAATCAGAATATTAATCTCACCATTATTATGCTCACACATGTAGCACATAATACGGTACAAAATCGGATCAAAATGCACCGTACCACGTTTCCACACATTCTGAGCTTCCACCATTGTGCAATTTTGTAGCTTTGCATACATATTAATGATTTCGTATCTAAAGAGCTCCATAAATGCAATATACGGAAGTTCAACCTCGTCCGCACGCAAATAACCAGAAGACGAGCTAATAATCATTCGTGCGCTAAAATTATAACGACCTGCAATTACGCGAGAGTTGATTACACCTTTTTTGCCAGATAGAATCTGAAAGACCTCATCAAAGAGGCAAATAATCTTCAGATGCATCTGATACAAATAACGGTCAATGGTATTCAAGTCATGTGGATCAATATCTTCAATTTCGTGACCTCCACACAATTCGTTAATTGCATTAGAGGAACGAATCAGCGATAAGTAAATTGTGTTAATTCGAAGCTTATACAGTTTCTTATCCTTCTCACCAGGAGTTTCGATACGAAGAACTGACGAATACACAGGAATGCAAGATGTAAACATCTTATCTTTTTCTTTACGAAGTTCTTTAAATAATTTCGCTTTCGCTGGCTTTTTAGGCTCGTAATAGTCTAACACCTCATCGATGTTATCAATCAGCCAGCGCATACCTTTTTTGCAGAATGGATGCTTCTTAAGCAATTCTGCTTCGTGCTGAATCTGCACAGGACTTTTATCTTTCGTCGGAATATCGACCTCAATAATTCTAGTCAGTACTTTCTCACCATCTGCAGTGCCAAGGGCTTCTTGGAGTTTTACTGCATAGATAGGGGAGAATACTTTAAATCGATCAAGAATAATCCAGCCAGTTTTAGAAAGGTCAATGTCAACATACTGAACTGTGGTACCGCACTTTTCACAAATCTGGCCTTCATACATTTTGCCAATATATTTTCCACATTTGCAGCGGTATCTTTCTTCAAATGACTGCTCATCAGAGAAATCGGAACCAAAGAACACGGACTGCAAGCCATGATAAACCTTTTCAGACTTCTTAAATGACTCGGTTTCGTCAATCCGAATTCCTTTCCTACTAACCAAATCATATCTGCACTCAAAGTCCAGATCCAATTTGTCAACATGAGCGGATGTTACTTTATTAGGCATGTCAAACTATCTCCTTTTTATTTTTCGTATTTTTGCTTTTTATTAGCATTAGAATAATATGCTACTATTTAATAATTCATGTAGCATCAAAAATAGAAATAAAATACCATACTAAAATCAATAATCGATTTTAGTATGGTATTTATATATTACTTCTCAATAAATACAATTGTATTTTTTTCACGAACGTTATTAATATCCGTTCCTCGTCCGTATACCTTGAGATGCAAGCCATCAGTGGTATCGGCATAGCCAACATGAACAGATCCATTTTCCATACCGGTTATTTTCTCCGTATTCTTTCGTGCTTTTGAATACGTTGTTCCGATAGCATTTTGAACGTTATATCCACTCCATTGATAATCTCTATCGCCAGGATGATCCGGACTATCAACCATATTAATTTTTTCTGCAGTTTTTGCATCAATCTCTTCTATCTTATCTTCTGCAGTTGTTTTTCCGTCTTTTAAATATACCAGACCGGCATATGTCTTTGGAAAAAATTTCTCCATAACCTCGCCGACTTTTATTTTTAGTATACCATGCTTTGATTGTGCCATGGATTAATTACCTCCTTTTAAATAAAGTATTCTATTATCTTCATGTTAAAAATATCACTGAAATGATTCATTTTTAACAGTAATGTAATTTATGTAAGAAAGGTGAATTAAAAATGACTCAATTAGAAGCATTAGAATCACACGTTGCTTTATTCGGTTTATTCGATGATGCTGACATGTCAGCGGCAATCGAAGCAGCCATTGAAAAGCAAGAGACCCATGAGATGAGTAAAGCTCGTAAAGAAAAAACGCTAAGAATTGAATTACCCGATTCCGCATTTGGGTTACCGGAAAAACGGAAATACCCACTGACGGACCATGATAGAGTATTAAATGCAATTAAATTTTTCAAATTCTGTCCAGAAGAAGACCGAAAGGAATTGGCAGCCAATATTGAAAAGGCAGCTAAAAAATTCCACATCGAACTGAAAGTAATTCGAGGAAATCCTATTGCGAAATACATCGACAATGTAATCGTAGTATCTCCTAAGAATGCAAAGAAATAATATGAAGTAATATAAAAATAAAAGAGAATACCATTGAAGGTATTCTCTTTTATTTTATGCAAATTGTATTATTTACTCAGCTAAAATTTCTTTAATTACTGAAATATCCTCAGCAATAAATTTACCGTGAGAAGTTTCATACTTCAGCAAGGTTTCATTGATTTGACCAAGCACATATTCTCGCCGAGCTTGCTGTTCACTCAAAATCTCATAGAGGTTTGTAACGTCGGCATAGTCAATAACTTCTCGTGCTGCAATTACAGTAGCGAGTTCACTTAAGAACTTATACTCCTTCAATCTACTTTTATGTAAAGTGTCCAAAATGACGAGTCTATCTACAACGTAGGAAGTGATTTTATTAATCTTCACAGAAGAGGTATCATCATAAATTACACGCATTTCGTTAATCAGTGCATTTACGAATCGAACCAAATCAGACGGGAACTCGTCCTTGGATGCTTTAATCAAGCCATTCAGCACAATACAATCATTCCAAATGTGCTTCAAGCAAATCTCTTTATTGGTTGCACCATCAACGGCAAACTTGGTATGGAGGCGAGTAACCAATTTCATCACAAAGGTATGCATCATGGTACTCTGAATTTTTTGTACTTCATTATCAATGATTACTTTATACGGGTCGCAATATGCAACTTTCTCAACGAACTGCTTAACGTTATCGTAGGCACTCACAATATTCTTGGCGCTAGCACTTTTAGTAAATTTCATAATTATATCCTCCATTTTTATGCATAGTGTATATCGTGTTATTGATATGATTAGCAAAACATTCGAATGAGCGGGACGATTATATTGAGAAAATTATAACTTATATCACATTTGTCGATAAATTGCTCGGAAACATCTTCCATTAGCATTTCACGACCAAGCATATTAACTCGGAATTTGCTATCCCCCGTAAATTCACGATAATACGCAAAATCCAATTCTTTATTCTTATAGGCATTTACCATATTTGCAAATTCAGAATTTATTTTATTTTTATTCATTCCGGATTGTGCACATAATTGATATACCCATAAAATAAGATTGGAAATACCATTCTTATGAAGAGCCGCGGTTGCATCATCCATTCCCTTGATGTCCAGGCTGCCCATATCTTTAATCCAAAATTCAAAGTTTTTAATCTTTATAAATCCGATATATGAATTTTTTGGTACAAAAGTCACGCAGTCCCCAAACGTAGTTTTATGCACGTCCTTTGCTTTTACATATACCGCATCACGCTTAATAGAAACAATGTCATCTTCCACTAAATGATTCTCGTCAATAAATAATTTAACGATTTTATTGAAAGATTTCTCTAATTCCTTACTAAATTCTGGATCTGAACGCATTATTTTTCCTATGGCTACAACGCGTTCTTTTTTAGGAAGAGATGATAAATGCTCAATCTCTGCCATAGGTCGAAGCTTGAAATATTTCATCATCGACGTATTACCAGATTTTATATCATACTCGATAATGCTCGAATTAATTGTAGGATTCAAATAGTCATTCGTCTTAAACATTGAATTTATCCCCTTTTTATATAAAAAGATAATTAGTAATGCACCGGAAGTGCGCATTACTAATTATCCGGACTTGTCACAGCAGTTGCCAAATCCCTTAAGATTTTGCAGAGTCCATAAATGTATCATCCCAATAAGGTGGGGGATAATTTGATATCATCTGTTAATATTTTTAATTAACTCAGATGATTCACGATGACTCTCGCATTTCTTATTTGATTTTGTCCAGCTTATCGCCAACTGCCTTTTTCTTTGCTTTCTTAAGGCCTTTCTTCATAGCCTTAAGTTCCTTCTTCTTTGGCTTACGAGACAGCATAGTGGAATCCTTCTTGCACTGCTTCCATGTGCAAATGCACTCAGCACTCAGTTTGTCTTCATGCTCTTCATTGATGGTTCCAAAATCGTCCGGCATGTCTCCAAAGTCACCATCCTTCGAGGACTTTGCCTTAATGCCAATGATTTTATTCATCTGCTTAACATAATCTTTTGCCAAAGCCTTGTACGACTTCTCAGTGATAACAACCAGCAAATTGACGTCACCCTTCAGTTCGACAAAGCTTTCTACCAGACTCAATGTACCATAAATAAAATCATTCGAACCAAAGAATTTCTTCTTTGCTCGTTTCATCTCAGCTTTGCTGAACTCTGCGGCGCGATCCTCTTTCTTCAAAGTCAACTTTCCAGCAGCCGAGAAATCCTTCAATGCAATAACATGACTCATACTCGATAGTACATCAGAATCACCATCAGTGCCATCGAAAATAATCGGGTCATTCGCATGGTTCGCACAAATTTTCTTTAGTGCTTTCTTGTCCTTCAGCAGCTTCTTAAAGGTCTTGTGATCAATAATGATAATCATGTTTACAAATCTCCTTTTTTATTTTTTGTAATATTATATAATTCATAGCCTGATCAACGCTATGAATCATATTTATTATATATTTTCTGATTAAAATACTTTAATCATCGTCGTCATCATCCTCATCGAAGCTATCATCATTGATAGCGTCTAACGCAGCCTCAGTAATATTCATCAACTTAGGTGCGCCAGGAAGAGGAGAGAAGCCATGTTGCAAGAAACTCGGAAGCGGAATAGCCTGATTTGTATCGGTGGAATCCTCTTCTTCATCATCATTCAGTGCAAATGTGATATTCTCCAAATCCGGGGCATCGAGCGTAGCCAAATTCGACATATAAAGATTTTCCAGATTGTCTGTAGACGTGTCCAGTCTTCTCTTAATATCGCTATAAGTGTACTCAATACCACACTGCGGATTAGAGCATCTAAATCCACTATAGTTTGCATTATAGCCGATTTCTGCACCACAATTCGGGCAAATCATTGCTTCTTCATTTGTCCAGCGAGGATGCATATATGCATAGTCCAGGATAACCGGATACTTAAAAGCACCGCGCTTTCTATAACCAAAGTTACAATAATTCTTTGGAGTGCATCCCATGTCACCAATGATATAATCTTTTGCCAACTCCGACAAAAGTTCCATGATAGCTTCGCGGTTGTTCGTAAAGTCATTCTTATCCATAAGATCGACATATTCGGCAACCACCATCAGTCCATTTGTTTCATAGGTCAATGCAAGATACTGCGTAGCTTCTTTAGACCGTTTAAACTCGGAGATATTATCAATAATTCCTCGACGGTCCAATGCGATTTTAAATACAAAATGGCCGCGTTGAAAAGCGATTCGGTTTGTGCCGGTTCCCAGCTTTCTAAACATTCCAGGATGAACCGACTCCAAAATCTCTTCATACAACTCTGCTTTCTGATTATTATCGCCAAGCTCATAATTCAATGCATAATAATAGAAAAGCTTCAATAAGTCTTTAGAAAAGTACTTATTGATCTTAGAGTACGAGCGCATATGATCAGTAATGTTCGATTGCTCAAACATTGCTTCTTCAATAGTGGCGCCCTCGTTAACCAAGTCATTAACTGACTTTCTGCATTCTTCCATTATTTATTTCCCCCAATTCCAATTTGTAAATTCACTAGAATCAGACATAGTAAAGTTACCAACAAGCTGATTCATCATATCAGTCAAATCACCAGACTCACTGAAACGTTTTTGAAGTTTCTTCTGCTTCTTCTTTTTCTTCTTCATCATTTTCTTATATGCTTTAGAATCCCTCTGCCCAGGAAGCAGATCCCCAAGCATGTCATCTGCAATCATATAAATCTTCTTCTGTTTCATGCCGACTCTAGCACCAAGACGTTCCGGAGAGAATCCAGCTTCCAAGAAGCAGCGAACGATTTCATTTTTCTCCATAGATTTAGAATCCCTGAATCGACCACTTGCATCAACAGTAATCTTGCAATCGTAAGTGCGTTCATCGTCCAGAATAAAATCAGGAGTCTCATCAATACGCTTACGTTCTGCAACAAGTTCGGACAGAGACAAATCATCAGAATCTCGAATATCGGACCGATAACTTCCGTCCTGCAAGCTACGCATCAAGCCCTGAGTGATCTCAAATGCGGCGCTATTCTTACCCTTCTTAAATGCAGTGATACGATCTTTGGTACGAAGATTTCTAGAGCTACGCTCAAGAGTCTTCTTCATCGATTTGCTGATTTTGGTCGGAGAAGTATCTGGAATGTTCTCCCAGCCTTTCTCAAGATATCTAAAACTTTCACGAATATGATCATAAGACGGCTTGAAATACTGCGGAGACGGCAATACGCCATTCTTCAAATACATCTTATTCATCTTCGTCATTTTAAGTTTCGGCATTGCAGACACAAACTCATCAAGAATTCCTCGACGAGCAGCATCCATAACAATTTCGACACTACCATACTTCTCTACCAATGGATCGATATATTCATACCATGTATCCAAGGCGTCATAGTATTGGTTGATATCTTTATATTTCTTACCAGACAGCGTCATCATTTTATTGGTAAGCTCATTAGTCTCATCGTATTCTTGCCAATAAAAGCGTCCGATATCTTCTCCGAAATCATTGATTACCGGAGAGAATAGCATGTTTGGAAATTTATCATCTGGAAAATCTTTCATTTTTTCCAGCATACCAGTAAAGTCAATTCCACTAGACATAATTTACACTCCTTTGATAATAAGTATAAATAAAGATTAATCCGTATTTTAATATCCTTTAGCATTATAATGATATCTTTTTTGAACTAAAATCTTTAGATATTAATTTTTTAGTATTAAACTGTATATCTCGCATTAGTTATATAAATACGAGGCGCACTGCTAGGGTTCTCATAAAATAGTCTAAAATATAAAACTAAGCTCAAATTAATTTACATAATACATATTTATAATGGGCTTACTTTCGCACTTAGGTGTACTCATTCTTTCTGTAATATTAGACTCCTTGCCAAAAATTAGGCAAGGAGTCTAATATTTTTATAAATGGCATGATACAATATTTATAAAAGAAGATTGATGTGACTTTCTATCCAATCTGCTCTCTTTGCTCGGGCAGATTGCATTCTTCCATCGTGCATTCGTAATTCCTGCATCTTTCTTAAGTATTAAGAATGTGTGTAAGCCATCCACCCCGGCTTAATGATCCTTTTTACGAATGTTTCTCCAAAAACAGTTACCCGCAATTCTGTTTTAAATTTTTTCATTTTTTACTATCTTCCATTTTTTAGTTCACCAGTCTTCTTTTTATTATTATATTATCCGGATAGGTTCTAAATAGAACCTATCCGGATATATTTTATTTATCGATTTGCTTCATATGCATTATACAGGAATCTGTTATAGAACATATTAAAATCATCAACCGCATTTTTATAATTTTTAGCAAGGTATACTGCCAAATTATCATTCACATCCATGATACGATGCTCATTGATAATATTCTGCTCGCTAATAATGATGACCGCATATTTTTTAGAAGATACATCAATTTCGACGTCATCTCCAACAAATAAGAGCAGTACGCCTTTTAAAGGATCTAGATATTCAGATTTACACAGAACTGCAATAGCCAATGAGCCATTGGCCATCTTCTCTCTGGCAATCGTATTTTTTGGATAAATATGATTTATATGACGCATCACATCCGCTAGTGTAAGATTTGTGATATCTAAATCAATTTCGGTATGGATAATATTTTCAATAGAATCTGGTAAATAGTCTTTAAACGATTCGGCATTGCGCATAATTAATATCACCTCGATACTTCTTTTTTATTAATTTTATCATAAATGTACTTATTTCAATTATGATTACTTCAGTGTAATACAAATCTGAATAGACATGGATCTATTCAGATTTGTATTAAAAAGATTTCTTTTTTTACTGCGGAAGGTCATCGCCAATTTTAAAGACCATATTGTCGGCTGGAGCATCTGAATTATTCACGATTTCATCTAAGCTCAAACGAGCAGCCCAACTATCTGGTACATTTGGGAAGTCAAAGCCATCTACATTTAAATACACAAATTCGGGTTTTAATGCATTATTGTAATCCTGAAGAATACCATTGCATTCCTCAGTTGCTTTGCACATGGATAAAATCTTATCTTGCAATCTTGGCAGAGACTCAATCCATGGACTATATTCCTCAGTAAATCCCGCATAATCTTGATAAATCAGATTCAGGGGAATGAATATTTTTCCATTATGCACCATTTCATGAACGGTAACGGTCAATGGAATTAATCCAACTTTTCCTTCATAATGCAGCTCCATTACTTCTTTGCATACATTAAACAGATTGATTTCTCCGTATTCATCTAAATGTTTAGTAAGTACAACCTGCACGATGTCGAATAATGTATATGGGGAATGGTGAACTTCTATACTATAATGCTTCTCCGGGGTTGAATGAATCCCCCGAAGCACTGCGCATCTATTGTAATCGAGGTTAGCCTTCAGAAATTGAATATATTGGCGGTACTCTAAAGAGCTTCGGATCATTATTTCACACTTTTTAATAATCCTCTTCCAATCCGCGTTTGTCTTTAAAATATATTCTGGGCGTTTTGGCATTTCTTCTAAAGAAATGCACACTGTTCGCTTCGGTCTTTTCCGCATTGTGGGACTAGTCTTACATAGAATCATATTGTATCACCTCTCATATTACGGGTTTGTTTTTGAATCTAATATATGCAAAAAATAAAGGATGCTGCAAATAAAATGCAGCATCCTTTATCCCTTAAAGGTCATCTATAAGTCGATCATATTCATTAATGGTCTCATTGCTAAGTGTATCGCACTCATTAATCATATCCTTAATTAACTCTTTGCGTACATGCAAATCTCTGTGCATTGTAATTAATCTATTATGTATTTTCTCTAGATGCTTAAATGTTTCGTTTACAGAGCATAAACGAATTGAGTTATAATGCACATTGGTTTTTAATTCGTCAAGATCCATATTACCAATAATGCTATTATGTGCCATAATAACAGATGCTATTGCATATACTTGCTGCATCGAGTTATTCATTTCATACTCACAATTCAGCACTTCGCGATATTTAATAACCATTATAGCATACTCCTCCCATATAAATTAGTCTTCGGAATAGTATAGTGTAGTATACTCAACTCTCCAACGACTCAAGAAGCATTCGTAACTCTCGCATTTCCGTCCAGCTATACTTAGGATCCGCATAGGCCGAGACGTCAATACCCCTTTCAAGGCCAAGGCGAATTTGAAACATCTGGAACCAATTATACGTTGCGTCCGAATATTTTGATGCATCAATGCCAGCTTCGAGGCCTATGCGAATTTGACGCATTTGATTGACATCAAAATTCGGATTTGCATAAGTAGATGCATCAATACCTTCCTCAAGCCCCCTGCGAATTTCTGCCATCTGCTTCCAGTTAAACTTCGGGTCGGCATAAATAGAGATATCGACCCCATTGACGCGACCGGCATTAATTTGTCGCATCTGATAATCAGTAAACTTACTTTTGTCGATAGTCATAGTTAAACTCCTTTCCTGGCATTTATTTTTAATTGCTCTCAGATATTTTTTAAATAAGAATATTTAGGTATTTTCCATCTTTCAATATAATAATATATGGGTATAAAAAAGACTGCCTTACGGAAAAAATAAAGGAACTTAAATGTTTACCCTTTTTAAGGTACCGGATGCAACGGCGTAAAAAGGCCAAGCGATTAATACCCATGCATTATTATAGAGATCATGCAGCCTTAAACTTTGGATCTTCCTCGGATCTCCGACATCTGTTTAGCATCAAACGTTGGATCCGCATAAGTCGATACATCAACGTCATCCTCGAGACCCCAACGGATCTGTCGCATCTGTTCCGCATTAAATTTAGGATCTGCGTAGATAGAGACATCCAAGCCATCCTCGAGGCCATATCGAATTTGTCGCATCTGCTCCCAAGTAAACTTTGGATCTGCATAAATAGAAACGTCAATTTTAACGTCAAGTCCCATACGAATTTGGATCATCTGTGTACTATTAAATTTAGGATCTGCATAGATAGATACATCCAAGTTGTCCTCGAGTCCATAACGAATTTGCTTCATCTGATAGCAATTATATTTAGGATCTGCATAAATAGAAACATCGACCTTATCGACAAGGCCAAACCGAATTTCACATAGCTGATCACTATTGAATAAACCCTCATCGATAATCATTCCATTAATAGTCATAATTAAACTCCTTTTCTGCCATTTATTTCAATTAAGAATAAAGAATATTTAAGCGGAGTGTCCACATCTGTTCCCAGCTAAACCGTGGATCTGCATATGCGGTTACAT
>RCNH01000372.1_pt1 | contig 19256 bp, 14 predicted proteins | sample 2041161 | NCBI WGS metagenome assembly RCNH01 (sample SAMN09708215, study PRJNA481090) | Feces metagenome, whole genome shotgun sequencing project. | biome: feces | host: Leptonychotes weddellii | place: Antarctica: Sion Island | collected 2010-03-01 | reverse complement strand
GTAAGATGGTCAAGAACGGCTTCGTGGATAACGGTAAGAATACCTATTACTATCGGGATGCAGCCCGTGTAAAGGGCTTCACGAAGATCGGTGAGGACTATTATCTGTTCAATGCAGGCAGCGGTATGATGTACCGGGATGCCAATATGTGGGTCAATGCCAATGCCTATGGTGTTGAGCCTGGCATGCATTACTTTGCAGCGGATGGTAAAATGGCCAAGTAAGTAAAGTTTATCTAAAGGTCCCCTTATGCAGAGAAATTCCATAAGGGGACCTTGTTCTGAAAAATATTTTACATGATAATTTTAAATTTTGGGGAAATTATAAGCGATCAAGTTCCATGAAGAGAAATTGCAATGAATACAAATCAGGAAATCATAAAGCAGCCCAATTGTTTAAATACGATACGGCTGTGCAGGTGATGGTTGGACATAGTTTGGTACAATTTGGTTCACCATCCCTTCTAAGGCCAATTTCTGCTGTTTTAAACCTGTTTCCCGGTGTGTCGATTTTCTTCATGCTAAGTTGGAATTTTCTTATAGATTTCCAGAACGAAATATAAAGACAGATATTTCTTGCGGAATCTATATTTATCGTATGCTGGTTGCAAACATGATTCTCAGTACCCATGGGACAGGGTACAGTGGTTTTACGCTGTTATAATATTAGCTGCAACATTGATTTTCTACATATTATGAAGTATAATAAAACAGACTTTTTAAAGATAAAAAACAGGATGAAGCAATTTTTCAACCTGTTTTGCATGTATTACAAGCCATCTTTTGTGGCGCATAACTTTGAGTGATGCGTTACGGACAGGAGAACGGGAATGAATAGACGGAAACGCATCCTTCTGGTGAACAATAACATGAAAATCGGCGGCGTACAGAAGGCACTTCTGGAAGTCCTTCGACAGATCCACCAGGATTATGATGTGACACTACTGCTTTTTCAGAAAACAGGTGCGCTTTTAGAGCAGATTCCGTCTGATGTGCGTGTCACCGAAAGCAATTCCGACTATCGGTATCTCGGAATCTCTCAAAAAGAGTGCATCAGCACAAAAGAAAGACTGACTCGTGGATTCTATGCGGTGATGTCTAAGTGTGTTGGAATTTCTTGGACCCTGAAACTGATGAACCTGACAGTCCCAAGGAAAGAATCTGAAGAGTACGATCTGGCGATCTCCTTTTTGCATTGTGCCGGTTACAAAACCTGCTACGGCGGAGTTGCGGAATATACACTGGCCTGGACAAAGGCGAAAAGGTATGCTTGTTATATACACTGTGATTACCTCCATGCAGGACTTTGCAGCAAACACAGCCGAAAAGTTTATAACAAATACGATCAAATCATCTGTGTGTCAGAGTCGGTTCGCAAGGCATTTCTTGAAGTGCAGCCTGAACTGAGCAACAGAGCAGTTGCAATTGCAAATCCTTTGTCTCCAGAGCAAATCCATACTATGGCAACAGAGGAAGAGATTTTTTTTGATCCTGCCCGCCTGAATCTGATTGCGGTGTCTCGTCTGGCACGGGAAAAAGGGCTGGACCGGTTGATCCGTGCTCTATCTCAGATAGAAAACAGCAGAATCTGCTGCTATATCATCGGAGATGGACCGGAAAAAGATCGGTTAAAACAAATGGTCGTAGATCTTGGATTGGAAAAGAATGTAGTTTTTCTGGGCGAAAAAGAAAATCCATATCCCTATATGGCGGCAGCTGATTTGCTGTGCGTTGCTTCTTATCATGAAGCGGCACCGGTTGTTTTTCAGGAAGCAAAGGTGCTGGGACTGCCAATTTTAACAACGCAAACCCTTTCTGCAAAAGAAATGGTTCCCCAGGAATATGGGTTTGTGGTCGATCATTCGGAAGATGAAATAAAGAAGGTGCTGGAACAGCTGAATCAGGATGATTCTTTGCTGATTTCTAAAAAAAGGGCACTTCATTCTTATCAATATTCCAGCAATTATTTTCAGGAGGAGTTTCAAAAGCTGATTCCTGATTAGAATGAAGTTGAAATTCAATTTCACGAAAGGAGTTTGCATGGCTGCTGAACATATCAAACGAAATATTGATGATCCAGACCTGCTGGCAGGCAGCGGATGGGCAGGAGCATTATTACTTCTGATTTTGCTTGGAACGATCCATCCTGTATTCTCAATCCTTGCCTTTATGATGGCAGCAGTATTCATCATCAGGCGTGAACAGTACGGCATGCTGTTGCTGTTCCTGATAATGCCGTTTGCAGGTATTTTCAAGTTGGGACAAGGTAGGACTTCTTTGTTCACTTATCTGGAACTGGTCTTTGTTTTCGGGTATTTTGCAAGGCGAAAGTTCCTGCTTACTGGAACAGATTTGATTTTGATTGTCCTGGCTTTCTGCATGACTGTGACAGAATTGATGTCTGGTGTAATTGCGATTACCAATACTGTAAAAGTCCTGGTTAATGTTCTGATTTTGGAACAGTTTTTGATGGCCACAAAGGCAGAAACTAGGAAGAAACTATTTCTTTGGTTTGTGGCAGGAATTATTTTATCTTCTGTCGTTTCGGCATTTGGTAGCTCGATTTTTCCTGTGGAACGCTATGTTGTTGTAACCCAAATTGAACAGCATGGACATGATAATTTTGTGAAAAGATTCACAGGTCTAAGCTCAGATCCCAATTATTACACGATCAATGTAATCCTATCGTTATGCCTTTTGATTGAGTTGTACCGACATAGGGATTTATCTGTGTTTCAAACATGTGTCCTGATGGGCACCCTTGTGTTTTTTGCAGCAGCAACCGGAAGTAAATCAGCACTTCTGATGCTTGGAGTTGTTGCTTTGATATTTTTATATGCCTGCCTTCAAAGCAGACGGTATTTGCTGTTTTTTATTGGCGTAGCAAGTATGGCATTGGGAGTCAGTACGATTTTGTCAGGGCAGTTAGAAGCCTTTAATGGCATTTTAACCCGACTGAAAGGCTCTGTGCGCAATATCAATGCATTGACAACAGGCCGGGTGGCAATCTGGAAACAGTATATGAATTATTTTCAAATGCATCCGATCAAAGCACTGTTTGGAAATGGTGTTGGCATTTACTTGCTCAATGGAGTTGCGGCACATAATACATATCTTGATATGATTTACCAGCTTGGCATAATCGGAACGATTGCCTATCTGGCTTGCATATTTTCTATGATTGGAAGGGTGAAACAACATTTTCACCGTACATGGATGCATTATGCTGGCTTTCTATGTGTTCTTATGATGTATTTTTTTCTGAGCCAGCTTCAAGGATACGATTTACCGTTCCAAATCACAGCTTGTGTACTTTTGTGGAACAACAATGATAAGAAGTCACTTGAAGAGGTAGAGGGGCAGTATATAAGAGAGCAAAAAGATAGGCTGTATATCTAAATTATTTTAGATAATTATTTTGGAGTCAAATTATGGTTCAGTTTAAAAAAATTATTTCAGGAGCATCTGCCGATTCCATTGCACTTTTGATGGTGAAACTAGTCACAATGGTCCTTGGAATGGTAACGGCACGAATTCTTTCGGAGGTACTATCGTTTACACAATACGGAACCTATTCCCAAGTTATGCTGCTCCAATCCAGCCTCGTGTCACTTACAATTTTTGGAATGATTGATGGATGTAATTTTTTCTTCTACAACAACAAAGGACTGGAAGAACGACAACAGTATCTTTCTACAATCATTACAATACAATATTTGATTGGAATTATATGCGCACTGCTGCTGTTGATTCTGATGGAGCCCATATCCAGTTATTTTAAGAATGCGGATCTGAAGGGCCTGCTCTTATTTGCTGCATTTCTGTCAATGACAAAGAATATTATCTCTATTCTACATGTGCTGTTTGTAGCAGTTGGTAAAGCAAAACTGATTGCAGTTAGAAATTTGGTAGTATCTGTTGCAAAACTGAGTTTATTCGCATTTTCCTGCTGGATTCTCCGAAGTGTGGGAGCAGTTCTTGCATTTTCGCTTGCATTGAACATACTGGAGATTCTGTATCTTCGGTATGGACTCAAGCGGAATAATTGCACACTGAGTATCAAAGATACAAATTTCAAATTGCTCCGGAGTATTGTTTCGTATTGTCTGCCGATGGCTGCATTTATTGTGCTGTCGAATTTATCCAGGGATTGCGATCGATATGTAGTATCTGCGTTTACAGATACGGATACGCTGGCAGTATATACCAATGCTTCTGCGATGCTGCCATTTGACTTGATTACCATTTCTTTTGGAACAGTTCTGATTCCGTATCTGACCCGCTATATAGCAGAGAAAAATTATACACAGGCCAGGGAGCTTTATGGAGTGTTTTTACATTTGTGCTTAATTGCAACTACAATTCTGGCGGCATCTGCATTGGTGGGTGCACCGATGTTTATGAGGCTGCTGTACTCCGAAAAATATCTAAGCGGTCTGCCAATCTTTATGGTTTATATTTTAGTGGACATTTTCCGGACGCTGAATATCACATTGGTTATGAGTGCTGCTGGGAAGGGTCGGCAATTGCTGATGATTTCTGCAATCAGTTTATGCAGCAATCTATTTCTGAATGTTTTGTTCTATCATTGGCTTGGTATTCTGGGACCGGCGATTTCCACTTTGGTTGTAACAATTATGACCGGTATTCTCATTCAGAAAAAATGTGCACGGATCTTACAATGTAAGCTGTCCCAATTATTTGATTGGAAATATACGGGGATATTCGTAATAGAGTTGGTTTGCTGTGCTGCCCTGTTTTTGTGGATTTCCAGACAGCTCAATTTAATTGGAATGCACTATTTCCTAAGACTTGTGATTGTAAGTGGGGGAATGGCGATAACCTTGGTACTTGCAAATGCCAAAAGAATCCTTTCATGTGTACGCAAAATTGGAAAATACTGATATACATGAAAGATACTATAAACGGCGCATAGATATCCTGAAAAGTAGGTTTAAGGAAACAAAATGATGTATAGACAGTAGGAAGGGACTATGACATGAATAAAAGAAAAGATTACATAGAACTCGACGTATATAAGCTCTTTTCCATGCTTTGGCATAAAATCTGGATTATTCTGCTGTGTGCAATCTTGGGTGGAGGCAGCTTTTTCTTAACTGCAGCATATGCAATCCAGCCCATGTATACAGCGGATGCCACCCTATATGTCAATAACAATTCTCTGGCCGTAGATGATACGAAGCTCAGCATCAGCCAGGGAGACTTGACTGCAGCACAGAGCTTAATTGAAACATACGGTGTCATTCTGAAAAGCCGGACGACGTTGAATGAAGTTATTGAACAATCTGGTTTGAATTATACCTATGATGAGCTTGTAAAGATGATTTCATCCGAGGCCATCAATGCGACAGAGTTATTCCATGTAGAGGTAACTTGCGCCAGCCCAGAGGATGCGGAACTCCTTGCCAACACCATCGCAAAGGTTCTCCCAGAAAAAATTTCTGCCATTGTAGACGGCAGCTCTGTCCGGGTTGTAGACAATGCGGTGACTCCTGCCCAGCAATCTTCTCCTAATGTTGTATTGGATACAGTACTCGGTACCCTTCTTGGCGGATTTTTGGCATGTGCTGTTATTGTGATAAGAGAACTGAAGGATGATCAGATTCGAGGTACAGATTATGTTATTCAAAACTATGAAAAGCCTGTTCTGGCAGTCATTCCGGATCTGAAAAGCAAAAACAGCACCGACAAATATGGCGGAGGATATTACGCAAAAAGTAGTTATGAATCTGCATCCAGGAAAAATCAGAAGCAGGGCCATGGAAGACAGACTGTGAATGACACCAGAAACGATATCAATGTGCTTGGTGACAACCTGAATTTTGCGGCATCAGAGGCTTACAAGCTTCTGAGAACGAATCTGGAGTTCTGTGTTCCTCAGAATGACAGATGCCAGATTATCGGCGTCACCAGTGCTATGCGTGGCGAAGGAAAAACGACAACATCGATCAATACAGCCTATACCATTGCGCAGACCGGAAAAAAGGTCCTTCTTCTGGAAGCAGATATGAGATTGCCGAATATTGCACGCCGGCTTGGCCTGCGCCGGAATCCGGGCCTTTCCAATACGCTGTCCAGCGGACATGTGCCGCAGGAATTTCTTCAGCAGAGCAAGCTGGTTGGAGATTTCTGGGTCATCACCAGTGGAGATTGCCCGCCCAATCCTGCGGAATTGCTAGGTTCTGAAAAAATGAGTCACTTGGTCCAGGAGCTTATGAAGCATTTTGATGTGATCATTATGGATCTTCCTCCTCTTGGAATTGTAACAGATGCACTGACGGCGTCTAAACTTCTGGATGGTGTTGTGGTTGTTGTCAGAGAAAGAATGTGTACCCGAAAGGGTTTGGCAGATGTGGTAAACAAGTTGAATTTTGTCAGTGCAAAGGTTCTGGGATTTGTGCTTACCGGATCTAATGTTGCTGAGAAAAGCTACAAGTATAAGAAAAGTAGCTCCGATAACGGCTATTGCCGATCTCATGAAAGAGCAAAGAAATGAAAATTCCTATTGATATTCATACGCACATCCTGCCAGGAATGGATGATGGAAGTAAAAGTACGGAGCAGAGTATAGAGATGCTCCGCCGGGAAGCAGAGCAGGGAGTTCCTGTAGTTGCTCTGACGCCGCATTTCTATGCGTTTGAGAATTCTCCTGATGAATTTTTGAATCGCAGACAAGCGTCTTGGGAGCGGCTACAGCCGCATCTGAATTCTGAAATGCCGGAAATCGTCCTGGGTGCAGAGGTTCAATATTTTGAAGGGATCTCCAGGGTGGACACAATATCAAAGCTGTGTATTGGCAATACCAATTATCTGCTTTTAGAAATGCCGTTTTGCAGGTGGTCCGAGAGAATCATTCAGGAGATGTTTACCTTGAATCGTTCCGGCAATATACGAATCATACTGGCACATATAGACCGCTATTTTTCTATGCAGGAGAAATCTGTTTGGGACAGAATGTACGAAAATAGAGTACTGATGCAGTTAAATGCAGATGCTTTTCTCCATTTCCGTACAAAGTATCTGGCAAAGCATCTGCTCAAAAAGGACAGAATTTCCTTTCTGGGATCAGACTGCCATAATCTAACCAACCGTTCGCCTAATCTTTTTCGAGTGGAAGAGATTGCAGACCAATACGCAGACTCACTGATTTCCATATGAGACAGGGGGGGAGATTTATGCGTAAAGAAAAAGATTTAATCAGCGTGATTATCCCAGTATATAATGCAGAACGATTTCTGGAGACAACAGTTTTGTCTGTACTGAATCAGACATACTCCAATCTTGAAGTCTTATTGATTGATGACTGTTCCAAGGATGGATCGCTGAAGATCGCCAAACATTTTGCAGAGAAAGATTCCAGAGTAACGGTTATTCCCTTGGAGAAAAATGCCGGAGTTGCGCACGCAAGAAATGTGGGCATTCGGCAGGCGAAAGGTAGCTATATTGCACTTTTAGACAGCGATGATGTTTGGACCAAGGAAAAGCTAACCCGACAGATTGCGTTGCTCCGGGAAAAAGATGCACAGATTGCTTATTGTTCTTACGATTTTATAGATGAACAGGGGAGTTCGGTGAATCGGCCATTTTTGGTGCCGGCAGCTACCAATTACCAGGATATGTTGGCAAAAAGTGTGATTAGTTGTTCGACTGCTGTAATAGATGCGGGACTTCTCAAAACGCATGCGTTCCGACCGGAGTTCCTGCATGAGGACTATGTGCTGTGGATGGAATTGCTCAGCGATCCCCAAGTTTCTGCTGTTGGAATTTTTGACATCTTGGCGCACTACCGCATTGTAAATGGTTCCAGATCCCACGATAAAATCAAGAGTGCTGCTGGAAGATGGAAGGTATACCGAGATGCTTTGGGAATGGGAATTATGAAAAGTACAGGTGTATTTCTTCGGTATGCGTTGAATGGTATTGTAAAATATTATGGGTGAATGAACTCGAATGCTGAAAGATAATCTCATGATTACGCAGCAATATGCAAATTTACCTTATTACCACCCAATGAATTGCATCCCATTTGTTAGACAGTATGATATACTATCTGACAGATGGGGTGATTTTTACGCCAAAGGGAATACCGAACAAACGGTACACACCAGAATTTAAGAAAATGGTTGTTGAGACTATGCGCAGATAGAGTACGATAAATTGCGCAAATAAAAAGAGACATGGTTTGCAGATTTCTGGTAGAATGAAGTTGCAACACACCATTCTGCAAGAGACAGCAAACCATGTCCGAGAAAATTGTACAACTGAAAGAATTGGTCCGTGGCAGCCTGAGAAAAGGCCAGAGCCGTGGTGGAAGAGCTGCGAGCCATGAAGCTGAAAGAAGCCGCCAAGAAGGTGGGGGACAGCGTGGAGGAGACACTGACTTACTGCGAGTTTCCCTTTGAGCACTGGACTCGTATCCGTACCGACGACATGATTGAACGATTGAACCGGGAGATTCGCCGCCGTACTCGTGGGGTGGGGACCTTCCCGGATGGGAACTCTGCCCTGATGTTGGTCTGCGTCAGGTTACGCCATGTTGCCGGCACCCGGTGGGGCAACAAGAAATACATGAATATGAAGCATCTGGAGACGGCGCAGGAAGACGTTTCTATTGCTGGTTGACCTCATCTGCTCAGAGGTCTGCAAACTAATTTGCGCATAACTCTTGACGGTGCCTTTTCTGGAACAGGTGGTTTTAGGAGAAATTCACCGTCTGACCCGGTTTGCCAATGGGTACGAGGACGACTTCATCAAAGCGACTGCGGGCCACTTCGCAAAAGTAGTGGAGAACAAACTGGCCCGCAAGCACCGGAAACTAGATGCTCTGCGGGCGAGGGACAAGGAACTGGATAACCTGTTTGAACATCTTTATGATGACAATGTAAGCGGCAAAATCAACGACGACCGCTTTCCCAAAATGTCCAAGCGGTACGAGCAGGAACGGGGCAAGAACGCCAAACGGATCAAGGAACTGCGGGAGGAACTTCGTAAGAAGGACATCCGGCGCATGGTGGCGGAGCTGATCGAGCATATTGATGTGTACCACGCAGAAGATCGTCATTCATTATAACTGCATCGGCCTCTTTGTGGTGCCAGACCGCATGGAAACGAGAAAGGGAGTAGCCGTCAGCTACTCCCCAGCAGAAATTGTAAGTTGAATTTTGAGAATAAAAAAGCAGAGTGTCCATTACAGGACTTTCTCAAATCCTATAAGGACACTCTACATGGTCCGAGTGTCGAGATTCGAACTCGAGGCCTCTTGAACCCCATTCAAGCGCGATACCAAACTTCGCCACACCCGGATATTCACTTCACTCAAGGGCCAACCCCTCAGCGCCTCAATATAATAACACAGATTTTCCTAAAATGCAAGCTTTTTTTGAAAAAAGATTTAAATTTTTTAAACCTGCACTTTTAGCGATTTGTTTTCACGATTTTTCATAAAAACACCCCATTTGTCGGACGATATGTATCATCTGAGAAATGGGGCGTTGTGTATTTAGAAAGGGCTGTTTATTTTTTGCCGCAGCATGCGGACAAAATTATATTATACCTCTTCCACGGGCTCCTGATAGAGGGCAGGATCGGCAAAGAATTGATGAATCAATGCAGTAAGAGAGCCTAAAGCATTCATCTGCTCCAGAGAACGGCGGTCATAGCGAATATCGAAGGGGCTGTTCGGGGGAAAGTATTGAAACTCCCGCAGTTTTTTCTTCAGCTGTACATCAAAGAATGTATCGGCGTAGGCATAATCTCCCTGAAATACGACGGTGTCCGGATCAAAGATTAGGCAAATATTCCGAATGGCCACGGCAAATGTATGAGCCAGATGCTCAACCACCCGACGGGCAAGAATATCACAGTTTTCAGAGGCTTCAAACAGCTGCTGCAAGGTGATATGCTCTCTTCCACGGCGAAGCAGAGGGGACTCAGGGAATTTTTCACCTTCCTCTTGCAACAGCCTGCGGGCCCGTTCCACGCTGACAAGCCGTTCCAGACAGCCCTTGCTGCCACAGCCACAGGGTTCAGTGTCATCAGGGGAAATAATCATATGACCGATTTCACCGATCAGAGAGTTTTTTCCGCTTAAAATGTGCCCGTTTTCAATGAGACAGCTGGAAAGCCCCCAGCAGCCGAAAATCGCCAGTACACGCTTGTTTTTCAGTTCCGGCTCCAGAAGAAAAGGCCGGGCGGTCATTTTGGCTGCATTTTCGATAAAAATTTTAATGTCTGGGCGGAAGTACGGGCGCAGGTAATCAGCCAATGGAATATCTGTTCCCCAGGAGGGGGACTGAGAGCTGTATTTCAGATGGCCGGTGTTGTAATCTACGGTACCGGCAGTGGAGACACTGACGGCACACAGATTTTCGGGAGGAATCTGGTGCTCCATTAAAAGCTGCTGGGCCAGTTTTCCCACATGTTCTGTAGCTTCTCTGACATTGTCCGGCAAGTCGGTGTTCAGTACGATCTGATCAACAAGCTGACTGCCGATGGTGTACAGATGGAGACGGATTTGCTGAGGCCACATGGTAATGCACAGAAAATACTTATACGTGGAAAGTGTAAACAGTTCCGGCCGCTTGCCTCCCACACTGGTAGAGTCACCTTTACCGGCGGAGATCAAAAGTCCTGTGCGCAGAAAAAACTGTATGGATTTCATAATCGTCTGACGGCTGAGACCAATAACAGCAGCAATGTCATTGGAGCTGTAGGTTCCACCGTCAAAAAACTGCTGGATTATCTGAATTCGATTGGAATATTTCAGGTCAGCAGGACAAGCCGGAGTCAAAGCAGCATACTGCATATATGAATCACCTCATCAGTTTTTCGTCAGATTTATATTGCACATATGATAGCATAAATCAAAGGAAAAAGCAAGAAAACAGAATAATTCCAGAGCTGCAATCATGAATATAATTCATGAATAGGTTAGTTTTTGGACACTATAAAAGAAAGTTTTGAGATCGATGCAAAAACATGCTGCCTGCGGAGTGAGACAGCATGTTTTTCCTTTTACATTAACCTATATTAACCACACTTGGAGTAGCCGCAGGAACGGCAGATAATACAGCCGCTTTCGTGTTCCAGCTTAGCTCCGCATTCAGGACAGACAGAGCCATGGACTTCTTCCTGTTCGTCTTTGGGTTTCCGGCGACGGATGACGGGCATGGCCTCAGGGATTTTTCCGTCGGTGCAGGCCTGCATGACTTTTTCCAGAGATTTTGCGATGGCATCGGGGCAGGAGGTGACAGCAAGTCCGGGCTGCCGAATGGTGGAGGGGCAGCGGATTCCCTTGAGCTGACGAATCAGCTCCTGAGGATCGATTCCGCTTCGGATACCGATGGACAACAGACGGGCGGTTGCTTCGCTCTGGCTGGGACAGCCGCCGGATTTTCCGGTGTTGGTAAAGACCTCACAGATACCGTTTTCATCGTAGTTTACAGTGATGTACAGATTGCCGCAGCCGATCTGTACTTTTTCGGTATAACCGGCTGTGACGCTGGGACGGGGGCGGGGATGGACAAATTCATCTTTTTTCTGCTCTTCGGAATCCATCTTGCCGATATTCAGCACCTGTTCGTTACGGCTGCCGTCCCGATAAATGGTGGTACCCTTACAGCCCAGCTTCCAGGCCAGACGGTAGACCTCCGCCACATCTTCACGGGTGGCATGATTGGGGAAGTTTACGGTTTTGGAAACCGCATTGTCTGTAAAGGCCTGGAAGGCAGCCTGCATCCGGATATGCCAATAGGGGGATACATCATGGGCGCATACAAAAACACGCTTCATCTCTTCGGGAATGCCTTCCACATGGGCCAGAGAGCCCTTCTGTGCGATCTCTTCCATCAGTTCGTTGCTATAGAGGTTCTTCTCTTCCAGCTTCTCACGCAGGATGTCGTTGGTCTCCACCATATGTGTACCATCCATAATATTGCGGATATAGGCGTATGCAAAAACAGGCTCCACACCGGAAGAAACGCCTGCAATGATGCTCAGGGTGCCGGTGGGGGCAATGGTGGTAATGGTGGCATTGCGGATCGGGGGCTGATTTTTCAGAATGCTTTCTTCAAACAGAGGGAAGGGGCCACGAGTGACCGCCAGCTCCCGGCTGGCCCGGTGTCCCACTTCGTTGATGAAAGAAAAGACATTTTCGCCCATCGCCACGCCCTCTTCAGAGTTGTAGGCAACTCCCATTTTCAAGAGGCTGTCGGCAAAGCCCATAATGCCAAGGCCGATTTTTCTGGTGGCACGGGTGGTTTCAGCAATCTGAGGGAGGGGATAACGGTTTACATCAATGACATTATCCAGGAAATGGACAGCATCGGTAACGGTTTTCTCCAGCTTCTGATAGTCTACGACCCAGGAGCCATTTTGCAGCTTCAGGTGCGTTGCCAGGTTCACAGAACCAAGATTACAGCTTTCATAGGGAAGCAGAGGCTGCTCGCCGCAGGGGTTTGTACTCTCAATCTGTCCCTGTAGGGGAACGACATTATCCCGGTTCAGGCGATCCAGGAAGAGAATACCGGGTTCGCCGGTACGCCATGCAGAGTCTACAATGGTATTGAGTACCTCCTTGGCCTGGAGCTGACCGGTAACAGTGCCGGAAGCAGGGTCTACCAGATCATAGGGAAGATCCTGCTCAGCGGCCTGCATAAATGCCTCCGTAAGACCCACGGAAATATTAAAATTATTAAACTGCGTGGTATCGTTTTTGCAGTTGATAAAGGTCATGATATCCGGATGGTCTACCCGCAGAACACCCATATTGGCACCACGGCGGGTGCCGCCCTGCTTGACGGCTTCTGTAGCGGCGTTAAATACCCGCATGAAGGAAACAGGTCCGGAAGCAACACCACCGGTAGAATTCACGGAAGAACCGGCAGAACGCAGACGGGAGAACGCAAATCCGGTGCCGCCGCCGGATTTGTGAATCAGAGCGGCATATTTGACTGCATCGAATATTTCCTCCATGGAGTCCCCCACAGGCAGAACAAAGCAGGCAGAAAGCTGCCCCAAAGGCCGTCCGGCATTCATAAGGGTGGGAGAGTTGGGCAGAAAATCCAGCTGGGTCATCATGGTATAGAACCGATCCTCCAGAGCCTTGACATCTGCGTTGGTGTTGTATGCACGGTCTGCAGAAGCAATTGCATTGGCTACACGGTGAAACATATCGTCCACGGTCTCCACAGGCTGACCTTGGGCATCCTTCATTAAATAACGCTGTTCCAGAACAGCAAGAGCATTTTTAGAAATTGGCATATGGCATCCCCTTTGTTAAATAATACTAGATATTGTATCTACAAGGCTCAATTAAGTCAATATATAGAATGACCAATTTTTCAGTCCGTGCTTGCGTAAGATGCAATAAAACGAACGGGAAGCAGGGGCATTGACGAAAAAGGACTCCTAAGGTAAAATAAATCCTGAAAGAGAGGCAGATATGGAAAAAGCAGTGTTTTTGGAAGAATTTGGAAAGACTCTTAATGACCAGCAAAAAGAGGCGGTATTTACCACACATGGCCCGGTGCTTCTTTTGGCTGTGCCGGGAAGCGGCAAAACAACGGTTCTGGTTACCAGATTGGGATATATGATTCTGTGCGAAGGAATTCAGCCGGAACAGATTCTGACCATTACCTATACCGTCAATGCAACAGAGGATATGAGACAGCGTTTTTCTGATCTGTTTGGGCAGAGCCTGGGAAAACGGCTGTCTTTTCGTACCATCAACGGACTGTGTGCCAGCATTATCCGCCAGTATGAAATTGATTATGGGAGACAGGCATTTTCCTTGATTTCGGATGAGCGGGAGCTCAATGCCCTGGTGGGTGAGATCTACCGTGCCGTCAACCACGAATTCCCCACAGAAAGCACTATAAAAACCCTGCGTACTGCCATCACATATATTAAAAATATGGAACTGAGCGGGCAGAAGATTCAGGACTATGCGGTGGATGGAATCCAGATGCAGCCCATTTATCATGCCTACTGCCTGAGGCTGCGGGGAGACAGGCGCATGGACTATGACGACCAAATGGTGTATGCCCTGCAGATCCTGCACCAGTGTCCGGAGCTTTTGCAGAAGCTGCGCAGGCGGTATCCCTATATCTGTGTGGATGAGGCACAGGATACCTCTAAAATTCAGCATCGGCTCATTGGCCTGTTAGCAGGCGAGCAGCCCAATCTCTTTATGGTAGGCGATGAGGACCAGAGTATCTATGGATTCCGGGCTGCCTGGCCCCAGGCACTTTTGCAGTTTCCAAAGGTCTACCCAGCAGGTAAGGTGCTGCTGTTGGAGAAGAATTACCGCTCGGTGGAACCAATTGTGAACAGGGCAGATGCATTTATTCAGGTCAACCGACAGAGGCGGCCAAAGCATATGATTGCGGTGCGGCCTGCGGGGAAACAAGTCCAGGCAATCTGGCTGAACAATCGACAGGAGCAGTACCGTGCCATTGTAGAGCTGGCCCGTGGCTGTATGGCGAAAACGGCGGTGCTATTCCGAAATAATGACAGCGCTATTCCCATGATTGATTTGCTGGAGCGGGCGGGGGTTCCCTATAACTGCCGACCCTTTGATACCTCCTTCTTTACCCATAAGGTAGTGCGGGATATCATAGATATTATTCAGCTTGCCATGGAGCCTGACAATTCAGAGATTTTCCTGAGGACATACTATAAGTTCAACGCCGGAATCACAAAGGCAGCAGCGGAGGAAGCAGTGGCTTCACGGGAACCGGTCTTTGCGTATCTGGCAGCCAATCCGGAGCTGAGACAGAGAACCCGGGAGCGGTGCTGTGCACTGCAAACCCATCTGGCTTGTCTTCTGCGGGAATCCGGTGTCCGTGCTCTTCGACGGATTGTATATTACATGGGATATATGGAATACTTGGAACGGGTGGAAGTAGATCCTGGAAAAATTCCCATTCTGGAGGCATTAAGTACGGGGGTTGCCGATGCTCCCGGCCTGCTGTCTCGGCTGGAAGAACTGCGCATGTTAGCCCAAAAGGGAAGAACAGATGCAGTCAGCCCCTTTGTCCTGTCTACCATCCATTCTGCCAAAGGCCTGGAATACCATACCGTGTATCTTGCGGATGTGCTGGATGGCATTCTTCCCTGTGTGGATGTGCCGGAGCCGGGGGAGAAGGACCCGGATGTGTGGTCTGCCTATGAAGAGGAACGGCGGCTTTTTTATGTAGCAATGACCAGAGCAAAGGATGTGCTTTCTGTCTACCGTTTTCGAGACAAGGAGCTATCTTCTTCCTTTGCAGACGAGATTTTCGGTACAGTACCTGTGGGTGGAAGAATTATGCCTGCGGTAGTCAGGCCGGCAGTCAGTCGGGAGATTCTGGAGGAAACGGCGTATTATATACCGGGACAGCGTGTATTTCACAGCAAGTACGGCAGCGGCATTCTGGAAAGCAGAAAGGGAGACATTATTTCTGTTCGCTTTTCAGATGGAGATATTCGCCAGTTTTCTTTAGAAATCTGCCTGCAATACAAACAATTAAAGAAAGAAGCGAAATAAAACCAAAGGGTGTTTTTCCAGAAACTTTGACACAAGGTTAACCCACAATTTACATAAAACATGGTATATTGGGGGTGACATACTGGAAACAGTAAGAAAAGCTGAAAAGGGAAAGGAAAACACCCATGGGTAATTTTGATATTTTTGACCTGCTGACTATGATTGGCGGACTGTGCCTGTTTTTGTTTGGTATGAACATTATGGGGCAGGCGCTGGAACGTCGGGCAGGCAGCAAGCTCAGAGATCTTTTGCACAAATTAACAACCAACCAGTTTGCGGGACTGCTGACGGGTCTTGTGGTGACAGCTGTGATTCAAAGCTCGTCGGCCACTACGGTTATGGTAGTAGGCTTTGTAAACTCCGGCCTTATGACGCTTCGGCAGGCCATCAATGTTATCATGGGCGCCAATGTCGGTACAACGGTGACGGCCTGGGTTTTGAGCCTCAGCGGAATTGACAGCGGGAATCTGTTTGTATCGCTGCTGAAGCCCAGCTCCTTCACTCCCATTCTGGCGTTGATCGGCATTATTTTCTATATGTTCTGCAAGAGCAGCAAGAAAAAAGATACGGGCACCATCTTGCTGGGCTTTGCTACCTTGATGTTCGGTATGGAAACCATGTCTGATGCAGTTTCCGGCCTTGCAGATCTCCCGCAGTTTCAGCAGATGTTCCTGCTGTTCCGGAATCCCATTCTGGGTGTGCTGGCCGGTGCGGTGCTCACTGCGGTGATTCAATCCAGTTCTGCTTCCGTCGGTATTTTGCAGGCACTGTCCGGTACGGGACAGGTGAGCTACGGCGCAGCGGTTCCCATTATTATGGGACAGAACATCGGTACCTGTATTACGGCCCTTCTGTCTTCTGTGGGAACCAATAAGAACGCCAAACGTGCAGCGCTCGTCCATCTGTTTTTTAATATCATTGGTACTACAGTGCTGCTGGCTGTGTTTAGTCTGGTACAGGCCGTTGTGAAGCCCGGAATTTTGAATGAATCCGCTTCTTATCTGGGAATTGCCATAACACATTCTATTTTTAACATTCTTTGCACTCTGATTCTTCTGCCGCAGGCGGGAATCCTGGAGCGTTTGGTGAACAAACTGGTTCCGGAAGGGAAAATGCCGGAGCAGGTGGAAGAGCTGGACGAGAGACTTCTGGGAACCCCTACAGCGGCCCTGGAGCGCAGCAAGCTCCTTGCGGTGGACATGGGGGCAGCTGCCCGGAATGCCTTCCGGGAGAGCTTACAGTGCCTTCAAAATTATAGTGCGGAGAAGGCAAAGCAGATTCGGCAGGAAGAGAGCAAGACAGATCATTACGAGGATGTTCTGGGAAATTATCTGGTGAAGCTTGGCTCTCACAGCATCAATGAGCGGGATACAGGAGAGGCGGCAACCCTTCTGAAGGTCATTGGAGATATGGAGCGAATTGCAGACTATGGGATCAATCTGCTGGAGTCTGCGGAAGAGATACAGGAAAAGCAAGTGAAATTTACAGCTGTGGCACAGAGGGAGCTGAAGGTCCTGTGCAGCGCCGTAGACGAAGTTTTAAACATGACCCTGCAGGCTTTTGAGAAAAATGATTCTCAGCTTGCGGCCTCTGTGGAGCCTCTGGAGGAAGTGGTGGATGCCCTTACCAATCAGATGAGGACCCGTCACATTCTTCGGATGCAGAAGGGCCGGTGCTCTATATCGGCAGGCTTTGTCTGGTCTGATCTGCTCACGAGTCTGGAGCGGGTATCTGACCATTGCTCCAATATTGCGGCGAGTGTAATCAATTTGCGAGAAAATCATTTGCTGCCCCATGCCTCCATTCGTGCCTTACGCCGCAACAGCAGTACTTTTGAGGAAAGTCGAGAGCGGTATGCTGCAAAATATCAGCTTCCCGATATGCAGGAGGCATTTTAAAACAGGAAAAGGCCTGTGCCAAATCGGTACGGGCCTTTTCCTATGAGCTGGCAGGAAATTCTGCTTGCCAAAAAGCTGTATCTATGCTAAAATAGAACAAATGTTCAGAAAGGCAAGGAGAAATATCATGCAGAAAATTGAAGTGATTGCTGTGTTTGATACCTGCGGGAAATTTCGGCCCTTGCGCTTTCGGTTTCAGGGAGAGGACCACCAACTCCACAGAGTGGACATTGACAGAGTGTTGTCTGTACAGAATGTGACCTATGTGGGAATTGAAGCGATGATTTACCTATGTCGGGCACAGGTAGAGGACAGAGAACGGGTTTTTGAATTAAAATATACGGTACGTTCCCACGACTGGGAGCTGATTCGATGGGTGTATTGAGGGGTTCGATATGGCAAAGCGTGTAATATTTCATATTGATGCAAACAGTGCATTTCTTTCCTGGACGGCAGCCTACCGGGTGACAGTTCTGGGAGAAAAGGAGGATTTGCGGCAGGTGCCTTCGGTGGTTGCAGGAGACAGAAAATCCAGACACAGTATCATCCTGGCCAAGAGCGGACCTGCAAAGAAATATGGAATTCAGACTGGAGAGCCTTTGTTTCAGGCGATGGAGAAGTGCCCGCATCTGCAGGTGGTGCAGCCGGACTATGGGCTGTATGTAGAATGCTCCCGGCATATGATAGAGCTGCTGCGGAAGGTAGCCCCGGCAGTGGAGCAGTATTCCATTGATGAAGCATGGGCAGATATGACCGGGACACAGCTGCTCTATGGACCTCCTATGCAGGCGGCAGAAATGCTGCGCAGGCGGGTATATGAGGAGCTGGGCTTTACTGTCAATATCGGAGTTTCCAGCAATAAGCTCCTGGCAAAGATGGCCGGAGATTTTGAAAAGCCGAACAAGGTACACAGCCTTTTTCCGGAGGAAATCCCGACAAAGCTCTGGCCTCTGCCGGTACGGGATCTGTTCCTTGTAGGGCGGGCCACAGAGCAGAAGCTCCGGCGGCTTGGCATTACGACCATCGGGGATCTGGCTCATGCAGAACCAGGTCAGCTTCGCAGACTCCTTGGAAAGCAGGGAGAGGTGATTTGGCATTTTGCCAATGGGCGCAACGCAGAGCCCGTTCGTCGGACTCCGGAAGAGAATAAGGGATACGGAAACTCTATTACGCTTCCCAGGGATGTGACAGACCATCAAACAGCCCACGAGGTGCTCCTGAGTTTGTGCGAAACCGTGGGGATGCGAATGCGCCGGGACGGTAAAAGCGGCAGCTGCGTAACCGTAAGCCTGAGAACAACAGACTTTCAGTCCTTTTCTCACCAGCGTAAGCTTCCGGGTGCAACAGATGTGACCGAGGCACTGTACCAGGCAGCCTGTCAGATTTTTGACGAGGCATGGAATCAGAAAATGCCTTTGCGTCAGATCGGAGTTCAGGTGACTCAGTTATCTTCGGAAAGGGATGGACAGTTTGACCTGTTCGCTTCTGTAGATCCGGTACAGATGGAGAGAAAGGCGCAGCTGGATCAGACAGTAGATGGGCTGCGGGAGCGATTTGGGGAAGATGTACTCCGCCGGGCGAGATTTCTAAACGGCAATATTCAGCATATGGCAGGGGGCCTTTCCAAGGAGCGAAGAACAGGAGTGACAAAGGAAGTATAATCATTCAGAGCCTAACAGTCATATAAAAATCAGTCGATTCAACATGAACCGACTGATTTTAGTTGGGCGCTTTAGCCCAATAAAACCCCCGGTTCTACCGGGGGTAAATAAAAATACTTTAGTATATGAAAAAACAGCCTCCGACGATAGA
>RCNH01000371.1_pt1 | contig 19295 bp, 16 predicted proteins | sample 2041161 | NCBI WGS metagenome assembly RCNH01 (sample SAMN09708215, study PRJNA481090) | Feces metagenome, whole genome shotgun sequencing project. | biome: feces | host: Leptonychotes weddellii | place: Antarctica: Sion Island | collected 2010-03-01 | reverse complement strand
ACAGAATCTGCTCCACGGCGGCACGATCAAAGCGTGTGGTCCTCAGGAGATTTCCGATGGTGGAGAGGGTGGGAACCCAGATGGTTCCGGCCTCTTTCATGGCATGGAGGGATTCTGAATTCAGAAAGGCACCATGCTCCACAGAGTCCACCTTACTTTCAGCTGCAGGAATTACGGTTTCCGGCCCGTTGGCGTGGGCCATAACGGAAAAGCCCATGTCATGAGCACGGTCGATGAGATCCCGGATTTCCCGGGCCTCCAGAGGAGCACCCAGAATGGTACCGCAGTGGTCAAAATCCATGAGACCGGAAATCATGATTTTAATAAAGTCCGCTCCCTTTTCTTTTGCCTCCTGCAAAAGTGCTTTATATTCTGCCGGGGTGTCATAGGTTCTGCCGATAAAGCCCCCATAATGCCCCTTTTTGTGGATGGGGAAAATGGGACTGCGATAGGTGATCCCATATTGGGGCGCCAGCTGTCTGGCAGTGGCACCTACATCCCAGCGATCTCCGCCATCTCGCAGATAGTCAAACCCCAGGGATGCATAGTGGGCCAGGGTTTTATGAATCCAGTCCAGATTGGGGCTGTCTTTGTGGGCGGCCATGGCGTCTTTGTAATAGACTCCGTCCAAAATCATGTGAATATGACAATCAGCGTACATTGTGACACCTTCTCTTAAAAAATTCCTGGGGCTGAGGCTCCCAGGAATTTGAATGTAATTCAACTCTTATTTGCTGCGAATGAACAGGACACCAAGGGTGCCGGGGCCGCAGTGACAGGAAACAGTGCATCCTGCGGTGGTTTCGTAGATGTTGGAAAATCCGTTGCCGCATTGGGCCACGGTATCCCGGACAGCGGAAAGCGCCTCCTCTGAAACCGGGGTATAGGTAATAAAGAGTCGATCGGTTTCGATGTCGTCTCTTCCGGAAAGACGATCCTGTACATAGTGCTGCAAGCATTTTGTATAATTACCACGGTACTTTTTGACCACCTGCATTTTTCCGTCTTTGACTTCGATGCAGGGCTTGAGGCTCAGTAGATTGGCACCCAGAGCGGTGGCAGAAGAGCACCGTCCGCCTTTTACCATGTATTCCAGTCGGTTCAGAACAAAGCTGGCTTCCACACGGCCTGTGAGCTCCCGGAGCGTTTCGCAGATTTCGTCCAGATCGTCACAGGTTTTCGCCAGACGGCAGGCCTCCAGAACGATATGGCCCTGACCGGTAGACAGGTTTCTGGAGTCAATGACCCGAACATTGGGAAATTCCTGTGCGGCAATGCAGGCGTTCTGATAGCAACTGGAAAATTCAGAGCTGATGTTGATCTGGATGACTGCATCGTATTTCGGGGAAAACTCTCTGAAAAGCTCCTGATATTCTCCGATACTGAGGGCAGAGGTAGAGCAAAGCGCTCCGCCTGCGGCTACATGGGCAAAAATATCTTCCGGTGTGATGGTAACGCCATCCAGAAAGTTCTGCCCGTCTTTTACTACAGTGAGATGAGACAGCGTGATATCATGCTCCTGCAAAAGGGCAGGGGAAAGGTCACAGGTACTGTCAGAAATAATCTTAATTCGCATACTTACGCTCCTTTGTATGTGCATACTCGCATAATCAGACCACTTTATCCTCTAGTATATTGACTTTTTAAAAGATGTCAACGGGACATCCTTGCGAAAATGGGTAAAGTGTGATAAACTGAGCAAAAAGGAGGAGAAAATATGAATTATGTAGAAAAAGCAGTCGAATTGTTCAACAGTGGATGCAACTGTGCACAGTCCGTATTTGTTGCCTACTGTGATGTAACGGGGATTTCTGAAAAGGATGCCATGCGGCTGTCCTCTTCCTTTGGCGGTGGGTTTGGTCGTCTGCGGGAGGTCTGCGGAGCGGTATCCGGTGCCTGCATGGTGCTGGGCTGGCTTTACGGCTACGATACGCCCGGCGACGACGGAGAAAAGAAGGCACACTATGCCAGAGTTCAGGAAATGGCCCAGGCGTTTCGCAAGGCAAACGGCAGCATCATCTGCCGGGAGCTGTTGGGAAATCCGGATCATACACCGACTCCCAGCCCCAGAACCAGAGAATATTACGCCCAGCGTCCCTGCGCCGGTTTTGTAGCCGAGGCAGCGCGGTGGGTAGAAGAGTATATTGAAAAGAATCCCAGATAAGATAGAAAAGACGCTGACTATTTGCAGGGAACCGAAGCTGCATCCGGGGCCTGATACAGACCGGAGGCTGCCATGGAAACAAAATCATCGTCGGCCACAATGATGTGGTCTGCCAGAAGAATGCCGACTGCATCCAGTGCCACAGCCAGACGCTTGGTGGTATCGATGTCATCCTGAGAGGGCAGCGCAATGCCGCTGGGATGATTGTGGGCCAGTACCAAAGAAGTTGCACCGGAGGACAGGGCGTACTCAACAATGGTCCGCAGGGGGACACCGGCAGAGTTGATGCTGCCCTGACCCAAAAACTTGCAGGCCAGAACCTTGCACCGTGCGTCCAGGCTGAGTGCACAGACCGCTTCTTCCCGCCGCCCTAAAAATCGGGGCAGCAGATAAGCACCACAACTGTTGACTGTGGGTAAGATGGTATGGCAGGCCGTGCGGTGTACCATATAGAATCGGCTCATGGCTGTAGTCAGCTGAATCAGAGTGGCGGCATTTTTCCCGATGCCGGGAATTTCCTCCAATGCAGAGGCAGGAGCCTCCAAAACGCCGGTGATGGAACCAAAATGCTCCAGAAGTGCATGGGCCATTGGGGCAGTGTCCTTCTGGGGAACGGCGTAAAACAGAAGAAGTTCCAGGGCATGGGCTTCGGTGAAAGAGTCAAGTCCCTCCTGAAGAAACCGGTCCTTTAAACGCTGACGGTGGCCGTTATGAATGGACATAGAATACCTCCATAAAAAACTTGCTATTTTGTCGAAAAATATATATAATGGAAGAATATTGTGACTAAATCTGAAATATTCAATAGATGGAAGAAGCACCCAGAGGTGGAAATAGTTTTCAGGGTGTAACAGAAAAAATGGTACACCCTATGGAAGAAGGGGGGAAACACCATGGTAAATACAAAGGAGTGGCAAACACTGCTGAAGATCGTGCCGATGCCTGCCTTTGCGGTAGAGAACGGTGTGGTTGTCAGCATCAATCGAGAAAGCTTAGCAGCCGAATTACCTCTTGGAAGCCATGTGAAGCCAATCCTGCTGACCGGTGGACAGGAGTATGATTCCCTGGAGGAGGGCAGTCTGTGCCTGACCGTCGATGTGGGAGGCTGTCCCCAGGAGGCGGCGATGTATCGCTTCAAGGACAGTGTGGATTTATTTCTTCTGGATCAGGAAGTCAGGCGGGAAAGCCTGCAGATCCTGGCTCTGGCTGCACAAAAGATTCGGGAACCCCTGAGCGCAATTATGGGAGCCGTCAGTCATTTGCTCCCGGAACTGTATTTGGAGGAATCTCCCTTCCTGCAAAATGATGTGGCCAATATCAACCGGGGAGCCCATCAGATTCTGCGAATGGTGGGCAATATGTCCGATGCTGTTACCTACCTGTCCAGGGGAAATATGAATCGGGAAAAGACCGAGGTAGGAGCATATTTCAGCCAGATATTCGAAAAAGCGAAGGTACTGGCTAAAACAACGGATATTGAGATTGTCTTTGAACCCATCTGCAAGGATGTGGTATGCTACATTGACCGGCAGAAAATGGAGCGGGCTGTGTATAATCTGCTGTCCAACGCCATGCGCTTCACACCCAAGGGCGGCATCATCCGCTGCCGGCTGACTGCCGATGTAAACCAGGTGGTGCTCCAGATTCGGGATTATGGCGAAGGGCTGGCGGAGCAGGTTCGTGACACCCTGTTTACCCGCTATCTTCGTGAGCCGTCTGTGGAGGACAGCCGATACGGCCTGGGCCTGGGTCTGCTGCTGGTGCAGGAAATTGCAAGCCAGCACGGAGGAGCAATTTTGATTAAGCCGGAAAAAGACGGCACCACGGCGGCATTGTCCATGGACAGAAAAGCAACAAAAGAATCTCAGATTCGGTCTCCCATCAAGGAGCTGGACTATGCAGGTGGCTGGGACCACGGTTTGCTGGAGTTGTCCGGCGAACTTTCGGCAAGTTCCTATTGCTTTGGTGCAGATTGGTAATACAGAATATGGCACTGTCTCGCAATTTGACGAGACAGTGCATTTTATGCTTTTTATAGAGAAAGCATGGGCTTCAAGTATTGACCGGTAAAGCTGCCTTCTGTGACAGCCACCTCTTCCGGCGTACCCTGGGCCACAATGGTGCCGCCGCCGTCGCCGCCTTCGGGGCCAAGGTCAATGATATGATCTGCAGTCTTGATGACATCCAGATTGTGCTCAATGACCAGAACGGTATTTCCGCTTTCCACCAGAAGCTGAAGCACATCAATGAGTTTGTGGACATCGGCGGTGTGCAGTCCGGTGGTGGGCTCGTCCAGAATGTAGATGGTGGAGCCAGTGGAACGCTTGGCCAGCTCTGTAGCCAGCTTCACACGCTGGGCTTCGCCGCCGGACAGGGTGGTGGAGGATTGGCCCAGCTTCACATACCCCAGACCTACATCCACCAAAGTTTTTGCCTTGCGATAGATTTTTGGCAGATTTTCAAAGAAGAGGACAGCTTCCTCAGCGGTCATGTCCAGCACATCGGAAATGCTTTTCCCCTTGTAGAGGACTTCCAGGGTCTCCCGGTTGTACCGGCGGCCGTGACAGATTTCACAGGGGACATAGACATCGGGGAGAAAGTGCATTTCGATTTTGACAAGACCATCGCCGCAGCAGGCTTCACACCGTCCGCCCTTTACATTGAAGGAGAAGCGGCCGGGGCCATAGCCACGCATTTTTGCATCGGTGGTGGCGGCGAAGAGATCCCGAATGTCGTTGAAAAGGCCTGTGTAGGTGGCAGGATTGGAACGGGGGGTTCTGCCGATGGGGCTCTGATCGATGGCAATGACCTTGTCCAGATACTCCATTCCCTCAATGGCCTCACAGGCACCGGGATGAGTCCGGGCCTTATTGAGGGTACTTGCCAGGGCTTTATAAAGCACCTCGTTGACCAGACTGGATTTACCGGAGCCGGAAACACCGGTTACACAGGTGAAGGTTCCCAGAGGAATGGAAACATCCACATGCTGCAGATTGTTTTCAGTGGCACCCTTTACCCGAAGAAAATGTCCGTTTCCGGGCCGCCTTGTGGCAGGCACCGGGATTTTTTTTACGCCGGACAGATACTGTCCGGTAAGAGAGTCGGGACAGGCCAGAATATCCTCCAGAGTACCGGCCGCCACCACTTCGCCGCCGTGAACGCCGGCACCGGGACCGATATCCACGATATAGTCCGCAGTTCGCATGGTGTCCTCATCGTGCTCTACAACGATCAAAGTATTGCCGATGTCCCGCAGGTGCTGGAGGGTTTCCAGCAGCTTGGCATTATCCCGCTGGTGCAGACCGATGGAGGGCTCATCCAGAATATAGAGCACGCCCATAAGAGAGGAACCAATCTGGGTGGCCAGGCGAATCCGCTGGCTCTCACCGCCGGAAAGAGTTCCCGCAGAGCGGCTCAATGTGAGATACTGTAAGCCCACATCCTGTAGAAAGCAAAGGCGGGCTTTGATTTCCTTCAATATGGGGGTGGCAATCACAGCCTGATTTCCTTCCAACTTCAAGTTTGTGATAAAGTCCAGAGCCTTGCTGACAGACAGACGGCAGAAGTCCGCAAGTCCCAGACCGCCTACCGTGACGGCTCTGGCAATGTCAGAAAGACGGTCTCCGTGGCAGCGTGGGCAGGGGGAATCGGTCATGCATTCCTCCAGTTCTTTACGCATGGATTCGGAGGAGGTTTCGTGGTAGCGGCGTTCCAGATTGGGAATAATGCCCTCAAAGGGCTGCTCAAAGGTTCCGGTGCTGGTGCCCCGATTATAGGAGATATGCAGCTTTTCCTTTCCGGTTCCGTAGAGAATCACACGCTGTGCCTCTTTGGGCAGGGACTCAAAGGGCTCTGTGAGGGAAAAGCTGTATTTTTCAGACAAAGCCTGCAAATACATTCCGAAGATGGATTCCGGACGGGGACTGCTCCAGCCGGAAACCTGAATGGCACCTTCCTTCAGAGACTTGGAAGAGTCCTGCACCACCAGCTGGGGGTCCACCGTTCGGCGGAAGCCAAGGCCTGTACAGTCGGGACAGGCACCATAGGGGGTGTTATAGGAGAACATCCGGGGTTCCAGCTCTGCCAGACTGATACCGCAGTCGGGGCAGGCGTAATTCTGAGAGAATTCCAAATCCTTGTCTTCCTTGGGCAGGTGGATGACCACCAGACCTTCTGCATGGGTGCAGGCCGTTTCCAAAGAGTCTGCCAGTCTGCGGCGAAGGTCAGGACGGAGAATCAGACGGTCCACCACCAGTTCAATGGTGTGTTTTTTATTTTTCTCCAGAGGGATTTCCTCATTGAGGTCATACAGAATTCCGTCGGCCCGCACTCTGGCAAAGCCTGCCTTCCGGGAGTCCTCCAGCAGCTTTTTGTGCTCGCCCTTCTTGCCCCGAATGACGGGGGCCAGAATCAGGAACCGGGTTCCTTCCGGCAGAGCCATGACCTGATCTACAATCTGGTCGATGGTTTGCCGCTTGATTTCACGGCCGCACTTGGGGCAGTGGGGCACACCTACCCGGGCCCAGAGAAGGCGGAGATAGTCATAAATCTCCGTCACGGTTCCCACGGTGGAGCGGGGATTCTTGGAGGTGGTTTTCTGATCGATGGAGATGGCAGGAGAGAGACCGTCGATGGAGTCCACATCGGGCTTGTCCATCTGTCCCAGAAACTGCCGGGCATAGGAGGACAGGGACTCCACATATCGCCGCTGTCCCTCCGCATAGATGGTATCAAAGGCCAGAGAGGACTTACCGGAGCCGGAAAGACCGGTGAACACCACCAGCTTGTTCCGGGGGATGGTAAGGTCGATGTTTTTTAGATTGTTTTCTCTGGCACCGTGAACGTGCAGCTTATCATTCATAATGTATCCTCTTGTTCTTAGGAAAATGAAAATATATGTATTATACCATATTTTCTTTAAATCTCAACGCAGTGCAATAAGAAACAGGTAAATATTTCTTATAAAAATTGGGAAGCCGTTAAAAGCTTCCCAATTTCTTAACCCTGATTTACATAGTCGCAATAGGGAGCCAGTGTGCAGTTTTGACACTGGGGCCTTCTGGCGATGCAGACGGCTCTGCCGTGCAGGACAATGCGGTGGCAAAAATCGGAGCTTTCTTCCGGGGGAAGAATCTGCCGCAGCTGCCGCTCCACCTTCTCAGGCTCCTTGCCGTGACTCAGCCCAAGCAGACCGCAGATACGGATGCAGTGGGTATCACAGACCACAACACCGGGGGTTTTGTACAGATCACCCAGCAAAAGATTGGCGGTTTTCCGCCCTACACCGGGCAGCTTCAGCAGGGCTTCCATGGTGTCGGGAACCTTTCCCCCATACTGGGTCAGCAGCATCTGACAGGCCAGCACAATATCTCTGGCCTTGTGCTTGTAAAATCCGCAGGAGCGGACCAGCTCCTCCACATCGGAAATGTCGGCCTGGGCCATGGCTTCCAGAGTGGGATAGGCGGCAAAAAGGGCAGGAGTGATTTCATTGACCCGCTTATCGGTACACTGTGCAGACAGCCGGACGGCAATCATCAGCTCATAATCCTTTTTGTAGTGCAGGGCACACTGGGGGTCCGGATAGGCTTCCTTGAGAGCCTCCACAATGGCCAGTACCTTCTGTTCACGCTCCATAACAGCCTCCTGAATTGCATTTTTCTACATTATACCACAAAAAATCATATCTGCAAAGAGGAAAGACCCGGGAAAAGAATGGGTGCAATTTCCGATAACCTGTGCTATACTTAAAGGAAAATGAAGGGAGGCAGAACCATGTATCAGCCTTTGGCGGACCTGATCCGCCCCAAGACTCTGGATGATGTGGTAGGACAGGAGCATATTCTGGGGCAGGGAGCAGTGCTTCGGCGGCTCATTGACTCGGGCAATATCCCCAATCTCATTTTCTACGGTCCTTCCGGAACAGGAAAAACCACTGTGGCCAATATCATAGCGGAAAAGACCCACAGAAAGCTGTGCCGTCTGAACGCAACCACGGCGTCTACCGCAGATATCAAGGAGATTGCATCTCAGCTGGATACCTTTCTGGCACCCAACGGAATTCTTCTGTACCTGGACGAGATTCAGTCTTTTAATAAAAAACAGCAGCAGGTTCTGCTGGAGCATATTGAAAACGGTAAAATAACGCTGATTGCGTCCACGACGGAAAATCCGTATTTCTATGTTTTTAATGCGATTTTAAGCCGTTCTACTATTTTTGAATTTAAGCAGCTTACGCCTCAGGCCGTAACCAAGGCCATGAATCGGGCGGTAGACTTCCTGGCGAAACGCAACGCCGTGGAGGTTACAGCAGAGCCCGGTGCACTGGAATATGCGGCCAGTGCCTGCGGCGGAGATCTGAGAAAGGCTTTGAATGCGGTGGAGGTGCTGTTCTCTGCGGCAGACCCCGGCAAAGCAGAGCTGCATATCACCCTTGCCGATGTAAAGGCAGTGACCCAAAGCTCCTCCATGCGCTATGATCGGGATGGAGACAATCACTATGACCTTCTTTCTGCGTTACAGAAGTCCATCCGGGGGTCTGACCCAGACGGTGCCTGCCATTATCTGGCCCGGCTATTGGAGGCAGGGGACATGATCTCTGCCTGCCGCCGACTTATGGTTATTGCGGCAGAGGATGTGGGCTTGGCTTATCCCCAGATTCTGCCCATTGTGAAATCCTGTGTGGATATGGCCCATATGCTGGGAATGCCGGAGGCCCGGATTCCTCTGGCAGATGCGGCCGTTTTGATGGCAACGGCTCCAAAGTCCAACTCGGCCTATCTGGCTGTCAATGCAGCTCTGGGCGATGTGCGAAAGGGCAAGGGCGGCACCTTCCCCCGGCATTTGCAGAATATGCATGCCGACAGCTACACCATGGAGCGTGAGCAGGGCTATTTATATCCCCATGATTATCCCAACCACTGGGTTAAGCAGCAATATCTGCCGGATGATCTGGTGGGAACCACCTATTATACCTATGGACCCAACAAGCTGGAGCAGGCGGCAAAGGCCTATTGGGACCAGATTAAGGGTCAAACACCGTAGGCGCAGCGATGTTGTTGTAACGCCAGCTGTCCAGATATCCCCCTGTGCGGTGGTATCGCAAAGGCATTTTCGGGGTGGTAGACAGCTTTTCCAAAACGCTGAGCTTGATTTTCTGATTCTGGGGCTGGATGGAACGGATGTACACGCTGACTGCCTGTCCCGGCTCTAAGTCCTGTGCAGGCTCTGCAAGACCGGAGAGATTGGGCGTCAGTTCAATAAAGGCACCATAGGGCCGCACACTGCGGACGATGCCGGTAACGGTTTGTCCCGGACGGAAAAGCTGTGCGTTTTCCTCCCAGGTGCCCAAAAGCTCCCGGTGTGTCAGTGTGATCTGTCCGGCCTGCGGATCTTTTTCCCAGATGACCACATACAGCTGCTGTCCAGGTGAAAATCGCTGACTGCAATGGCTGATGCGGGAAATGGAGCAGCGCTCAATGGGCAACAGAGCGGTAAAGCCGCAGCCAATGTCACAGAAGGCTCCGAAGCTGGCCACATTTTGTACCACGGCAGGAAGAATCTGCCCGGTGGGAACGGACTCCATGAGATAGTCTCTGGCCTCTTCCTGGGCACTGCGGCGGCTGAGCAGGGCGGTGCCCTCTGAGGTGAAGCCCAGCACCTGAAAACACAGGGGCTTTCCCACCCGGGACAGAATTGCAATTTCTCTGGCTTTTCCCTGGGCGATGCCCAGGACGGTCTCCTCACGGGGAATCAGCCCCCGCAGGGAACCGAGATCTACAATCAGATTGTGATATTCGTCACATTTTGTACACATGGCCTGAAAGATTTCCCGGGTGCCGGCAGCTTTGCGCAGGGCCTCTGGGGTTGGCGGTACGGTGGGATAAAGTCCCTCCGGCGGATAGTGTGACATAATCATCCCTCGCTTTCCACGGTCTTGTGGAATCCTATGACCGAAGGAAGGCAGGTATACCGGAAGGAGAAGGAACATGGACATTCATCTGGGTGATGTACTGCAAATGAAAAAGGCCCATCCCTGCGGAGAAAGCCGCTGGACGGTTCTGCGTGTGGGAGCTGACTTTCGCCTGAAATGTCTGGGCTGCGGTCATGAAGTCATGATTACCCGGCAGAAGGCAGAAAAAAATCTTCGTGCGGTCCTTCGCAACGGAGAAAAAATAGCCCCGTAAAAATTCTTCGACGAATCTGGGGGCACCCTCCTAATGTTTGCTCTGTGATACTGTTGGGAGAAGGGCTATTTTGAGTGACAGGCCCATATTCTGAGAAAAGACGGTTGCAGTTCCCTGTGGGAATTGCGACCGCTTTTTTATTGCCCGAAAGGTATACTGACAGGGAAGGGAGGCTTGGCTATGCGGGTATATCTGGACTTGGTGATTTTGCTGAACTTTGCGGTGAATTATGGCCTTCTGGGGGCTGCGGCCCGTCTGACGGGCGCCAGTCCCGGCCCATGGCGGCTGGGGCTGGGGGCCGGAGTCGGGGCGGTTTACGCCGGACTGTGCGTTCTGCCGGGACTGACCTTTCTGGCAGGCAATCTGTGGAAGGTGGTGTTTCTGGGGCTGATGGTCATGACAGCCTTCGGAGTGGGGCGGCAGCAGCTGCGGCAGGGAATCGTGGTTCTGGGTCTCAGCCTGGCCATGGGCGGAGCGCTGCTGTGCCTGAATCTGGGCGGAATGTGGACCATTCTGCTGGCAGGGCTGGTGGTATTTCTGGTGGCTGGGGTCTTTTGCTCCGGTGCCATGACCCATGCGGGGCAGCTGGTTCCTGTGACCATTTCTCTGCGAGGAAAACAGATTGCACTGACGGCTCTGCGGGATTCCGGCAACACCTTAAAAGACCCCTTCAGCGGAAGAAGTGTGCTGGTGGCTCAGGCCGATGCAGCTTCCCGGCTTCTGCCTGTGGAGACCGGGGCCTTGAAAGATCCGGCGGGCGCCATGGAGCGACTGCTGGCTCTGGGCCATCGGTGCAGATTGATTCCCTATCGTGTTTTGGGAGGAGAGGGGATGCTGCTGGCAGTGCAGTGCGACCGGGTGACGGTAAACGGAAAGGGTGCAGCGCCCATGGTAGCCTTTGCGCCGGGGCCGCTGTCTCCCGGAAATACATATCAGGCTTTGACAGGAGGAGGACAATATGAATAATTGGATCAGACTATTATTGCAGCACCTGGGATTTTTGGAACCGGAAAGCATTTACTACATAGGAGGCACCGATGTCCTGCCGCCTCCCCTGAAGCCGGAGGAGGAAAGCCGGACCCTGGAGCTTCTGGAGCAGGGAGATGCCGGAGCAAAAAGCCGGCTGATTGAACGGAATCTGCGGCTGGTGGTTTATATTGCAAGGCGATTTGAAAACACAGGGGTAAATATCGAGGATTTAATTTCCATTGGCACCATTGGTCTCATTAAGGCTGTGGGCACCTACAGGAGGGATAAGAACATCAAGCTTGCCACATATGCCTCCCGGTGCATTGAAAATGAGATTCTGATGCACATTCGCAAAATTGCAAACCAGAAGACAGAGGTATCTCTGGATGAGCCAATCAACACAGACTGGGACGGAAATGAGCTGCTTTTGTCCGATGTTCTGGGCACGGACAGCGACCTCATCATGCGCCCTCTGGAGGATGAGGTGGATCACCAGCTTTTGCACGATGCCCTTTCCAAGCTGCCGGAGCGGGAGAAAAATATCATGGTGCTGCGCTATGGCCTCCAGGGAAAAAAGGAGCGAACCCAGAAGGAAGTGGCAGATATGATGGGAATTTCCCAGTCCTATATTTCCCGTCTGGAAAAGCGAATTATGGGCCGATTGCGCCGGGAAATCTTAAAACAGACTTCCTGATTTTCATGTTTTCGCAAGTTATGAAGGAAAGACATTGCAAAAGTGTAGAATTTGTGCTACAATAATGAAAAAAGTTATGGGGAGAGAAAGTATGAAACTCAATGAGATTTCCAAGCCCGTACTGAAACGCCTTCCCAGCTATCTGGCGTATTTAAAGACCTTGCCGGAGGATGGCCCTGCCAATATCTCTGCCACAGCACTGGCTGCAGCACTCAATATGGGAGAGGTTCAGGTCCGTAAGGACCTGGCGCTGGTCTCCGACGGAGGCCGTCCCAAGGTGGGGTATCTGCGTGAGAGTCTCATTGCGGATTTGGAGCAGTTTTTGGGCTATGACAATACCACTGAGGCGGTTTTGATTGGTGCAGGTAAGCTGGGCCAGGCGTTGCTGGGCTACAGCGGCTTTGATGAATATGGTCTGGAGATTGTGGCGGCCTTTGATGCCAATGAGGAGATGGATGGAAAGATGGAATCCGGAAAGCCCATCTATTCCATTTCCCGCCTTCCTGAATTCTGCAAGGAGCGGAAGGTGCTTATGGGCATCATCACGGTGCCTGCTTCTGCGGCCCAGGAGGTCTGCGACCTGCTGATTGCCAACGGGATCAAGGCCGTGTGGACCTTTGCACCCACCCATCTGGATGTGCCGCCTCACATCCTGGTGCAGTATGAGAATATGGCCACTTCTCTGGCAGTCCTGTCTGTGCATCTTTCTGCACAGATGCGTGGTTAAAATGTGAATAAATGTGGTAAGATTGCACTGCGGGCCGGTTGGCTCGCAGTGCTTTTTCTTGTGCAAAAATATTAAAAAATTGTGAATAATAAAAAGTAATTGTGAAAACTGTTTCCAGAAAGAGCCAGGTTGAATAAAAAAACTGTTGCTTTTGTTGAAGGAAGGGAAGAACAAACCATGGTAATTTGTCCTATTTGTAGGAAATGAAAAAAACTGTTGTTTCTGCTCGAAAAATGATGTAAAATAATGCGGATGGTTTAGAAAACATACTCTATCTGGAGGTTGCTAATATGAAAAAACCCATTGTTTTGGTAATTATGGATGGTGTTGGCCGCGGTGACGGCGGTGCCGGAGATGCAGTTAAAATTGCAAAGACTCCCACTTTGGATCATCTGCTGGAGACCTGTCCCCACACCTGGCTGAAGGCCCACGGTACGGCTGTCGGTCTGCCCTCTGATGACGATATGGGTAACTCTGAGGTCGGTCACAACGCTCTTGGCTGTGGCCAGGTCTATTCCCAGGGTGCCAAGCTGGTGGAAGAGTCCATCGAGTCCGGCAAGCTGTTTGCTTCTGCTACCTGGACCAATCTGGTTTCCAACTGCCAGGAAAACGGCAAGGCTATGCACTTTTTGGGCCTGCTGTCCGACGGCAATGTTCATTCCAACATTTCTCACCTCTTTGCAATGCTGAAGCAGGCAAAGGCCGCAGGCCTCAAGAAGGTCTACTGCCATATCCTGTTGGATGGCCGTGATGTGCCTGCCACCTCCGCTCTGGAGTATGTGGCTCAGCTGGAGGAGGTTCTGGCTTCCCTGCGGGAAGAGGGCTATGATTACGCCATCGCTTCCGGCGGCGGCCGTATGGCAATCACCATGGACCGCTACGAGGCCAACTGGAGCATGGTTGAGGCCGGCTGGCGTACCCATGTGCAGGGCCAGGGCCGTCAGTTTGCTTCTGCACAGGAGGCCATTGAGACCTATCGTGCAGAGACCGGCTGCATCGACCAGGACCTGCCTGCCTTTGTGGTGGCAAGAAACGGCGAGCCTGTGGCAAAGATCGCAAACGGCGACAGCGTGATCCTCTTCAACTTCCGCGGCGACCGTGCACAGGAAATTTCCCTGGCATTTGACCGCACCGACTTTGACAAGTTTGACCGGGGTGACTACACCGGCGTGAAGTTTGCCGGTATGCTGGAGTACGACGGCGACCTGAAGATCCCCCAGAACTATCTGGTGCAGCCCCCCGTGATCCGCAATACCCTGACTGAGGTCCTCTGCGCCCATGATGTCCGGGAATATGCCGTGTCCGAAACCCAGAAATATGGCCATGTGACTTACTTCTGGAACGGCAACCGCTCCGGTAAGATCAACGAGAATCTGGAAGATTACGAGGAAATCCCCTCTGATGTGATTCCCTTCGAGCAGGCTCCTGCTATGAAGTCCCGTGAGATCACCGACGCCATGGTAAAGGCAATGGCTTCCAAGAAGTACGACTTCCTGCGCTGCAACTTCCCCAACGGCGACATGGTGGGCCATACCGGTGTCATTGAGGCCGTCGTGACCGCCATGGAGTGCGTGGACAATGGCCTGAAGGAAATTCTGGAGGCTGCCGATCAGTACGGCTATGCCGTTCTGGTGACTGCTGACCACGGCAACGCCGATCAGATGACCGAAACCAAGAAAGGCAAGACCTCTATCCGTACTGCACACAGCCTGAACCCCGTGCCTTTCATCATTTACGACAAGGACAACACCTACACCATTAAGGACGGCCACTTCGGCCTGGCAAATGTTGCCCCCACTGTTGTAAAGATGATGGACATTATGGCTCCCCAGTGCTGGGAAGAGTCTATGATCTAAGTCTCAATGCTGTGGCAAATTTCTTTGCCACAGCATTATGACTTTTCGCCTGTCAAAAGCTCCCGAACAGGTTTTTGTGCAGGCTGAAAAATCCCTCTTGTGCTTTCGCTTGAAATCGGGTAGAATAGAGGCACACAATCTGCCGATTTGATCGGCAAAGGAGGTACTCTTTATGACTTCTCAGAAAACAGATAAGGGAACTGTCGTGATCGACAGCAACGTGTATACCAATATTGCCGGCGTGGCAGCTTCCAACTGCTTTGGCGTGAAGGGCATGGCCATGCGCTCCATGAGCGACGGCCTGGTTCATCTTCTGCGGAAGGAGTCCATGCGCAAGGGTGTCAAGGTGGAATTCCATGAGGACAATTCCATCACAATTGAGCTGCATATTATGGTAGACCACGGCGTCAATCTGACTGCGGTAGGCAGTTCCATTATTTCCGAGGTTCGCTATGTGGTGAACCAGTGCACCGGTACCGAAGTTCGGGCCGTCAACGTGTTTATTGATTCCATGATGATTGGGTAAGCCCAATCCTTTCACAATGGGCTAGTCCCGATTATTTTGGAGGTGTGATATCTATTGAGGCAGACCATTAACGGAGCCGACCTTCGCAGACTGATCATCAGCGCGGCCGCCTCTATTGAGATCCATAAGCAACCGATCAACGAATTGAATGTATTCCCCGTGCCCGATGGCGACACCGGCACGAATATGTCCATGACTATCAACGCAGCTGTGGCAGACCTGAAAAAGGCCGAAGACCCCTCTTTGGAGAAGGCTTCCAGCATTGCCGCTTCTGCTATGCTCCGCGGTGCCCGCGGCAACTCCGGCGTTATTCTGAGCCTGCTGTTCCGTGGTATTTCCAAGGGCATGAAGGGCCATGACGAGTGCGACGGTGTCCTGTGGGCCAAGGCCCTGCAGGAAGGCGTGGACGCTGCCTATAAGGCTGTTATGAAGCCCGCCGAAGGCACCATTCTGACTGTTGCCCGTCTGTCTGCTGCCAAGGCAGTCCATGCGGCACAGGAAAACAACTATTTTGAGTTTGTACATGAAGCCGCCATTGAGGAGGCGAAGCTGGCTCTGGCCAATACCGTGAATCAGAACCCTGTCCTCAAGAAGGCAGGCGTTGTGGATGCTGGCGGCAAGGGCTGGCTCCTGGCTCTGGAGGCCATGATGCAGGCCCTCCGCGGCGAGGATGTTGTGGTTCCCGAGGGCTTTGTGGCTGAGGAACCCAAGGAGCAGGCTGATTTCTCCGACTTTAACGATGAGGACATCACCTTTACCTACTGCACCGAGTTCATTGTCTCCCGGGAGAGCGACAAGGACCCTGAGGAGCTGCGTGCATTCCTCCATGAGCTGGGCGACAGCCTGGTGCTGGTGGAGGATGACGAGATCATCAAGGTTCATGTCCATACCAATAACCCCGGCACTGCATTGCAGGAGGCTCTGAAGTACGGCTCCTTTGTTACCGTTAAGATTGAGAACATGCGCCTGCAGCACACTGAGAAGGTGATGAGCGAGCAGGAGCTTCAGCCTGAGGTGGCTGCTCCCGAAAAGAAGTTCGGCGTGGTCACTGTCTGTGCTGGTGACGGCATTGCCTCTGTCTTTAAGGACCTGGGTGTAGACGGTATCATCTCCGGCGGTCAGACCATGAACCCCTCCACACAGGATATCCTCACTGCGGTGAACAAGGTGCCTGCTGAGGTGGTCTTTGTGTTCCCCAACAACAAGAACATCATTATGGCTGCCGAGCAGGTGGACCCCCTCACCGAAAAGAAGGTCGTGGTCATCCCCTCCAAGACCGTTCCCCAGGGCATTACCGCTATGCTGAGTTATGATCCCGAGGGCAGCGAAGAAGGCAATGTGGAGGCAATGACCGAGGCCCTGAGCAGCGTGGAGACCATGCAGATTACCTATGCTGCCCGGGATGCCGATTTTGATGGCTATGACATCCGTCAGGGTGACTACATGGGCATCTTCGGAAAGTCCCTCTTCTCCACCTCCCGTGACATCAACGCTGTGCTCAAGAGCCTGGCCGAGAAGGTTCGGGATTTGGGTAAGGAGTATATCACCATTTTCTATGGTGAGGACATTAACGAGAAGCAGGCCTCTAAGGCTGCGGATATCTTCAGCGACATTTGCCCCAAGGCAGATGTAAACCTGATTTCCGGCGGTCAGCCTGTGTACTACTACCTGATTTCCGCAGAATAAGCAAAAGGCATTGAATCAAGCTTCCGGGACCTCAGAAATGGGGTCCCGGTTTTTTGTGCCAAAGAATCCAAATAGCCCCATGGTGCCGAATTCCAGCATTCGCACCATGGGGCTATGATTATGAAATTGTAAAAGGAAAGTCAATCCTCTTTTGCCCAGGAAAAGGAGCACTTGACCGCTTTATTCCAGCCCTTAATCCGGGCGCTTCGTGCGTCCTCAGAGATAGAGGGCATAAAGGTGCGGTCGATGGACTGATTCCGGATCACCTCTTCCTTGCTGGCCCAGTAGCCTACAGCAAGACCTGCCAGATATGCAGCACCCATGGCGGTGGTCTCCACACAGCGGGGACGATGGACCGGGGCACCGATGAGGTCGGCCTGGGTCTGCATGAGATAGTCGTTTGCACTGGCACCGCCGTCCACCCGCAGAGCGGCCAGCTCAATGCCGGAGTCGGCCTTCATGGCCTGCAGAACATCGTTGGTCTGATAGCACAGGCTGTCCAAAGTGGCACGGATAATGTGATATTTATTGACACCACGGGTGAGGCCCACAATGGTGCCCCGGGCGTACTGATCCCAGTGGGGAGCCCCCAGACCTGTAAAGGCAGGAACCACATAACAGCCGTTGGTGTCGTTGACCTGCTTTGCCATGTACTCCGAATCAGAGGCAGAACCAATGAGCTGCAATTCGTCCCGGAGCCACTGAATGGCAGCACCCGCTACAAAAATGGAACCTTCCAGCGCATAGGTGACTTTTCCTTCCAGACCCCAGGCGATGGTGGTAATGAGGCCGTTTTTACTGAATACGGGGGAGTCTCCGGTGTTCATCAGCATAAAGCAACCGGTTCCATAGGTGTTTTTGGCTTCACCGGGGGAGAAGCAGGTCTGACCGAAGAGGGCAGCATGCTGGTCACCGGCGGCACCGGCAATGGGAATGGGAGCACCAAAGAACTGGGCCTGGGCCTGCCCATAGATGCAGCTGGAGGGCTTGACCTCCGGGAGCATACACTTTGGAATGTTCAGTTCCTGTAGAATTTCATCGTCCCACTCCAGAGTATTGATGTTAAACAGCATGGTTCGGGAGGCGTTGGAATAGTCGGTGACATGGGCTTTTCCACCTGTGAGCTTCCAGATGAGCCAGGTCTCCACGGTTCCGAAGAGCAGTTCTCCCTTTTCGGCCCGTTTTCTGGCCCCCGGTACATGGTCCAGAATCCAGCGCAGCTTGGTGCCCGAAAAGTAGGCGTCAATCACAAGACCGGTTTTGGCCCGGATGGGGTCAGTGAGGCCCTTGGCCTTGAGCTGGTCACAGAAGGCACTGGTTCTGCGGCACTGCCACACAATGGCGTGACAGATGGGCTGACCTGTGAACTTATCCCAGACAATGGTGGTTTCCCGCTGATTGGTGATGCCGATGGCGGCAATCTCCGTGGCGTTAGCGTGGATGTTTGCCATGGCCTGCTGGGCTACCTCCAATTGAGTGGACCAGATTTCCTGGGCATCGTGCTCCACCCAGCCGGGCTGGGGGAAATATTGGGTAAACTCCTTCTGTGCCACAGAGCACATTTCACCAGCTTGATTAAAAAGAATACAGCGGCTGGATGTAGTACCGGCATCCAGCGCCATAATGTATTTAGACATGGTGCGTCCTCCTTGATTGTCTGTGTTAAAGACACTGTTTACCAGTATAACAGGATTTTCTGCGTTGTGCAAGCCGGGAAGTGAAATGCAAAAAGCACCGCCTTTTAAGACGGTGCTTTTAAATGGATTTAACCGACCAGCTCCAGCAGGACCTTCAGGGCCAAAAGCCCCAGAACAGTCAGGATCACAGGACGGACAATTTTGCTGCCGTTTTTGATGGTAAGGCCTGCTCCGATATAGTGGCCCGCAATGGAAAATACTGCCGCAATGAGACCGATGGGAACCAGAACCTTTCCGGCCAGCAGGGAAGTAACGACACTTCCGATGTTGGATGCCAGGTTTACCAGCTTCACATTGCCCGAAGCGGTTCGGATGTCCAGCTTGGCAAGATTGCAGTAGACAAGCAGAAGGAAGGTTCCGGTACCAGGCCCATAGAAGCCATCATACACACCGATCAGCAGAGAAAATCCCCATACAGTGCTCTTTTGAAGTCCGGGGGATACCTCCTGCCGCTGTTCGGGGAAGGTTTTCTGCCGCATGAGAATCACAGCCACCAGAGGCAGTACCACCAGTAAAAGGTACTTGAGATATCGTTCCTCCAGCATTAGTTGCAGCCGTGTTCCGAAGTGGGAACCCACCAAAGCAAGAAGAATGGAAGGAACGGCCAGAGCCCAGTCTACGCAGCGGTTTTTTACATAACGAAAGGCAGAGGCTGCAGTACCGATGCAGGCAGAGAGCTTATTGGTTCCCAGAGCAAAGTGGGCGGGCAGACCTGCCAGAAGGTACACAGGAACGGAGATGATTCCACCGCCGCCTCCGATGGCATCCACAAAAGAAGCACAAAATACGCCCA
>RCNH01000370.1_pt1 | contig 19297 bp, 17 predicted proteins | sample 2041161 | NCBI WGS metagenome assembly RCNH01 (sample SAMN09708215, study PRJNA481090) | Feces metagenome, whole genome shotgun sequencing project. | biome: feces | host: Leptonychotes weddellii | place: Antarctica: Sion Island | collected 2010-03-01 | reverse complement strand
TTCTGGTAGGGTTTACATAGCCGCAAAGTCGCCAGTGCGCTGGTGAGCTCTTACCTCGCCTTTCCATCCTTACCGCAAAAAGCGGCGGTTTATTTCTGTTGCACTATCCCTAGGGTCACCCCCGGCTGCCGTTAGCAGTTACCATGCCCATGTGAAGCCCGGACTTTCCTCAGAGCGATCGCAAAAGCTCCGCCCCGCCGTCGTATGTTCCACTCATTTTCCGTATGATATTATAGCATAAAAAAAAACAGCCCGCAACAGGTTTTCGGGCCGTGCTTTTTGAAAAAAGTACAGAGTTTGCCATATTTTCCATGAATTACAGGCTCTTTCACGGGATTTTCACAGGAATTTCATTGCATTTATGGGCTAAGAACTTTACACTGTTTCATAAGGTCGGGCCTGTGTTCGGGGCTCGCTCTTGCGATAGCATGGCTTTTGTGCTACAATTAAACAGAATCTATGCTATAAGGGGGAGTGAGCGTGCAGCTTAACTTTCCCGTTTCGGCGGATCAAAAAGGCTGGTTTTTGCGCGATGTGCTGCGGCACTTCGGCCTTTCCAGTACACTGATTCGCGGGGTCAAGCGTGCAGGTGGATTCTGGCTGGATGATGCCCCGGTGCATACAGATGTGCGGGTGCAGCCTGGCCAGACCGTTCATTTCGAGTTGCCGCCGGAGCCTGCTGCTTCGGTACAGGCACAGAAGATCCCGCTGCACATTGCGTATCGCAGTGAGCACGCCATGGTGTTGGACAAGCCTGCCGGTATGGCGGTGCATCCAACCCTGAATTACCCGGATGGTACGCTGGCCAATGCCTATATGGGCCTGGCTGAGCAGGAAGGCCGCTGTGGTGTATTCCGGCCGGTAAACCGGATTGACAAAGACACAAGCGGCCTTGTGCTGTGTGCGGAAAATGCCTTTGCAGCACCGCTTTTGGCGCAAAGCGTGCAGAAGGTATATGTGGCACTGGTGCAGGGCGAGATGCCTTTGGAAAAGGGCAGTGTGGATGCGCCCATTGACCGTGCGCCGGACAGCATTATTCTGCGGCAGGTTTCGCCAAACGGAAAACCCAGCCGAACAGAGTATACGGTGCTGGCCAGCGGGGCAGGACATTCGCTGCTTTGCCTCAAGCTGCTGACCGGCCGTACCCATCAGATTCGGGTACACATGGCCCATATCGGGCACCCTTTGGCAGGAGATGACCTCTACGGCGGAAGCCGTCAGCAGATTTCCCGCCACGCGCTTCACTGTGCGCAGATTACATTCAGCGAACCGATTACAGGCCGGCAGTGCTGTGTCCACAGCTTTTTGCCGCCGGATATGATGGAGCTGACCCGTCAGATGCAGATTTCACCAGTGCAGCTGGCAAAGTGGAATCTGGCACCGGATGAAGCCGCAAACATTTAGACTTTTTCGTACAGCCCCACAAAGGGGCCACTATACAACAGGAAAGGAGGCGCTGCCATGCCTACACAGCAGAAGGATCCAGTGCGTGCGCCGCAGAGCCGGCCGGACGATAAGTCGCAGCGTCGGCAGCGGGAACAGGCGTCCCGCGTTCGCCGCATGAACTGGATAAAGCGCCGTGCCGGGTTTGAATGCAGCCTGGTACATATGAGCCTGCGATTCAGCCAAAAGCTGGATCGGCTGAAAGCCTGGGCAAAGGGCCGCCCCGAAGCCGGTCAGCTGGGAGAATTCCTCTACAGCATGGGCTTTGGAGGAGAATATACCGTACTTCGCGCCGGTCGCGCAATTTACCGCAAGGGAGCTCAGCTGGGCGCCTGGCTTTGGAATCACCTGGTTCGCATCTGGCACGCCCTGCGCAGCGCAGCCGCAAACGCATGGATTGATATTACAGCTCCGTTTAAACGGTTTGCACTGGGTCTGCGGAATATCCGCAGCTTCATGAAGGAGGAAAAAGAACGCTCGTCTACAGCGGGTGCTGCAAAGCAGGGCGTAGGATATTTCTTCCGGGGCCTGAAGCTGTATGCACCTTTGGCACGCAGAGGCCTGGCCTATCTGATGCCGGTGGTTGCACTGGGTGTGTTTGTTTACACCGTGAACACGGTGCTCAACTATAACTATGTTCTGGCCGTGGAAGTAAACGGCGATATTGTGGGATATGTGCAGAGCGAGTCGGTCTTCGATGAAGCAAAGGATGACCTGACACAGCGTATTCAGGATGCATCCGGCCCGGATGCGGACTGGGATATTCAACCCCGCTATACCATTGCCGTATCAAACGATGTTCTGGGCGAGAGCGCCATGGTTGACGCGATTCTGGCTCATTCCAGCGATCAGATTCAGGACGCCACTGCGCTGTATGTGGATGGCCGCCTGGCTGCGGTTACTACAGAAGGCGATCGCCTGCGCGAGGAACTGCAAAGTATGCTGGACGAATTTAAGATTCCGGATAGGCCCGAGGTTGTTCCGGAGTTCCAGCAGCATGTGGAAACGGTGCAGGGCGTGTACTTCACCGATTCCATTGACGATTACAGCAACATCAGCCAGATGCTTCACGGCGAAGTGGAAGGCGAGGTCTTCGATCAGGTCAGAACGGGCGACAGCCCCAGCCTGATTGCCAGCCGTAATGATCTGACAACGCAGCAGTTGTACGACATGAACGGCGGTCAGGATGCCGTGAATAATAAGATGTTCCCCGGTGAGCAGCTGCTTGTCAAGCAGCAGGTGAAGTTCCTTACCGTGCAAACGGTGGAAACCATTACGGATACCCGGCCCATCAAGTTTGAAACGGTGGAAGAAAAGGATGACAGTATGCCGTTCGGTTCCCGCAAGACGGTTACGGAAGGCGTGGACGGTGTGGAAGAATACACCATTAACCGCTACACCCGCAACGGAATTGTGTGGGATGAGCCGGTGGAATCTCATGTTGTAACTGAGCCTGTCACCGCTGTGATCAAGGTGGGTACCAAACTGCCCAATGGTCTGTCGGTCAGCACCGGCAGCGGCGATCTGTGGTGGCCTGTGCCCAACTACACCTACGTCAGCCGCTGGATGAGCAGCTACCATACCGGCACGGATATCTGTGCACCCTATGGTTCGCCCATCATCGCCAGCGACAGCGGCCGTGTTGTCACGGCAACGTATCATTACAGTTACGGCAACTATGTGGTCATCGACCATGGCAACGGTTACCGTACCCTGTATGCTCACGCCAGCCAGCTGCTGGTCAGCCCCGGTCAGGGCGTTGAACAGGGCCAGATTATTGCACGTGTTGGCAGCACCGGCAACAGTACCGGTAACCACTGCCACTTTGAACTGTTCCGCAACGGTGTGCGCTTTGGTGCACAGACGCTGTGGGGCGGCGGACGCAGACCGGTATAAAAAATTTGTTTTGAGCGGCGGATGCCTGTTTTTCTACAAGAGAAGCGGACATCCGCCGTTTTTTCGGTTAAGCAGAAAGGCAGATTTTGTGCATTCTTTCTGTTTGTGACTGAATTACACCGCTCAGAATGTGTAATTAAGATGAAAACAACAAATACTAAAACAAAGCTTTTCAAAGTCGAGGTTTGGGTGTATAATATTGAAAGTTGTCTGCACGCATTTATTCGGGTGCGATACCTGGCTACAGTGTACAGAGGGCAAAAGGGCGCATTTGGTTGTTTAAAAGCGGAAAATCGAGCTTGCCCGGCCCGCACAATGATGCTCAAAGGAGAGTAATCAATTTGGAAAAATTCGTCATTAACGGCGGCAAACCTCTGGTGGGAGAAGTGACCATCAGCGGCGCAAAAAATGCGGCGGTGGCCATTCTGCCTGCCACCATTCTGGCTGCTGGAAAATGTGTTATTGAAAACCTGCCCGAAATCAGCGACGTGATGGTTTCGCTGGAAACCCTGAGCGCTCTGGGTGCTCAGATTCGTATGCTGAATAAATCCACCTATGAAATTGATACGACCTATATCTCCACCACCGAGGTGCCGGATGAGCTGAGCCGTCAGATGCGTGCCAGCTACTACTTCCTGGGTGCTCTGCTGGGCCGCTGCGGCGAAGCCCAGGTGGCAATGCCCGGCGGCTGCAATTTGGGTGTGCGTCCCATCGACCAGCACCTGAAAGCGTTCAGTGCTCTGGGCGCAGAGGATTCTGTAAATCTGGGTAAAATTCACGTGACCGGCAGCCACCTGGAAGGCGCACACGTATTCTTCGATACGGTGTCCGTGGGTGCCACAATGAATGCTATGCTCAGTGCCGTGCTGGCAGAAGGCCAGACCGTGCTGGAAAATGTAGCAAAAGAGCCTCACGTTGTGGATCTTGCCAACTTCCTGAACATGATGGGCGCAGATGTGCGCGGCGCAGGTACCGATGTAATTCGCGTGCGTGGTGTGCAGAAAATGCACGGCTGCAGCTATTCCATCATTCCCGATCAGATCGAGGCCGGCAGCTTTATGGTTGCCGCTGCCATGACCGGCGGCAATGTTCTGATTAAGAACGTAATTCCCAAGCATCTGGAACCCATCACTGCCAAGCTGGAACGCGCAGGCGCTTTGATTGAAGAATTTGATGACTCCCTGCGCGTCAGCCGCACCGGTGAGCTTCAGCCCCTCAAAATCAAGACCATGCCTCATCCCGGTTTCCCCACGGATATGCAGCCCCTGATGACCGCACTGCTCAGCATTGCACAGGGCACATCCATCATCAGCGAGGACATCTGGGAAAATCGTTTCCGTTATGTGGACGAGCTGGTTCGCATGGGCGCAAATATTCAGGTGGACGGCCGTGTGGCTGTGATCGAAGGCGTTCCTGAGCTTTCTCCGGCTCCGGTGCGTGCACCGGACCTGCGTGCAGGTGCAGCGCTGGTTGTAGCTGCTCTGGCCACCAAGGGCATCAGTGAGGTAGGCGAGATCTACCACATTGAGCGCGGCTATGAGAACATGGTAGGCAAGCTGCAGGGCTTGGGTGCTGACATTCGGCGTGTAACAGACAGTTCCGTCAGCAGCATTCCGCAGGCGCTGTAATACAGTATAAATTTTCCGGGGCCGCAAATGCTGCGGCCCCTTTTCTTGTGCGGGCAGCAGTATGCCCAAAATGGAAAGGAGCAATGGATGGCGCAATTTACTACCCTGTATTCCGGGTCTTCCGGTAATTGCGGGTTGGTGCTCAGCGGCGGACAATATCTGCTGGTGGACATGGGCAAAAGCTGCCGCATTACCATGAATGCCCTGAAAGAGCTGGGGTTATCCATTCGGGATTGTCAGGGCGTTTTGATTACGCATGAGCATTCCGATCACGTGTCCGGTCTTCAGACATTCCTGAAACATTACAATGTGCCGGTATACGGTACAGCGGCAACGCTGGATCATCTGGATGAAAAGGGGATTCTGCCCCCGGCAATCGAAGCGGTGGCCATGGAAGGCCGTTCGGAGGATGTGGGCGGCTTTACCGTTACGGCATTTCCCACCAGCCACGATGTGCCCTGCTGCGGTTATCGGATTCAGTCGCCTGAGGGCAGCGTCATGGCCATTGCAACCGACCTGGGAACGCTGACCCCGGCAGTGCATCGAAATCTGGAAGGCGCGGATCTGGTGGCGCTGGAGGCCAACTATGATCCCTTCAGCCTGAAAAACGGCCCATATCCCTATTACTTAAAGACCCGGATTGCATCTCCCCGCGGGCACTTATCCAATCAGGAGTGTGCGTTTAAGGTACTGGAACTGGTACAGAACGGCTGCAAGCGAATTGCTCTGTGCCATCTGAGCCAGGAGAACAATACACCGCAGCTTGCGCTGAGCACGGTGCAGAATGCACTGATCGGAGCAGGGGTTATTCCGGAGCCTGATGTGATTATTCAGGCGCAGAAACGTAGCGGCATCAGCCCTATGCTGGAGTTTTAAACCGAAGGGAGATAAAACCGTGCAAAACATTGATCTGATTTGTATTGGCAAGCTGAACGCGGCATATTGTGCGGCGGGCGTGGCCGAATATCAAAAGCGGCTGGGAGCTTATTGCAGTTTCCGTGTGATCGAGCTGCCCGAGGTGAAGGTGCAGGAAAAGGGTGTGAGCCCGGCGGTGATTCAGAAAGCACTGGATAAAGAGGGCGATGCAATTCTGGCCAACGTGCGCAAGGGTGCATCCATTGTGGCACTGTGTGTGGAAGGCAAGCAGCTGTCCAGCGAAGAACTGGCCGAATATGTGGCGCAGCGGGCCGGCAGCGGAGCAGGCGATATCGCATTTGTGATTGGCTCGTCCCACGGTCTGTCGCCCAAGGTGAAACAGGCGGCAGCTCTGAAGTTCTCCATGGGGCGCATTACGCTGCCGCATCAGCTGGCGCGTCTGGTGCTGGCCGAACAGATCTACCGTGCGTTTACCATCAATGCAGGTACCAAATATCATAAATGATTCCAGAAAAGGCCAGGTGGATTTTCACTTGGCCTTTTTACGTGGACCGTGCTATAATGCAGGTAAAAGACACCGTTCCTGCAAGTAGGAAAGATGATTCCAGAAAAAGAGAGGAACCAATATGAAAAAACGTATTTTGGCTCTGCTTACCGTTGCTGCGCTGGCGGCGGGTTTGTCCGGCTGCGGAAATAAAAAGCCGGATCAGTATGACATCGAAGTGGAGGGCCCCAGCCAGACAAGCAGCAAGCCGGCCCCGAGTTCTGCATCACAAAGTGAAGAGCAGGACGATGAAATTAAATGGGTTGTAGAACCCCGCAAGGATTTGGAGATTGCATACAGCCTGGCCGATTATAATAAGCTGGAAAGCCTGAGCAACCAGGCGCAGCTGGCCTTTTTCGGCCAGAACGGCGGCATGGGTGTTATTGACCTGACCGGTAATATCGTGATACCGTCGAAGGAAAATGTGGTGTGGTGCCCCAGATGCGGCATTACCAGCAAGGGAGAGGAAAAGACCTTTGATGGCACCGGAGCTGTAACAGGCAGCGGCGGCCACGGCGGAATGCTGCTGGATCTGTACTACGATATCGAACAGGGCGTTTTGTACCGGGATGATATCGACGTGCTGGTCCGTGAGGAATCCGGCTACAGCGATAAAGTACGAGCTGTGCGCTGTGCTAAGCTGGTGGACGTTGATGCGGACCTGGACGACGAGTTTTCCGGCTGGGCGCTGGAAGACTGGGACAGCGGCCGCCACGTGGATACAGAACTGCTGGGCAAGTGGGTGCTGCTGGGCATGGACGGCAAGCTGATTGGCAACGGCGCACAGTATGATGAGGTGTTGGGCGTGGTTGATCCGCAGAGCGATGTTCCGCTGACAGAAACTCCGGCGCAGGACGGTATGATTGCTGTAAAGCAGAATGGTCAGTGGAGCTTTCTGTGGGAAAACGGTCAGGCCGGTCCTGGTCCGTATCAGGAGGTACGCCCCTTTGAAGGGGACGTGGCCGCTGTAAAAACACAGGAAGGCTGGGGCTTTATCGACCGCAGCGGAAAACAGCTGACTCCCATGACCTTCCTGGGTGCAGCCAGCGCTTATGACGGCCGTGCCTGGGTCAAAACGGATGCAGGCTGGGGCGTGATCGAATTGGCCCAGAATCCTGCAAAGACGTAAAAGAATACGCAGGATTGCGATAACAAGATAAAAGAAACGGACGGATCAAAGGGCTTGATCCGTCCGTTTTTGTTTGATGAAAAGCAGCCGGTGCTTTTCAGAGCCTTTCCTAGAGATTGGGCAAAGCTGTTCCAGATGTGATGTATTTCAGCGGCTTTTGCGGATATAAAAAACCGGCCCTTGGAAAGACCAAAGGCCGGTTGATTATTTTAATGAGAAAAGGATCAGTCCATCAGTGCAGCCAGATCAACCTCATAGGGGCTGTCGGTAGCGTCCTGCAGAGGAGCGGCCTTCTTGTACTTAGCCAGAGCGGCAGCAGCCTTTACGGGATCGGCCAGAGTGCCTGCACCGCCCATGCAGCCGCCGGGGCAGCCCATGCCTTCCAGCAGGTAGCCGTTGTACTTGCCTGCACGAGCCATGGCAAGCAGCTTCTTGCATTCGGCCAGGCCCTGAGCGCTGGCAATCTTCACTTCGCGGTCAGGCTCCCACTTGTGGATGGTGTCTGCAACAGCCTGAGCAACACCGCCGCTTACGGCAAAGCCGCGGCCGGCTGCGCTGGCATCATGGAAGCCTTCGTCGGTATCCAGATCGGCAAAGTTTACTTCGCGGGCTTCAAACAGACCCATCAGCTCTTCAAAGGTCAGAACAAAGTCCACATGGCTGCGCACGCTGCGGCGGCTGGCTTCCAGCTTCTTGGCAGCGCAGGGTCCGATGAAGGCAATGCGGCAGTCAGGATGCTTCTGCTTTACCAGGCGAGCGGTCAGAACCATGGGAGTCAGGGCCATGCTGATGTAGCCGGACAGATCGGGATACAGGGTTTTGGCCATCATGCTCCAGCTGGGGCAGCAGCTGGTAGCCATGAAGGGCTGCTTTTCAGGCACTTCGCGCAGGAAGTCCTTGGCCTCGTCGATGGTGCACAGGTCAGCGCCGATGGCAACCTCAACCGTGCCGGCAAAGCCCAGCTGCTGCATGGCAGCATTCAGGTTTTCGGGGGTCAGGCCGGGGAACTGGCTGATGAAAGCGGGAGCAACAATGGCGTAAACCTTGTCGCCGCGCTTCATGGACTGGATCAGCTGGAAGATCTGACCCTTGTCAACAATAGCACCAAAGGGGCAGTTAACCAGACACATACCACAGGATACACACTTGGAATAATCAATGTCGGCACGGCCCATGGCATCGGAGTGGATAGCGTTCATACCGCAGGCAACAGCACAGGGACGCTCGGTCTTTACGATAGCGCCGTAGGGGCATACGCTGACACAGCGGCCGCACTTGATGCACTTGTCCTGATCGATGTGGCTGCGGCCATTGCGGATTTCAATGGCGTCCTTGGGGCAAACCTCCATGCAGGGATGAGCCAGACAGCCCTGACACATATCACTGACCTTAACCAGCTTCTCGGGGCAGCGGTTGCAGGCAAACTTGATGATGTTGATGAGCGGGGGATCATAGTACTTGTCAGCAATAACGCTGTGCTCCAGACCCTCGGTCAGGGGAGCATCCTCATCCACAGGACGCAGGGGCAGACCCATTGCCAGACGGATGCGCTCGGATACGATGGCGCGCTCCAGGAAGATGTTCTCACGCAGCTTGCCGACCTCACCGGGAATGATCTTATAGGGCAGGTTGCGGACCTTCTGATCATAGTCCGAATAATCATTGCCCTCATAGGACATACGCGCCACTTCAGTAAATACTTTGCGGCGGATGTCAGTGACAGTTGTGTAAATGCCTCTCATATAAAACTCCTTTCCTCATACCAAACAAGGGAACGCATACTATTAAAACGGGGCTCCGACGAAAATGCCGACTGGCCCGAAATAGTCTTTGTAAAAATTTTAACATATTAGGCGGGCAAATGTCAGTGCAAAAATGTGCACAGGATTTGCACAAGAAGCTCCGATATTTGACCAAAATGCCGGGTTTAACCGTTTTTCAGCTGTGCCCGGCAGCGCTGGCCATCCCAGCTGCCCAAAGTTACGGATACAATCTCGCCGGTTTTGTGCCCGGGAGCGTTTACGACCACCGGCAGATACAGGCGGGTGTAGCCGGTAAACAGTGTGCCGGAGAGCGGCGTTTCCAGCAAGACCTCTTCATCCTGACCTTCCATGGCTGCGGCAAGAGCAGATCTTGTTTCATCGGCAGCGGTTTGCATCCGATGGCTTCGGCTGGCTTTTTCAGCCTCGGTCAGCTGATCCGGGAAGTCTGCTGCGGGAGTGCCGGGACGGCTGGAGTAGGGGAATACGTGAGCCTTGAGGAAACCAAAGCTGCGCACAAATTCCATGCTGTCACAGAATTCCTCTTCGGTTTCTCCGGGGAAGCCCACAATGACATCGGTGGTAAAGCTGATGTTCTTGCCGAATGCGGCCCGCAGCTTGTCTGCAACCTGTACAAATTCTCCGGTAGTATAGATGCGGCGCATCCGGCGCAGGGTGGCGTCACAGCCGCTTTGCAGGGCCAGATGAAACTGAGGACACAGCTTGGGTACAGAAGCCAGCCGTGCGATTTCATCGTCGGTCAGCAGGTCCGGTTCAAGGCTGCCCAGGCGGATGCGCTCAATGCCGTCCACCGTGGCTGCGGCCTGTACCAGACGGGCCAGAGTGGAGCCGGTATCTTTGCCGTAGCTGCTCAGGTTGATGCCCACCAGAACAACCTCGTGGTAGCCATGGCTTGCCAGCGTGCGCAGTTCTTCCAGTACACTTTCTTCGCTGCGGCTGCGAACAAGACCACGGGCACGGGGGATGACACAGTAAGCACAGCGGCGGTTGCAGCCGTCTTCAACCTTCAAGAAGGCACGGGTGTGGCCTTCAAACTGTTCCATGGGCAGTTCCTCAAACTGCTCATTGCGCTCGTGGGGGGTAATGTGTACCAGGCGTTCGCCCGTATCCAGTATGGTCTGGATGTCCTTCAGCAAACCCCGGCGGTTGGCACTGCCTGTCACCAGGTCAGCTTCTGCTACAGCGGCGGCCTCTTCGGGGAAGGCCTGCGGATAGCAGCCGGTGAGTACGGTTACGGCACCGGGGTTTTCGCGCTTTGCGCGGCGGAGCCACTGGCGGCTTTTGCGGTCGCCGCCGGCAGTTACGGTGCAGCTGTTCACAATATAAACATCTGCTTCCTGGTCCGGGGGTACAACGGTATAGCCGTTCTGCCGAAACAGTTCGGCCATGGCCCCGGTATCGTTCTGGTTGACCTTGCAGCCAAGGGTATAAAAGCTAACGCGCATTCAAAGTCCCTTTCTATTCATAGCGGCGCAAAGCCGGTAAAGGATTTGCGCCTTGTATTTACTCAATAATACATTATAGCGAATCAGCTGCAACTGCACAAGAAGAACAGAGCCGCCCGGCGGGAAATTGCTGAGATTTTTGCACTTCATTTACGCTCAAACTTAAATAATCCCCGGCCGCAGGTCATATATATGCAGCAAAACTATATTGGCGAGAGGAAGGATCGGTTATGGCAAAAAAAGGCATGGCATTACTGCTGGTCGTGCTGCTGCTTTTGGGGGCAGCTCTGCCCGCGGCGGCAGAGGAAACAGCACAGAAAACGGAGAATCGGTTTGAACTGCCGGGATTCGATGTGCCCTGTCGAGCGGCGCTGCTGATAGATCAGGACACCGGCACGGTGCTGTATGAGAAGCAGCCGGATACCCCCATGCCCATTGCCTCCATCACCAAGGTGATGACGCTGCTGCTCACGTTTGAAGCGCTGGAATCGGGCAAGATTCATCTGGAAGACCATGTGCCGGTGAGTGAGCACAGCTATTCCATGGGCGGCAGCCAAATCTGGCTGGAGCCGGGGGAGGAGTTCACTCTGGACGAAATGATCAAAGCAATCTGCGTATCCAGTGCCAACGATGCAGCTGTGGCTGTGGCGGAGTATGTGGGCGGCAGCGAGGGTGCTTTTGTTGAGATGATGAACCAGAAAGCTGCGCAGCTGGGCCTTGCCAACACACACTTTGTCAATGCGTGCGGTCTGGATGCGGAAGGGCATCTTTCCACCGCCCGCGATGTGGCTCTGCTCAGCCGTGAAATGCTGACCCACCATCCGCAGGTAACGCACTACACTACCATCTGGACGGATACACTGCGCGGCGGCCAGACCCATCTGCTGAACACCAATAAGCTGCTGAAGCGCTATCAGGGAATTACCGGCCTTAAAACCGGAACCACCAGCGGAGCCGGAGTCTGTATTACAGCCAGCGCCACGCGGGATGATCTCTCACTGATTGCTGTGGTACTGGGCAGCCCCAGCGCGGCGGAACGCTTTGACGCAGCTACAACGCTGCTGGATTACGGGTTTGCAAACTTTGAAAGCGGTGCACTTCAGCTGCCCCCGCAGGCACCGAAGGCACTTCCGGTGAGCCGCGGCAGTGAGGAAGAAACGGAATTGCAGTATCAGCTGCCCGAACGGATTCTGCTGAAAAAAGGAGAAGCCTCCGGCCTGGCGGTGACAACCTCGCTGCCGGACACGCTGGATGCTCCGGTAAAGGCCGGGCAGCAGGTGGGAACCGTAGCGGTTCAGAGCCAGGGCCGGGAGCTGGGTGTTTATCCGGTGCTGGCGGCAAACGATGTACCCTGTATGAGCGTGGGGCTTGCCATGAAGAAGCTGCTGGAGGCTCTGACAAAATTGTAATCATTATGTAAAACTCCCTGTGAATTTTCCTTGACGATTTGAACAAAAAAGGGTATAGTTAAAGCAAATAAATAGCATCTTTTTAGACTCAAGTCAGAGTCAAAGGATCGACACGGGGGTTATTCCATGGGAGTTGTATTCAATGGCAAGCACCTCAAGCATTTTGTGCGCGATGAGGAATTTAATGCCATCTGGCCGCAGGTAAAAGCGGCTCACGAAGTTTTGACGGGTAAGACCGGTCCGGGTAATGATTTTCTGGGCTGGGTTGACTTGCCCCGCGACTATGATAAAGACGAATTTGCCCGCATTAAGGCTGCGGCTGCCAAGATCCAGGCAGACAGCGATGTGCTTGTGGTAATCGGCATTGGTGGTTCCTATCTGGGTGCCCGCGCCGCCATTGAAGCACTCAAAGGCTGTATGTACAACTGCACGGTGAAAGGCGCTCCGCAGATCTTCTTTGTGGGCAATTCTATTTCTCCGGCATATCTCAACGATATTCTGGCCTGCTGCGAAGGCAAGCGCCTGAGCGTGAACATTATTTCTAAGAGCGGCACCACCACAGAGCCTGCTCTGGCCTTCCGCATCTTCAAGAAGTATCTGGAAGATACCGTGGGCAAGGAAGAAGCCAAGAAGCGCATTTATGCCACCACCGATAAGGCACGCGGAACCCTGAAGGAACTGGCAGATGCCGAGGGCTGGCAGACCTTTGTTGTACCCGACGATGTGGGCGGCCGTTATTCCGTGCTCACCGCCGTGGGCCTGCTGCCCATTGCCTGCGCCGGCTGCGACATTGACCGCCTGATGCAGGGCGCTATGGCCGCCATGGACGCTTATCGCGACTGCACTCCTGAAAACGACTGCTACCGTTACGCCGCTGCCCGCAACATCCTGTACCGCAAGGGCAAGGCTGTTGAACTGCTGGCCTGCTATGAGCCCAACTTCGCTCTGATGAACGAGTGGTACAAGCAGCTGTTCGGCGAGAGCGAGGGTAAGGACCACAAGGGTCTGATGCCCACCAGCGTAATCTTCAGCACGGACCTGCACTCCATGGGCCAGTTCGTACAGGACGGTTCCCGCGTAATGTTTGAAACTGTGGTGGACATTAAGAACCCCACCACCGATCGCTTCATCGAGGCAGACCCCAACAACTTTGATGGTCTGAACTTCCTGGCAGATCAGAACATGAGCGTGGTCAACCGCAAGGCAATGGAAGGCACCATCCTGGCACACACCGACGGCGGCGTGCCCAACATCCTGCTGGAAGTGGACGCTCTGGACGAGTTCAATCTGGGCTGGCTGATTTACTTCTTCGAGAAGGCCTGCGGCATCAGCGGCTATATGCTGGGCGTAAATCCCTTCGATCAGCCCGGTGTGGAAAGCTACAAAAAGAATATGTTCGCTTTGCTGGGCAAGCCCGGCTATGAAGCCCAGAAGGCAGAGCTGGAAGCAAAACTGAAATAAGGGTGAGCAATCGCCTTTATTGGCCCCAACGGCCGGTATAGATCCTGGCATCGCAAGGTGCTAAAATACAAGGAGGTATCCTCTTATGATCAAATTGATTGTTGGCGCAAAGGGTTCCGGTAAGACTAAAACCATGATTGAGCAGATCAATCAGGCTGTTCAGGCAACCAAGGGCAACGTGGTTGTTGTTGAAAAGTCCATGAAGCTGACTTACGACATTGATCATGCGGTTCGCCTGATCGATTTGGACGAATATCAGATTGAGGGCGTCGACATGATGTACGGCTTCCTGAGCGGTGTGATGGCCGGTAACTACGACATCACTCACCTGTTCATTGATGGCGTGCTTAAGGTCTGCGGTCGTGACTATGAGCGTGTGGCTCACCTGTTCGACGTGCTGAACACCATGTCTGGCGATCAGATGATGATTACCATCACCGTATCTGCTGATCTGGAGGAGCTGCCCGATTCCATCAAGAAGTTCCTGTAATTGGATAATTAGTGGGTAAATGAACGGGGGCCAAAAAAAATTGGCCCCCGTTTTTACTTTTCTGTTGACAAAACTGTATGCTTTCGGTATACTAGATAAGCAGTCTTTTTTGAGGTGTTCCTATGCGATTCGATTTGAAAACCTTTTTAAAAGAAGGCCGCACACCTTATCATGTTTCCCTGTCGCTGGATCTCTCCCAGTGGGATTTTCCGGGATACGAAGTACCGCAGCTCGTATGCGGCAGCTTCAGTGCGGAACCCACCGAGAACGGTGTCTACATGGAATGTGAGTTTACCGCAGATATTCAGGCCGAATGTGCCCGGTGTCTGGCTCCGGTAGAACAGCATTACACGGCACAGCGCAGCTGGGAAGTGCGGGAGTCCGATCTGGATTCACTGGATGAAGAACTTCCGCTTGATGAAAAAGGCGTGATGGATCTGGCACAGCTTGTTTATGAAGAGCTGCTGCTGGAAGTACCCCCGGTGCTGCTGTGCAGCCCGGATTGTGAAGGGCTATGCCCCGTTTGCGGAAAACGAAAAGCAGATGGCTGTACGTGTCAGTCGGCCGAAGCGGACGCGCCCGTGGACGAACGGCTTGCTATATTAAAACAACTGCTGAACTGATGGATTTACATCGGAGGAGGTGCTAAGATGGCAGTACCCAAGAGAAAGGTTTCCCAGGCACGGCGCGACAAGCGTCGCTCCTCTGTGTGGAAGCTCGAGGCCCCCGCGCTGGTAAAGTGCAGCAACTGTGGCCAGTATAAACTTCCCCACCAGGTATGCGGCAACTGCGGCTACTACAAGGGCAAGGAAATCGTCAAGAAAGAAGCCTAATCGGCTTCAGTAAAGGGGAGGGCACTTGCCTTCCCTTTTTTCTTGCTATTTTTCGGGTGGCGCACTTGCTTAAACTACCCGTTCCAGTATATGATATAAGAATGACAAATTGTACAAAGGGGGATGTCCATGCCCGTTCGGGTACAAACGATTGATAAAGGCTCGGTGGCTGAACGGCTGGGGATCCAGCCCGGCACCACGCTGCTCTCGGCAGATGGCAATGAACTGAATGATATGCTGGATTATCAGTTCTATACCTCCAGTCCCAAGTTTACTCTGGCGGTGTCCATGGGCGGCAAGCTGGAGTATCTCCAGGTGGAAAAAGGCGAGTATGAGCCTTTGGGCTGCGAATTTGCAACCTATCTGATTGATCAGAAGCATTCCTGTGCAAACCACTGTATGTTCTGCTTTATTGACCAGCTGCCCAAGGGCTTGCGTGAAACTCTGTATTTTAAGGATGATGATGAACGGCTTTCGTTTCTGTTTGGCAACTACATCACCCTGACCAATCTGAGCCAGCATGAGGTGGATCGCATTAAGCGGATGCACATCAGCCCGATCAATATTTCGGTGCATACAACCAATCCGCAGCTGCGTATTCGCATGATGGCGAATAAACGTGCCGGCGAAACGCTTAAATATTTACAGGATTTTGCAGATGCAGGCATTACGCTGAATTGTCAGCTGGTGCTTTGCCGCGGTGTGAACGATGGCGATGAGCTTCGCCGCACGCTGACCGATCTGACGGAGATGCATCCGGCAGTGCAGAGCATTGCAGCTGTGCCTGCCGGCCTTACGGATTACCGCAAGGGCCTGTATCCGCTTACGGCCTACGACAAGGACAGCGCAGCAGCCGCACTGGATATTCTGGAAGAGTTCGGCAATCGCTGCAAACAGAAATACGGCCGGCGTATGGTGTTCCCCGGTGATGAGTGGTATCTGACCGCCGGCCGGCCCATCCCGCCCGCAGCCTTTTACGAGGACTACGCACAGCTTGAAAACGGTGTGGGTATGTGGCGCCTGTTCCATGACGAGTTTTTGCAGGAACTGGAAAGCGGACATCGCGGCCCTCTGCTGCCGCGCCGTATTGATCTGGTTACCGGTACTCTGGTGGCACCGCTGATTCGCCAGATGGCAGCAGCGATGGAAAAGAGATATCGCAGTATGTCCATCCGGGTACACGCTATCAAGAACAACTTCTTTGGCGGCAATGTGAGCGTAACAGGTCTTGTTACAGCTACAGATATTATTGCACAGTGCAAAGGCAATCTGCATAGCCGCACGCTGGCGGTGCCGGAAAGTATGCTGCGCACCGAAGGCGATATGTTCCTGGATGATATCACGCTTCCCCAGCTGGAGCGTGCGTTGGGCGTAAAAGTTAAGGTGATTCCCAGCCGCGGCTGTGACTGTGTTCGCGCACTGCTGGGGGTAAAGTAAGGAGGCAAACCATGTCCAAACCCATCGTAGCGGTGGTGGGCCGCCCCAATGTGGGCAAATCCACCCTGTTTAATAAACTGATCGGCCAGCGTCTGGCCATTGTGGAGGATACTCCCGGTGTAACCCGCGACCGCATCTTTGGTGACTGCGAGTGGCAGGGTCATCCTTTCCTGCTGGTGGATACCGGCGGTATTGAGCCGGAAATTGATGACGGTCTGCTGCTGCATATGCGTGAGCAGGCTCAGATTGCCATTGATTCGGCAGACTGCATCATCATGGTGGTGGATATCAACGCGGGCGTTACCGCGCACGACCAGGATATTGCACGTATGCTGCAGCGCAGCGGTAAGCCGGTGGTTCTGGCCGTAAATAAGTGCGACCGTGTAGGCGCACCGCCTATGGAGCTGTACGATTTCTACAGCCTGGGCCTGGGCGATATTGTGCCGGTGTCCAGTGTACACGGTCATGGTACCGGCGATTTGCTGGATCTGGTCATCGAGCATCTGCCCGTACACGAAAAGAAGGACGAAGAGGATGATCGCATTCCCGTTGCTGTGATCGGCCGCCCAAATGTGGGCAAGTCCAGCCTGGTTAACTATATTCTGGGCGAAGAGCGCATGATCGTGGCAAACGAAGCCGGAACTACCCGTGATGCCATTGACACCCCGGTGGACAACAAGTACGGCAGCTTTATCTTTACCGATACAGCCGGTCTGCGCAAGCGCGGCAAGGTGGAAGACGGTGTGGAGCGCTACAGCGTTCTGCGCAGCCTGGCAGCCGTAGAGCGCAGCCGTGTGTGTGTGATCATGATTGACGCAACTCTGGGCTTTACCGAGCAGGACAGCAAGGTGGCAGGCTATGCACACGAACAGGGCAAGGCCTGCATCATCGCCGTCAATAAATGGGATGCGGTGGAAAAGACCGACAAGACCATGGATTCTATGCGCAAAAAGCTGATGGATGATTTCAGCTTTATGAGCTATGCCCCCATCATCTTTATCAGTGCCAAGACCGGCCAGCGTGTTGATCGTCTGTTTGAGCTGATCAAGTATGTGGATGCTCAGAACGCACTGCGCGTTACAACCGGTATGCTGAACGAGCTGCTGGCCCGTGCAACGGCACGCGTACAGCCGCCCAGCGATAAGGGCCGCCGGCTGAAGATCTTCTACATGACCCAGATCTCCACCCGCCCGCCCACGTTTGTGTGCTTCGTAAACCGTAAGGATTTGTTCCACTTCTCTTATCAGCGCTATATCGAGAACCAGATTCGAGAAACCTTTGGTCTGGAAGGTACACCTGTCCGCTTGCTGATTCGTGAGCGCGGTGATGGTAAAACAAAGTAACACAGAATCCATAAGGAGGATTGGCTATGACCAGCGTAGTGAGCACAATGGAGATCATCGGCGGAGCAGATGGCCCCACAGCAGTTTTTGTAACCGCAGGAATGCCCTGGCAGGGAATTGCATGGCTGGCAGTATCTGCGGTGATAGCCTATCTGCTGGGCAGCTTGGATTTCGGAATTATTGTCAGCAAGCTGCTGTACCGGGATGACATTCGCAATCACGGCAGCGGAAATGCGGGCACTACCAACATTTTGCGCACCTTTGGTCCCAAGGCTGCACTGCTTACCGTAATTGGCGATATTGGCAAGGGAGCGGTTGCTACGGTGCTGGGACGCTTCCTGCTGAGCCATTTTGTGCATTCGGCCTTTGGTGTGTATGGTGCCTATCTGGCGGCATTTTGCGCCGTCTGCGGCCACCTGTGGCCTATCTGGTTCAAATTCAAGGGCGGCAAGGGCGTTGCTACAGCCGCAGGTGCCATTTTGGCAACAGCGCCCACCGTTGTACTGGCTCTGGCAGTGGTGTTCTTTGTAACCTTCTTTATCAGCCATATGGTCAGCCTGAGCAGCATTCTGGCGGCAGTGGCATATCCCATCTTTACAGCGCTCTGGTCCATGTATAAGGGCTACAGTGTCGGCTTTACCACAGTGTGTGCGTTGATTATGGCTGCTCTGGTGATCTGGATGCACCGCTCCAATATTCAGCGGCTCAAAAACGGCACTGAGTATAAGTTTGATCTGAGCAAAAAGAAGAAATAAGGAATCGCGGTCTGCATATCCGAAATGAGTGCAGAAGAGTGATTCGGCAAGTAACAAATAAAAAACAGGCAATGCCGGTACAGTGGCCGGCATTGCCTGTTTTGCTATATTCAAAACAAAAAGAGCAGGAGAATCGGGAAAACGTATTTCAGCCCGCTCACAGACGGCTTGAGCACCTTTGCTGCCGAATGAATCCGTGATGCAGGATCAGAGAGATTCAACAATGCCGGGGCACAAGCGTTGAATAAAAAAAGCGCCGCGGCGCTGGGTATAAAACCCATTGCCACGGCGCTCAATAATTGCCAGATGATTAGGCAGCAGCGGACTCGCTAGCAGCCTCGCTGGAAGCAGCTTCGCTGGAAGCAGCCTCAGACTCAGCAGCCTCGCTGGAAGCAGCCTCAGACTCAGCAGCTTCGCTGGAAGCAGCCTCGCTGGAAGCAACCTCGCTGGAAGCAACTTCGCTGGAAGCAACAGTGCTGGAAGCAGCCTCGCTGGAAGCAGCCTCGCTGTTGGAGGTGCCGCAAGCAACCAGGCTCAGAGCCATAACGACAGCAGCGGTGATAGCAATGATCTTCTTCATGATAAATATCTCCTATCCATAAATTATTGAGCAGTTTCTTTCGTGAATCCGAATGACTTACGAAAATTGTCTGTATGTTTCGACTGAAATCAGGAATCCGACCGAACCGGAAGGTGGCCAGAACCCAAAACAACCGAGTTTGCATACAGCTCTGGACTGCGAGGGTAATCATAACGCCAAGTGAAAAAGATTGCAACACTTTTCACCCAATTGAAACTTTTTTGATAACAAAATTTCAAATTTGTAT
>RCNH01000380.1_pt1 | contig 19312 bp, 11 predicted proteins | sample 2041161 | NCBI WGS metagenome assembly RCNH01 (sample SAMN09708215, study PRJNA481090) | Feces metagenome, whole genome shotgun sequencing project. | biome: feces | host: Leptonychotes weddellii | place: Antarctica: Sion Island | collected 2010-03-01 | reverse complement strand
TTTCAGTTGAGTTACCAGGACTCGAACCTGGAATAACAGGACCAGAATCTGTTGTGTTACCATTACACCATAACTCAATGGTCATTGCTTTTTGTTTCAAAAGCGTTGCAAAAATAAGACATTAATTTCACATCTCCAAGAAAAAATGTAAAAATATTTCAAAACTGCCTTTTTTATGTGTTTCCCGGGGTGGTACCCGATGTAATGGGCGCATGAGATGTCGGAAACGGTGATGGCGGGGTGGTGGCGCGATTGGTAGAGTGTGAGGGGAGCGAGTAAGATTGTGAGTGGGGAGAGGTCGCGCGTGATATATAGAATATGTGGGGGCGATAGAAAATGTGAGTGGGGCAGGGCTGTGCGAAAACGGATATAACAAAAAAACCTGCTTGAAGGTTTCAGTTGAGTTACCAGGACTCGAACCTGGAATAACAGGACCAGAATCTGTTGTGTTACCATTACACCATAACTCAATGTTGGTCTTGTCATTTAAAGACGGTGCAAAAGTAGGATATATTTTTCAATTTGCAAAGAATTTTACAAAAAAAATATCAGGATTTTTTTCTATATTTGTTATCCCGTTTTTCCGAAAAATAACTTAAAACTATTAACATATTTAAACTCAAAAAGTTATGGAAATAAAATTCCGCTTGATTTTGATGAACTTCCTCCAGTATGCTGTCTGGGGAGCGTGGCTGATATCACTCGGTGCCTATTTGGGTGGCGGACTCCAGTTCACGGGTCTGCAAATCGGCAGTTTCTTTGCCACCATGGGTATTGCCTCGCTGTTCATGCCTGCCGTGATGGGTATCATCGCCGACAGATGGGTGCCCGCCAACCGTTTGATGGGTATCTGCCACATCATAAGTGCCGTTCTGATGATTATCGCGGCACAGTTTACCACCTACGGCGCATTATATACCTGTATGCTACTGGCCGTGATGTTCTATATGCCGACCATCGCACTGAGCAACGCCGTGGCTTATAACGCCCTCGATGTGGCGAAGCTCGATGCCGTGAAGCACTTCCCGCCCATTCGTGTGTGGGGTACGGTCGGTTTCATCGCCGCCATGTGGTTTGTGGATCTCGTACACTTCAACGGTGTGCAGGTGAAGCTCACCGAGATGCAGCTCTACGTATCGGCTATTCTGGCCATCATTCTGGGCGTCTATTCGTTCACACTGCCCACCTGCCCCGTGAGCCGCAGTGCCAACTCCAAGTCGTGGGTCGATACCCTCGGCCTGCGTGCCTTCGCCCTCTTCAAGCAGCGCAAGATGGCCATCTTCTTCATCTTCTCCATGCTGCTGGGTGCTGCCCTGCAAATCACCAACGCCTTCGGTAACGGCTATATCCAGAGCTTCGGCGATATGCCCGAATATGCCGATTCGCTGATTGTCAAGCACTCGATTATCCTCATGTCACTCTCGCAGATGTCCGAGACCCTGTGTATCCTGCTCATTCCCTTCTTCCTCCACCGCTACGGTATCAAGGTGGTGATGCTGATTTCGATGTTCGCATGGGTACTGCGCTTCGGTTTCTTCGGTATCGGTAACCCCGCTTCGGGCGCTATCTTCCTCATTCTTTCGATGATTGTCTACGGTGTGGCGTTCGACTTCTTCAACATCTCGGGTTCGCTCTACGTGGAGAAGGAAACCGGTAGCGAGATTCGCTCATCGGCACAGGGCGTCTTCATGATTATGACCAACGGTTTCGGTGCATTTTTCGGTTCTTATGCCGCAGGTGCTATTGTCGATGCTTTCCAGTGGCCCAATTCGTGGTTTATCTTCGCCGGCTATTCGCTGGTGGTGGGTATCGCCTTTGCACTGGTCTTCAAGTACAAGCACAATCCGCAGGAGATGTAATTCTCTCCCTGCCGTTCAATAAAAAAGCCGACCTCAAACGGGTCGGCTTTTTTTGTCGTTGTGGTGCAACTATCGGAGGTAATCCTCGAAATAGTTGGTGACCTTCTGCATCAGATGGATGCGGTCGCGTCCGAAGACATTGTGCTCGGCGCAGGGATAGGGGAAGTAATCGACCTGCACGTTGTTCTTGATGCACTCGCGGACGAACGAGAGGCTGTGCTCCCAAACCACGGTGTTGTCGATGGCACCCTGACAGATGAGCAACTTGCCCTTCAAATCCTTCGCCTTGTTGAGCAGGCTCACCTTCTCGTAACCTTCGGCGTTGGTGTGGGGAGAGTCCATGTAACGCTCGCCATACATTACCTCGTACCACTTCCAGTCGATGACCGGTCCTCCGGCAACGGCTACCTTGAATACATCGGGATAGTTGGTGATGAGCGAGATGGTCATGAAACCGCCATACGACCAGCCGTGAACACCGATACGTTCGGCATCGACATAGGGCAGCGATTTGAGGAACTTGACGCCCTCCATCTGGTCAGCCATCTCGGCCTGTCCGCACTGACGGTGAATGGCCTGCTCGAAAGCCTGACCACGATTGAGCGTACCGCGGTTGTCCATGACGAAGACCACGTAGCCGTGCTGTGCCATGTACATCTCCCAGCGGCGCAACTCTGCCTGCCAGGTGTTCTTCACCAGCTGTGAGTGGGGACCGCCATAGACATAGACGATGGTGGGGTACTTCTTCTGGGGGTCGAAGTTCATGGGCTGAATCAGACGGTAGTAGTTGTCATACTTGCCGTCGGCACTCTTCACCGTGCCGAGGGTGATTTTACCGTAGTTGTAGTCGGCAGTGGGGTCTTCGGCGCGGAACATCTCCTTGACGATTTTACCGTCGTTGTGCACCAGATTGATGACACGGGGAACCGACACACTGCTGTAATTGTCGATGAAATACTGCGCATCGTCACTCATCGAGATGTTGTGCCAACCCTCCTCGAAGGTCAGACGGGTCTTCTTGCCCGACTTGAGGTCTACCTTGAAAAGGTGGTTCTCCACGGGGCTGACCTCTGCCGAGGTGTAATATACCGAGCGGTCGTCCTGTCCCACGTATGCCACATCTGCATCGGTGCCGGTCAGTCGCTTGATGATTTTGCCGTCGGCCTCATTGACCAGATAGAGGTTATAGTAGCCGTCGATGTTGTTGCTGCGGTAGATGAAGCGCGAGGGGTCGTTCTTCAGAAAGACGATGGGAGTCTGCGGCTCGAAATACTTCTCGTTCTCCTCGGTAAGGAGGGTCTTCACGAACTTACCCGTGCGTGCGTCATACTTGTTGAGGTGCATGTGCTTCTGTGCGCGGTCGAGCACCTGAATGTAGAGGTAGTCCGACTTGGGCGACCATGCCACATTGGTGAGGTACTGCTCGCGGCCGAAGTCGTCCACCTCGAGGAAGAGGGTCTGCTGCGAGGCGATGTCATAGACACCGAGACTCACCTGCTCGGACTTCATGCCTGCCATGGGGTATTTGATTTCGCGCAGCGAACCTGTGCGGGTGTTGATGTCCAACAGGGGGAAGGTCTCCACCTGGCTCTCGTCCTTGCGGTAGAAAGCCACGCGCTTGCCGTCGGGTGACCAGAAGATACCGCGGTCAATGCCGAACTCGTTGCGGCTCACGGTCTGACCATTGACATAGTTGGGGTCGGTGTCGCGGGTGATGGCGAAGTCGTTGTCGTTGAGGTCGGCATAGTGGAGGTTGTTACCCACGGTGTAGGCCATCAGCGTCTTTGCCTTGTTCATCATGAAGTTGGCGGCATCGCTTCTCAGGGTGCGGGTCAGTCCCTTCTGCTGACGCTCAATATCGAGTGCAATCAGCTTGCCCTCGTGCTGAATGAGAAGGGTGTTGTCGCCCTGCCACGAGTAGGAGGGCCACTCCTCCAGCGATGTGGAGAGCAGTGTGTTCAGCTGGTCGAGGGTCATCACCTCGCGCGGCTCTGTGGCACGGGGTGTCACCTCATAGAGACTCTTGCCCTCGGTGTAGGTCACGGTGTTTTGTCCGCCGCGCCAGATGAGGGTCTTGTTTTGGGGATAGAGGTGTCTGCCCAGTACGGCGTCCTCCATGGTCAGCACTTTGTCCTGTGCCGAGGAATCGAAAGCCATAGCCAATCCGATGAATGTTAGGAATAAAAATTTCATATTGTAGGGTTTTTGAGATACTCAATTCCTACAAATGTACAAAAATATTACGGTTTCGGACTGTATTTACCCCCGAAAAAACGCCACACGACACCACAAAAAAATACCCCTGCCCGAAAATGAAGGGGCAGGGGTGTGTGGGTTTGTCCGTTGAGGCAGGACTAATACATATTGTCGTACATCGACTGTGTCTTGTCATACTTGAGGTCGGAGAGCGAAGCGGCCTTCACACCGATGTTGAAACTCCAGCTGCGGTGGAAGCCGAAGGGAATCCACGAGAAGGACATCTGCCAACAGTGGAGGTCTCGTGTGACGGCGATGGACGAGGTGGTCATCTTGCGCGTCTTGAGGTCGAAACCGCCCTGGAACGATACACCCATCTTGGGTGTGAGGTTCAGCGAGCCGTTGAATCCGAGGGTCTGGGTTACATTCTTGCGGTAACCCGTCGTGCCGTTATTGACATAGGATATCGAGTAATTGACCGCATAGTTGAATCCGAAGTTCCACGGCAGCGAGAAGTCGTAGTAGGCCTGTGACATGTATTGTCGCCTGAGCAGGGGGTCCATACGCCCGTAGGGGTCGAAGTAGGGATTCTGATACTCGGGCGGTATGCTGGTGATGTCGTTGACCGCCGGTTGTGACTTGTCCTGTCGCGACTGGAAGGTGTAACCGAACGACCAACCTGTCGATACCACACGACCGGGGAAGAAGATTTTGTCGTAGCGTTTACCCTCGGAGGTGACGCGGTAGGGGTCCAACTGCATCGAGAGGTTGATACCGAAGTTGTTGAACAGCGTGGTACGGAAGCCCACCGAGATGTTCGACAGACCCATCGAGTCGGCGAGGAAGTTGTACGAACCGCTGATGCGCAACTCATCGATAAGTTTGATTTTCTTCACTCCCGTGGTGTCCTTCTTCGAGAGCACCTTCATCTCCAAGTTCTGCGACAGCGAGAAACTCATCGACATCGACTGACCCGACGAGGGAACACCGAAGGCATTGACCGAGTAGGGCGAGTATTTGGTGAAGTGGCCCAGCGAGTCGGTCTGATAGTGGCGGTAGTAGCCATACTTCAGATTACCGAAGTCGGGGGCATAGGAGAAGCTGACGGTGGGGGTGAGGGTGTGGCGGATGGCCTGAATCTTACGGTTCTTTTTCTTCTTGGTGAAGTCGTACATACCGTAGAGGGTGGTCGATGCCGACACGCTGGCCGAATAGTTGTACAGACGGTAGAAACCGTACTGTGTGGTGGTGTCCACCTGATTCATCGTGGGGTTCCAGTCGAAGGTGGTGCGTTTGAAGTACCACTTCTCGTTGTAGTTGAACGAGGGCGAGAGGTTGATGTACTTCAGAATGTTGAACGATGCCGACATGGGAATGTTGTGCTCCACACCGTTGCGCATGTTGTCGAGGGTCTCCTCCGAGAAGAACTTGTCCTCGGTGGTGGTCACCGAGTTGGTGATTTTACCGGTGTACTGCATCGAAATCTTCTCATACCAACGGTCCTTGCCCTGCTTCTCCTTGCGTTTGAAGGGGTAGAAGCGCGACACGTTGAAGACGATGTTGGGCAGGGTCATCGATATGGTCTTGTTCTGTGAGTTCTGTGACAGCGCCATGTTGGCAGACAGCGAGAAGGGGGTGCCTGCCCAGTTCTTCGAGTAGGAAATCGAAGAGTTGGTCTGTGTCGAGAGAATGTCGTCGAGATTGGTGGCCGAGTAGCGGCTGTAACCGCTGGTGGCGAAGTTCACCGATGCCGAGAACTGCGAGCCGGGGTTGGCCTTGGGGTCCTGCGAGTGGGTCCACTGCACACGGAAGTTGCTCTGCTTCATGTAGTCGGGTTCGCCCTTTTCGCCGGTCTTGATGTTCGAGTAGTCGATGTTGAAACTACCGCTGTGCTTGTATCGCTTGATGTAACGCGATGCGGCCGACAGCTCCCACGAACCGAGGGTGTAGAAACCGCCGCGCAGTGCCAAATCCGCCTTGTCGCCCATGGTGAAGTAGTAACCCATGTCGCGCAGGAAGAAACCTTTGGAGTACTCCTCACCGTAGGAGGGCATCAGAAGACCCGACTTGGGGCCCAGGTTGATGGGGAAGAATCCCTCGGGGATACCGAGGAAGTAGATGGGTACGTCCTCCATCACCAGATACGCCGGACCGGTCACCACCTTTTTCTTGGGGATAACCTTCGCTTTGGTCATCTGGAGGTAGAAGTGGGGGTGGTCGGTGTTCTCGCAGGTGGTGTACTTACCGTCGGCAATGTTGATGGTGTTGTCGGGCATCTTCTTCACACTGCCGCCGATGAGCCAACCCTCACCCTGCTGTGTTGCCACACCCTTGATTTTGGCCTTTCCGGTGTCGAGGTTGTAGGAGATGGTATCCATCTGGTAGGTGTCCGAGCCCTCCGAAAATTCGGGCTTGGTGACCGTCACCTCACCGTTCAGCGAGTCGGTCTTTCCGAAGGCATGAATCATCTTGGTCTTCATGTCGATGCTCATGTAGTCGGCCTTGAGGTTGCTGTTCTGATAGGTCACATCACCCTGATTGTAGATGTAGACCATGTTGTTCATCACATCATAGACCAGCGAGTCGGAGGTCTTACCCGAGATGGCATTCTCGAGGAAAGGTTTTGCCTCGCGGTGCTTCTTTTTCTTGGGGGTGAGGGAGTCGCGGTGTGAGGCGGCCTCTGCGCTCAGAGAATCGACCTTGTGGTTAATCAGCGAATCGAGATTGTGCGAAAAGAGGGAGTCGCGCTGTTCCTGTGTCATGTTGCGCTCCGCGCGGCGACGTTTGCGGCGCTCGCGGCGTTCGTTGACCTGACGGTCGGTGCGCTGGCTGCGCAACTGTTCCGAGGGCGAGGGGTGAAGCGTGTCGCGCTTGCCCGAAGCCAGGGAATCCACCCACGGAAGTGCACCTTCCGCAAAGGATGCAACCATACCTCGTGACGTCGAAGTCGCGAAAACCATCTGTACCAGCAGCAGGACAACGGCTGCCGTAAGGATATATTTTACTCTGTTTTTAGCCAAAATCTCAAATTTTTTCCGTAACTTTGCCGACAAGTCGGCAAAACGCCTTAAACCAGTGTTGTGGCACTCCCTAAGACCGTGTTTAACCCGACAAAGATAGACAAAAAAATGTAGATAGAAGTCTGTTTAACAGTTAAAAATATGCATATACGACCAATCCTTATCTTTGCACTTGTTGCGGCGATGTCGTTTTGCAATGTCGCCCTCGGAAGCAACACGGCATACGGTGTGAAGGTGGTAGTGATAGACGCCGGCCACGGAGGTGCGGATTGCGGGGCTCATTATGCCGGAGTGACGGAGAAGTATCTCACGCTGAAAGTGGCGCTCAAGTTGGGCAAAATGATTGAGGAGGGAATGCCCGGTGTGAAGGTGGTCTATACGCGCAAGACCGACAAGGCGTTGGGTCCCACCAAGTTCGACGACTTGCAGGCCAGAGCCTCGATAGCCAACCGTGCAGGCGGTGATTTGTTCATCTCCATTCACGTGAATGCGGCACGCTCGTCGGCGGCACGCGGTGTGGAGACCCTCATCATGGGTGAGACCCCCAAGGAACAACGCTACAACGAAGAGGCACTCTTCGAGAACAACAAGGACGAACTGATTGATATGTCGGACGAGAAAACCGCCGCCATCGTCAGAGCCTATATCCAGAATTTGCAGTTCACCTATGGCGAGTATAGCGAAGCCATGGCGCGTTGCATTCAGAAAAACTATGTGGCGGCAGGCCGTCGCTCGCGCGGTGTGAAACGCCAGCTGCTGCGTGTGCTCTACGCCACCGATATGCCGGGTGTGCTGACCGAAATCGGCTTCCTCTCCAATCCTGCGGAGGCGGCACTGATGAAGTCGGACAAGGGACAGACCGCCATCGCGCATTCGCTCTACCAGTCGGTGCGCGACTATTCGGACTATGTCCTCGGTGTGAGAGGTCACGGCGGCGGAGGTTCGACTCCCACAGCGGAGCCTGCTCCCGCGCCCAAGAAGGAGACCGCCCCATCGACTGACGCCCAGTTGGGTCGCCACAAGGCGGCGCAGCAGTCCGGCCAGGCGACAAAGCCCGCCACGGGAAAGGTGCGTTATGCGGTGCAGGTGCTGGCTCATGTGAAGCCCGTGTCGCTGCACGCTTCGGAATTTAAGAAATACAAGGGAAAGGTGCGTCAGTATAAGTCCGACGGCCGTTTCAAGTATAAATACTGTCTCTACGAGTCCTCGACTCGCGAGGAGGCATCACGCCGTTTGAAGGAGGTCAAGAGAGTTTTCCCCGATGCATTTGTGGTCAAGTGCAGCAACGGCAGAATTGTAAAATAAAAACAGAATATGAAAAGAGAGTTTAAAATTGGAGTTTTTGCCGTTGCAATGATTCTTACCGCATGGGCAGGCATTCGTTTTTTGAAGGGATTTGACATCTTCAGCCGCAATGTGGAATACTATGCTGCGTATGACCAGATCAACGGAGTCCAACCTACATCGCCGATTATGATGAAGGGTGTGAAAATCGGTACTGTCACAGCCATCAGTTTCAATCCCGCCGAGGCGGACAAGGTGGTGCTGGAACTCACCATTAAGAAGGATTATCACATTCCGACGGACTCCGAAGCCAAGATTTTCAGCAACGGACTCATGGGCGGCAAGGCCATAGAGATTTCCTACGGCCGTGCGCAGACCTACCTCCAGGCAGGTGACACCCTCACCTCAAGCCGCGACCGCGACATCATGGACGTGGCAGGCTCGGAGCTGGAATTCTTCAAGCAGAAGATTTCGCAGGTGACCACCGACCTTTCGGTGACGATGAACAATCTCAACCGTCTGATGGAGGAGAACGCACAGAACATCAACGGCACGATGACCCACCTCAATTCCATTTCGGGTGACATGGCACAGATGATTTCCAAAGAGAAGGAGAATCTGGAGAATGCCATCGAGGGGTTGTCGAAATTCTCGGTGATGATGGGTGAGAACGCACAGAAGGTTGACAGCATCGTAACCCACGTCAATACCTTCGCCGAGGATTTGAACAAGGAGGAGGTTATCAAGCGTCTTTCGACCACTCTGGAGAGCGTCAATACCCTCATGGCCGACATCTCGGCAGGCAAGGGTACGTTGGGCAAGCTGGTTACCGACACCGAATTGTATGACTCCGTGACCGAGACCTCGGAGAATCTGTCGGCACTGCTGGCCGACCTGAAGAAGTATCCCGGTCGTTATGTACATCTTTCACTCTTCGGTCGCAATCCCGAAAAGATGAAGGCCAAGGCCGACAAGCAGGCTGCCAAAGCCGCCGCCAAGGCCGAGCGCGATTCGCTGAAGAGACTGGAACGCAAATAAAATTATGATTTATCCTCAAACTTTTGAGCAGAAAATAGGTTTAGACCGCCTCAGAGAGCAGGTTGCCGCCCTGTGTAGCATGGCAGCGGCACGCGAGAAGCTCCTGGGTGAAGGTTTCTCGACATCGCGACGCGAGATTGAAGAGCGTCTGTCGCTGGCCGATGAGATGCGCGTGCTGCTGGACATGGAGCACGAGTTTCCGGGGAGCGAATATCCCGATGTCGAACACATCATTTCCAAATTGAGAGTCGAGGGCGCATTCCTCGACGTCGAGGAGGTGGTCGTTCTGCGACAGGCCCTCTCGATTATCGGCAGTGTCGTTTCGTTCATCGGTCAGCGTGAGGTTGATTACCCCACGCTGTATCGTCTGTCACGCGGTGTGGAGGCTTTCCCCGAAATCGTGGCACGCATCGACTCGCTGATTGACCGCTTCGGCAATGTGAAGGATTCGGCATCGCCCGAATTGAGCGACATCCGCCGCGACATCCGTGCGCGCGAAGGTCAGGCCGCCAAGCGTCTGCAACAGGTGCTGACCGCCGCCAAGAACGCCGGTATTGTCGATGCCGATGCACAGCTGTCAGTGCGTGACGGTAAGACCGTCATTCCCGTGTCGGCAGCCAACAAACGTAAACTGAGCGGATTTATCCACGATGAGTCGGCCACGGGACGCACGTTCTATGTCGAGCCGGTGGAGGTCGTGGAGCTGAACAACGAGCTGCGCGAGCTGGAGTATGCCGAGCGCCGCGAGGTGGTGCGCATCCTCACCGAATTTTCGGAGAGCATCCGCCCCGATGTGGAGCTGATTGCCGCTTCGGGCGATTATCTCGCGGAGGTGGATATGTTGCGTGCCAAAGGTCGCTGGGCTTCGGAGAACGGATGTGCCAAACCCATCGTCTCGACCGATGACCGTCTGGTGCTGAAGAACGCGCGTCACCCCCTCCTCCAGCAGAGCCTGCGCCAGCAGGGACGCGACATCGTGCCCTTGGAGCTGGAACTCGACAAGAACAAACACATTTTGGTTATTTCGGGACCCAATGCCGGCGGTAAGTCGGTGTGTCTGAAGACTACGGGTATCGTGCAGTATATGTTCCAGTGCGGATTTCCCGTACCCGTGTCGCCCGTCTCGGAGTTGCCGATTTTCCGTTCGATATTTATAGATATAGGTGACGAGCAGTCCATCGACAACGATTTGTCAACCTATTCGTCACACCTGCTCAACATGAAAAATATGTTGGCAGGGGCTTCCGACTCCACGCTGGTGCTCATCGATGAGTTCGGTTCGGGTACGGAGCCTATCATCGGTGGTGCCATTGCCGAAGCCATACTCGAGCGTCTGCTCGAGAAGGGGTGCTATGGTGTCATCACCACCCATTATGCCAATATCAAATACTACGCGGCCAATGCCGAGGGTATCGCCAACGGTGCGATGATGTTCGATGTGCAGAACATTCGCCCTCTGTTCAAGTTGGAGATGGGTAAGCCCGGCAGTTCGTTTGCCGTGGAGATTGCCCGCAAGATTGGTCTTCCCGAAGATATTATCCGCACCGCCTCGGAAAAGGCGGGTTCCGACCATATCAACCTCGAGAAGCAGTTGCGCGAGATTGCCCGTGACAAACACTACTGGCAGCAGAAGCGCGACCGTATCCGCATGACCGACCGTAAGGTCGAGGAGTTGGAGAACACCTACTCCGAGCAGCTGGCGAAGATACGTGACGAACGCCGCGAGATTATCAAGAAGGCAAAACTCGAAGCCCAGCAGCTCATGGCGGAGGCCAACCGTCAGATTGAGAATACCATCAAGACCATTCGCGAGGCGCAGGCGGAGAAGGAACTGACCCGTCTGGCACGCAAGGAGTTCGATGATTTCAAGGAGCAGAAGGTCGATAAGGCCGACACTTCGGCACGCGATGCCGAGGTGGCACGCGAGATAGAGCGCATCGAACGCCGTCAGAAACGCCGTCAGGAGCGCAAGGCGCAGGAGGGTGGCCGTCCGCAGACGGAGAACGCCACCCCGGCAGAAAAGGAACTGCCGAAGGAGATAGTTGCCGGCTCGAAGGTCAAGATGGCAGGTCAGGACATCGTGGGTCTGGTGCAGTCGGTCAAGGGCAACAAGGCACAGGTGGCATTCGGACAGATGCTCACCACGGTGGACAAACGCAAGCTGGTGGTGGTGTCGAACAACGAGTACCGCGATGCCACACGCCCCGTCACGGCCCGTACGGTGGTCTCTGCCGAGATTTCGGCACGCAAGCTCTCTTTCCGTGACAGCATCGATGTGCGCGGTATGCGTGCTGCCGAGGCTTTGGACGAGGTGCAGCAGTTCATCGATGATGCGCTGATGGTGGGTGTGGGCTATGTCTCCATTCTCCACGGCAAGGGCACGGGAGCACTCAAGGAGGAGATACGCCGTTACCTGCGTACCGTTCCCGAGGTGGCATCGGCCAAGGACGAACACGCCGACAGAGGTGGTTCGGGCATCACGATTGTGACTTTCGATTACGACTAACAGGACGGGGCGGGTGCATCTCGTGTTGAGGTACACCGCGCCCCGACCATTCGATATACTCCGTGGCGCGGCTGCGGTGCGGAGGAGTGGGATAGAAAAATAGAGGTATGGATTACTTACTTTCTCAGATTGCCGCCATTTGTGGCGGTCGGCTCACGGGTGAGGATTCGCGTGTGGGGTCGGTGGTGACCGATTCGCGCTCGATAACCTGTGAAATGGGATGCCACCCGATGTTTGTGGCCATGAGAGGCGCCAATCACGACTCCCACGACTTTATCAAAACCATGTGTCAGCGAGGTGTCAAGGCCTTTCTGACCGAACGCGAAGTGGAGCTGGACAAGGGCTGCGGTGCCGTGGTGGTGAAGAATGCCATCCGTGCCCTGCAACTGCTGGCCGCCGACTATCGCAACCAATTCAAGGGCACGGTGGTGGGTATCACCGGCTCCAACGGCAAGACCGTCATCAAGGAGTGGATTGCCGAGGAGGTGCCCGAGGGCATGAAGTTCTACCGCTCGCCCAAGAGCTACAACTCCCAAATCGGTGTGCCCCTGTCGGTGCTGATGCTGGAGGGGGACGAGCAGGTGGCCATCTTCGAGGCCGGTATCTCCCAGCCCGGAGAGATGGAGCATCTGGAGCGTATCATTCGCCCCGATGTGGTGATTTTCACCTCGATAGGCGATGCCCATCAGGAGAACTTCGTGAGTCTGGAACAGAAATGTGACGAGAAGATGATTTTGGCACGCAATGCCCAAAAAATCATCTACCACAGCTATTACGAGCCGCTGGGCGACATGGTGGCCTCGCACTTCGCGGGGCGCAAGCCTGTTGATGCGGCAGCCTACCCCCGGGTGTCGGAGAGTGTGACGGGCAATGCCGCTTCGCGCCGCAACGCACAGATTGTGGAGGCGTTCTGCGATGTGATGCACTTCCCCGTACCCGTGTTTGCCGCCGCACCCGATGTGGCGATGCGTCTGGAGGTGAAGGACGGCATCAACGACTCGGTGTTGATTAACGATGCCTACAATCTCGACTTGAACTCCCTCGCTCTGGCGTTGGACTATATGCACAACGTGGCACTCACACGCAAACGTACCCTCGTCCTGTCGGACATCGCGCAGAGCGGTCTGTCGGACGATGAACTGTACAGCCGTGTGGCAGGCATGGTGGCACGCGCCAAAATCGACTATCTGATAGGCATCGGCTCGAAGATACGCCGCTATGCCCATCTTTTCACCTGCGAGAAGAGTTTTTACCACACCACCGAGGAGTGTATCCACCACATGAGCCGCAGTATCATTGTGGGGCGTGTTGTCCTGCTGAAGGGTGCGCGCGAGTTCCGTTTCGAGAAGCTGGCTCACGCCCTCTCGCGACAGAGCCACACCACGGTGCTGGAGGTCAATCTTGACAGTATGGTGCACAATCTTAACTATTTCCGTTCGCAGATGAGTTTCGGCAAGAAACTCGTGGCGATGGTCAAGGCCGGCTCTTACGGAGCAGGCGACTTCGAGGTGGCGCAGATGCTGCAACACCAGAGGGTCGATTACCTGGCGGTGGCATTTGCCGATGAGGGCGTGTTGTTGCGCGAGAGGGGTATCTCGATGCCCATCGTGGTGCTCAATGCCGATGCCGACAGCTTCGATTTGATGATTGCCAACCGTCTCGAACCCGAGATATACAGCTTCAACTCGCTGAAAGCCTTTGGTTCGGCGGCCATTCATGCCGGAGAGATTCGCTATCCCATTCACATCAAACTCGATACGGGTATGCACCGTTTGGGATTCATGGAGAACGAGTTGGACGACTTGGCAGAGCGACTGAAGGGTATGCCCGAGGTGAAGGTGGCCTCCATCTTCTCGCATCTCAACTGCTCGGACACCCCCGAGGAGGACGCCTACACCCGCCGTCAGATTGCCACCTACGACCGCATGAGTTCGCGACTGAAAAATCAGTTGCCCTATCCCGTCATTCGCCATACGGCCAACTCGGCGGCTATCGAACGCTTCCCCGAGGCGGAGTACGATATGTGCCGTCTGGGACTGGGACTCTACGGCTTCGGCTGGCAGCACAACGAGTCGCTGCGCCCCGTATCGACCCTCAGAACCCGTATCGTGCAAATCAAACAGCTCCCTGCCGGTGATACGGTGGGCTATGGCAGAGCCGGAAAACTGCTCCGCGATACCCGCACCGCGACCATTCCCATCGGTTATGCCGATGGTCTGGACCGTCATCTGGGCTGCGGACGCTGGTCGATGCTCGTCAAGGGACAGCCTGCGCCCATCGTGGGACGCATCTGTATGGACAGCTGCATGATTGACATCACCGACATCGCCGATGTGAGAGAGGGGGACGAAGTGGTTATCTTCTCGCCCAAGCGGGGCAACGACCTCGAAACCATGGCGCAGGTGCTCGATACCATTCCCTACGAAATCATGACTTCGGTGTCGGCGCGCGTAAAACGAATTTACATAAAAGAGTAATATAAATGCTGGGAACGCTCTATCTTATCCCCTGTCCCATCTCCGATGAGACACATCCCTGGGATGTACTTCCGCAGACGAATCGCGATGTGATGGATTCGCTGGATTATTTTATTGTCGAGAACACCCGTTCGGCTCGCCGTTTCTTGTCGCGTGCCGGAATCGAGCGTGCCATCGACACATTGGAGTTCAGAGAACTCAACGAACACACGGTGGCCGGAAGAGAGGTCGAGGAGCTGGTCAAGCCCCTGTTGGAGGGACGCTCGGCAGGTGTCATTTCCGAAGCCGGTGTGCCGGGTGTGGCAGACCCCGGAGCTTTGGTGGTGGAGGCGTGTCACCGTCATGGTGTGAAGGTCGTGCCGTTGGTCGGTCCTTCGTCCATCATTCTGTCGGTGATGGCTTCGGGACTCAACGGTCAGTCGTTTGCCTTCAACGGTTATCTGCCCGTCAAGACCCCCGAGAGAGCCAGGGCTATCCGCAATCTGGAGCGCAGGGCTCATGTCGAGAAGCAGTCGCAGCTCTTCATCGAAGCCCCCTATCGCAATGTGAAGCTCATGGAAAATTTGCTCCTCACCCTGTCGCCCGATACCCGTCTGACGCTGGCCATCGACATCACCTCGCCCTCGGAGTACATTGTGACACGAACCGTGGGGGAGTGGAAGCGTGCCACGCTGCCCGAGATGAACAAACGACCTGCTATTTTTATCATCGGATGACACGTTTGTGGCGTTGGTATGCAATTTGAACATCATAGAGGTAGAAAATAAAGTAAAAAAGAGATATGAAAAAGGAAAACGCTAAGAAAGAGACAGTTAACTGTAATGAGGAGACCCTGAACGAGGAGCAGGCCGCTGCTGCCAATCAGGCGTCGGCTGACAATGTGGCAGAAGGCGATGCCGCCGCAACTGACACAATGTCAGACGAGGAGCCCCAGTCACAGGAGGCTGCCCTCAATGCCAAGATTGCCGAATGGCAGGACAAATTCCTGCGTCTTCAGGCAGAATTTGACAACTATCGCAAGCGTACACTCAAGGAGAAAATGGAGCTGGTGCAGACCGGCGGAAGCGATGTGCTGAAAGCCATGTTGCCTGTGAAGGACGATGTGGAGCGTGCGGTTGCGGCAATGGAGAAGAGCGATGATGTGGAGGCACTGCGTGCCGGTGTGAAACTCATCTCGCAGAAGTTCACCGAGGCTTTGCGCCAGAAGGGTGTCACCGAAATCGAAGTGAAGGACAAGGACTTCGACGCCGATTTCAGCGAGGCCGTGGCTCGTTTTGCCGCAGGTGAGGATAAGAAAGGTAAAGTTATCGACGTGGTTCAGACCGGTTATATGCTGGGCGAGAAAGTGTTGAGATTTGCTAAGGTTGTTGTAGGAGAGTAGAAAAATGGCAGAAAAAAGAGACTACTACGAAGTGCTTGGCGTAGAGAAAAACGCCAATGCCGACGAAATAAAGAAGGCCTATCGTAAGGCGGCTATCAAGTATCACCCCGATAAGAATCCCGGTGACAAGGAAGCCGAGGAGAAATTTAAGGAGGCTGCCGAGGCGTATGACGTGTTGTCGAACCCCGACAAGAGAGCACGCTACGACCGTTACGGTCATGCCGGAATGGGCGGCGCTTCGGGTGCAGGCGGTTTCGGTGAGGGATTCGGCGGTTTCGGCGGATTCTCCATGGAGGACATCTTCTCGCAGTTCGGCGATGTGTTCGGCGGTCACTTTGGAGGTGGCGGCTTCTCGTCGGGCGGTGGCGGCAAGCGTGTGAACCGCGGTTCGGATATCCGTATCACCGTGAAACTCACCTTGCAGGAGATTGCTTCGGGTGTCACCAAGAAACTCAAAATCAATAAGACCGTAGCCTGTGACAAGTGTGGCGGTAAGGGTGCCAAGGACTCGTCGTCGTACAGCACCTGTTCGACCTGTAACGGTTCGGGCTATGTCGTGAGAGTCGAAAATACGTTCTTCGGCCGTATGCAGACCCAGAGCGTGTGTCCCACCTGTGGCGGTGAGGGTAAAATCATCACAGCCAAGTGCGACAAGTGTAAGGGCGAAGGTACCGTGCGTGGTCAGGAGGTCATCGAAATCAAGATTCCTGCCGGTGTACACGAAGGCATGGTGCTCACCGTGTCGGGCAAGGGTAATGCCGCTCGTCACGGCGGTGTGAACGGTACGCTGAATGTGGTCATCGAGGAGATTCCCCACCCCGAGCTGGTAAGAGATGGTAACGATTTGATTTACAATCTCAACATCAGTGTAACCACCGCTCTGTTAGGTGGTAAGGTGGAGGTGCCGACCGTCGATGGACGCGCCAAGATTAACATCACCCCCGGAACACCTGCCGGAAAGGTTATCCGTCTGGCCGGCAAGGGTATTCCCAATGTCAATGGTTACGGTGTGGGTGACGAGTTGCTGGTGGTCAATGTGGTCATTCCCCAGAAGCTCACCTCCGAGGAGAAGGAACTGTTGGAGAAACTCGCCGAGCAGCCCAACTTCAAGAAGGTCGAATCGGGCTCGAAAGACAACATTTTCGATAGAATGAGGAGATTCTTCAGCTAACAGACAATAAAATAAATAGAAAATTCGTATCTTTACACAATTAAGGATGCGGATTTTCTTGTTTTTAGAGAATACGCTTTTTGAACAAAAAAGAGGAAAATTATGTTGGGATTCAGCCCTTTCAAGAAACACGCTAACAGATTTAACTACATACCGCGTTTTTACGACCCCGAAAAGGATGCTCGTGAGCAGCGTCGTGCGGAGTTGCGCGGTGAAAGAGCGGAGGATGCCGAAAGAGAGTATCGTCCGGGACAATATATCCGCACACAGCGAGAAGCTCGCAATGCCCACCGCGACCGCCGCGAAAACGGCATGGCAGGCATCTGGAAACTTGCTCTGGGGGTGTTGATTGTCATGTTGGTATTTTCGTTCCTCTTTCCGCGTCTGATGGAGACCTTCTTCCGCGCCACATCGACCCCTGTGGAGAGCACCGTGGTGGAGGAGCAGCGCGCGGAACCGCGTGACGAGTTCGACCAGTCGCACATCTCCGATGTGGAGTGGCAGGACCAGCAGATAGTGATTGTACCCAACGATTATCAGGAATAGATGGCAGAACGTATCAAATTATTACCCGAGATTGTCGCCAACCAAATCGCGGCAGGTGAGGTGGTCAAGCACCCTTCGTCGGTGGTGAAGGAGATGATGGAGAATGCCATCGATGCCGGAGCCAAGTCGGTGAAGGTGAATATCCGCGAGGGCGGACGCGACCTGATACAGATTGTCGATGACGGTTGCGGTATGTCGCCCATTGATGCCCGAATGGCTTTTGACCGTCATGCCACCAGCAAAATCAAGAGCGTGGACGACATCTACGCCCTCACCACCTTTGGTTTCCGCGGCGAGGCACTGGCCTCCATCGGTGCGGTGGCAGAGGTGGAGTTGCGCACGCGACAGGAGGAGGACGAGATGGGTACGTGCACCGAAATTCACGGTGGCGAGTTCGTCTCGCAGCAGCCGGTGATGTGTCCCGTGGGTGCGCAGTTTCTGGTGCGCAACCTCTTTTACAATGTCCCCGCACGCCGTAAATTCCTGGACAGCACGCCCAAACTCGTGCTGCAGGTGCGCTCGGAGTTCAAGAAGGTGGCGTTGTGCAACCCGAAGGTGACCTTCGAACTCTATGTCAATGACGCTCCCGTCTATGCCCTGCCGATGGCATCGCTCGCGGGACGTATTGTCGATGTGGTGGGCAAAAGCATCAAGCACAACCTTCTGGAGGTGAGTGCCGATACCTCGATAGCCCGTGTGGACGGATATATCGGTCTGCCGGCTGCCGCCAAACGCCGTAATCCCGAACAGTATCTGTTTGTCAACGGCCGTTATTTCAAGAGTGCCTACATTACCAGCGCATTGTTGAAGGCCTACGAAAAACTGATTCCCGAAAATACAACCCCGTCCTATTTCCTCTATCTGACCATCGACCCCTCGCGCATCGATGTGAATGTCCACCCCCAGAAGCTGGAGGTGAAGTTCGCCGATGAGGAGGCCGTATGGCAGATTATCAACGCTTCGGTGAGAGAAACCCTCGCGCGCACGGGTGCCGTGCCGATGATGGATTTCGACAAGGAGGAGTCCGTGGAGATTCCCGTCATGGAGAAGGGCGCAGTCTATAAAGAGCCCCGTTCGATGTCGAACGGAGCTTATAATCCTTTCTTGAGCGACAACGATTTCTTCTCGTCCTCGGATGCCAAGTCCGACTTCGTGGATATCGACGCTTCGGGCTTTGGCGGTGATGCACCGCAGGCCTCGATGGAGCCCGACAGCGTGGAGTACGAGTCTGTACCCTCGGGTAGCGGCATGACTTCGGCAAACGAATGGGAGGAGGAGAACCGCGAATATAAGATTCCGCTCTCCGACACCTCGTATAAGGATGCCGAGGTGACAGACATCGAGTCGGAGGGTAATCCCCGATTCGAGGAGTTCGTATCGGGCGAGGTCAATGATGTGGGAACGGAGGAGAGTACTCTCGATTTTATCCCCTCGGGAGCGGATGTGGAGCAATTATTGCCCAATATGGAGGAGGCAAAGCCCCAATTCTCGTCACCGATGCCCATGGCAGGCGGATATATCCTCGCCTTCATGTCGGGTCGTTTAGTGGTGGTTGATGTGCGCCGCGCCAGAGAGCGTATCCTCTATGAGGACTATATGCGTATGATTTCCAACGGTTCATCGGTGAGCCAGCAGTTGCTCTTCCCCGAGAAACTGACCCTCTCGCTCGATGAGTACCACCTCTTGGAGGAGCACGATGTGGAGTTTGCATCGCTGGGCTTCGACATCGACTATTGCGGTGAGGGTGTCATCGAGGTGAAGGGTGCTCCTGCCGACCTGCCCATCGAGGTGCTCGACCAGATGCTCTCCCCCCTGTTGCAGGCCTTCTCGATGC
>RCNH01000369.1_pt1 | contig 19331 bp, 11 predicted proteins | sample 2041161 | NCBI WGS metagenome assembly RCNH01 (sample SAMN09708215, study PRJNA481090) | Feces metagenome, whole genome shotgun sequencing project. | biome: feces | host: Leptonychotes weddellii | place: Antarctica: Sion Island | collected 2010-03-01 | reverse complement strand
CCTTGTAGGTGAGGCCCAGCTTCATACCCTTTTCCACAACCACCTTGGTGCTGTAGAGCATAATGTCGTTTGCCTTACCGGCAGACAGATTGCCGAAGAACTTCACGGAGTTGCCGCCGTTCCAGGCATCGCTGAAGTCATAGCCGCCGTTCAGCTTCTGACCCTGGGAATCGATGATCCAGGTCCAGGTGGGCATAACATCCTGATTGGACTGATAGCTCCACTCAGCGTTCCGGGACAGCTTGCCGTCTACATAGTAGCCCTTGCCGTGGCCGGAGTTGAAGTCAGTGACGAAAGGAGCAGAAGTCACAGGGGTCTTATCAGCAAAGAACCGGGACATACCAGCCCATGCACTGGTGTCCAGATCCACAGAAGTATCTCTGGGGTCACCCACCTTGTTAGTGTAGAAATCCTGCTCCACTTCGTGGAAGTTCTCACCGGAGGTGGACAGGCCCAGAGTGGAGTTGGGGCAGTACAGAGCCAGAGACAGGCGGGTCATACCGTCCTCGTCAACCAGCAGGTGGTCTCTGAAAGCGGTATCCATGCAGTTCTGCTGCACGTCCAGACCTGCGAAGGCATCAAACTGGCTTCTGCCAATCGCTTGCATGGTTCTGATGGTGGTATTTACCTGGCCTTCATACCAGTTATAGTTCATCATAAACTCGTCAATAGCCAGCGTACCATCCTCAGAAGGAGTCATGAAGTCCTTGTTTCTGTCATTGACAGCGTTCTGGTAGGAAACACCGCCGGTAGGCAGCATGGAGTCATACCAGCTGATGAGCATATCGGGGCGCTTCTTGTGCATATAGCGCATCATCTCGTCGATGAGCTTGCCTTCGGCAGCATCGCAGCCATAGGACTCCTGGTTGAAGAAGTATCCGTCAAAGCCATAGTAGTCCATAACCTCGATGAGCTTATCGGCTACAGGGAAGGATCCGTCCTCAGACTTCTGGACGAACTTACGCACCTGCTCCACATAGCTTGCTCCGCCGGAACTGCCCCAGGGGAAGCCCAGAGTTGCAACAACAGGCACACCGTTGGTGTGAGCAGCATCGGTAAACTCAGCAGTGGGGCAGACCACCAGGCCCTCTTCAGAACCGGACCAGTACACAAAAGAATCGGCGTACTGCCAGTAGTTGAAGGCGTAGCTCAGGAAAGACTCGGTGCCCTGAGCGCCGGTGTGGTCATGGTCAGAGTTTGCCAGAGAGCAGAGCATCAGCTTTGCCTCGGGATTGACCATGGGATTTACTACAAAACCGCCTACGCGGTCCTTGAGCTTAATGCTGGCCCGGCTGTACATAGCATCGGGATCAGATTCGGGAGTCCACTCCAGAAGAGTGTCTACATTAAAAGAAGGACCGATGGGCATGAGGGATTCACGAGCTTCGTAAGCCTCATTCATTGCCACCGAGCCATCGTTACCGGGGGTCTTAGCAAATACGGTTGCAGGTGCCAGACCCAAAACCATTGCCAGAGCCAGAAAACCGGTAATCAGACGATTGGTGTTTCTGTTTTTCATAAGATCTTCCTCCATAAGATATTACACCTGTGCGAACACAGAAGTATTTATAAGTTTTGAGCAGGTGGTAAAGGAAACATATACAAAATTAGTTCATATATTTTGTATATGTTATACAATACACATCAGAAGATGGCCCAAAACCTTTCATATCTTACACAATAACCTTCCGCCTGAAAAGTCGTGAAACGAAATACTATAGTAACCGAAGGATATATTTTTTATCTTTTTTATCTCTATAATACAAATAACCATCCGATCTCTTTTTACCCGAATGTAACAATTGTTACCAATTTTTCTATATTATGGAACCAAAAAATCGTCATATTGAACTAAATTTCATTGTAATAAAGAACAAAAAAGAAAAGTACTATTCTGCGGTAGTGCAGAATAGTACTTTGTCTTTATCAACTCTGTATCCAGATACTGTGCTCTATTAAATATGGGAGTAGATGAGTTCCATCTTGCCTTCCAGATCCATGGGGCCATAGTTGGCAGGAATGATGAGGTGATCGCCCTTGGCAACTTTCTCTCCATCCAGAGTGCCCTCGCCGGACAGGATGCTCACATTAACAAAGGGCTGATTCCAGTCCATATGAGCCTTGCCGTCCATGGTCACACGGCACACCGTGTAGTACTGGCAGGAAACCAGCTGCTCCACCTTTGCGTCTCCGTTGGTCCATTCGGTCTGCTGGGGAGCCTCTGCCTTGTAGGGAATCTGCGTGACATCCAGGCTCTGCTGAATGTGCAGAGGACGGGGCTTGCCGTCGGAAAGACGGTCATAGTCATAGAACCGATAGGTTACATCGCTGGACTGCTGGGTTTCCAGAATCAGAGTACCGCCCCGGATGGCATGCAGGCAGCCGGGATTGATCTGGAAGAAGTCACCTTTCTTGATAGGAACCTGACGAATCAGGTCCATCCACTGCTTCTTTTCGATCATTTCCTCCATCTGCTCCTTGGTCTGGGCATTGTGGCCGATGACGATGTTGGTACCGGGATCGCAGTCCAGCACATACCAGCACTCGGTCTTGCCCAGAGAGCCGTTTTCATGAACTCCTGCATAGGCATCGTCAGGATGGACCTGAATGCTCAGGTCATCTTTGGCATCAATGATCTTAATGAGCAGGGGGAAGGTCTCACCGGGCAGGTTGCCAAAGAGCTCCGGGTGCTTTTTCCACAGGGAGCCTACGGTTTCCCCGGCAAATTCAGGATTTTGCAGGGTGCAGTCTCCGTTGGGATGGCCGCTGATGGCCCAGCACTCGCCGGTCTTGTCGCTGGGAATGGGATAATTAAACACGGTCTTCAGGCGATTGCCGCCCCAGATCTTTTCCTGAAACACAGGATTCATTCTAAGCAATGTTCTCACAGTGTGCCGCCCTCCTCTAAATATGCGTCCATGGCCAGCTTAATTGCGCCCATAACGCCCTGATTGTCATTCAATCCGATGGGAACGATATAATCGTCCAGCTTCTCCATGCCCTTGCCCTGGATATAGCCGTGCATCTGACGGCGAACCTCCTGACGGATCAGGGGAAGCATCTGCTCCTGGTGCATCACACCGCCGCCCACCACAATCCGCTCGGGAGACAGAGTGCAGATGTAAGTGCAGATGGCCTGACCGATGTAATAAGCCTCCAGCTCCCACACAGCGGGAATATCTGTCAGCTCGATGCCCTTCCGGCCCCAGCGGCGCTCAATGGCAGGACCGCTTGCCAGACCCTCCAGGCAGTTGCCGTGATAGGGGCAAATTCCCTTGGGCATGGGATCGTCGGCCCGACGCTCCACAAAAATATGACCGCCTTCGGGGTGAATCATGCCGTGGTAGGGACGACCGTTGATGATAACACCCACACCGATGCCGGTGCCTACCGTAATATAGATGCTGTTTTCCACATCCTTTGTGCAGCCCCAGGTGGCCTCACCCAGTGCAGCGGCGTTAACATCGGTGTCAAAGCCCACAGGAATTCCCAAAGACTCCCGGAACCGGCGGGCCATGGGATAGTTCCGCCAGCTCAGCTTGGGGGAAGAGGTGATAGAACCATAAGTGGGGGAGTTCCGGTCCAGATCGACGGGGCCAAAGCAGCCTACACCTACGGCAGCCAGATCCTTGTCGCGGAAAAAGTCCAGAATGGCAGGCATTGTTTCTGCCGGCTCCTGGGTGGGAATGCTGATACGCTCTAAAATGTTACCCTTCTCATCGCCAATGGCACAGACCATTTTGGTGCCGCCGGCTTCCAGGGCTCCGAATCGTGGCATATGATTCAACTCCTTTTTATACTGTTGATTTTACCCTAGCATGTCCGGCAGCGCTTCACAATGTCATAAAGGATATTTTTTGGTATCAAAAGGAAAGAAGAATTTCTTTCAAATACTATTATATATCTTTTTTATATGCTATAATGGAAACACTTTGCGAAATTACAAAGTATCATTTTACCGTTTTTTAGTATACAAATGGAACATTCTTTGTTTTTTCACTTGCCCTATCTTCCTTGTACCAGTATGATAATAGAAAGATATTGGGCAGTGGAGGATTTTTGTTTTGTTGAAATTGTCTAATTTTCTCCATCTGAAAATTTACCGGAGAACCTTCTTAATATACCTGCTGGTGGTGCTGTTTTTCGTCACCACATTGCTGACCATGTTCTATAAAATGTCCATCTCAGACGGTCTTGCCAGCTATCGCAGTGTGGCAGACGGCAGATTCCTCCAGGCCGAACAGCAGCTGACATCCTTAACCACATCCATTGACGCCTTCTTTACCAGGCTTTATGCCGGAGCCGGTTCCTTGCAGGACAGCTTCTTTTATTTCTTCGGCGCCACGCCCTCCCAGTATGCACAGTCCCAGCTTGCCTCTCCCTATCATATCCATGACTCCTACCTGTCCAGCTGTGCCGAACTGGTGGCCAGCACCGGATACGGAATCCGTCATGTGGTCTATTTCAGCAACACCAATATTGTGGATATGGAATACAGCCCCATGGGCTACTCCCGGTACCGGATTCTGACCCCTGCCAAGGCCGAGGAGCTTTGCTCCACAAGCCTGTCCTATACCAAGGACATCCATAAGGATTCTTCCTATGTGGGCAAGGTCACATTCCTCATCGACTTGCCTGCCACCTTGTCCAAGCTTCTGTGTCCGGAGGAGGGAACCGGTGCCTGTATCCTCATGGGAGACCATGCCGTATACATTGGCGACCCCGACTATGAAGGGCTGGATTTTTATGCTCTGTCCCAGAAAAGTCCCTCTACAGACATGATAGACGGCCCCAGCGGCCGCATCATGTACCGGATGGGACACTCCGAGCGCTATTCTTACTCCGTGGTGATGGTTGCCCCTGCTTCCGTCTATCTGGCAGACAAAATTGCAACTTTTACTCTGTTTTCCTTCGGCTTTATTCTGGCCTTTTCCCTGATTACTGCCATTTATGTCCGGAAGTTTTCCGCAGACTCCAAATTTATCAAAAGCATCCTCCACAGCATGTCCAATGCCCGCTCCGAAACCTTCCTGCCCGTGGATGTGGGCAACCGGCAGGATGAATTTGCTGACATTGCCAACCATCTGAACAGTCTTTACTCCAATCTGGAGACACTGATTCACCAGAAATATCTTCTGACCATCCGCCAGCAGCAGGCAGAGATGCAGAAGCTCAGTGCCCAGCTCAATCCCCATTTCCTCTATAACACTCTGGAACGAATCCGGATGCGTGCCCTGCAGGAGGGCTGTCCCACTTTGGCACAGGCCACCGCAGATCTGGGCATGGTCTACCGGAATATTGTCAAAACAGACCCGATTATCCCCATGTCCCAGGAACTGAACATCACCAAGCAGTATCTGGACCTCATGTGCTTCTTATATGACGACCGGCTTCTGTACCACTGCGACCTGGACGACGATCTGAGCAATATCCAGACTCCGAAAATCTGGATGCAGCCCATTGTGGAAAACTTTTTCAAGCACAATTTCCATAATGACGACCAGCTGAAGGTCATTGTGATTTCCGGTGAACGAATCGCCTCCGGATACTGTATCCGGTTCTTTGACAACATCGGTCAGCTCTCACAGGAGCAGGTTGTCCAGCTCAACAGTCTGTTTGTTCCCGATGCAGAGGAATCCCCTGCCGGAAGCGGCATGGGCCTGCGAAATGTCTATGAACGGCTGCACCTGTATTATGGCAACCGTCTTGAAATGTCCATTAAAAACAATAAACCTTCCGGCGTATGTACGCAGGTAATAATAAAAGACGAGGTGACGGGCTAATATGTATCGCCTTCTGATTGTGGATGACGAAAAAGACATCTGTGAAAATATTAAATACTTGCTGGATTGGTCCCAATACAATATCACAAGCATTCTGACTGCCACTTCCTATGCAGAGGCTGTCAGCAAAGCAGTGGATTTTCAGCCCCATATCGCTCTGGTAGACATTAATTTGGGCGGGGGGCACTGGGGCTATGAGCTTGCAGAGCATCTGCACTCCATGGGAATGAAAACCGTGTTCTGTATGATCAGCGGCTATGACGACTTCAATTATCTGCACCGCTCCATGCAGGCCTCTGCCAAGGATTACCTGTTAAAGCCCGTCAATGTCAGAGAGCTGCGGGCCTTCATTGAACGAACCATTGTAAATGACCTCCACGGTACCATCCCTGAGCTTCACACCGCCCAGGAGCTGGACCCTGTTCTGGGGGTGGAGTACAGCAAATTCTCCAAGATTACAAACAAAATCATCCTGATTGTAAAGAGCAACTACAGAAGCTCCCAGTCTCTGACCAATATTGCGGAAATTTTCAATATGAGCAGCAAGTATATCGGTCGAATCTTCTTAAAGGACACCGGTATTAAATTCTCTGAATATCTCACAGCCTATCGCATGATTGAGGCCAGAAAGCTCATTGAAAATACCCAGGAAAAAATTTCCGTAATCGCAAACATGGTGGGCTATTCCCAGCTCAATAATTTCTATGTCCACTTTAAAAGCTACTATAATATTTCCCCCAGTACCCTGAGAAACTTCTCAGGGGAACCCACGGTCTCTGAGGAAGGAGGGGAGTCTTCTTGCGAAGAAGAGCCCTGCAAAGCGCCGTAAGTCTTCTCCTTGTTCTGGTTCTTCTGACCGGCTGCACTACCCCTTCCAGAAAAGAGACAGCGCCGCCCCAGGCCTCCAGTGCGGTCAACCTTATTTACTATACCATCGGCGAGCCGGACGCAGATCTGGAGCTCGTCAATCAGGCATTGAACGAAATTCTTCTGGAACGCTACGGCTTCACCGTCACCTATCGCAAAATAGGCTGGAATGAATACAGTGCCCATTTAAGCTCCCTGCTGGGAACCGGCGAGAATTTTGACATCGCCTTTTCCTGGACTGAAAATTATGTCAACGGTGTAAAGTCCCACGCCTGGCTGGATCTTACCGACTATCTCAAGGTAGACGGCAAACCGCTCTATGAAGCCGTCAACGAAGGCTTCTGGAAGGGTGTCACTGTAGACGGCCGGATCTGGGGCATTCCCACCAATAAGGAATTGGCCACCCCGGTGCACTTCCTGTTCTCCCGGGAGCTGGTTGAAAAGCACAATATCGACATCACAAAATATAAAACATTGGCCTCTCTGGAGCCTCTTCTGGAGGAAATCCGGATGAAAGAGCCCAATTATATTCCTCTGTTTCTGGACTCTCAGCCCATTAACCTGCTCACATTGGAGGGCTACAGCTATGTGGCCTATGACACCATTCCTCTGATGGTCCGTACCGATGACACCTCCTGCAAGGTGGTCAATGTCTTTGAAACACCGGAGGCCATGGAGTACCTGAAGACCATCCACCGGTATTATCTGGCCGGCTATATCAATCTGGATGCATCCCTTCGCTCCAGCTTCTCCCGGTTCCAGGACGAAAAGGTGTTCCTCCGCCTGTCTATGGGCGGCCCCGATGCTTCCGCCAGCTATTCTACAGACTACGGCTATCCCATCATCGCCCAGCAGGCCTCTGACAGCATTGTAACCACCCAATCTACCCAGGGCGGTATCATGGTGATTAACGCCAACACGCACTATCCCAAAGAGTGTCTGACCTTCCTCAAGGCAGTGAACACCGACCCGGATATCCGGAACCTTCTCAACTACGGCATTGAGGGCACCCACTACACCCTGACCAACAGCGACCAGGTACAGATTATTTCCGACCGCTACCGGGGCGTGCCCTATACCCAGGGCAACTGGTTCATCCTCAAAACCACAGTGGGAGAAAAGAGCAATAAATGGGATCTGTACCGCCAGTTTAACAGCCGTACCGAAGAATCCCCCCTGCTGGGCTTTACCCCGGACTACACCAAATGCGCCAATGAATTCAACATGGTAAGCCGGGTCTACAATAAGTACTACAGTTCTCTCTTAACCGGAACGGTGGACCCTGTGACATATCTGCCCATGTTTCTCCAGGAGCTGCAGGAGGCCGGCATTGAGAAGCTGCAGCAGTGCCTGCAGGAGCAGATTGACCTGTGGCACAGCCAGCAATAGATAAACCTACACCAGGAGGCATCTTCCCATGAAAAATTTCTTTAATCTCGACAATCCCGTTTTTCAGTTCCTGACCAGAATTGCAGACCTGGTTATCTGCCACCTTCTGTGTCTTTTGTGCTGTGTTCCTGTAGTGACAATCGGTGCTTCCTTTACCGCCCTTGCCAAGTGTACCCAGGATATGGTGCTGGGAGACATCGGCGGCACTACCCGGACTTTTTTCACTGCCTTTAAGGACAACTTCAAGCAGGGTACCATTGTCTGGCTCTGCGCTGCGGTGGCTCTGACCGGAGTTTACTGTGACTTCATTCTTCTGAAGCTCTATGTGGACGGCCCCCTGTTCACCGTTTTGGCCGTCATCGTTCTGGTATTTCTGTTTCTGATTCTGGCCATGCTTTCCTACCTGTTCCCCCTGATGGCCCGGTATGAAAACACCGTCAGAGAACATGTCCATAATGCCGCACTTCTGATGATCTACAAGTTCCCCAGAACCATCGCCATGGTGGCACTGCACATCTGCCCTGTTATTTTGCTGCGGTATTTTCCCACCATTTTCCTCTACACCATGCCCTTCTGGATGTTTATGGGCTTTGCCTTTCTCTCCCAGTTGGATTCCACACTGCTGCGCCCTGTATTTAAGGAGCTGGAGTCTCTGGAATAATCTCATTTCGCTGCTAAAGCCTATGGCTTTGCTATAAAATATTATGAAAACGAGGGTGATCTATAGATATGAATATTACAGAACGTTATCAGTACTGGTGCAATGACCCCTATTTTGATGAGGCAACTCAAAACGAGCTGAAGGCTCTGGCTGGGGACACAAAGGAAATCGAAGATCGCTTTTATCGGGATCTGGCTTTCGGCACAGGCGGCCTGCGGGGCATCCTGGGTGCCGGCTGCAACCGTATGAACATTTATACCGTCCGCAAGGCTACCCAGGGTCTGGCCAACTTCATTCTGAAGAAGGGCACCCAGGCCAAGGGTGTGGCCATCTCCTTTGACTCCCGGATCATGTCCCCGGAGTTCGCTGAAGAGACTGCACTGTGCCTCAACGCCAACGGGATTCCGACTTACCGCTTTGATTCCCTGCGTCCCGTTCCCATGCTGTCCTTTGCCACCAGAGAGCTGGGCTGCACTGCCGGTGTTATGATTACCGCCTCCCACAATCCCCCTGCCTACAACGGCTACAAGGTCTACTGGGATGACGGCGCTCAGGTCACTGCTCCTCTGGACAAGGAGATTCTGGACGAAGTCAACGCTGTCACCGATTATGCAACCGTTAAGACCATGACCCACGAGGAGGCTGTGGCTGCCGGACTGTACCACACCATCGGTGAGGAAATCGATGACAAGTATATGCAGACCATCAAGGCTCTGGTGCTGGACCATGAATCCATTGCCAAGGCTTCCGGCCTGAAGATCGTCTATACCCCCCTGCACGGCACCGGCAACCTGCCTGTCCGCCGGGTGCTCAAGGAGCTGGGCTTCAAGAATGTCTTTGTGGTTCCCGAGCAGGAAAAGCCCGATGGCCGTTTCCCCACTGTAAAGAGCCCCAACCCCGAGGATCGGGCCGCCTTTACCCTGGCTCTGGGCTATGCCAAGGAGCAGGGTGCCGACCTGGTTCTGGCAACCGACCCCGATGCCGACCGTCTGGGTGTCTTTGCAAAGGACCGTTCCACCGGCGACTACATCCCCCTCACAGGCAATATGTCCGGTGTTCTGGTATGTGACTACCTGCTGCGCCGCCGTAAGGAGATGGGAATTCTCCCTGCCAACGGTGCCGTAATCAGCACCATCGTCTCCACCAACATGGTCAGAGCCGTCACCGAGTCCTACGGCATGAAGTACATTGACGTGCTCACCGGCTTTAAGTTCATCGGCGAGCAGATGCGTCTTTTCGATGCCACCCGAAGCAATGTCTTCCAGTTCGGCATGGAAGAGAGCTATGGCTGCCTGGTAGGCGATCACGCAAGAGACAAGGACGCCGTTGTGGCTGTCATGGCTCTGTGTGAGGTTGCTGCCTGGTGCTACTGCCAGGGTAAGACCCTGTGGGATCAGATGCAGGCCCTGTATGCTCAGTACGGCTTCTACCGTGAGGACGCTGTCAGCCTGACCTATCCCGGCCAGGAAGGTGCTGCCAAGATCTCCGGTATTCTGGAAGGTCTCCGGGCCAATCCTCTGAGCCATCTGGGCCCCTGCAAGGTGCTGAAAATCCGGGATTACCAGAAGGATACCATTCTGGACCTGGCCACCGGCGATGTGACCCCCACAGGCCTGCCCAACTCCAATGTTCTGTACTATGAGCTGGAGAACGATGCCTGGATGTGTGTCCGTCCCTCCGGCACTGAGCCCAAAGTCAAATTCTACCTGGGTGTCAAGGGAAGCTCCGCCGAACAGGCTGAGAAGCTCCTGGCCACTCTGAAGGAAAATCTGCCCTGCTAAAGGGCATCAAAACAGGGGCGGTTCTGTCATTGGCAGAACTGCCCCTGTGTTTTTTGCACCTGATACGCTGACATTGGCCATCGCAAATACAGCAGCATTATGTGTTCTTCTTCCGTTTGGGCAAAGCCCTCAAAACCTGCCTTCCGGTACATCCTCACCGCAAAATTCTCCTTTTGTACGGATAAGGATACCCGTTTATCTCCCTGAATTGCAGGAAAGGGAACAGTTGTCTGTGCTGTTGTCTGTATTTTAATATTGCCCGGAAGCCAAAAGTGCTGTCCCATGTTTTAAATGGGACAGCACCTGTTTTTTATACCAGTGTAAATTCTCCTGTGAGCAATTCTTTTCCGCAATCTCCCAAGAACCACTGAATTCCGCCGGGCAGTACCACAGGCTTCATGGCGCTGTCCCACTGGGTCAGAGCTTCCTCAGAGATGGTGAGGCAAAGTTCCTTTGTCTCACCGGGAGCCAGCTCTGTCTTGGTGAAGTCACACAGGCTCCGAATGCGGTTGGTCACCACTCCCTGGGTTCTGTGAAGATAGAGCTGCGGCACCGTCTTGGCGGTTCTGGTTCCCCGGTTAGTGACTGTGAACCGAACCTCCCGCTTTTCTGCCGTGGGAGCTTCCACCAGCTGGAAGTCAAACTCCGTGTAGGTGAGACCTGCACCGAAGGAGTAGCGGGGCTTTCCGGCATCATAGTAGGTCATGGCGTTGTAGGAATCCTTGTGGTTATAGTACACAGGGAGCTGTCCCACATGGTCGGGCAGGGAAGCGGGGAGCCGTCCTGCCGGGGCAATGTCACCGAAGAGCAGCTTTGCAATGGCCCTGCCTCCTGTGAGGCCGGGATAGAAGCTGTAGAATATTGCATCGGAATTGGCCTCGATCTGCTCCATGGCATAGGGACGGCCTCCGATGATTACCGCAATCACAGGCTTTCCCGTGGCGTGGAGCTGCTTCAAAAGCTCCAGCTGCTGACCGGGAAGCTCCAGGGTCATGGTGTCCACATTTTCTCCGCAGTCCATGGAGGCCACATTCTGGTTCTTGAGGGCACCGTTTTCCAAAAACTCACCGCCTGTGAATCGGCTGGAAGTGCCGCCCAGAACTGCTACAATTACATCGCAGTCTTTGGATTTTTCCACAGCCCCTGTGAACATTTCCTCATTCACTGCAAAATTCGGGCAGCCGGGGGCATAGGTCAGTGTAACCTGTGTTCCTGCCAGCCGGGTTTCCAGTCCTTTTCTTACGGTAATTCCGGTTTCCGGACGGATAGGCGGGGTATAGTCACCCATCTGATTGTAAATCTCATCTGCATTGGGGCCGGTCAGGAACAGGCGCAGGGGCTTGTCAGAAGACAGTGGCAGCAGATTACCCTCATTTTTCAGCAGAATCGGGCTTTCTTCTGCCAGCTTTTCTGCCTGTGGATAATTTTCGATGGTATAACTTTGCCAGTGGTTATTCTCTGCCACAAAGGGCTGCTCAAAAAGGCCTCTGCGGAACTTGATTTCCAGAATCCGCAGCGCTGCCTGGTCGATAGTCTTTTCCGACACCAGACCCTGCTCCACTGCCTGCTCCAGCTTTGAAAAGCCCTCATCCCACAGGCCCATATCCACACCGGATTCCAGGGCCAGAACGCCGGAGCGCATGGTGTCTCCGGTCACTGCATTGAGCTGGTCAATGGCACCGCCATCGGACATAACAAAGCCCTCAAAGCCATACTCTTCACGCAGCAGATCGGTCAAAAGCCAATGGTTTCCATGGCAGAATACGCCGTCAATCTCGTTGTAGGCCGCCATAAAGCCCACGGTTCCCGCCTCCACACAGGCCTTCACCGGAGGCAGATGGATTTCCCGAAGCTCCCGGGGACCGATTCTGGCACCGCTGGCATTGACGCCGCCGGTGGTCTCGCCCTGGGCGCACATATGCTTTGCCACCATGTCAACCCCGTGACTCTGGATGCCTCTCACCGCTGCCTGTGCCATTCGGCTGGCCAGCAGAGGGTCTTCGCTGTAGCATTCCTCGCTGCGTCCCCAGCGGGGGTCCCGGAGCACGTCCAGGGCAGACACCAGAGCCAGGTCCACACCCATATCCTTCAGCTGTGCGCCCGCCACTTCCGTTGCAGCCTGCAAAAGCTCAGGGGCGAAGGTTGCACCAGAGGCCAGATTTACGGGCAGCATATAGCCATCCAGAGCCTGGTGGCCATGGGGGCATTCTGTGCTCATCAAAACGGGAATTTTCAGCCGGGAATGTTCCAGCACATAGGCCTGCACCTGATTTTTGGCCTTAACAGACAGCATACCGTCCAGACCGGATTCAAAATCCTTGCCGGACCAGGGGTCTGCCCGATAGAGGCCATAGAGCGTACCCAGACCGCTGTAGCGCTCCACCTCCTGCCGAAATTCCTCCGAAAGCACAACCTCGTTTCCCTTGCGCTCATAGATCCGGAAGCCGTAGAGTCCCTGTGTCAGCTGTCCGATCTTCTCACGCAGGGTCATTTTTGACAGCAGATCCTCCGCCCGTTCTTTGGGAGATCTGGTTTTGTCCAAATATTGATCCATGGTTATCTCTCCAAACTATAGTTTTATATATAAAAAAGGTCACGGAAAAGGAAACCCTTTCCGTGACCTTGTTATGCGATCTTACTTGACCAGAATGGTCTTGATCTCGAAGGGCTTGATGGTGATGGTAACCTTGCCATCCACCACAGGCAGCTCCTGTTCGATCTGCTCCATGAGATTGGTCTCATAGACCTTACCTGCACCCTGAGGCAGGGTGATGGTGGTCTTGGTACGGGCATTCTCAAACTCATACAGACGCAGGATGGTGCCCTCACCGGACTCAGCCTGCTTGACAGTCTCCAGCATCACGTTCTTTTTGTCTACGCCGGCGTAGGAGAAGCTGGTACCCACCTTGCCGCCTTTCTGTGTATAGGCGGGCTGGTTGAGCTTGTACGCCTCCTGCACAGTGCCTGCATTCTTCCAGGTCTCTGCATGGGGATACAGAGCATAGGTGAAGTAATGCATTTCCACATCCGCATTGGGATTGGGCTCCACGCCGCACTTGATGAGGGTGAGGCCGATGGTACCGTTGTAGACGGAATGACCGTACTTGCAGTCATTCAGAAGGCTGACACCGTAGTTGCCCTCGGAGAAGTCCATCCACTTGTGGGCGCAGGACTCAAAACGAGCCTTCTCCCAGCTGGTGTTGGTATGAATCTTCCGGGTGACATTGCCGAACTGGATCTCGAAGGTAGCCTCGTCGGAGTGGATGTCCACAGGGAACTCGGCCTTCAGCAGGTGCTGATGCTCCTTCCAGTCTGCCACCGTCTCAAAGTCGATGCGGCGGGTATCAGCATAGAAGTGAATCTTCTGCACGATGGTGCTCTTGTTGCACTTCCAGGACAGCTCCAGGGTCGTGCGAACAGCGCCGTCTTCTGTCCACTTCATATCAATCAGATCATTAACAGGCCAGGACTTCTCTGTGTAGTACATGTCGATGTCCCAGTTGTCAAAGTAGATGGGCTTGTCCTCGTACAGGCGGAGCATATTGCCCACCTGACCGGGCTTCAGGACCTCACGCTCGTTCTCCTTGTCGAAGATAGAAGTGAAGTGACCGTTCTCGTCCAGTGCGATGGAGTAGAAGGGAGTCTCCAGATGGTACTGGTCCTTCCGGCAGAACACGCTCTCAGCAGCGGCATCCGCCACAGCCAGAGTCTTATAGCCCTTGGCAGGCAGGTTCTTCAGGTAAACCAGAGCGCCGTCGGCAGTCTTCTGGACAGGGTAGACCTTGCCGGTCTCGTCTGCCACAGCCTTCACATCCACATCACCCAGGTTGACCACATCGCTGCGCTCAAAGCCCAGGGTGTTGAACACGGTAATGCCGTCACCCTCGCCGGCCAGGAGGCTCAGACGCTGTGCAATGAGGGAAGCCGTTTCAGCGGCCAGAGCCTCATATTCCTTCTTGGTGACCTCATAGACCTCAGCAATGGAGCTGCCGGGGAGAATGTCGTGGAACTGGTTCAGCAGAACCACATCACGCCACAGACGGGTGGTTTCCTCTGCGGGATAGGAGGCCAGATCGGCAGCAATCACGCCCAGAAGCTCCAGGTCCATGAGGGCCAGCTCGCTCTTCCGGTTGCCCCGCTTGTTCCGGGCCATGGAGGTGTAGGTACCACGGTGGTACTCAAAGTAGAACTCGCCCTCCCAGGTCTCCAGGCGGCGGTTGCCCTTGAGCCGCTCTTCCAGTTCACGGAAGTAGGTCAGGGAACCTTCCTGACGAACCATGGGAATGCCCTTGACACCCTTGTCCATACGGTCGGAGACCTCCAGCATCTCTCTGGTGGGGCCGCCGCCGCCGTCGCCGTAGCCGTAGCATACCAGGATATCATTGTTGATTTCCTTGTTCTGGTAACGCTCCCAGCCGCCCATGATGGAACCGGGATGGAGCATGCCGTTATAAGTGGTGAAGAAGCTCTCCTTGGGGTCCTGATCGATGCCCAGGGTGGTAATCAGGTGGGTGAGCACTTCGGAGCCATCGATACCACGCCAAATGAAGGTATCGTTGGGAATCTTGTTGATCTGGTTCCAGGCCAGCTTGGTGGTCATGAAGTAGTCCACGCCGCTGCGCTTCATGATCTGAGGCAGAGCGCCGGAGTAACCAAATACGTCAGGCAGCCACAGAATCTTGCTGTCCTTGCCGAACTCTTCCTTGAAGAACCGCTTGCCGAAGAGGAACTGGCGAACCAGAGACTCGCCGGAGGTCAGATTGCAGTCTGCCTCCAGCCACATGCCGCCTTCGGGCTCCCAGCGGCCCTCTGCCACACGCTGCTTGATCTTTTCAAACAGCTCGGGGTAACGCTGCTTCAGGAAGTAGTACAGCACAGGCTGGCTGGACATAAACTTATAGGTGGGGAACTCGTCCATGAGCTTCAGAACGGTAGCGAAGGAGCGAACCACCTTTTCACGGGTCTGCTCCACGGTCCACCACCATGCCACGTCAATGTGGGTGTGACCGATGCAGGTGGCTACGATGTCGTCCCAGCCGCCCATCTTGTTGTACAGATTCTCGGTGATGTAGGCCTCAGCCTTCTCAATGGACTCGTAGAACTTCTGGGAATACACTTCCCGCATATCCAGCAGGTTCACAGTCTCATTCAGAACAGTCTGGATGTCCAGGCGAACCTTGCTGTCCTTGTCCATGCGGGGGAAGGCCCACAGGGGAACCTGCAGGTCATAGTACAGGCGGTTGATGGCTTCATCCAGCACATAGAGATCGGTCAGGAAAGAGAACTCTCTGTGCATGGTGCCGGTGTAGGCCTGCACGTCCACAGTGATGGTCTCGCCGGCCACTGCCTTCTCAAACAGGCGGACGTCACGGTGGTTCATGTCAGCGCCCTGAACCACCTGGCCGTTGACAAACACCAGGAACTGAGGGTTCTTGGCATCGTCCCACTCTTCGATCTGGGTATGAATCTTGAACCAAACGGACTTGCCGTCCATCTCCTGGGGAATGGTGATCTTGGTTCTGAACCAATAGTGCTCACCATGGATGCCGTGGAAGTCACCGCCGTAGCCGGGGAACTTGCCCTCGAACTGGTCAGAGCCATCATAGGTGGAGTACCAGCGCATGGAGTTGCAGTCAAATTCCTGCCAGGGAGTCTGCGCAGCGTCAGCCTCCTCGGGGCGATAGAACAGACCGGGCTTATAGTCCCAGTTAGGCAGCTGACGGCCATTGGTGGTCCGCAGCATATTCAGCTGATTGCAGATAACCTGCACTCTTTGATCGATAAAATACATAGAAATCCTCCTAGGGGAATGTCTTTACAGGCTGTTTTCCTTCATGTAGTCCAGCAGGGTATCAACCGTGGTAAAGGCAACACCAGTGACGGTATCGGCGCAGCCATAGTAGATGGCGATACGGCCGGTAGCAGCATCGGTGAGGGTAGCGCAGGGGAAGGTGACATTAGGAACGTCGCCGACACACTCATAGTACTCATAGGGAGCCAGGATGTAGTCCTTGGTACGGTACAGGACCTTCCAGGGCTCGTCCTTGTCCAGCAGAGCTGCACCCATACGGTACACATAGCCCTGGCAGGTAGTGATAACGCCGTGGTAGATCATGAGCCAGCCCTCATCGGTCTCGATGGGAATGGGGCCTGCGCCGATCTTGGTGGACTGCCATGCAGACTCGTCACCCTTAACGGTGCTCATCACATGACGGTGGCAGCCCCAGAACTGCATATCAGGGCTCTGGCTGATGAAGATATCGCCAAAGGGAGTATGACCGGTGTCGCTGGGACGAGACAGCATCATATATCTGCCGTTAATCCTTCTGGGGAAAAGAACGCCGTTACGGTTGTAGGGCAGGAAGGCATTCTCCAGCTGGTGGAAGGTCTTGAAGTCCTCAGTCCAGCCCACGCCGATGGTGGGGCCGTGGTAGCCATTGCACCAGGTGATGTAGTACTTGCCGTCCATGTAGCACACACGGGGGTCATAGCGGTACTCACGGACAGTCACAACGGGATCGCCCTCGAAGGAGATGGGCTCGTCCTGGATCTCCCAGTTGATGCCGTCCTTGCTGAAGCCTACAAACAGGTCCATGCTGACGGAGCGGCTGTCGCAGCGGAACACACCTGCAAAGCCATCGCCGAAGGGAACAACTGCGCTGTTAAATACGCTGTTGGAACGCTTGGTTGCATGGCGGCCAATAATGGGGTTGCCGCTATAACGCCACACAGGAAGGGTATAGCCCTCGGGCTTCTCTTCCCAGGGGATGTTCTTCAATTCATTACCAATAATCTTGCTCATAGTTGTATCAATCCTCTGTATTTAAAAATAACTTGGTGTGTAATGCGGACTCCCTTGTGCAGGGGCCGGGCACTCCGAAGTTTTCAGCTTGTCCGGCTCCTGCACAGCAGAGGCCCACACTATAAATCGGGAGCATTTTCCCACATTCTTTTTCTTTTGTCAACGGAAATTTCTGGAATCTTTGTATCTTTTTTTCCACAACCTTCCGCTGAGCCTCCGGCTATGAAAAATGGGGCTGCTGCAAATGCAGCAGCCCCAACTTTTAAGTATGGAATCAATTCCTACCGGGTAGAATTACTTGCCCAGGTAAGCATCCAGCTGAGCCTGAACTTCAGTTACAATCTTGTCGAAGCCAGAAGCACGCATCTCTTCCATCATATCGGCAACGCCTTCGACGGGATCGATGGTACCAGTCATCAGCTCGGGACGGTAGCTCATGTAGATAGCGATGCAAGCGCCCAGCTCAGTCTGAATGTTGGAGGTGTCAACAACAAAGCCCAGAGCGGGAGAGGGCTTAGCAGCCTCGTTCAGAGCCTTAACCTCGTCCCACTGGTTGTAGGTCTCGCCTTCCAGCATGGAAACGTTGAAGAAGGTACCCTGAGTGTAACCAGCCATGGACCAGTCGGTGTTATTTCTGTGAACCTTCTGGATGCCATCTTCCTCGACGTAGTCGAAGTTGTCGCCTACCAGACCGAAGTACAGAGCGTCACGGACATAGCTGTCGGTGTTGACCAGCTCCAGCAGAGCCAGAGCCTTCTCGGGATGCTCGCAAGCAGCGGAGATGCAGTTCATAGAACCCTGAACGGTGTCGTTAGCCAGAACGGTGTCAGCCCACTGAACAGCGTCAGCCTCAACGGTCATCTGGGGGCCCCAAACGGTGGTAGCAGCGTAGTCCCAGCCCTGAGCAACGCCACATGCGTGGTACTTGGGCATCTCAGCCAGAGTAGCGGCATCCTGGTTGACATAGCCAGCCTGGAACCACTCGTGCAGGGTCTTCAGGTCGTTCATAACAGACTCCTGCTCAAAGGTGCTGACAACCTTAGCCTCACCGTCGTCATAGGAGACGCCCAGTGCGGACAGGCCCAGGCCCAGGCCGTCAAACTTGGTGGCCAGAATAGCCTCCAGGCCCTGGTTGTTCAGGATGAAGGGAGCGGTATTGGTAGCTTCGTAGATAGCCTTCAGGCCGGGGGTCACAGACTGCATGTCATGAGCATTGACATACTCGGGGTAGTGCTCTTCAGCCAGAGCCTTGTCCCAAACAAAGTACTCAGTGCAGGAGCTGTCCTTGTAGGTGGGCACGCCGTAGATCTTGCCGCCAACGGAAGCTGCAGTCCAGTAGCTCTCGGGCATCAGGTTGTACAGAGCCTCAGCGTTCTTAGCGTACTCGGTGATGTCCATGAAAGCGCCCATGGCAACGTCAGCGCTGAAGGTGCCGGCGTTGGTGAACATGATGTCGTAGTTCTGGTTGGTGGAAACAATGGCCTCACGGCGGCTGTCCCAGTCACCCCAGGCAACAACCTGAACATCCAGGTGCACGCCGATCTTCTCTTCCAGGTACTTATCCAGGTTAGCCTTCCAAGCTTCGTAGTTGGCAGGCTGACCGTTACCAACCATGTACCAGGTCAGGTCAACGATCTCGTCGTTGGATGCGGAAGCAGGAGCAGTGGTCTCGTTTTCGCCAGCAGGAGTGGTTTCTGTGTTGCCATTGGCAGCGGGGGTGGTTTCCGTGTTGTCCTTACTGTTGCTACAGCCGACAAACATAGCGGACAGCATAGTAACAGCCAGGAGAAGTGCGATGATCTTCTTCATTGTTTTTCCTCCTAAAAATTTTGATTGTTTTATTCCAGATGTCTGAGAACAAGCTGTCTCTCAGACATCCGTAATACAAAATAGATTAGCCCTTAACAGCACCCACAGTCAGACCAGAAATGAAGTACTTCTGGAAGAAGGGGTACACACAGGCGATGGGAACGGCAACCACAACGGCAATTGCCATACGGAAGCCCTCGGTAGGCATTGCAGCTCTCAGGTCTGCAACCGTCATACCG
>RCNH01000368.1_pt1 | contig 19346 bp, 11 predicted proteins | sample 2041161 | NCBI WGS metagenome assembly RCNH01 (sample SAMN09708215, study PRJNA481090) | Feces metagenome, whole genome shotgun sequencing project. | biome: feces | host: Leptonychotes weddellii | place: Antarctica: Sion Island | collected 2010-03-01 | reverse complement strand
TCATTGGCTGTCACCAGATTCGTCGGTGTCTCCACCTCCTCTTCAAACAGCCAAGGCATCATAATGTAAAGGTGTACGATTCCGTCTTTGTTCCAGATGACATCAATGGTCGTGTCTGCATAAGATCTTGTGGTGCGGGTAAAGCCGTATTGCAGCGTGGTGATTCCATCCTGCAGCACCGCAAAGCGCATTGCATAGGCATCATCCGCCTCCGTCCACGCCTCCTTGTATTCAGCTTCCACCGAACCGCCCTTTGTCATTTTGTTATAGGCCGCTTCGCTCTTTTCTGCTTCCGCCATGATTTTGTGGTCCAGATAGAACAGCTCCGTCCGCTGGAGGTTCTCAATGCCAATGGCCTTCAGGGCTTCCCGAATCTCCTTTTCTGCCTCCTCCGGGGTTCCAAAGGAAAACTCCTTCGGCTCTCTATACAGGTCGGTGTTGTCTACACCAGGGTGTTCATTGCGCATAGCCGGGCCATAGTCAATATAAACATTGCTGTACCAGCCATTCTGGGGAGAGTTATAGGTCATGGTCCAGTCGGGGAAATCACTGTCGATTGGGTCCCTCTGAAAATCTGCATATCCCCCTAACTTCGTAGACATAATGACCGTATGCGTCGTTTTCCTGAATTCATCCACCTGAATCTCCCCCACATCGTCCCCAAACTTTTGCAGCAGGGTTTGCAGCACAGGTATGTCCATCTCCGGAAGATTGGCCACATAGACCTTGGGGACGACTCCTTCGGAAGGGCCCATCACCTGGGCATCAATGCTGATCTGATCGTTGATTTTCTCACAATAATGCCCCGGATTGTTTACATCTCCACTCAAATCGGGGGCAGACTCCTGCGAGGCCGAAGTGGTTCCGACATGGGACGCCGGTTCTGTTTTACAGGCCCCCAGGGTCAACAGGGAAGCCAGGGCCAGAGCCGCACTTCCCACTCGGGTTTTAAGTTGCATTGTAGTACCTCCTTAATAGGTTGGAACCTCTTCTATTCCAGATTGTACCGCTCTGGCAGTTCGTACTGCGTCATCACACCGGCATCCATTTCATGCAGTGTATCACAGAGAATCCGGGTATCTTCCGGGTTATGAGAGGCAATGAGAATCGTTTTTCCCCGCTCCTTTAGAGACAAAAACAACTGACGCATCTCTGCCACACCATTTTTATCCAGGCCATTCATAGGCTCGTCCAGAATGAGAAGCTCAGGGTCCTCCATAAGAGCCTGGGCCAGCCCAAGACGCTGCCGCATGCCAAGAGAATATTTTCCAACATGCTTCTTGCTTTCCGGATCCAGACCTACCATAGAGATCACTTTTTTGATTTGGTTTTTATCTACTTTCCCGCTCAGCTCCATCAGATAGGACAGATTCTGCATTCCGGTGCAGTTGGGTAAAAAGCCCGGTGTTTCAATGATTGCACCAACACCTTTGGGCACCCGCTTTCCATCACCGATTGCTTGTCCCAGGACTGTGATTGTCCCGGATGTTACGGGAAAGAGGCCCAGCAGACATTTGAACATAACCGTTTTTCCGGATCCGTTCCGTCCGACAATTCCATGGATTTTTCCTTTTTCAAAGGAAACAGTTACGTCATTGACAGCGACTGTTTCAGCGAATCTTTTTGTCAGATGCTGAATTTCAATTGCATATTCCATATAATCCCCTCCATATATTCCAAATTTATTAGTCAAAACGCTCTATTACAAAGAACAGTTTAGCATATCATTATATAAATGTCAACCATACAGCCGTAATCTTTCGACTGTTGTAAAGCGACAAAAACCGCATCTGAGTCGTCCCGGCAATCCTGTTATTTCGTTCAGTTTGCTGATAATCGGAATCCACAGTGCAGTTCGATTCCACCCGCATACGGGAATGGTAATAAACGCATCGCACCACCGAAATTGAAAAGATACGGACAATCAAAGAGATCATGTACTTTTATGAATAATTGTAGTATAATCAACCCATATGTCGCAAAGCAAGGAGCACACAGGTTCACAGAAAATGAGCACAGCTCTAATGGAGAGCATAAAGTTTTTACTCTAAGCCTTAATCGAAAGACGGACTACTCTTCTTTCGGAGGCCCTGCCTCCTCTCCGCAGTCCGTTGATTGTGTCTTCTGTGAAGGTCTGTACAGCTCTGTATGCTATGCTGTTCATCCATCGGGAGGTTATCTATGGAACTCAAGATTTTCAATGTAGGATTCGGAGAATGCAGTCTGCTTCATGAGAATGGCCATAATTTGCTGATCGATTTTGGAAGCGATGCTCCTGATAAGAAGACCAAACTGGATACAGCTGCCAAAACCATCGCTGCCAGCTGCACAGCTCAACCTTCCTCTGCATTGCTGACCCACTTTCACGACGACCATATAAATGGTTTACTGGAAACAAACCTGTCAGATCAAATCAAATTTGACACCGTTTATATTCCGGATATCTTTGCACAGCCTGCACAAAATGAGCAAATCAGCTACCTTCAATTGATCCTGCTGCACGATATCTTTCAAGCCATTATTTTAAAAAAAGGAAAAAGTACTGCCTTACAGGTAAATCTCTATAGCCTGCTGAAAAAACTGGTAAACGCACACAGCCGTGTCTGTTTCTTAAAGCGTGGGGATTCTTTTTCCCTTGCAGATGTAAACTTTGAGGTTCTCTGGCCTTGTATGGAAGCCCTTAAAATCTCCGGAAAGACTGTAACTCGCATCAAAACAGCCTTGTCAGATATCGGACTCACTGCCGTTCTTCAGGTTAGAACTCCCGATGATACCTCCATTTTAAACCTGGGGGTAATCGATCAATTTGGCCGTAAGTTGGCAGATGTATATACGGTACTGGTCAACGGAACAGATGTCCCGCCCAATCAGATGCAGGAACTTGAGGAAACATTTCAGAAAGTACAGATTGTGACCATACAATGTGCCAATGTCTTTTTAAATATGTCTCAGTCTGATAAGAGGCAGATTACAGCACTGGCCAAGGCCATGGCAAAAGAGGGAAACAAAATCAGCATTGTATTCCAGGACCGTGCCGTTCAGAACTGCTCTAAGCTGCTAATGACCGGAGATATCCCAAAAATAGAGTTTAAAAAAATTCTGGAAGGAAAAATCCCATCCAGCGCAACACCGAAAGTAAGCAAACATTACGAGCTGATTAAAGCACCTCACCACGGCACAGATTCCCATTTTGTAACAATTCTTCCGGATTGCAACACAATTTACGCCAGTAATGGAAATACCTCCCATAAAAAATACGGAAAAATCACTTACGGATATGGCGCATTGTATGCAAGCAATCGAAACATTGCCATGCACTGCACAGACCAGCGCTGTGAATTATATGATTTGTCCGTCTCCGGACTGGGAAACAAATGCAATCATTGTGCAAAAAACGCAAAAACTTACAATGTTATCAATGTGTAGCACTGCTTTGATTCATCAATCCCATTTGTGACCTTCACAGAGCACATCAAATTCATAACATCCACCTGAACCTATGCCCGGACGCTGATTGCTGCGGGTGTTTGGGTCAGAGAAAAGCCACTACTTCCTCTGTCTGCGCTCTCAAACCTGAGCCGGACATTGGTGTAGTGGCTTTCCTATATCAAATGGCTATCTTTGATTGTAATGTTATTTTCTATAATAAATGCAAGCAATTCTTCTTTTTCAACAACATACCCTTCATAGGTAATATTTGCTGCTATGTAATTTGTATCGTCTGTTCTAAATCTGAGAAATACGCTAATAAGCGGATGATAAAAGATGCATGCCGGCATAGCATTCAACTTAGATGGCTTCTTTAACGGGGAGGCTGTTAGCAGAATTCCAGGTCGTATCCAATCATCCAGGCTAATTCCATGATCGTTTTTGCAATATGGCACCGTAACTTCGTCCCAGAAGTAGGTCTTCTGATATCTTCCGCTTGAAATGGTCCACCCCCTTGCATCGAGGATAAATGATCTGCCTGAATAAATGCAGTATGGGGTTACACCAAACAAGCAAGAAGAAACATCAAGACATACAGGAATGACGCAAGTGAATCCCGCCCACTCAAATAGCTGGACATAATCATCAACAGCAGAGTCAACGGCAATACGCCGAAAACATTTACATAGACATCGTCTTTGCACGGTCAAATTCTCATATTTTCTCCTTAATATGCAGTGATTGTATAAAATCCTCGTTTTTCAAATCAGAGGATCCTTAAAAAGGTATTATAGCAGCTTGTTGCCTTTTCCCGTTGGCTGCTGTACTATTTATTTTTTCTTTTCCTTATCTCAACGGGTGCCTGGTAAAGTTCCTGCACCAGTTGCAAGATCTCCTGATCTTTTGTTTCCGATAAGCGAAGTTTTATGACCTTTCTCCCATGGACAAACGCATACAGCCAAAAAGCATTTATGTCCTGTCTGTCTTTTTTGTATACAGGGCAGCTTCCTGTTACGATCAATAGTGTTGCCGCCAGAGATTCCCGCGCATTTCCAGCCTTTGGAAAAAATATAATATGGGACACCTGCTCCCAACGAAAATTTTTTACCGGGATTCCCAATATATAGCAGGAAATCCCCTGCTCTGTCAATGTATAGGAGTGTGCTCCTGCAGGTATCACTGTAATGCCGCAGACAAGCAGGAGCCAAAGAAGGTCCTCTTCACAACAATAAAGTGTTATATGATCAGTCAAACCACACCATGCAATAGCGAAGCAAATAACCCCACATATTACTGTACCCCAATCGATTTTAATGTGATACGGAACCTTTATATTTTCCATTGGTCCTCCTCCGTAAAGCATCGCTGTACATCCACTAATCCGTGCATGCTCCCAATGCAGCTGCTTTGCACTCTTTGGTTTTTATTGTACCACTTATTTACCGGTTCCGTCAATTTCCTCGCATGTAGTCCCTTGCACAGCCAACACTGACACCGAACCGCTCAAATGCTGTATAAATTGTGAATTCACCGTTGTAAATTCGATGGCCGATGTCCAGCCATTCTTCTTTGGTGTATTTCATGCCGTAAGCCTCCTGTTCATGCTGAAAGCAGCGCCTGTCCACGGGCGATATTTCTATGTATATCATACTTCATTCTCGTGTCCAGTTTTAGCTTACTACTTTAATATACCGCAAAATAATTTTTCCAGTTACAAAACTTTACTGGAATTCTTCCGACTCCATACAGGCGTTTATCCTCCCTGCTTTTAATAATCGTTCCGATTCCATTATAGGATGGGAAACAACGAATGTCCGCAAGGTCTGGGAGTGAAAGGAATAAATTTTCAGAAATTCGGGGCCCAGAAAACATCAACATTTTGCTTCCATTCCTTCTGTCCGACACCTGTTGAAGTTTTTTATGTTATCCTACCTGTAAACAGAGGTACCGACCGCTTGCACGGTCGGTACCTCTGCTTTTCGTATTTATTTCACAATTGTCTCCATGTATCGCATCAGAATCATAGCAACCTGAGCACGGGTGGAATTTCCTCTGGGAGACAGTCGTTCGGGCTCAACGCCCTGGATCAGCTGCTCTGCACAGGCCCAGCTCATAGCCTCTGCTGCCCAGGAAGAAATCCTGTCCGCATCCTTATACTGACTCAGATCTGTTGTTTCAGAGCTGTCATAATCCTGATATACCGTATAGCGGTACAGCACCACTGCCATCTGCTCTCTGGTTATGGGTCTTGCAGGACCAAAGGTGTTGTTCTCATAGCCGATCATGATACCGTTTTCTGCGGCCCACTGAACCGCATCTGTGTAGTATCGGTTGGGCGCAACATCTTCAAAGCTCTGACTGTCCGTGGTCTCCGGACTGCCGCTGAGTCGGTACAGAACTGTTACAAACATTCCTCGGCTGGTGGAAACCTCAGGAGAAAATACCGTTTCCGATGTGCCTAGCATAAGCTTGTGTCTGTAAACATAGCCGATGGCCTCCTCTGCCCAATGTCCCTCAATATCTGTAAAGGGAATCTCGTCCACATCCGGCTGCTGTGCGCCCGTTGCCCAGCCGGGCACCACATCAATAGCTCCGAAATCATAGACATTATATGCGCCGCTGCCATTCCACTTTTTCAGTGCTGCCAGCGTACGGAATGCCTGTTCCGTTGCCATATCGTTGTCCTGTCCGGCATACTGGAACCGATCGGTTTCGGTATTCACATAGGAAAGGAGTCCATCCACAACACTGGCACCGGAAGCAGCCTTCATCTTATAGGGATTCTGTCCCACAGCCAGAAGTCCCAGGATCACCATGGCATCGGAATTTGCATTTCCAAAGGAACCGCTCTGGTCCATGTGCTCCGGCAGATTTTTCAGGATGGTATCCACAATCTGTTTTGCATCCTCCCGGGTGTCATAGCGGGAAGCCAGCGCCGCCAGTGCAATGCCTGCCATATCGGGGCTTTCATAGGATACGCCATCCCATTCATAGCCAAACATACCGTTGCTGCCCATGTTCTCCTGCAGCAAGCCAATCAGGGTGTTCACCTGCTCCTCTGTCAGCGTGAAGCTTCCCTGGAGCTCTGCCAGCAGGACCCACGGTGCCGCATAATATCCGCCGGAAGTCATATCCATGCCGGACAACAGAGCACCATGATTGATGGGCTCCTTCTTTTCTGCCGCATAAAGCTGTGTACTGTCGATGCCCATGGACCGCAGCACAATCTCTGTTCTTGCCCGATCACTGAGCGTTGCCTTTTCCTTTTCGGCATTGGCAATATTCCGGTCCAGTGCTTCCTGCTTTGCTTCCGGTGTTGTGGTCAGCGTCTTGCCCGGAATCGAGGCATACACTGACATATCCATGATCTTCCAGTCTTCATTGCTGTCTGTGTAGGATGCTGCAATCCGGTCCAGCAGGTCCTCCACCTTTTCCTGCGATGCAGGCTGAAGCACATCAATGGATTTCCGCAGCTCGTGGTCCCAGTCATCCCGCAGAATCAGAATTGCCTGTGTATGCACCGAAGCCGCAGTCTGATTTTTCTGTACCAGGGTCAGCTCTTTTCCGCCTGTAAAAGCTTCGCTGCTGACCTCAAAGGTCACTGTAACAGACGGGTCCGCAGAAGCACCCGGTTTCAAAACTGTTACCGCACCCGGCTCCTTTGCAATCACATAGTCTGCATATTTTTCGGCCTCTGCATCCAGTTCATTGGGCACCTGCAGCTTAATGCCGAACATCTCATACAGCTGTTTGCTGACCTGCTCCATTGTGGTAAGCCCCATCTTTTTCAGAGCTTCCTGTTCACTTTCACCGGGGAATGCAGAACGATTGCCCACCGTCCCCAGAGGCTCCTTGTCCTTTTGTACACAGTTGCCATAGGCATCCTTTACAGTGATCTGATTGGGCAGGCCTGCCAGTGTGCCGTCGAGATAACCGGCCAGGCCACCTGCATAACCGCTGGCACTGCTGCCTGTGACCGTCACCATACCGGCACCAATCACAAAATCGGCTGCGTGCAGAGAGCCGCAGAAGCTGCCTATCCGTTCTGCACCCTGAACGGCTCCAAGGCTGTAGGAATTCTTAATTGTTCCTCTGCTGCTTCCTGCAAAACCACCTACGCTGCCATAGCCGGTCACGGCACCATCTGCGTGGCAGTCATAAATGCTGCCGCTGCTGTCACCTGCCAGGCCGCCCACCATATAGGACGAAGCCGCCTGCACCTCTCCGGTGGCAATGCTCTTGGTGATAAAGCCCCGGTTGTCACCGACCAGACCGCCCAGCTTGTTCGATTCCTTCTCTTTCCCTGTTACGGTGACATCTGCCTTACATTTATCCACAGAACAGGAGATAGAAAACAGCGTTTCTTTATCATAGATGCTGTCATTCAGTCCCACAAGACCGCCCACCTGACGGCTGCCGGTCACGGTGCCGGTCACGCTGCAATTGCCGATCAGGCCTGCAATATTATCTCCCAGATCTACGGTGCTCAGCTCAGCCCGGCACCAGCCTGCCAGACCACCCACCCGCTGGGTTCCGGTGACTGTCACATTCTGTAACTTCAGGTTCTTAATGGTTGCACCTTTGGTGACTCCAAAGAAGCCCACATTTTGAGTTCCTGTGATGGAGGCGTTAGAAACCGTGTGGTTTTGTCCGTCAAACACTCCGGTGAAGGGGTGTGCCTGGGTACCGATTCCGGGGAACTCCACACCCTGCAAATCCAGATCCGCAGTCAGGCGATAATTCTTAGCCAGTGTGGCTTCCTCAGTACTCTTTGCAAGGGTCAGAAGCTCTTCCACCGTTGCAATATTCTCCCATTCCAGCACTTCTCCGGACAAATCCGACCACATAGGAGGCTGGAACCGATTTTCCGTCGTTCCTTCATACCACAGCAGCTTATCCTGATCTGTTACAGTTGCCAGAGAGGCGCCCAGGTTAGAGAGCTTATCATTGATGGTAAACATCCAGCCATCCGGTTTTTCCACAGAATACCCATTGATGGTGTGGATAAACCGACCGAATTCAGGGGTGACATCATAGGAATAGGTTAAGAGTCCCTGTTCCACAGCCGCATCCATGATATCCACCACTCTGGTATTTCCCGTGCTTGTCACCGTAACCGTAACCGGTTCTTCCTGCTGGCGGAAGGTGTACTGCTGTTTATCATAGACCGCCATGGCGATGGTCACGGTGATTTCAGAGGTGCCTATTTTTTCCGGTGCCTTTACGCCTGCCAGATACGGCAGTCCGTCATTTTTTCCGTCGTCACGGACCCACACCTGATCCCGGTTCAGCTCATTCAGGAAGCTGCTCTGGCGCATCTGCTCCAGCGTCTTTCCCTGTGCATAAGAATCTTCCTGCGATGCTGCGTTATAATAGCAATTCAGGATTTCCTGAGACAGATCCGGCTGAAATGCGGAATCCGGCTTGCTGCCGCCAATAAAGCCATGGGCATTGCCCTGGGTAACAGTCACGGTTCCTGCTGCATAGCAGTTTTCATAACAGTTCCCGCTGTACACCGAGCGGCCTGCAAAACCGCCGCTGTAGCTGCGGGCGGTCACATCTCCCAGGCTGAAGCAGTCCCGAATCTCTGCGCCATAGCTCAGGCCCACAAAGCCGCCTGCATATTCGCTCATGGTATGCACATCCATGGAGCTCCAGCAGCGTTCAATCCGTCCGCCGTCTTCATTGGCGCCTACAAAGCCGCTGTGTCCCGTTGCCGTGGTGCTGTTGGAGGTCAGGCTGCCCCCTTCTACATAGCTGTCCTCAATGGTGCCATAGTTACGGCTGACCATACCGCCCAGTACTGCACCGGTATCTGCGGTAATATTGCTGTTGACCACGGCACAGTGGTGAATCCTGCCATAGTTTCCATAGGCCAGGACTGCCGCATTGTCCGAGAACAGAACATTGGCTCCTTCAATTTTCAGATCATATACCTGTCCGCTGCTGCCGATATAGCCAAACAATCCGGCATCCAGATTGCTCAGTGTCAGGCCTGTGATTTTATGTCCGTTTCCGTCCAGAATTCCCTGGAATCTGTGATTGGCATTACCGATGGATTTGGTTTTTGCTGCGTCAGCCGCAGACAGATTGGAAAAGTCCAAATCCGCAGTCAGGTAATATTTCTTGCTCCATTCCACATCCTGGTGGGTAATTTCCGGATTATGGCTGTCAACCAATGTATCCTCTGTATTGGCCAGGGCAATCCACTGTTCCGGTGTAGAAATGCCAACCCAGCCCTTGCGGTCCGGAGTCTCCGGTTCGGGTGATGTGCCTGTGGTGTAGATTCCTTCTTTTTCGCCGCCGTTGCTTTCGTCATGGCTCAACTTCGACTCTGCGCTGTTTTTGTCCGCTGCACCGGAGGTCATATACTCCTGAGACAACGCCGTAACACTGAATACATATCGGGTGTTGTCTTCAAAATATAGCTCCAGATTCAGTTCCTTCTGCTCTGCCTTTATGGTTCCACCGGTCACATAGACAGGCTGACTCTGCTCATCCAGACGGTAGAGCGTCACCAGGTAGCCATAGGCGTATTTTACCTGATTCCAGGTGGCATTGGTCCCCCTCCACCGCAGGCCGGTAGGCGTATCCAGCTTTGTAACATAGCAATAGCAGGCCATTTCAGCGGCATATTCCTGAATCAGCCGGTTTGCCTCTTCCCCGTTGGCAGGAACCGCACCGGAGGCATAACCGCTATCCGCTGCCGCAATGGGCGTGACGGTAAAATAGTAGCTGCCGGAACCATGGGAATGGATGGCCTCTGTAAAATCGTATTGTGTGCCCGTAACATCTGTCACGGTGGTGACGGCATGCAGCTGCATATTCTCTGCGGGTGTCTCCGTCTCCTGAAGCTCCCACAGAACCAGGGTATACTGCTGTGCATTCTCTACCCCGCTCCAGACTGCAGTGGAGGTCAGCTGGCCTGTTGTTTCATCTGTCTTCCAGCCCACATTTTCCGCTTTCCCCAGAGGTTTGTCCGGCTCAGTGGGTTCTCCTTCTTCTTTCTGCCAGGCCAGCACCGGATACCCATTGTTCATGCCGCTGATATTTTTCCATACAGCCGGCTCTGTCCCGGCATTCAATGCATCGGTCTTCTGCCGCAGTTCTTCTTCGCTGACCGCTGCTGCACCTTCGTGCTGATCTTCCGTTCCGCCAGCCAGATAATAGCAGTTTGTGGTATTACCATAGCTGCCGGGCCAGATGGCACCGGTCTTTGTACCGGTCACAGCACCGGTATTATAGCAATTGATGCGTTCTGCAAAGCTGCTGCCATTGCCGGAAATACCGCCTGCATTGCTGCCCGTGACAGCTCCCGTATTATAGCAGTCCTGAATGGTAAGGCCTTCATCATCCTTGCCCGCAATGCCGCCGACATAGCAGGAGCTTCCGGTTCCCTCCGCCGTAATGGCACCGCTGTTATAGCAGCCCGTCACCAGACTGTTGCTGCCGTACAGACGGCCTGCGATACCGCCGGTCCAGTTGCCCGCTCCCAGAACGGTACAGGTGTTTCCACAGTTTTTGACTGTCACCTCAGCCCCAATCTGTCCCACCAGACCGCCTGTGTATGCGGTGCCGCTGACTGTGCCTGCAACCACCGTGTTTTGAATGACTGCCTTCTTGGCATAGCCAAACAGTCCGGCGTATTCCGCTCCTTCCACTTTCAGGCCGGATACGGTATATCCCTGTCCATCAAAACTGCTTCCATAAGCGTAGGAATAGCCCTTGCCGATGGGAGTCCACAGATTGTCTCCCAAATCGATATCTCCATTTAATACCGCATAGCTCTTTTGGGCGTTGTCTGCGGACTTGTTTACAAAATCCGCCAGCCATGCCAGCTGGGCGCCGTTTTCAATCTGATACGGTGCTTCTGCCGTACCGGAACCTTCCGGCTGCTCCCGTTCTTCTCCGTCCCACTGGGCAGAGGGAGTCATCGTCACGGGAATCACCATGGTATCTCCCGCATCCGCAGAAATTTGGACGGTCTGGCCTACCTTTGCATATCCCCTGGCCTTGACGGTATAGGTATATTCACCGTAGGGCAGAGCAAAGCTGCCGTCCTCTGCCGCCTCCATCTCCCGCTGACCGCACAGGACCCGGATGGTGGGCACTGCGCCGCCGGGGTTTCCGTCTGTATAGGTGACGGTAAAGCGGGTCTGTACCACAGGTGCAGCTTCCAGATCGATTCGCTCCTCAACCGGAGCATCTGCCACTGTAAGGGTTCCCTCCTGGGACACCTTGCCAAAGGCAGAGGCTTCCCAGCTGTAGGTTCCTGCGGGCAGGCTGTAGGTCCATACGCCACGGCCTTCTGCTGTTACATGCTTTCCATTGACAACTGCCTGTTCTGCATCCTTCAGGATCACTTCTGCCTCAGCCGGTGCCACAGAGAGAGTGACATCATACTTTGGCGTTGTATCCTGGAAGTTCAAAATGGGGTAGCCATCGTTGACAAGCTCCTTCATATCCCTGGAGAAGCTTTCTCCCAGCTCCCCGGGGAAGGCAGCTGATTTCATTTCCTGCTCTGTTCTGGCCTGTGCATTGGAATCGGTTCCCAGCGTATCCAGATAATAGAGGTTGGATACCTGGCCGGGAGACTTCATGCCGATTGCAGGCGCACTGTCCATTCTGGGATTCAGAATGCTTCCGGTGGTATAGCAATTTTCCACCAAAGCATCCCTGTCATTCATATAACCCACAAGACCGCCAGCTTTGCTGACCGTGGCCTCCACAGAGCCCCGGTTGTAGCTGTCGTGCAGTCTGCCGTCTCCATACATGCATCCGATCAGACCGCCCACAGAGTTGGCACCGGTAACAGATCCACGGTTTACACAGTTCTTCACTTCGGAGGCATAGCTTCCGGACATGAGACCTGCCACACCGCCTACATTGTTGCCGCCGGACACGGTCACATCGCTGATGCAGTTTTCCACAGTACCTGTTTTCTTCCAGGTGCTGCTCAGCTTGCCCACAATGCCGCCGGTTCCGGAGGTTCCCTTACCTGCCACCGTTCCCTTGACCGTCAAATTTCTGACGGTACCGCCGTTGATATAGCCGAATAAGCCCTGCATGTCCTCTTTGTCATCCGCATGGAGTCCGCAGATCACATGGCCCTGTCCATCCAGAGTACCGCTGAATTCACAGCCGTACCCGTTTTTTCCAATGGGCGTCCAGACTTCATCGCCCAGATCAATGTCTTTGGTCAGAACTGCCTCACAGTCTTTGGCCCGTCCGGCGTTGACCTCCCGGGCCAGCCAGGCCAGTTCTGCACCACTGCCGATCTGCCAGATTCCCTGCGCATCCTTGGACGGCTCCAGCACATCCTCTGCTCCGCCCCAGGCGGTCTTGACCGCCAGAGGAATGGTGATGTGCTGTGTGCCTGCCTGGGTTTCCTCTGCCAGCGCAATGGTGCCGGTCTGTCTGGCGTAATTGCTGCTCTTAAAGGTATAGGTATAATCATATCCAACCGGGAGCATATAGACCAGACCTGTTTCATCGGCCTGCATGATTTGTTCCCCGCAGTTTACGGTCAAAGTTCCGTTTTCAATGGGGGTTCCTTCGATCAGTTCTCCATAAGAGAAGGTCACGGTCTGCTCTGCATAGGGCTGCAAGGCTACCTCCACAGGCTCCGTTCCCTCTCCCAGCGAAACACTGCCGCTCTGAGGGGCATAGCCAAACAGAGAGGCCTGCCAGTAATACTGTCCTTCCTCCAGCAGATAGAAATGGACGGCTGCTCCATTGGGTTCCACCTTCTGCACGTGCTCCTGATCCAGGTAAAGCCCAAACTCTGCCTGCTCCGGCATCACGGAGAACTGTAAATCATACAATTGTCCCCACACTGCATACAAATGGGTGTCTTCCGCAATGGTGATGGGGGCCTGATCCTGGTAAACCACCTCACCGTCTGCGCTGGCTGCCCACCCCTTAAACACATGATGGTCGTACACAAAGGGATTGGGCTGCAAAGTACCGGTTTCAAAAATTCCCTGCGCTACGGTTTCTTCTGTTCCGTTGTTGGCATGGAGAATCACCTGCTTCGGCATGGTACAGGTGAAATTTCTCAGCCAGAGACAGTCTGCGCTTTCATCGCTGCTGTACACATAGCCCCGGTAATAGGAAATTGTAATCTTCTCCCCGGCATCCGCTGCGACATCGATGGTGCCGGATTTTTCTCCCTTGTAATCATACCGATTACAGATTGTCTCATTGCCTCGCTTGACCTCCATGCCGCAGCTGTTGGCGCAGCTGATTTTATAATCAAAATGCACCGTAGCTGCCTGCTTCATGGTAAGAGTCAAGGTCGTACTGACATAGGTTGTGGAAATCTCTCCGGACCTCAGCCACGGGTCCGCATCCGTGGTGGAATCCACCGTAAACGGATAGGTGCTGTCGTTGCTGATTTCCGCTACATCCTGGATGTCTCTGAAGAAATCCTCCACAGTGGTTTCCCCTGCTGCCAGGATTGTTCCGGGCAGCAGCGTGAGCACCATGGACAACGCCAACAGCAAGCTCAAAATTTTTCTTTTCATTTCTTTCCTCCTGTTCTGTATTGGCTTCTGATAATATAAAAAAGCCGCACCGGAATGCTTCCGGTGCGACCGTTTTTCTCGCAGTAACACAGACAGCCCGCCTTTCCGGTTAAGGAAATGCGAGCAGGTCTCAGGCATTGTCGGTATTCTGGCTTGCGTTTATGGAACTTGTTCCTGCGCCTGTGTACAGCCTTCCCAGGTTTCCCCAGTGACCGGATCACTCCTTGTACACAAACTTCAACGCATACAGCAACGGGTATTGCTCCGGACTTTCACCGGATTCCCTAATCACCGCGCCTGATGCGCCTCATCAGTCTTTACGGGTGACACAATGCTTTGTATTCATCTAAAATTACAAGAATTTTTACATTTTTTAACATTTAAAGGAAAATTCTCTCAAATTTCCCTATTTTTTATCTTAGCACAGTCCTTCTTTATTTTCAAGCACAGCCCCCCTCATATCCGCTGCACAGGCTGCCAAAAATAGGCAGCAATTTTATTGCAAAATCACAATTTTCTCTGGAAACAATCAAACAATACTACACATACCAACTCGATAATCTAAACCTTAATGCAAAATATAGAAACCTATTGATTGGCATGATATATTGATGTATCCCCATGTTTTGAGAATTCTGTAAAAATGGTGTTGACAATAGTCCGTAAATGGACTATAATGCAAACAGTCCGGTTACGGACTATATATCTGTTACATTGTTAGGAGGATTTGCAATGGATCATAACACCGGTGCAATTCATGTATTAAACGAAAATCATATTGACTATTCCATTCGTGAATATCCTGAGGATGGACCTGTGGCAGCTGTGGATGTGGCAGCATACTTTGGCGATACTGCGGATCGGCTGTTCAAAACATTGGTTACTACAGACCACAAGGGCGGATACTATGTGTTCTGCCTGCCCGGAGAAAAACGGCTGGATCTGAAAAAGGCAGCCGCTCTGGTCGGCGTAAAAAATTTGCAGATGCTGAAACCGGATGTCTTTGAGGAACTGACCGGATATGTGCATGGCGGATGCTCTCCTCTGGGTATGAAAACACTGCTCCCCACGGTGGTGGATGCAAGCGCTTTGAAGTGGGACTCTGTTTTTCTTTCCGGCGGCAGAATCGGTCTTTTGATTGACCTGGCTCCCAGCGTCTTAAAGACTTTGGTAGATGCCCGATTTGAAGATATTACGAAAGAATCATAACTGAACAAGAAAGGAAGAATCATCTATGAATTTTAAAGAATTGGCAGAACAGAGATATTCCTGCAGAAAATTTTCCAGCCGAAAAGTAGAACGGGAGCTGCTGGAGCAGATCATCGATGCCGGAATTAAGGCGCCCACTGCTGTCAACAAGCAGCCCTATAAGCTCTTCCTCATGGATTCCCAAGAGGCAAAGCAGAACCTTTCCAAAGTGACAAACTACACCTTTGGTGCAGATGCCTTCCTTGTGGTCGGTGCCAGAGAAGATGCCGCCTGGGTAAGATCCTTTGACCAGAGAAATTTTGCAGATGTGGATGCCAGCATCGTTGCCACCCATATTATGATGGAAATTTATGATCTGGGTCTGGCTACTACCTGGGTGGGCCATTTTGACGCACCTCTTCTGAAGCAGATGTATCCCGCCATGCAGAATTACGATCTCATCGCCCTCTTCCCCATCGGCTATGCCGCAGATGACGAACATCCTTCTCCCAGACACTATGAGCGCAAAGCCAGAGAAGATGTGCTGAAAGTCCTGTAAGGGATGTAAGGAAGGTTTCCTATGAATAAAGAATTGCCTAAATGGAACAGACTGACAAAAAAGCAGGATGAAATCTATCATCAGTGTGCCAAAAAAGCCGGACTTGCCGACGCACAGTTCTGGGTCCTGTATGCACTCTGCGAGGCAGAAGTCCCTCTTTGTCAAAACACATTTTGCGAAAATTGGTGCTATTCCAAGCAAACCGTCTGCACAGCCGTTGCAAGTCTGGAAAAAGCCGGTCTGGTGCAGCTCACCTTTGCCGAAGGGTCACGAAAGCAAAAGGACCTCTATCTGACCCAGGCAGGAGAATCCTTCTGCAATCAGCATATCAGACCTGTGCTGGCAGCGGAAGAACAGGCACTGGAGGCCCTTTCTGCCGAGGAGCGGGAGAAGTTTTTCGGATTACTGGAACGCTTGCTGGACGGTCTGGAAAAAGAACTGTTATAAAGTCCTGCTGTAATCCGCAGAAAGGCGGTCGGAAGGTTCTCCCGCCTTTCTGCGAAACCGCAAGACCAACAAATGATAGAAAGGGGTTACAATGCTGAACGGCAAAATTCGTGTGACGGATGCAACGCAAAACAACTTAAAGCATGTATCTGTTGAGATTCCAAAGCACCAGATTACCGTTGTTACCGGCGTTTCCGGTTCCGGTAAAAGTTCCCTGGTGCTGGATACGATTGCGGCCCAATCCCGCAGAGAACTGAATGATACCTTTCCCAGCTTTGCACAGCGGTATCTGCCCAAATACGGACGGCCTCATGTAGGGCACATTGACAGTTTGCCCACCGCCATTGTCATTGACCAGAAAAAGCCCTCCGGACAGGTCCGTTCCACCGTGGGAACCTATACCGATACCTATTCCCTGCTCCGGCTGCTTTTTTCCCGGGTGGGAGAACCCTTTGTCGGATACTCGGACTCGTTTTCCTTCAACCATCCTCAGGGCAGATGTCCCCGCTGTGACGGTCTGGGTGAAATTACGGAGCTTGATGTGCACAAGCTGGTGGATTTTGATAAATGTCTGAATGATCCCGGTGTGATTCGCTATGTCGCCTATGAGCCGGGGCAATGGCGCTGGCTGTACTATGGTGCATGCGGGCTGTTTGACCCCAACAAAAAAATCAGGGATTTTACCCCGGAGGAACTGCATTTATTCCTCTATCAGGAGCCTATGACTCTTAAAAATCCTCCCCCCGAATACTACAAAAACGGAAAATACGAAGGACTTATGTATCGGATGAACCGGATGCTGAAACGGGACGATGCAAAGGTGCACTGGAAAAAGCTGGAGCCTCTGGTGACACAGGGAGTCTGTCCGGAGTGTCACGGTGCAAGACTGAATCCTTCCATTCTTTCCTGTAAGATCGGCGGGAAAAATATTGCACAGGTCACCAAAATGCCCCTGCGGGATATTCTGTCCTGGCTGGATGAAATCAAAAACCCCATTGCCGTGGATATAATCGCTTCCCTCCGAAACCGGATTCAGGCCCTGATCGATATTGGTCTGGACTATCTCACACTGGACCGTGCAATGGGAACCCTCTCCGGCGGCGAAGCACAGCGCTGCAAAATTGCCAAATACAACAATTCCTCTCTTTCCGATCTGCTCTATGTACTGGACGAGCCCAGCGTGGGTCTGCACAGTCACGACATTCACAGACTCAGTGAGGCAATTGTGGGACTCAGAGACCGGGGAAATACGGTTTTGATGGTGGAGCATCATAAAGAAATGATGGAGATTGCCGACCATATTATTGACATGGGTCCGGGTGCAGGTGCATCTGGCGGAGAAGTCCTGTTTGAAGGCAGTTACCCGGAGCTTGTGGCCGGAAATACGCTGACCGGCACCCTGCTGCGTCAGCACAACGGCCTGAAGGAACAGCCCAGAACCGCCCATGAATGGTTTTCTCTGGAGCACCTGAACCTGCATAATTTAAACGATGTATCCGTAAAGCTGCCGAAGGGCCTTTTCACAGTGATTGCAGGTGTGGCCGGTTCCGGCAAAAGCTCACTGATGCAGGCCTTTGCGGCACAGTCCCCGGAAGATGTGACCCTCATCAGTCAGAAGAATATCGGAATCAGTCTGCGCTCGACTCCGGCCACCTATCTTGGGGTTGCGGATGAAATCCGCCGTCTGTTTGCCAAGGAAAGCGGACAGCCCATCGGGATGTTCTCATTTAACGGAGCCGGTGCCTGCCCTGTCTGTCAGGGAAAAGGCGTGATCGTATCCGAAATGGCATTTATGGACTCCATTGAGACCGTCTGTGAAGCCTGCGGCGGTCTGCGATATTCTGAGGAAGCACTGCAATACAAGGTGGACGGACTGAACATTGCACAGGTTATGGATCTGACCATTCGCCAGGCAATGGAACGATTTGCAGGCACCTCCATTGCAAGCAAGCTGAAGCCACTGTCTGATGTGGGTCTGTTCTATCTCCACCTAAATCAGGCCCTGTCTACGCTGTCAGGCGGTGAATTGCAGCGAATGAAGCTGGCCTCTCACCTGGGCCGGAAGGGACAGATCCTCATTTTGGACGAGCCTACAGATGGCCTGCATTTGCAGGATGTTCAGGATATCATTGCCTTGTTTGAAAGTATCGTTACAGAAGGAAACTCCGTATTTCTGATTGAGCACAATCTGGAGGTTCTGAAGGCAGCCGACTATGTGGTGGAAATCGGTCCCGGCGGCGGTACAGAGGGCGGTCAGATCATATTCACCGGAACCCCTGCCCAGATGCTGGAATGCAGGGAGTCTGTAACAGCCCCCTATCTGAAAGAAGCACTGAAAGCGCCTCAATAACGTAAACCGGCTGCAACGGGAATGTCCCATTGCAGCCGGTTCTGATTATAAATGCACACCCTGTACAACGTCCCGTACAGGGTGCTTTCCCTATCTCTATTTACTCACCTGAGGGTAAGTGACTTACCAATAAGTGCGTACTGGTATCCGGTGCCTTCTCCTGCTATAATGGTACCGAAAAACAGGGTTTTCTACATTATAGTCGGTTATCCTCGCCCCACTGACACATCTGCTGAAGAATGGGAATCAAAGATTCTCCCCGCGGTGACAGTTGATACTCCACTCTGGGCGGCACCTGAGGATATTCCGTCCGGATAATCAGCTGATCGGCCTCCAGCTCTTTCAGAGTTGCACTGAGGGTTTTATAAGAAATGGTTTTAATAAAACGCTGCATCTCATTGAACCGCATCACGCCGTAGCCGGACAGAGAATAGAGTACTGTCATTTTATACTTTCCGCTGATCAGGGACATGGTGTAGTAGAATCCGGAATCCTCCAGACTGGAATTCTGGATGGCTCTCAAAAAGCTTTCTCCCATACGAAACGCCTCCTATTTGGATGATTCCCAATTGATATCAGTATTATCTGATTTTCATATAAATTTGTCAACCAAAAATTTGAAAACCTAGGAAAGAAGAGGATCGCAGATGGTGTCGGAAGAGACCAGACAGAAAATTGCACAGGTTGCCGAAACCTGTATCCGTTGTCGCAAATGCATGAAAGAATGTATTATGCTGAACCGATTTGCCCAAAATCCCAAGATGCTCTTTACGCAGTATCTGGAAAAGGGCCCGGAAAACATGGACCACCACATTGCCTACAGCTGCAATGAGTGCAGCCAGTGTAC
>RCNH01000367.1_pt1 | contig 19356 bp, 13 predicted proteins | sample 2041161 | NCBI WGS metagenome assembly RCNH01 (sample SAMN09708215, study PRJNA481090) | Feces metagenome, whole genome shotgun sequencing project. | biome: feces | host: Leptonychotes weddellii | place: Antarctica: Sion Island | collected 2010-03-01 | reverse complement strand
TTTTTTTGTGTTTATTTAGATAAGAAACTACCAAAATATTCATGAAAATTGTATTGCAATAAACACAGAATTTAGTTATAATGATGTCACTATAATAATTTTATAGTGCAATGTAGAAAATGTAGTTATGTAGAACAGTAGAATTGTAGGAAGGTAGGAAAGTACTATGAAAAAATCATTCATGAAAAAATCCTTAATGCTCGCTTTAGCAGCAACATGCGCGATCGGTTTATTTGCAGGTTGCGGAAGCGAGAAAACCGCTCAGAAAGACACTATTAAAGTAGGAGTGGTGCAATTGTTGGAACATCCAGCCCTTGATGAGTCTAGAGTAGGATTTATAAAAGGCTTGGCAGATGAAGGCTTTGTCGAAGGTAAAAATCTTGAAATTATTGCGAGAAATGCCCAGGCAGATCAGTCTAATTTAAATACAATTGCAACGCAATTTAAAGCGGACAAACTTGATTTAATCGGCGCTATTTCAACGCCAGCAGCACAAACTGTAGCGACGAAAGACAAGAAAACACCGATTGTTGGCATGGCGATTACAAGTTACGAAGCAGCGAAACTTGTAAAATCCAATGAAAATCCAGGTGGTAATGTAACAGGCGTTTCCGATCTTACACCAGGGTCAAAACAACTTGAACTTATCCTTAAAATTTTCCCAAATGTAAAGACTGTGGGGACGATGTACAGTACTAGTGAAGCGAATTCGCAATACCAAGTAGATGGATTTATGGAAGCAGCTAAACAACATGGTATTGATGTGAAAATAGCGACAGTGTCTTCTGTTAATGATGTACAACAGGCGGCCAAAAACTTACAACATCAAGGCATTGAAGTATTATACCTGCCTTTAGATAATGTTATGGCATCTTCTTTTGCTAATTTAATCAATATGATGACAGAAGCTAAGATCCCTGTAATCCCATCGGATAGCGCGGCGATGCCTTTTGGTGCATTGGCTGTATACTCTGTGAATTTTGAAGATTTAGGTCGTCAAGCCGGTCATATGGCAGCGGCTATTTTAAAAGGTGAAGCAAAACCAGCTACAACACCAGTACAATTTCCAGCACAATACCGTTTATTTGTTAACGAACAACAAGCTGAAAAATTAGGCGTTGTCATTCCAGCAGAATTAATAAAACAAGCCCAAGAACAATAAGAAAGAACAGTAGCATGGTAGAATAGGAGACAAATATGTTAGACTTAATACTTAGTACCGTTGCGCAAGGACTCTTATGGTCCTTGCTCGCTATAGGCGTATTTATTACGTTCCGAGTTTTGGACATTGCGGACTTAACCGTAGAGGGATCTTTCCCTCTCGGTGCTGCCGTATGTGCCGTATTGTTAGTAAAAGGTTATAATCCGGAATTTGCTATGTTAATGGCCCTACTTGCAGGTATGCTTGCAGGTGTAGTTACGGGTCTGTTGACGACAAAACTAAAGATTCCTGCGCTATTGGCGGGGATTTTATCTATGATTGCTTTATACTCTGTAAATTTACGCATCATGGAAAAAGCAAATATCCCTTTATTGGGAGTAGAGACCATCTACGACCAATTAGATTGGATTAGTGATGAGACGGTGATGGTTACATTGGCTGTAGCTATAGGCGTTGTATTCCTTGTCGGATTATTCTTGTACTACTTTTTTGGAACGGAAATCGGTGTGGCGATTCGTGCAACAGGTGCCAATATCCGCATGATCCGAGCACAAGGTGTAAACACTGACACTATGATTGTACTCGGTCTTTTATTATCCAATGGCTTTGTAGCTCTTTCGGGAGCTCTTATTGCACAGAGTAATGGCTATGCAGATATTGGTATGGGTGTAGGCACTATCGTTATTGGTTTAGCATCGGTGATTATCGGGGAAGTGCTCTTTGGAACACGTTCTTTCGGTAATTGCTTACTCTCCGTTTTACTTGGATCAGTGATTTATCGTGCAGTTATTGCCATCGTGTTATACCTAGGTATGCCACCAAATGATTTGAAATTATTTACAGCGATTATTGTTGCGATAGCACTTTCGTTGCCATTGCTCAAACAACAATGGCAAGAACGGTAGGAGGGTAGGAATATGTTAACATTAGATAATATTACAAAAGTATTTTTTAAAGGCACTGTTAACGAAAAAACTGCCCTATCTCATATCAATCTCACCTTAGAAAAGGGAGATTTTGTAACGGTAATCGGCGGTAATGGTGCTGGTAAATCGACATTATTAAATACGATTGCAGGCGCTTTCCCAGTAACAGAGGGACAAATTATGATAGATGGTCACGATGTTACAAAACAGCCAGAATATAAAAGAGCAGCTTATATTGGGCGTGTATTCCAAGATCCGATGATGGGGACTGCGGCGAATATGCAAATTGAAGAGAATATGCTTTTAGCCATGAGACGTGGTAAAGGTATGCGTTTATCCTGGATTTTTAATCATAAAAAACAGGAGATTATAAAAGAGCGCTTGAAAATGCTAGATTTAGGATTAGAACATCGGTTATCTATGCGTATGGGGCTCTTATCGGGAGGACAAAGACAGTCCATTACATTATTAATGGCGACGATGATTGAGCCTAAATTACTTCTTCTCGATGAACATACAGCAGCTCTTGATCCTAAGACGGCAGAAAAAGTATTGCAATTGACAGATGAAATTGTAAAGGAACACAATTTAACAACCTTGATGATTACCCATAATATGCGAGATGCTCTTCGCTTTGGCAATCGCTTAATTATGATGGATAAAGGTAGAATAATCCTCGATATTAAAGGGGAAGATAAGAAAAAGATGACAGTGCCAGAGTTATTAGCACAATTTGAAAAAGAATCCGGTGAAATTTCTGATAGATTAGCTTTAGGTTAGACTTTACATTATGCTTTCTATTAGGTATAATAAACATGTTAAACACCGGCGAGGTGATCGATGACTCCAACGATGACTTTAGCTGAGTGGGCTTATTTATTTATTAGGAGGAACATAAACAATGTTAACAACTGAAGCTAAACAAGACATTATCAACAAATTTGCTGTACATGAAGGTGACACTGGATCCCCAGAAGTACAAATCGCTCTTTTGACAGCACGCATCGTATATCTTACTGAGCATTTGAAAGAACATAAGAAAGATCATCATTCCCGTCGTGGCCTTTTAAAATTAGTAGGTCAACGTCGTAACATGCTTGACTATCTTCGTCGCAAAGATGTAGAACGTTACCGTGCGATTCTTGAAAAGCTCAACTTGAGAAAATAATTCTTGTAAAAGCGGCTTAGGCCGCTTTTATTTTTTAAAAAGAGGAGGCACATAATGGAGCAATTCCAAATGAACCTTGCTGGTCGTCCGCTCATTATTGAAACTGGCGAAATGGCAAAACAAGCGAGTGGTGCTGTACTAGTTCGCTACGGTGATACAGCAGTATTAGTAGCGGCTACTGGTTCTAAAGAAGCGAAGGATATCGACTTCTTCCCATTAACTGTAGACTACGAAGAAAAAATGTATTCTGTTGGTAAAATTCCAGGCGGCTTTATTAAAAGAGAAGGTCGTCCACCGGAATCTGCTATTTTGAATAGCCGTCTTATTGACAGACCTATCCGACCTTTATTCGACAAAGGTTGCCGTAATGATGTAAATGTTGTTGCGACAGTTCTTTGCGTAGATCAGGATAATGCCCCAGAGCTTTGTGGCATGATTGGTGCATCAGCAGCTTTAGCTATTTCTGATATTCCATGGGAAGGTCCAATTGCGGGCGTTCGTATGGGTCGTATTAACGGTGAATTCGTTGTAAATCCAACTGTGGCACAATTAGAAGCTTCTGATTTAAATATGGTTGTTGCTGGTACTAAAGATGCCATTTTGATGGTTGAAGGTGGCGCACAAGAATTACCAGAAACAGTAATTTTAGATGCTATTCTTAAAGGTCATGAAGTGATCAAAGAAATCGTAGCATTCCAAGAAAAAATCGTTGAAGCGGTAGGCAAAGAAAAACGAGAAATGTCTGTTAAATCTATCGACGAAGCTGTATACGAAGAAGTAAAAGCTTTCGCTGGTGAAAAATTAGACGTAGCTCTTCGTTGTGCTGATAAACAACAACGTGATGATCAACAACAAGCTGTTTGGAATGAAGTAGAAGCACATTTTGCAGAAACTCATGAAGAACAAATGGCAGATGTAGCGGGCGCTTTCCAAAAATTAGTGAAAGAAATCGTACGTCACATGATTTCCGTTGAGAAAATTCGTCCAGATGGACGTAAAATCGACGAAGTTCGACCAATTAGCTGTCGTGTAGGTCTTTTAGGCCGTACTCACGGTTCCGCGTTGTTCACTCGTGGTCAAACACAGGTTCTCAATGTTTGCACATTGGCACCTCTTTCTGAAAAACAAACTATCGATGGTGTAGGCGTAGAAACAGAAAAACGTTACATCCATCATTATAACTTCCCAGGTTACTCTGTAGGTGAAGCTCGTTCTTCTCGTGGTGCTGGCCGTCGTGAAATTGGTCATGGCGCATTGGCAGAACGTGCCTTAGTTCCAGTGATTCCACAAGAAGCTGACTTCCCATATACATTACGTCTCGTATCTGAAGTATTAGAGTCTAATGGTTCTAGCTCCATGGCATCTGTATGCGGTAGTACACTTTCCTTGATGGATGCGGGTGTACCTATCAAAGCTCCAGTAGCTGGCGTAGCAATGGGTCTAATTACTAAAGGTGAAGATTATACAATCTTGACAGATATCCAAGGCATGGAAGATGCTTTGGGGGATATGGACTTTAAAGTAGCGGGTACAGAACAAGGCGTTACAGCTATCCAAATGGATATTAAAATTGCTGGTCTTTCTCGTGAAATCTTGGAAGAAGCATTGGCACAAGCCCATAAAGGTCGTATGCATATTATGGGTAAAATCGTGGAATGCATTGATAAACCAAGAGAAACAATGTCTCCATACGCACCTGTAATCATTACGATGAAAATCAACCCTGATAAAATTCGTGATGTTATCGGTAAAGGCGGTAAAGTCATTCAAGATATTATCGCGCAAACAGATACAAAAATCGACATCGAAGATGATGGTACAATTAATATCGCTTCCGTAGGCATGGAAGGTGCTGAAAAAGCGAAAAAAATCATTACTGATCTTACTAGAGAAGCGGAAGTGGGTGAAACTTTCATCGGTAAAGTTACTCGCATCATGAATTTCGGCGCTTTTGTTGAAATTTTACCTGGTAAAGAAGGTATGGTTCATATCTCAAAATTAGCACATCATCGTGTAGAAAACGTAGAAGATGAAGTAAATGTTGGCGATGAAATTATGGTTAAAGTTATCGAAATTGATAACCAAGGCCGTATTAACCTTTCACGCAAAGATTGCTTGAAAAAATAAGAACAAGGGAGAGAAAATATGGATATTCGAGGTTTCGAAATCGTATCGACTTATGCACATAAAAATATTACACTACCGACTCGTAAAACAAGCGAATCGGCAGGATATGATATTGAAGCGGCTGAAACAGTAACATTGCCACCTCATAAAGTAACTGTAGTAAATACAGGCATTAAGGCGTTTATGAATTGTGATGAGTACCTTGCGGTACATATTCGCTCCAGCCTCGCTTTTAAACGGAATCTAAATCTTGTGAATAGCACTGGCATTATCGATAGCGATTATTATAATAATGAAGATAATGAAGGTCATATTATGATTGGTCTTTATAATCATGGCGATGAAGCCGTAGTGATTGAAAAAGGCGAACGTATTGCACAAGGTATTTTCAGTAAATATTTATTGACCAATGACGATAATGTAGAAGAAGTACGTACTGGTGGTATCGGTAGTACGGGTACATTATAAGAATAAAATAAAAGCTATGGGAGAAATTCCATAGCTTTTGTTGTATGAAAAGAGGGATCTTATGAAAGAAGAAATTAAAATCTCGTCAGAATGTATATTCAAAGGCCATGTCATCACGGTAGAAAAAGATGTGGTACAAGTAGAAAGTGGAAATGAAGCTTCAAGAGAGGTGGTTCGCCATCCTGGTGCAGCCGCTATTGTATTGCAACTCGATAATGGGGATATAGTCCTTGAAAAGCAATATCGTTATGCTTTAGGGGATTTTCTTATTGAAATTCCAGCAGGAAAACTAGACCCTAAAGAAGAACCCCTTCACTGTGCACAACGTGAACTAAAAGAAGAGACGGGATATACGGCGAAAAACTGGGTATATCTTGGCAAAACAGCTACAAGTGCAGGTTTTTGTGATGAAGTGATTCATCTGTATTTTGCATCAGAGGCTACTAAAGGTGAAGTAGAGCTTGATGAAGATGAATTCGTAGATACATTTACGGTCTCAAAAGAGAAGTTTATGGAAATGACAAAATCCGGTGAAATCTGGGATGGTAAGACAGTAACAGCAATGTTTTTAGCCATGCCATACTTAAAATAAAAATACCCTACATCAAAGAGCCGAAAAGGGATCTCTGATGTAGGGTGTTTTTGTGTATAAAAAAACGCTACACTGTCGTGTAACGTTTTCAGTCTATCTTATAGGCTGTTTACTTTAGCTGCTAAGTTAGATTTTTTGCGAGCTGCAGTGTTTTTATGAAGAATGCCTTTGGAGGCCGCTTTGTCAATTACGCTAGTTGCGTTAACAAGTGCTTTTTGAGCTTCTTCTGCTACACCGGCGTTAACAGCTTCTACAGTCTTGCGAGTAGCTGTACGAATCTGGGATTTGATAGCAGCGTTATGAGCACGACGTTCAGCATCTGTTTTTACGCTTTTGATACTGGATTTAATATTTGGCAATTGATTCACCTCCTTTGAATGTTTGTTTATACTAGAAAAGTATATCACATGAGAAATATCTGTGCAAGGTTTTTCTAAAAGACCTTGTTCTTACGTTATGCATAGATTCTGATGCAAATGATTTCGCAATGAAAATTTCTATTTTGACAAAAAAGGGAAAACAAGAGTTTAAAAATGCTATAAACCTATATGATAACTAGATTTTAAGCGTGGAAAAAGGTATAATATAAAAAGATAAAATATTTCGAAAGAGTAGGGTTTTTATGCAATTATTACGTGTTGAAATGCGAGGGTTCAAATCCTTTGCGGATAAAACAACGATACATATGTCACCAGGGATGACGGCTATAGTTGGGCCGAATGGTAGTGGTAAATCAAATGTTACAGATGCTTTGAAATGGGTTCTCGGAGAATCGAATGTACGAAATCTTCGTGGACAAAAGGCAGAGGACATTATTTTTTCTGGTACAGAAAAACGCCGCCCTATGGGCACCGCGGAAGTGACTCTCGTATTTGACAATACTGACAATACATTAGAAGAAGGATTGGCTGAAGTTTCCATTACACGTCGAGTGTACCGTAATGGGGATAGCGAATTCTTTATTAATAAACGACCATGTCGTCTTCGTGATATTCATCGGTTACTTGCGAATACTGGTTTAGGTAAAGACTCCATGGCTATTATCGGTCAGAACCGAGTAGATGCCGTATTGAACAGTAAACCGGAAGAACGCCGTCTTATCTTTGAAGATGTGGCTGGCATATCAGGATATAAACTCAATAAAGAAGATGCACAACGTAAACTAAATGCAACAGAACGTAATATGGAACGTGTGCAGGACTTGATGAGCACCTTAGAAGAACAATTAGAAGGTCTCTTTGAAAAAGCAGAACAAACAAAAAAATACAATCTATTATCGGCAGAAAGACGCCTTTATACAGGTGCGTTACGTTATGATGATTTCTTAAAAGCGGAAAAACAATGCCAAAGCTATGAAGAAGAAAATGGTAAATTAGATCTTCAATTAGCAAGCTTGGAAGAAGAGTTGGCTGCTAAAGAAGAAGAGAAAAAATCTTTCCGTAATGATGAAGCGGCAAAAGGCGAGGAAAGACAAGAAGTAGAGAAGAATATCGCTCTAGCGCAGGAAGAAAATCATGGCCTTGAAAAAGAAGAGGCTTTATTGAAACAAAAAGAAGAGAATATAAGCCATTCTTTGAAAGACCGTGAAGAGCAACTCCGCGAAGTCGTAGCCATGATAAAAGGAAATTCCACAAAAATAGACTTACTGGCTATGGAAATGGAAAAAGCACAAGGGGAAGGCCAAGAAAAAGGAGAACTCCTAGCGAAATGGCAAAAAGCGTATGAGGCAACGACGGCGGAAAAGGATAGCTTACAAAAGACATGGGATGAAAGTCTTGATTCGGAACGAACTCGACAAATGGACCGTGAAAAGCTTGTAGCGGATCGCCAGGCCTTAGAAACGAAGATTTTATTTGCGAAAAAAGCGATAGAAGAAGGCCAAGAAAAGAAAGAATCCTTGTTGGCAGATGTTGAAAATGCAGAACAAAGCTATCAAGTCGTGCAAAAAGAAGGAAAAGAAGTAGAGGTTCTTTACGAAGATGCTTTTGAAAAAGAGGATTCTGCGAAAAAGGATGAGGAAGAGGCTCTTTCTTTCTATGAACGATTGCAAGAAGAAAATCGACTTGCGGCTAGATCTTTACAAAAAATTCAAGGCCGTTTGGAAATTTTAGAATCCCAAGCCGATGAACATGAAGGTTATAGTCGTGCTGTAAAAGCAGTTCTCGATGCTCATGCTCTATGGCGAGAAGGCATTCATGGACCATTGGGAGAACTATTTACCGTTGAGAAAAAATACATTACAGCTATTGAGACGGCTCTTGGTAGCAGAGTACACGATATAATTTGTACTGATGGTAAAGTGGCTTCACAAGCGATCTCCTATCTGAAAACGGAAAAAGCTGGTAGAGCGACATTTCTTCCATTAAGTGATGTTAGAGCACGTAAGGAAGACGAAGGTCCACTAAAAGAAGAAGGCGTTATTAATATTGCTAAACGATGCCTTTCCTATGATTCGAAATATGAAAATATCTTCTCTTTTGCTTTAGGGCAAATCTATATCGTCGACACTATGGCACATGCCTTGGCGGTACAGAAAAAATATGGTGGAAAACTTCGCCTCATTACATTAGAGGGGGAAGTCTTTGCGCCAGGTGGTTCTATCACGGGCGGTAGTATTGCTAAAAAAGGTAAATCTTTATTGGCACGACGTGAGGAAAGAGATAGTCTGCGTCTTGAAGAAGAAACTCTTGTACGTACAGTGAAAGAAGGCTTTGCGAAAGAAGAAGAAGCACTCTTGAAATGGCAAGATGCGAAAAATAAGCAAAAAGAATGCCAAAAAGTATTAGAAGAGCAATCATTGGCTATGTCACGAGAACAAGTGAAAAAAGCGGCTAGTGAAGAAAATCTTCAACGCAAAAGAGCTCTTATGGAAGAAGCCGTACGTTCTATTGAAGAAGCGCAAGAACAGATAGTCAGCATTACAGCTGCACAAGAGGCATTAGAACGAGAATGGCTCCAATTAACAGAGAATACGGTTTCTAAAGAAGAGCATGAAAAAATGCGAGAGACTTTAGATGCATTACTCAAAAAGCAACAAGCGGAAAAAGAACAATGTTTGCGTATGGAGCTTGAACAAAAGCAATGGAAACGCATTATTGAAGAAAAAGAGCATCAATATCATGAATGTATAGAGAATAAAAAACGCTATACAGAAAAAGAAGTAGAATTAAAGGAAAAACTTGAAGAAATGCGTGCGCAAGTGGAAGCGATTCCAGAGCGTAAGAAAGAAATTGCTGAAAAAAGATCTGTTGTAGAACAGACATTGCAAGAATTAGAAATGCAGCGCATTCAATTGAAAAAGGCAATGGAAGCAGAGCAAAGAAACTTTGAAAAAGTATTAGATGAAATGGCTCATTTGCAATCTCGTCGAGATACCTTGCAAAGACGTAAAGGGGATATGGCTGGTAAGATTACAGGCGCCTTAATTTACAAGGAAAGAGCTTTGCAAGAGCTTACAGATATTGGATATACTAGAGAAGAAGCCAAAGAAATTTCAGTAGAAGGTAATGCTCAAGATTGGGCACGACATGCTGCGAAATTAGACGGGGCTATTGAGGCTCTAGGTATTGTGAATCCAAATGCCATTGCAGAATATGAAGAAGCGAAAGAACGTTTTGATTTCTTAGAAAATCAGAAGAATGATTTGCAATTAGCTCGTACACAATTAGAAGATATTATTCAGGAACTCGATAAAGAAATGGCAAAACAATTCCTAGATGTTTTCGAAATTGTAAGTCAACATTTCTCGACAATCTTTAGCGAACTTTTCGGTGGTGGTCGAGCGAAACTTGTCATTACCAATCGCGAGAAGATTTTAGAATCAGGGATTGAAATGTATATTGAACCACCAGGAAAGAAATTACAGCAATTATCTCTTTTATCAGGTGGCGAGAGAGCCTTGACAGTTATTGCCTTACTCTTTGCGTTTCTCGATTATAGACCGGCGCCATTCTGCGTACTCGACGAAGTCGATGCACCATTGGATGAAGCCAATGTAGAGCGATTTGCACGTTATATTTCCACATTGCAAGATCGTGTTCAATTTATAGTGGTAACTCATCGTAAGAAAACTATGGAATATGCCAAAGTACTTCAAGGCGTTACCATGATGGAACGAGGGGTATCGAAATTACTCTCCGTATCCTTTGATGAAGTAGAGGGGGATTTATAGGAATGTCTTCTATGTTTTTTAATAAAATAAAACACGGCTTAGAAAAAACAAGAAAAAAATTCGTATCTGAAGTAGAACGTGTTGTTATCGGCTATGCTCAGATTGATGAGGATTTTCTTGAAGATTTAGAAATGGTTATGCTCACCTCTGATTTAGGGGTAAAAACGACAGAGTATTTGATGAAAGAAATTCGTCGTGGCGTAACGGAAGGGATTATTAACAATACCGGGGATGTGCTTCCTTTCATGGAAAAATGTATCTCTGAATTGATGGATACAGAAGATGGTGGTGGAGAAACGCCGCGTCCAGAAGTAATCCTCGTTGTAGGGGTTAATGGTGTAGGTAAAACGACAACCATCGGTAAATTAGCGCAATATTATAAATCGGAAGGTAAATCTGTTGTTATTGCAGCAGGAGATACATTCCGTGCGGCGGCTTCAGAACAGTTGACCATTTGGGCAGACCGTGTAGGTGTACCTATCGTTAAACATAAAGAAGGCGCGGATCCAGCGGCTGTAGTATTTGATGCTTGTGCTTCTGCTGTAGCCAAAAATGCGGATGTTGTCATTGTCGATACGGCTGGTCGCTTACATACGAAAAAGAATCTTATGGAAGAATTGAAAAAAATCGGTCGTGTTGCAGATCGTCAAATTCCAGGAGCGCCTCATCAAACATTATTGGTGGTTGATGGCACAACAGGACAAAATGCCGTAAGCCAAGCTCGTTTATTTGGAGAGGCGGTGCCTATTAATGGTATCGTTGTTACGAAACTTGATGGCACAGCTAAAGGTGGTGTAGTTATTTCCATTAAGGAAGAGCTAGGCGTGCCTGTACGCTGGATTGGCGTTGGTGAAGGTATTGATGATTTGAGACCTTTCAGTGCAAAAGAATTTGCGAAAGCACTTTTCGAAAAAGAAATTACGAAATAGTAAAGTATAAAACGCATAAAAGGAGCTATAGTAATATAAGTCTGTAGCTCCTTGCGTGTCATATACAATCCTACAGAAAAGGAGGGAAAATGGAAAAGAATGAAAATCTCTCTAGAGAAGAATGCGAAGTCATGCTCCGTGAGATGGAAAAAGATATAGAAATCACTTTAAAAGAAGAAGATTTTATACAACTTACTGATATAGTATTGTATTTTCAAGGCATAGCCTATCGTCCTTTGGCAAAATTATTGCTTAAATCATGGCATGAGTTAGAAGAACGTGTTGCGGCCTACTCCGAAGAACAATGGAATACCATCCATGAAATGCAAGCCAAAGTGGACCATAGATTAACGCCGAAGGAAATAGCTATGGTATATGAAGCTTTTGAAGGGGAAGATACGGTAGATCAGCGTCCAGAAAATATGCAAGATTGGCGTATTTTTCAAAATGGCGTTGAGCAGACGATGCCATCTTCTGTAACTGCAAAATTCATCAATCAACGAGAATATGAAGAAGCCTCTAAACCTTTTCGAGTAGAAGCACCTTTTGAGCCTATGGGCGATCAACCGAAAGCGATTGAATCCTTGGCAAAAGGTATACAAAGAGGCGATTGGGCGCAAGTTCTTTTAGGGGCAACAGGTACGGGTAAAACCTATACCATGGCGAAGGTTATTGAAAAAGTGCAAAAACCGACGTTGGTGATTGTACATAATAAGACTTTGGCGGCTCAATTAGCGAATGAATTCAAAAACTTTTTCCCTGATAATGCTGTAGAGTACTTTGTATCTTACTATGATTATTATCAACCGGAAGCGTATATCGCGACAACGGATACCTATATAGAAAAGGATTCCTCTATTAATGAGGAAATCGATAAATTACGACATTCCGCTACGATGGACTTATTTGAAAGACGAGATGTTATTATTGTCGCTTCTGTAAGTTGTATTTATGGCCTTGGTGACCCTGAGGACTATTCAGAGTTGGTGCTTTCAGTTCGTAGAGGGCAAGAGCGTACAAGAGAAGATATCTTACAAAAATTAGTAGATATTCAATACGTGCGTAATGATATTAATTTCGGACGTGGTACTTTCCGTGTACGGGGAGATACTATTGAAATTTATCCAATTTCATCTTCTGAACGAGCGGTGCGCATTGAAATGTTTGGCGATGAAATAGAAAGATTGGTTGAATTCGATACGATTACTGGTGAAGCGGTATTAGAACGTAATCATGTGGCCGTATATCCAGCATCTCACTATGTAACGACGAAGGAAAAGATGAAACGTGCTATCGGTGAAATTGAACAAGAATTAGTGGAACGCGTTCGCTATTTTAAAGAACGAGATCAACTTTTAGAGGCACAACGCATCGAGGAAAGAACCAATTATGATATGGAAATGATGCAAGAAATGGGGTATTGCTCGGGTATTGAAAATTATTCGAGAATTTTGGCAAATCGTAAACCAGGAGAGGCACCCTATACTTTGCTAGATTATTTCCCCGATGATTTCCTTATTATGGTCGATGAATCTCATGTTACAATGCCACAAATTCGCGCTATGTATAATGGGGATAGAGCCCGTAAAAACTCTCTTATCGAATACGGCTTCCGCTTGCCTTCGGCTCTCGATAATCGTCCTCTAAAATTTGAAGAGTTTGTAGAGAGAATTAATCAGATTGTCTATGTTTCGGCAACGCCAGGTCCTTATGAAATGGAAGTACAAACGAATGTGGCAGAACAGATTATTCGACCAACGGGCTTATTAGATCCATCTATTGAAATTCGTCCGATAGAAGGACAGATGGATGATTTACTCAGTGAAATTAATAGCCGTGCGAAAAAAGATGAGCGTGTGCTTGTCACTACATTGACGAAAAAAATGGCCGAGGATTTAACTAATTATCTTAAGGAAATGGGTGTTAGGGTACGTTATCTTCATTCCGATATTGCAACCATTGAAAGAGCGGAAATTATCCGTGATTTACGAGCTGGGGAATTTGATGTACTCATAGGGATCAACCTTTTACGTGAGGGCTTAGATATGCCAGAGGTGTCTCTAGTGGCTATTCTAGATGCGGATAAGGAAGGGTTCTTACGCTCTGATACCGCGATGATACAGACGATAGGTCGAGCAGCTCGTAATGAACATGGTCATGTTATCATGTATGCGGATAGAGTGACTGGTTCTATGCATCGTGCTATTGATGAAACCAATCGTCGTCGTGCGATTCAAGAAGCTTATAATACAGAACATCATATTACTCCGAAGAGTATTAAGAAAGATGTTCGAGACTTAATTGAATTGACGATTATAGAAGATGAAAATACAAAAGATAAGAAAGAAAAATCGACAGTAAAAGAAGAAGGTTTTGTTGCAGAACCAGTTGATACATATACTATAGAGAAAAAAGAGAAAGTAGTTTCTAAGAAGAACTCAAAATCGAAGAAATCTCCAAAAGCGACGGTTAAAACGGTGGTTCTTACAGAGAGAAGAGATGACACACCGAAAACAAGAGAAGAGATTCTACGAGATATTGATGAGACTACGGCTCTTATGAAAAAAGCGGCTGCCGAATTAGAATTTGAAAAGGCGGCTGCCTATCGAGATGTTTTAGGGGATTTAAGAGAACGTTTATTAGATATGCCTGAAGAATAAATAGAAAGGAAGATATATGGATAAAAGGAATACTCTTTTTGTCAAAGGAGCAAGACAACATAATTTGAAAGATATCTCTTTGGAATTACCTAGAGATTCTTTCATTGTCTTTACAGGACTTTCTGGTTCTGGTAAATCGTCTCTTGCTTTTGACACCATTTATGCAGAAGGGCAGAGACGCTATGTAGAGTCACTCTCTGCGTATGCACGACAATTCCTAGGTCAAATGGATAAACCAGATGTAGATTATATTGAAGGTTTATCACCTGCCATTTCCATTGATCAAAAAACGACGAGTCGAAATCCCCGCTCTACTGTGGGCACGGTGACGGAGATTTACGACTATCTACGTCTTTTATTTGCCCGTGCAGGTCGTGCTACTTGTCCGTCCTGTGGTGAGCCTATTACTCAACAGACTGTACAGCAAATGGTAGATACAATCATGAATCTGCCAGATCGTACAAAGTTCATGGTATTATCCCCAGTTATCCGTGGCAAAAAAGGGGAATATAAACAGCTTTTTGAGCAATTGCGAAAAGAAGGCTTTTCTCGTGTGCGTGTAGATGGTGATATCCGCTTATTGGAAGAAGATATTACTCTCGAAAAAAATAAAAAGCATACCATTGAAATTGTAGTGGATCGACTTGTAAAAAAAGAGGATATACAATCCCGTTTAGCCGATTCCGTGGAGATTGCTCTAAGTAAATCGGAAGGTCTCGCCGTTATACAGATTATTGATGGCGAAGAATTCGTGTTTTCAGAGCATTTTTCCTGCCCAAAATGTAATATATCCTTGCCAGAAATTGAACCTAGATTATTTTCGTTTAATAGTCCTTATGGTGCTTGTCCATCTTGTTCTGGATTAGGAAGTACAATGAAAGTAGATTTACGCCGCGTTGTACCGGATCCAAGCAAGTCTATACGAGAAGGGGCGATTCAGCCTTTTAAAATTGCTGAAGGTTCATGGTTCTATGTCCAAGTAGAAGCCTTGCTTCGTCATTATGGATATACGGTCGATACACCTTATGATACGCTGCCAGATGAAGTACAAGAGGCTATATTATATGGTACTGATTTCCCATTAACCTTCTCCTATGCAGGGCGCATGGGACCGGATAAAGGGATTTTAAAAGAACGTACTCAACGATTTGAAGGCGCGATTCCTATGATAGAACGCCGCTATCAAGAAACGGATAATGATAGAAGACAGGAAGAGTTAGAAACGGTAATGATTCTAAAAGACTGTCCAACATGCAAGGGTTCGCGACTACGTCCAGAGGCCTTGGCCATTCATATTGGAGGCAAAAATATTGCTGAAGTGACGGCTATGACGATAGAAGAAGCGGCGAAATTCTTTAATTCCCTTTCTCTCACAGAAAGAGAAGAATTTATTGCTGAACAAATCTTGAAAGAAATTCATGCTCGTTTAGGATTTTTAAATGATGTTGGCTTGGGCTATTTAACGATGAATCGTGCTGCGGGCACTTTATCTGGTGGTGAGGCTCAACGTATACGATTGGCGACACAAATTGGCTCTGGATTAGTCGGCGTATTATATATTCTTGACGAACCATCGATTGGATTACATCAAAGAGATAATGATAGACTCATTCATACATTAGAAGGCTTACGTGATTTAGGAAATACACTCATCGTAGTAGAACATGATGAAGATACGATGCGCGCTGCTGATTACTTAGTAGATATTGGGCCTAGAGCTGGTGAAAATGGTGGTCAAATCGTTGCAGCAGGCACTGTAGAGGAAGTGAAAAAAGTTCCAGAATCCATTACAGGGCAATATTTATCGGGGAAAAAATTCATCGCGATTCCTGAAAAACGCCGTAAGAAATCTAAGAAAATGATTACGGTGAAAGGGGCGAAGGAAAATAATCTTAAAAATGTTACAGCCTCTTTCCCTATCGGTTTATTTACGGCCGTTACTGGCGTGAGTGGTTCTGGTAAATCTACCTTAGTTAATGAAATTCTCTATAAGGGATTGGCTAATAAACTGTACAAAACATACCATCCCGTAGGTGAGCATAAAGAAATTACGGGACTATCTTATGTTGATAAAATCATCGATATCGATCAATCTCCAATAGGACGAACACCACGTTCAAATCCAGCTACATATACCGGTGTATTTGATGCGATTCGAGAGCTCTATAGTCAAACGCAAGAAGCCAAGATGCGTGGCTACAAACCAGGTCGATTCTCCTTCAATGTAAAAGGCGGTCGCTGTGAAGCTTGTCATGGTGACGGTATTATTAAAATTGAAATGCATTTCTTGCCAGATATTTATGTGCCATGCGAAGTATGTAAAGGTGCACGGTATAATAGAGAAACCTTAGAAGTTCGCTATAAGGGTAAAACGATTGCCGATGTATTGGATATGGTGGTAGATGATGCGGCTGAATTCTTCAAAGCCATTCCTAAAATTTACCGTAAACTACAAACGTTACAGCAAGTGGGACTAGGTTATATTCGCCTTGGTCAAGCTGCGACCACGTTATCTGGCGGTGAGGCACAGCGCGTAAAACTAGCGACTGAATTATCTCGTCGTAGTACAGGGAAGACGTTGTACATACTCGATGAACCTACAACCGGCCTTCATGCCGATGATATCCAAAATCTCTTAGAAGTATTACATACTCTAGTGGATGGTGGAGATACAGTTGTCGTAATAGAGCATAATCTAGACGTTGTTAAAACGGCTGATTATGTTATCGATTTGGGGCCGGAAGGAGGCTCTGGAGGGGGCGAAATCATCGCACAAGGTACTCCGGAAGAGATTTGTAACGTACCAGAATCTTATACAGGAAAATTCTTAGCACCTGTAATAGAGCGAACTCGTCAATATATGGAGAAAGCGAAGAAAGAGCAGAAAGGATAAGCTATGATTACAGAGGAACTCATAGATAAGGTAGCCCATTTACCGACAACACCGGGCGTCTATTTATGGTACGATGCTTACAAACGAATCATCTATGTTGGCAAAGCTATAAATTTGCGCAATCGCGTTCGTTCCTATGTGAGACAGGATGCTAAACGATCTGTAAAAGTACAGGCTATGATTGATCATGCAGCCGATGTTGAGGTTATCCAAACGAAGACCGAAATGGAGGCTTTGATATTAGAAAATAATCTTATCAAAGAGCATCATCCAAAATACAATATTATGTTACGTGATGATAAAACCTATCCGTATATTAAAGTGACGGTAAAAGAAGAATTTCCTAGGCTTTTATTGGCGCGCCGTATTTCTAAAGATGGTGCAAGATATTTTGGCCCTTTTACTGATGTAGGCGCTGTTCATCGATCCATTGCTGTACTTCATCAAATTTATCCATTGCGGACATGCCGCTCTATGGCGACAGACCGTCCGTGTTTGCAATATCATATTCATCGCTGTGAAGCACCTTGCCAACAGAAAGTAAGTGCTGAAGAGTATCGTCATTATATCGAGGATATCCTTCTATTATTTGAAGGAAAGCCTTCTCCTGTCTTTGAAAAATTAAAGAAGCGAATGGAAGAAGCTTCTGAAAATCTCGCCTTTGAAGAAGCGGCTCTATATAGAGACCAATTGAAAGCTCTTGAAAAAATGCAGGAAAAACAGAAAATTGTTACGGAAAAAGGCGATTTAGATGTGGTAGGTATTGCTACAGCTTATGGTATTACCTGCGTACAAATCTTCTTTATTCGAGGCGGAAGGATGCTTGGTCGTGAGAATTTCTTTACGGAATCGAAAGAAGATAGTGAAGAAAGTATCATGACACAATTTTTAAAGCAATATTATAGTGGTAATCCTGTATTGCCAAAGGATATTATACTTCCGATTGAAAGTACGGAAGAAGAGTTGCTATCGGAATGGTTATCTGAGCGTAAGGGCGCTCGGATAACTATGAAGGTGCCTCAAAGAGGCTATAAAATGGATTTATTGAAGATGGCTTCTGAAAATGCACGTACTTTCTTGGAAGAACGACATCGTCAATGGCAACACACTGTCGATAAATCAGAGGGTGCTTTACTGGCATTGCAAAATATTTTGCAATTACCTCGCCTGCCTTATCGCATGGAATGTTTCGATATTTCCCATACTCAGGGGACAGAGACGGTGGCCTCTATGGTTGTCTTTGAAGGTGGTAAACCGGCTAAAAAAGAATATCGCCGCTTTAAATTACAGACGACAGAAGGAAAGCCAGATGATTTTAAATCTATGGCAGAAATTATGACGCGTCGTTATGGTAAAGAAAAGGATTGGGCGAATCCAGATTTGATTATCATTGACGGGGGTAAAGGACAATTACATGCGACGATACCTATGATTCGACAAGCGGGTTTTCATGATGTACCGATTATTTCCTTAGCAAAACGTATAGAAGAAGTGTTTGTTGAGGGACAGAAGGAGAGTATTATTCTGTCTCATCATACACCGGAATTACAACTTTTACAGCATATACGTGATGAAGCCCATCGTTTTGCGATTACATATCATCGTAAATTACGGGGAAAGAGAAATGTTAGATCCATTCTCGATCATATTGACGGCGTAGGACCAAAACGAAGACAAGCCTTATGGAAAGCTTTTGGATCACTCGATGCTATGAAAAAAGCATCTGTTGAAGAATTAGCGGACGTAGAGGGTATGAATTATAAAGTCGCACAACAGATTTATGATTTCTTCCGTATGTCTAAGGCTGATAAACAGAAGATTCTAGATCCTCATATGACGAGAGGACAATAAGGAAGATAGGTTATAATTATTGGGAAGAGTGGCATTCCACATGCCATTATGTTATAATGATGAAAAACAAGCCCATAAGCATACGAAAACGGTGCTATGGGCTTTTTATGATTTTATGAGGGGATGAATTTATGCACAAAAAGATGTATGTATGGCAAGGAGGAGCTTTTCTCTTTCTCTGTGGCTTAGCATTATGGTCACTTTCAACGGGAACAGTCCATTTACCAATCCTAGGTGTGATTAAAAGTCTAGGACATGCCTATGGACTAACAGAACCTACCTTGTCTCCATTGGATACGAGTATTTTATGGTATATTCGATTACCACGAGTATTGGTGGCGATTATTGTAGGGGCAGCCTTGGCTATGTCTGGCGCTGTGATGCAAGGTGTTTTAGGAAACTCACTAGC
>RCNH01000366.1_pt1 | contig 19383 bp, 13 predicted proteins | sample 2041161 | NCBI WGS metagenome assembly RCNH01 (sample SAMN09708215, study PRJNA481090) | Feces metagenome, whole genome shotgun sequencing project. | biome: feces | host: Leptonychotes weddellii | place: Antarctica: Sion Island | collected 2010-03-01 | reverse complement strand
AGTAGTATTTTATGACTAAGAGCTCATAACCGTATGCAAATATAAGTGTAATATCTCGCAATACATGATGTCAAGCCTGTAAAATTACTGAGGAATGGAGTGTAGGATTTCAGTACTCGCCTTAAAATTTAACGCGAATAAAAGACCGGTTACAGAGAGAAGCAAGTTATTATTGGATGCTTTACGGTTATATGATTGTGTTTATTTTTTTGGTTTGTCAGTTACTTTAGTTATGCAGTTATCATCGTGTAAACCATGTGCAACAAGTTTTTGGTTTACTAAATCAGCATCTAAGCTAGAAAAATCAAATTTTTTGAATTCCTTAAAAAACTCACGGATTTGTTTTTTGAAACTATCTAAGCCGCGGTTAATTAATATGTAAACATCGTGTGAAAAATATGCGTCACTTGATAATTTTTCAGTTGGAATTACAAGTATAGGGTCAAATGCAATGGCTGATCCATATTCGGCTTCAAACCAAGCACAATGTTCTTCCATTTGCCCAGCTTCAGATTTACTAATAAATTTTCGTCCAAAGGATACTTCAGTTTTACATTCAATTAATACATATTTGTTATGAGCTACACACCATAAAACATCAGGACCTTTTCGGATTTCCTTATCGGGACGTTGGCACATATATCCAAGCAGTTGACCGATTCTATAAAATGCGTTTTCTGCTTTTTCTGCATCGACCCCAAAGGACATATTGCTCAAGATGTCCTCCAACTGAACACTTAACTCTTCGTAGTTACCGAAAAGTTCCATTTCTTTTATAATACGGGCATTTCGAGAGATATCTAAAGGAGTTCGAATTTTGTTATAGACAATTCCCGATTGAGGTTTTAGTAGTTGGTTATTCATTCGGAAGGCAGCTATTTGCATTTGGCTGGATTCAGAATGACTTACCCGGTACAAAAAGCGTGCCTTTTCTTGTAAATACCATCCTTTTTCAGATGGGTCTACACAAATATCAGCGATTTGTTGCATTGTGTCCGCTGCGGCATCGTAATTGCGGGACATTGCCTCATCGTATGCTAGACGTTCTTTTTGAAGCATAAGATATAGCTGCGTTCGGTCCATTTCTGGCACTGTAACTTTACTCATTTCTGAAGAATAGTATGCTTTCCATCCCTCATCTCTTTGCAAGCATTGATTGATAGTATCGTACAAGAGCTTTTGTTCGGTTTGTGCATCTTTTTGAGGAAGATCTTCTTTTGCCATGTCTACAATCGCGAAACCGATTTGTATTTGCTTTTGAGTTTGTGGGGAAAAGAGCTTTTGATTATTGACACGACGGAGACATTTAATCAAATCGCTTCCTACGATGAGGACTATACTATAGTCTTTCTCACCTCTTACACTTCTTCCTAAACCCTGTTCAACTTTTTGGATGGTTTTTATTCGTATAATTTCGCTGTCACTTCTGCACAACTCCTCATATCTGTCAGAGAGAGAATCATAGTAGGGGACGGAGTCCATTATAAGTATCCGGCAAGTGTCATCAGGTAAATCAATACCGTCATATCTATTAGCAAAAACAATAGTTCTATTTTTGTGATTACCTAAATAATCTCGTAGAATTTGAAACATTGGTTTTCCATTAGAAGATTTATTAGCTACTATTCCGCCTAATTTTTCATACCGGTTGCTTTTTTCAAAACTAGGAGTTAGTACAGCGATTCCGAAATCATGAGCGGTAGATATAACAGACTCAAGTAGATCATCGGTATCGATGCTTTCGCAAATAGAAGCAGGAATTAAAATCATTTTCTCGCCAGACCATTTACAACTGTCATCAACTAGTGGATGCATTACAGACTCTATGGATAGCCTCAAACCTTTAATGAAAAATGTATCTTCTTGTGTAGTGGCAGACATCAAGATCCGATGATTTGCGTTATTAAAGACTCCATACTGTTGGATCGGTAAACATGCAGGAGAAATTTCTATTTTTTCTCCGGAAAGATATGCTCTACAGTCGATGAGTTGGTCTTTCAACAGTGGCCAAGCAAATTTAATGTGAGGATCATCTGTATATTGTGAAATGATTTTGGTAATCTCATCTATTTTACTTTGCCAACACCAATAAGGAATAGCCATGAGCTCATTCGATTGCCGGTCAAGAATGTCATGAAGTGTGCCGGTTCCTTGTTCGTGCAAATCGGGTTCAACAAGGTTCAAGATTTGGTTATAGACTGCTGATGTACGGAAAAGCTGAATCGTACAAGATCCAATCATGGAGTCTATACATGCATGGGAATCATCTAGAATAATACATCCAACAGACATGGATTTATTTCCCGTTCCAAAGATAGATAAGCCATTAAATACCTTTTGAACATATGTAATTAAGACACGCTTTCCTTCTAAACAATCATTCGGAACCTCGTTATTGTCGCGTACAATACAAAATGGAACTCCGAATTTCTGTGCGTCAGCGCACACTTGTTGCATAAGATAAATATTGGGGCATACATAAACAACGGGACCATCGCTATTATTAATATATGACATAGCAATCAGTAACCCCACTAGTGTCTTTCCGGCACCAGTATGAAGCTTAATAATTAAATCTTTTTTATCACGACAGTCCTTGTGCCATTTAGTGAGGATATTTGCCTGCACAGGACTCAAAGGTCCTGTAAGACTCGACCGATCCAAAGTATTATAAATCTCAATGGGATCGATTTTTTTAACCTACGTTCCATTTTTGACACGTTTTTGAAAAGTCTATCATAGTGACCTCCTAGCATATAGAAATAATATATTTTGATCAAATGAGTGATACACTGAATGGACGTGTTATGTGATTCTTACAAGAAATCAGCAACTATGAAAAAATCTAAAGGTGGATATGGAAACCACATGAATTCATACCCGTACATACAGGAGGAGAAGTGAGTTAGAAGCGACAACAGTGATGTTATGGTCAATCCACAAAAGGAAGATAACAGATGGCTTATTACCAACTACACATGAGGAGTCTGTGTACGGATACAAAGTTTCTACTGGATAAAACATACAAAGAAATAGGAAGAGGGCGATGCAAAGACGATGCAATGCCCTAATATCTGCGACAGGACTTTGGTTCTGGAGAAGGCATAGCAGAGAAAGCTAAAGGTATTGGTGATGAATTCACTAAACGGTTTCCGAAAGGGTAGTATGCTCTTTTAGCGTTTGCACGTATAGCGATAAGATGTACATGCTTTTTTGCACTCTGGTTGCGGTCACACATGCCCCGAAAAAATTGAATCTGCTTATAGATATTCAAGAAAAAGCTGCAGACAGGTGCGAAGGTCCGTCCCTGACTGCAGCGGGTAATAGTCGTGGTGCGAATGTATGAATGAAGAAATATCAGTTGGCACATTGTTGTTTGTATTGATAGATTCGGGAGGATTACATCCTATTAACCTTACAAAAATTACTAGACCTGCATATAAAAGTCCAATACTTTATAGGAGCCTTTTGCAACATTCAGTAAACATGCGGTTTTTATGTACGAAGCTTTTTAATGGAGATCAATGGATCATAAGTAGACTTGACATAATTGCAACACAAAAAGAACCTGCTTATAAATTGTAACTCTTACATGCTTTGAATACGTAGCCACAAAACTTTTCCTGAATGAAAGGGGAGCAGGCATTGCTTGTTACTTTTTTTCGGAATGATTCTGGCATTCAATTTTGATCACTTTTGTAATAGGAAATTCGCTGACTACAAACTCAAAATTGTCTGCAAGCATTCTTTTTTCCACTTCTTTACCATTCAATGCTGTGTCTATGGGCATAGGGGTAAAAGGAATGGTGAGATCTAATTCCGTGTTTTCCTGAAGGCTGAAGCCGAATGTTCCCGGAAACTCTGGGTCCATCAGCCCCCACAGTACATAATCCGTTGGAATTTTCAATGCATCATCGTAGAGCGCATAATTCTGTGCGATGATTCCTCCGTCCTTGTTTCCGTTGTTACGAATGGTCACATCCAGTAAATAGGTATATTTCGCAGGTTTACTGTTATCGCCATATATAAAATTCTTGATATCTCCACCAAGTTGTGTAACATATGGTTCTAATTCAACAACTCTCGCGTCATTCACTTTGATGGAATACCCCTCTGGATTTTCTGAAGCATCCACGAAAAAATTGGGCCCGATTTCTACCGTTTTCCCCATAGAATATTGTTCGGTCTTCTGATCAATTTTACGGTTATTTACCACAATCGCACTGATAATGCATCCCACAGTGAATATAAACAATAAGATAAGCCACAGAATCTTGAGGTTAGTTTTCAGCTGAGCGGAGCTTTGTTTATTCCTATTTCTCACATCACATATTCCTTTCTTGTACTTTTTCCAGGCCAATGATTCTTCCGGATTCAATACAAATAATTTGATCTGCCAGATCTGTTAGAATCTCTGCATCGTGACAAGATATGATGATGGTCGCTCCTCGTTTTTTTTCCTCTCGGATGATTTCCTTGATAAGTTCCACTCCATCTGCATCCAGTGCATTGGTGGGCTCATCTAAAAGTAAAATATCGGGCTTCTCTAGAATAGCAGCCGCAATTCCCAATCGCTGTTTCATTCCCAGCGAGAACGACCGATATTTCTTACGTCCACCATCTCCAAGACCTACTCTCATAAGCACATCGCTTATTTCCTGATCGTCCACTTTGTGATTCATTCCCATCAACAGTTTCAGATTATCTGCGCCACTGTAGGTGTTTAAAAAGGATGGATTTTCCAGCATCACGCCCAAAGAAGGGGGGAAGCTGATGTCCTTTCCAAGCACTTTTCCATCTACAATGATCTGGCCGGAAGTGGGATAAATCAGGCCGGCAATCAGGCGCATGATCATTGTTTTACCAGAACCATTGATTCCTTTCAGTCCCGTGATTTGCCCAGCCGGAATTTCGCAGCTTACACGATCGATCACGGTGTTTCCACCAAGCACTTTTGTAACCTGATCCAATACAATCGACATCATGCTTCCTCCTTACTCAGGATATTATATCGTTGAAAAATAAGCATTCCTAAAAACACACTTAGCAGTATCCCTGCAATGGCTATTTCTGTTCCGTGACATAAATCCACGCCGTTGGCAATCGCTTTATTACTGCGTAAGGCCATTGCATAATTCCCCAAGAGGAATGGAGATAAATAATATGCAGCTGCTAAGAAATGGACAATGGAAATGATGTAGCACAGCATAGGATTCAAGAAAAAACTCAAAAACATTTGAAACATACTTGCAGCAATGGTTACCATCAGCGGCATCCATGTAATTTCCCAAACAAGCGATTCCGATGTGTTCTTTTCTTGCATTTCAGGAAGCATCCACTCGAATAGAAAGGATGATATCTGGAAGTTATGTGCAGCATGGTGTAACTGTGCCCATAGCGCAATCGTACTCCACGCCAGAACATAAAACACAACTACTGCAACTACATTCCAAATGCACTTTGATACCCACCATGTGATCCGACTTTTTGATCTGAGGATAAGTTGCTGCCCAAATCCATGCAGGTCATCATACATATAATGTAGCGTAAAGTATAGAATTCCCAAATGAACGAGTAACCATAAGTATGGAATTTTAAACGGCTCTCCTGGTGTGGGGATATACTCTTTCATTCCCCCGAAAATATAAAGGAAATAATCACCAAAGGTAGCCTCTGTGATTTCGAAAGAAAGGAGTTGCCCAGAAAATTCTGCACACGCTATCATCATGAATAGAATCCAAAGCAAATAACAGACACACATTTTTCGACCAAGCAACCCACTTGTAAGATCAAACCGAATGTGTCTAAAAAATCTCATCTTTTGAACCTCGAATGAAAATCGTGAACAATGCAAACAGAAGCATTAAAAGTGTTGTCAATAGAACTCCCCATGGGCGAATAAATAGATGTACTCCCTGAACATGTAAAAAAGCAGTCGGTACAAGTTCAATCGGCCACATGATTTGCATATTGACACAAATCATGTTTTCCATATAAACTGCTGCCAGCATAAACAGAAAAGGTAGCAGTACAACCACAAATACATTCCGAAAATAGAAGCCTAACGAAAAGCTGACTAGGGAAAACAATCCACCGTAAAGTATTGTGAGCAGAACATACAAAAGCACAAAACAGGACGGGTTTGCAAAATACAAATCGGACCACAATTCTCCAAATTGGATGTGATTATAAAATGTATATCCAGCGAAGGGGGTAATAAACGGAATCCTTGCTGCTACCAGCAACAGATTAACCATCAGGCTGATGAATACAGCAGCTGCCCCGGAAAGGAATGCTGCAACCGTTTTGCTGCACAGATATATCTGCTTATCAACACGGGTGTAGACGTTTTTCAGGTAACCGCTATTTCGTTCGATGCAAAAAGACCAGGCAAAAGGCAATGCAGCACCGATGGGCAGAAGTACATAATATAGCGTACTTGCCAAAGATAATTCATCACCACCTACCCATGAATTGTAAAATGAATATAATGGTAATGTAGGGTTGGTGAGATACTTGCCGCCTTCCATACTAGCGATAACCGAGTCAGGGTTATATCCACCATAATTTTGTATCATGTAGATTGCACTCAAAACAGAGAAAAGCAACAGCAGAGCTGTGCCTGCCGCAAAGCGTTTTGAAAAAACAGCCTTATAGATTTCGATGCGCAGTACGCTGCGGAATTGGTTCACGTTACTCCGCTCCTTCCGGGAGAAGCACAAACACTCTTCGTGTGGTATCTCCAGTTATTTCGTCCGGAACCGGCGGCAAAGAGGTTACTTCCAGATATACGTTCTTGCTTTCGATCCATTCGGGGCCACATGTCACGCCAATCTGAAAATAGATGGAATCACCATCCTGAATCCGATAGCTGTAGAAGTCGTGATCTTTATCCAACTCTTTGTCGTCTGGTTTGGGCCTTAAACTAAAATAGCTCAAAGCCGGTACACCAGTTGAGTCTGGGTAGGGTTCATTTTCCAAATATCTTCCATCAACAGTGCCACTAAGTTGTGTGAGAATGGCGTTTTTGTCTGCGGAGGGTGCTTCATAGGTGGCTGTCATGCCGATCAATATAAACGGATCGTCCGTATGAGAAACATCTGAACAATATGCATCCAACCCAGCATCTTCCTTGGCCTCGGTAAAAGATGGATATACCGTGACATCTTCCAGCGTGTAGGTCAGCCCCAAATCTCCAACTTGCATTACCGTTGGGTCGGCGGAATCTTCAACCGTAAACTCTCTGTAGCTTGGATAGGATTCTCCAATACCTTTGTAGGAAATCGCATATGGAACTTCTGGTCCCGCCGCTACATAATGGCGTCCACCCGATGTGTATCCGTCATCTTTTCCGCTATCTTGAATTTCTTCCATCTCCTGTTTAAAGTCGTTTTGATCTTTCTTTTCTGTCTGGTTCGTTGCGCACCCGGATAGCATCAAAACGGATACCGCAAAGAGTGCCAATACTGAAACTCTAATGTTCATAATTTTTCTCCATCGCAATATAAATACGAAAGATAAAGCCAGTAACACTGGCTTTATCTTTCGTAAGTTGATTAATTGTTAGTTATAATGAGGATAATTGCCTGCGCTGTCTACGCTCCAGGATCCGCGGGCAATGCCGCTATTGCTACTATTAAATCTTCTTCCCCAAATCTGCCCGTAGGAATCGAGACCAAAATTTTCATAGACGGTTTGATAAAACAGTCCTCTCGAACCACGTGTTACAATGGCTTTCCGACGACGTTCGCCATTAAGTTTGAAACTAGTGCAATCGACATATGTACCATAAGCAGTTTTCGAACCATAGATAATTGCTTCAAATTGATACGGACCACTTGCCGCTGTTTTATCTATCCTTGTAGTGTAATTAATATAAGAAGATGATGAATCCTTCTTAACTCGTGCATACGTTTCGGTTGAAGCATGAATGTTGCTGTCCTGAAGTTTGATAGTAAAGTTTACATCCTTACAATTGTTGCTTGCCGCACTAGCCGGAACGGCAAGTGCAGAAGTGAGCATTACAACTGTCAGCATCATAACCAAGATTTTTTTAATCTTCATTATATTTTCCTCCGCAATTTTTGTATGTACTATCTTTGGCCAGTTGACAGCACAGATGTAGATATTGTTGCTAGTAGCAAGTTTTTGTGTTAGTTGCATTATAATCTCCAAAAACGTGATTTTATACAATTTTGTAATAAAATGATTTGGATGTGTCATGAATTGTATGTGAAATGACATTTATAAGTGTTGTTGAAATCTACTTCTTTTGTAAAATGTCAATTTATAAAAATAAAGCACCATCGTAGTGGTATATTGAATTTATAACACCCTTGCCTAATAGAACATGAATGCTTATTAGGAGGATGAGAAAGATGCCACCGATTACCAGTAAAGCACATGAGAAAGTTGTCCGGCAGCATATTCAGGATGGAGGCTCTTGCTAATCTTACTGCTGAATATGGTATAGCCAAAGACATAGCCTCTAATTAGATGCGTCCATACCGTGACGAATACTAAACAGATAACGATGCTATGTCTAATCTGGAACTTATGTAGGAGAGTATCTGTTTTCCGCTAGGGAAGGGAATGAATTGAAAAGAAAAATGTTCCTAAAAAGCAACGGTATTCGTTGAGAAAGAGGGCGATTTGATTTATAGAAGAACATCAATAAGAATTTGGCTTTTGGTGATTGTTCCTGCATATGGGGATTTATGATAATGTATACTACCAAGATCTGAAACATACATATCTGAATGATATCAGAAGAAAGAATGTGTTTGTGATGAAAGCATGTAGTCTCATCACGAACTTGGTGAAATGGCCAGGTATCGTTCGATGAAAATTACCCTTGCCAAGAAAATAGTCCAATCAGAAAGACAGCTGTTCATAAATATATAAATAGGAACTAAATTTGCAGAAAATGGAAACCGATTTATTGAAAACAAGGACATACTTATCAGATATTTCTGCATCTGTCGCAGAAACAATTTCAGACTGAGGAGAAAATTATTGGGTGTAATGACTTTATTTTCTATTTCTGACCGACATTCTATGTGCTTCAACTACACGATTATCAATTTATATAATCAATGCGTCATTTCTAGTGAAGATTGGTAATGCACAATAAGTGAACTTGCAAAATATACTCTAGAAAAGCAATTTGATCTAAAGAATGAATTCTAAAAAGCTAACAATACATCTCGACTAAGACAGGCGGGTTTTCTCATGAGAGTGCATAAGCTATTGCATGGACCGCAGAATCATTTAGAGTGTGATCTGCGTAGGATCTCCTTATGATAATGTTCTGATGGAGTGTTATTATTACAACACGTTGAAAGTTGAACTTGTGAACCAGTATTATTTCAACACGGGCGAAGAACTTGATTACACTATTCAGGAGTAACCACCTAACGAGATAGCGTACTTGACAGAAAAGGGCAGGTCTTCATGAAGGCCTGCCCTTTTCGTTTCCTATTTTACTGATTGAAGCCAAACAGCTTTTGCATGTGATCGCTCCAGGGAAGAAACTGATCCACAGATGCCGGATCCTGGTGAGCATCCATATCGGGAAGATTCCAAGCAAAACTCTCAGATAATCTCTGGAATTCATGTCATTTGCCTTAGCAGTTTCAACCAGACTGTATACGACAGCGCTGGCTTTGGCCCCCTCCGCACTAGTGTTGAACATCCAGTTTTTTCGGCCCACCACAAAAGGACGAACTGCATTTTCCGCCCAGTTGTTGGACATCTGGCAGCGTGGATCCCTCAGGTAGTTCTCCAGATACGGCCGCTGCTTCATGTTGTATTCCACGGTAGTTTTCAGCTTGCCGCCAAGAGGACGTTTGCTCAAATTTTCCGGCCAGCACCAATAAGCCCTGAGGATTGGTTCTTTCTCCACAAGGCGCAGTTCCTGCCGTTTTTCAGGAGAAAGCTTCGCCGCTTTTCCCTCGAGCTTAAACAGCTGGTCTATGAAATTCAGGGCGGTTTCTGCAGAACTGGCAGCGCCCTCCATGCCCTCTGGCGGCTTTGCCTCCAGAACCTTGCGCCGCACATGAGCCCAGCAGCCACACCGGGTGACGCCGGTTATCTTGTTGTAACCTGCATAGCCGTCTGTGTGGAGATATCCAGTGAAGCCTTCCAAAAAGGCTTTCGGATAGTCACCATTGCGGCCAGGCTGGTACTCGTACAGAATGATAGGAGCCTGCTCATCTTTGCCTGTGCGGTAGACCCACATATAGCTCTTGCTCTGAGCAGTCGTGTCGTTCTCTTTCAGAACTTGCACCGGCGTTTTATCTGCATGGAGTACCTGCCGCTGACGCAATGCCAGTTTCAGCCTATTATATACCAGACTCAGCCAATCCTGACTGCACCGGATGACCCAGTTGGCCATGGTAGTACTAGTGAAGCGCAGACCGGCTTCTGCCCACTCTTTTTCCTGTTGGGTCAGGGGTACAGACAACACATATTTTGGGTACAGGACTTCAGCCACTATGCTGGCACTGGCCGATAAGGTATAATAAGTTGCGCAAAAACAAATAGACATGGCTTGCAGATCCTTGGTAGAATGAAGTTACCACACACCATTCTGAAAGAAGAACACAAACCATATCTGAGAAAATCGTACAGCTAAATGAGGAAGTAATCAAGGGACAGCTGAAAGAACTTGTTCGAGGCAGCGTAGAGGAAACTCTGAATGAGATGCTGGAAGCAGAGGCTGAGAAACTGACCCAGGCTGCCCGATATGAACGAAACGAAACTCGCAAGGGTTACCGTAGCGGTCATTACAATAGAAACCTCACCACCACATCCGGAGATGTTACCCTACACATGCCAAGATTGAAGGGGCGGCCGTTTGAAACAGTAATTATCGAGCGGTATCGCCGGCGCGAAAGCAGCGTGGAAGAAGCCCGCATTGAGATGTATCTGGCTGGCGTATCTGTTCGCCGGGTAGAAGACAGTACAGAGGCACTGTGGGGCAGTAAGGTATCTCCTATCACCATGAGCGAGCTGAATAAGAAAGCATATGTCCACATCGAGGAATGGCGCAACCGGTCCCTGCAGAGTGGTAAATACCCGTATGTCTATGTGATGGTATCGATTTGCGCCGAAACTGGGGTGGAGAATACGAGAATGTAGCAGTCCTGGTTGCAATCGCAGTCAATGAGGATGGATACCGTGAGGTATTAGGTGCTGCCGAGGGCTTCAAGGAAGACAACGCAAGCTGGACAAGCTTTTTCCAGTAGTTACGCGGACGGGGCCTGAACGGAGTAAAACTCATTGTTGGCGACAAGTGTATGGCTATGCTGGAAGCTGTAGGAGAAGTTTTTCCTGAGGATAAATACCAGCGTTGCACCGTTCACTTTTACTGCAATATTTTTCCGTTGTGCCCAGGTCCAAGGTGAAGTTGGTGTCTAAAATGCTGAAAGCGATTCATGCACAGGAAAGCAAGAAAGCCTCCAGAGAAAAAGCTAAAGCTGTCGTTGCCAAACTGCGTGCAATGAAGCTGAAAAAGGCCGCCAAGAAGATTGAGGACAGCGTAGAAGAGACTCTAAAACTAGTGCGACTTTCCCTTTGAGCATTGGACTCGTATCCGCACCAACAATGTGTTTGAACGGCTGAACCGGGAGATCCGACGCCGCACAAGGGTAGTTGGAACTTGTACGGTAACTCTGCACTGATGCTGGTTTGCGCTAGACTTCGCCATGTTACCGAAACCCAATGGGGCAACAAAAAATACATGAATATGAAGCACTTGGAGTCAGCCCGTGGGGATGACTCTATTGCCGTCTAGCCTCATTCGCATAGGGGCTACAAACCAATTTGCGCATAAATCTTGACGGTACCTAAAAAGATGGGCGGCTATTCGTTACGAATAGTATTTTAATTACGAGATGGCGAATGCGGAAAGGTACAATGCTGATTCGTACTACGGCCCGGCGGTGTAAGTATGATAAGAATACGAGCCAGTCTTAAGGAACGGTACATAAAACGTTGATTCAATGCGATGAAACGCAGCTTTGATAGAGCTTCTGTACAGTATGATCCGTAGAGCCCCTGAAACGGTGCTACAGATACACCGTAAATTTCAGCACTAGCAGAAGGAGTGGTTGCAGTTCTTTTCAATGGGGCTTGACTTTTCGAAAATTTGAGTATTATAATAAATGTGTACACGAGAAAATTTAAATGGAATAAGTTGATATATCCCTGAGGAATAACAGGTGGATTATATTAACCATTTTATTGTATTTTACGGTTCTCTTGTACAAAGCAAGAGAACCGTTTTTATTTTATATTGAGACAGGGGGGGCATCATCAATGGATACAGCATTTATGCGAAAATCATTTGCCTTAATTGCCAAAGGGTTGGTGGAAAAGGAAGAATTGCTTAGCAAAGAACCCACGAGATATCCTTATAGCAAAACATTACAGCATGGTATGAATATGTTTTTGGCGGCATGTTACCACATGGGCAAAGTTGAAAATGCTTTTCAATATGCAAATGAAGCCGCTTTTTTGGAGCAGTTCATCACAAAACCGATCTGCGAGTGGTTTTCTGACTGGGATCCGATTGCTATCGAAGATATGAAGCTGCAAGAAGAACCATTCTATGCATATGACGCCTTTGCTTATCGCAGAAATGATCATATGTATGTTCCAAGTGCGGATTGCTTCGAGTTTTTAGATACACAAGACAGTGATATTATGGATGGCACCGATGAACATGTCTTATACGAAAAAATGATTGTATTAGATCAAGATGCTTATTGCAAGGTGCGAAAATATATTATTGAAAATCCTATTATATCTATCGATGCCCGACGTGAAATGTCCATAGAATTAGCAGATAATCCGGCTGCAAAGGAAGCATTCCAGTTTGCCTATGAGGAAATCACAGAGGATTTTTACTATTGCCCTTGCTGTGGATGGACTATGACAGAGGGGAAATATGGATATACCTGTCATTCCACGCATTGTGTCGATATACTCCCAGAATTTGACTGTTCCGCGAAAGTATCGTGTGCTGGCTGTAATTTGTTTCGATTAAAGAAAGGAATTATGCGTTATTTTGCAGCACCAGGAAAACTGGAATTAGAAATTGCTGCGTTCTGTGACAAGAAAAAGATACAGTGGGCACTGTGGCCTCAAATGGACCGGTACGATGTGGAAATCCGTTTTTCTGATGGAACCTTGTGGGAAGTTGATGCGAAAGTATATCGAAATCCTATAGCCTTGCGCACAAAAATTAAAAACGATAATGGATTTCCGGAAGGAGACTACGCAAAGGGCTTTTTTGTTATTCCTGATGAATATGTGCGTAATCAGAGAAATTATACTTCCATTATTAATCAAGCCTTAAAGGATCAGAAAAATGTAAAGTGCGTTACACTCAGGGCACTAAAGATAGAAATAAACCGAAAGGAGGAGGTTCTCCATGAAGAAAAGTAAAGCCGTGGTACCATACGAAGCATTAACCCCTCAATTTCAAATGATTGAAAATCCAATGCAGATATCCCAATTTGCAGAAATTGAGGCAGTTCTTTATTTGTTTATGCAAAATGCGCCTCAAGCAGATCCTGCGAAAGCCTATCTGCTGTTTACGCAATATCAACTGATTGGCGCAACAAAATGTTCACCAATGGAACATGATTTGCAGACTGCGCGAGCTACACTCGGATGTTATCGCTCTCAAAAATATTGGCAGGATGCATTACAGAAGTATCGTGACGACAAGTATAATGCGGTGCGAGCATTCACATTTACGGTTATAGATGAGGCACTACGTGTTACTCTGGTGGAGACTCCGTATCCGTATCCATTTGAAAAACGAAAAAAAGAATGGGAATCTTTTTGGACAGAAGATTTTAAAGATCCAGAGATTCCGACTTACGCAGAAGCCGGTGTATATAAATATGTTTATCCCAACAGTGATAGCGGAGAATCTGACACTGTTCAGGTAAAATTCGACGAGAGCCTGGTAAAGTCTGACTTGATAACGTGCACTCCGAAAAAAGGTAGAGCAATTATTTCCATCACCTTGGAAGAACTGCTAAAAACAGCGGCGCAGATGTCAGATCTTTGCCCTGGAGATCCTTGCTATACGATTCTCAAAACCAATATTCTCAAAAAGAATCAGGGAGGGAAGGTCAAAATCGCCGACAAATTAACGATTCAGGAAGTCGTCAACATTATTGGCATGGTAGGATCGGGAAAATCGACACTCATCAAAGTGCTGGCTTTTTGGTGCCATCAACATGATTATCGTATTGCCATAGTGGTTGATACAGTAGCAGAAGTTTTGAATCTACAAAACTATCTTTCTTCTTTGCACGTAAATGTTAGCCCTTTGATTGGCCGGAATGAACGACTGAAGTACATCAATCAAGTGACTCAGCCTGATGAATCCTGTTTGGCGAAGATTTATGCACAGTATTTGACTCCAGCCTGCCTTGTGGATGGTATGGATGAAGGTCATAGCCATGCAATTGCATTTGGAAAAGAGCCTTGTTATTCTCTGAGAAAAGGAAGAAAAAATCACCTGTGTCCCTATTTTGATCTTTGCCCTGGCACAAAAATGCTAAGAGACTGCTATACAGCGTCGGTTGTGCTTACAACCGTGGCAGGTTTTGCAGCTTCTCGTGTGGGATATGAAAGAGAAACCTTTTTAGAGCTCATAATGCGAGATTTTGATTTAGTGATTTTTGATGAGAGTGATCGGGTACAGAAGACTTTGGATCAGTTTTTTATGCCGGAAACAAGTTTTAACAATTATATTCGCGAGTGTGCTGAAGACTGCAGTACTTATATGCGTTTAAGTAGTAAATCCAGAGAAGAAAACTTACCGATGCAGAGATACGATGAAATGCAGCGCCATAGCGTGACCGTTCTCAGTTGCCTGATTAAATCACTGCATTATGAATTGGGCGCTTGGAAGAAAATCACACACGGTGATCCGTTTTCGGCACTCACGCTGCTAGAAAACCTGTACAAAGTAGAAACTGAATATCAGATCCCCAAAGAAATCTACGAACTACTGTATGGCCTGATTGATATGCAGAATGAGGAGAATACCCGCAAAAGTACACTGTGGGCTGTTCTGGAAACCTCTTGCAGGAGCACAGATGAAACACTTTTTAATCAGATTTACCAAGTTTGGCTGAATCAGATGGGAACCAAATTCCCGCGTCCTGATGCTGAAAAAACAAGAAGAATCCAAGATGCTCGCATTAAATTGATTATTAGATTGATTTACTTTGATCATTTTATTCGGGACCTTAGTGATGCTTATGATGCATGTCATGAAACAGCTTACGGACAGAATGAGCTATTCGGATTTTTGCAAACTCGATTCCGTCAGCAGCAGTATTTTCTTCCGTCTGCATTGTGCGGCAACCTATTTGGACTGAAAAAGACGGACGAAGAGGATATTATTTTGTTCCGTCAATTTGCATTCGGGCGTAGTCTGATGAAGGATTTACCGTATTTAAGAACAGACTCACTGGGTAACCCAGCAGGCCCTCATGTAATGCTTTTATCGGGCTCTAGTTGGGCTGAAGGATCCTATGAATACCACATCAATCGGCCGGTCAGCTATATTTTAGAGGCAGACCATGAAAAACGTGAGTTTCTGGAAAAAACGCGGTTTTTTGAATCTGGATTTCCAGAAAGAGTTTCTGGATCCGGAGAAGATGATCGTATTGCACGACTAAAAACGGTTACTGAAAAAGCTACAGAGTTGATTATGCGTGAATATGCGCGTAACGCAGGAAAGATTCTTTTGGTAGTAAACAGTTACGCTCAGACCCAGGTAGTGCAGGAGGTGTTAGAAGCACAACTACGCAAAGCAAGCTGCAATGTTCGTGTGTGCAGAATGATTTCGGACAATCCAAACGATAAATACGGACCGGGCACGATTCGCCGAGGAGAGGTGAGTCGATTTGCTTATATGAGCGAAGAAATTCTAATTGCACCTGCGTTGGCTATTGAACGTGGTCATAACATTGTTGATGAGCGCGGTCATTCTGCACTGAGTGCTGTGTTCTTTCTGGTGCGCCCCATGTCTGTGCCGGATGATATCCAGCAAAAAGGAAGCAAACTGAATGGTTATGTAGAATCCAAATGTAAACGCTTACCGACAGAATCTGTATTTACATATAATATGCGCATTCGTAACTTTGCAGCACAACAGTGGGCCAAGGTTAGTAAAACAAAAGCCTTTGGCCTGACAGAACTTGATCAGGATGAGCGGCGAGATATCGTTGCGACACTGTTTGTATTGATTCTTCAGATTTTTGGCCGGTTGGCTCGTGTCACAGACGTAACAAAACCGGAACCGCATGTCTATTTTATAGATGGTGCATTCCGTGGCCGTGAAGGTCAATCAGATGATTTTGACTGTCTTGCTGAATTGGGAAGATACTTGGAAAATTTGATGACTAACGAAGAAAGTGCGGCGATTGCCGAAACGTTGTATGCGCCATTTTATAAAGCATACAGAAAGGACATTGCCTATGAGCGATAAAATTTATCCCCTGGCATATCAACTGGTGCCAGGTCAAAGCTGTACCCTCTATTATTTATCCTTCCCGGAAAAGTGGAAACAAAAGCTGTTTGAAATTGCGCGTGCAAACAGTCCCAAATTTAAGGAAGAGTATGGACTTCCCACGAATGCGCTGAAAAAACTTGTGGATAGTTGGATAGAAGGCATTGTTGCTTTGGCACCGTTGAAAAAGACCAGCGATGACAGTAAGTGGCTTGCCTCTTGCCACAGCTATACACAATCTGAAATTCGAACGTTATGTTCTCTCATTAAAGTTTGGGTAAAAGCCACTTATGTTACACCCAAGAGTTTCCCTCGTGTGAAAAAGCTTGCAACAGATTTCTGCAATACCATGAAAATCGAAGACATTGAAAAGTTGCACCAATCCGCTGAGGTTTATCTCACATTGGATAACGGAACTGTTTGTGAGGAAGCCTATCAAGCGATTCCACTTTTGGCAGTCAACCGTCTATTAGGAAAAGAACTTGTTTTGAAGGAACAAGCCCTGCATTTATGCTATGCTGCCAAAAATCAATTGATCAGTTCTCCCATTGCAGATAAACAAAGCGGTCATCAATATTCCTTTGTTTTCGATTTTTCTGTGCAGACTACCCCTCCTGAGCGAAAAGCACTGCTTCTATGCCAGATGAGTATTCGCAGATGGATTCCTGGAAAATCTAAGAAAGAGCCTATTAGCTACCTTAAGGAAAACATCAATGCGCATGTTAAAATTTCTGAAAGTAAATTCTGTCAGGTACCAATTTCTTACGATTTTCAGACAAAGAAAATTGATTGGAAGGCGCAAGATAGAGAGTGCTATGATATTTGGGGATACACCCCCTTGCCCCAGTGTGAGGAGGTACTTGCAAGTCCGGAAGCATATGCATCCCGTGTTCTCTTGCCTTACAAAAACGGTATGTGGAGTTTTAAAGCCTCTAAAATTGGCACAGGTGTTTCTGTAATAGATAAGGCTGCATTGTATAAGGAAATCTCGGTATTGCTGCATGATATAATTTGTGATCAACCGGAAGCATACCGGATAAAGTCGAAAGTCAAAAAATTTTCCTGTTATAAATCGCCGCAAGAGTATGAAAGCCCAGAAAAATTCAGAAGCTGGGTAAGTAAGTGTGCCGAAACCAACCGTATTGTATTCGAGATTTACGGATTGACAAAAGATAAAAATCAAAGCATGATCATGTCCAATGTTCAGGACAAGATTTGGAGAGATTTTGGAAAAAAACAACCAGATTCGTGTATGGAGATTCAATGCTTGCTGAAAGAAGCTGCTGCTTTTGGTGACCCAATGGAAAATGACAGCAAGATGGCGAAAATTCAACGTTCCGATGAAATCTATAATCAGTTAGGAAGTGTCAATGGCGTAACGGCTTGTATTTACATTTTACCCGGTCAAGAGCATTATTCTAAAGGGGACCCTAAGCAAGCAATCCGAAATGGATTTGCTCGCACAGGGCGTGTTGTTCAATTTATCAATCCGGAAGGAGAATTCAATCAAAATAAGATTGATAACGCCGTTTATGATCTTTATCGTCAATTGGGTATCGTAGCACTTATCAATATGGAGAAAAAGCTGCCGATTCTGGCTAATACGCCTTGTATTGGTATGCATATTTGTACGCAGGTTCATGGAATAGTCAAAAGGACTCGCTTCCTTCCCATTTATGTTACAGTTGATATGACATCTGGCAAAACAAGAGTTCAATGCGATGCGTTTGAAAAAAGAACTGTTACCTATCGGGAAGCTTGCCTGGAAATGGCTCAGCTTTTCTGGAAAAAAGATCTGGATGAGCGATGTGTAAATGCCAGCAGATCTCCGGCAAAGCAAGAGCTGATTGAACTTAAGAATCAATATTATGGGGAAAATGGAAACGTACTGCTTACTGTGCAGTCTGATGGCAATACGCGTGCAGTATGGGCAGGAATATCAGATAAGGAGATTGGGAAATATGCTTTGACAGATCTCTACTGCCCGGAACAGATCAATGCAGGTTCTCCCTATAATCCATATCCGATTTCTTTGGCGGATACGGGGATTCGTGTGGTCCGCATCAGAAGTAATCAGGAAGTGCCTGATTATTATACAATGCTCAACAACAAATCGACGGCGGATAGACTCCAGTATACATCTGCATCTGGAGTATTTCAGTATGGTAATGTGTTCTGGGGTATTCATGAACGATCCGGAGACAAACAATATATCAAAAGTTTTAAAATGTCCCGTGTGGATGCTCCAAAACAGTGCTTTGCAGAGAAAGACATGATTGAGTTCTATCCAATGCAGCTCCAGTCAGGTGATAAGCCAGATGAATGGGTTTTTTACACCAATGCACTGAGACATGTTCCAATTCAGTACAATCAATCTACGGTTCTTCCGTTGCCTCTGCATCTGGCGAAATCCCTGGAAGAGTATCTTTTTGATGCGTAAATTTTATGGTATGAGAGTTAATATGAAATGCAAAGAGCCAAGAGTGCAAATTGCACCTCTCGTACCAAAAGAATAAACTGAAGGAGATCGTGAGTTTTCTCCAGATATAGTATCTCAAAACTATATAGAAACGTGTAGAGGAACTATTGCAATTTAGCAATAGTTCCTTTTTTCCTCTATGAGTCGCCAAATCTGCGACGGATATCTTTTAAATGGTAAGCACCTAGTGAGATAGCGTGGTACCGTCAAGATTTATGCGCAAATTGGTTTGCAGCCCCCTGTATGAATAAGGTCAGCTGGCAATAGAGCCGTCCTCGTAGGCCGACTCTAAGTGCTTCATATTCATGTATTTTTTGTTGCCCCATTGGGTTCCGGCAACATGGCGAAGTCTAGCGCA
>RCNH01000365.1_pt1 | contig 19445 bp, 19 predicted proteins | sample 2041161 | NCBI WGS metagenome assembly RCNH01 (sample SAMN09708215, study PRJNA481090) | Feces metagenome, whole genome shotgun sequencing project. | biome: feces | host: Leptonychotes weddellii | place: Antarctica: Sion Island | collected 2010-03-01 | reverse complement strand
AAATGGGCGATTGGCGCAGCGGTAGCGCAACTCGTTTACACCGAGTGGGTCGGGAGTTCAAATCTCTCATCGCCCACCATTTAAATGTTATAAGCCAGGACTTGCGTCCTGGCTTTTTTGTTATCTCGATTATTCCCATGTAGCAAAGAAGGCATTGTCGATATCCCAATGCACGTCTGCGATGTAATTGCGCAGATCGAATTTCTTCCTTTCCTTAAACAAGCGATAAATCTCGCGGTGTTCCTGATTTGCCTTCTTGAGGAGCTCCTTAACCTGATCTTGATCGAGCTGGTTGTAGGAGCGCTTAATGAAGTGCAAGGATTGAATGTCGATGATGTCTACCAGCCTCTTATTTCCGCAAGCGTCCTGGTAGAGTCCATGAAACTCTTTCTGTAAATCGTCATACCTATCGTATAGTCCAGAATCGATTGCCAGATCCATCGCTCCGAGGAGAAACTCCATTTGAAGGAGGGTTTCCTCAGAGATTGTATCTGCTGCCAAGAAAGCCGACTCACCGTCGAGTGGGCCAATAATTTGGAATACCTGGAGTGCATCCTCATGAGAGAAGCCATGTACTCTAAAGCCCTTTCGAGGCTCGTTGTCCAAATATCCATCTCCAACGAGGCGAATAAGCGCTTCTCTAACAGGAGTTCTACTGACATGTAGCTCATCGCAAATTGCCTGCTCAGGAATGCGATCGCCAGCATTTAATGATCCATTTTCAATCTGTTCTTTTATATATGTGTAGACATGATCCTTAAGGGATTTAAATTCGTCCAAGATTGCTCCTTAATAGCAGTGTTTGTATTTAGAAATATAACCAAAGTCTGTATATTTATCAAACCTCAATATATTCTCTGTAAATCGTATACAAGACTACTTGAAATCTCATATGAATAATTAGCCGTTTACCTCAATAAACCAACCGCTCGCACACGTTCCTTTTGATAGATGTATATAAATTAGCAAATTGTATACAATATACAATAAGTTAAGACATGCCACATAGGTGGCGTATGGATGAAAGGAATTATGATGGCTCATTTCAAGAATGTTATTGTACGTATCCCTAGTCCTGCAATCTCTGAGGGTATTAGCTCAGGAACTTATGAGGGAACACCTATTTATCACAAGGCTTTGATTCAGCATGAGAATTATGTCAGCGCACTTTCTAAGTGCGGTGTTAAGGTTAATGTTTTAGCTCCAAATAACGATTTCCCAGACAGCTGCTTTATGGAGGACACAGCACTTTGCACCGATAAGTGCGCAATCATTTCTCGCCCTGGAGCAGAGACCCGTATGGATGAGTCCAAGCTCGAGGACTTCCGTGAGATGCTTTCAAGCTTCTATACCAACGTTCATGAGATTGAGGCTCCAGGAACCGTTGAGCCTGGTGACATCATGATGGTCGGAGACACTTTCTATGTAGGAAAGTCTGCTCGTACTAATGAAGAGGGAATTAGGCAGCTTCGTGAGATTCTTGGAATGTATGACAAGGAAGTAATCGAAGTTGAGCTTCATGAGATGCTTCACCTTAAGACTGGTGTCAATTATCTCGAGGATAACAACCTTCTTGTAGCTGGTGAGTTTATTGACAACCCTCTCTTCGATAAGTTCAATAAGATCGTTGTACCTGATGAGGAAGCATATGCAGCTAACTGCATTTGGGTAAACGGAACCGTTATCGTTCCTGAGGGATATCCAACCATTCTCGCAGCTGTAAAGCATCTTGGTTATGACGTATTGACCGTAGATACTTCTGAGTACACAAAGATTGACGGTGGCTTGAGCTGCTTGTCTTTGCGCTTCTAATTTTCAACTAACAATTCCTCGTGCGTCACTTCGCTTGCGAGGTGGCGCACATTTTCTTTAAAAAAGAGGTTTGAAATGTCACAAGAATTGAGCCAAAACACCCTTAATTCTTATGAGCAGATGGAAGAGTCAGGTGTTATTAATCCTCATGGTTTGAATCTCTTTAGGCTTACCATGATGGTAATCACAGCAAGTATATGCGGAGGTATCTTCAGTCTTTCAGGAGATATGGCACAAGGAGGAGCATATACCGGAGCTGTTATAACTGGATGGATGATCTGCTTTGTAGGCGTTTTTGCGCTTATGATGACCTTTAAGGGTTTGAGTCAGGCAAGACCAGATTTGACCGGTGGTATTTACGCATATGCAGCAGCTGGTTTTGGTGACTACATCGGATTTAACTCTGCATGGGGATATTGGATTAGCGCATGCTTATCAAACGTATCCTTCTCTCTTTTGCTCTTTAGTGCACTGAGTTACTTCTTCCCATTATTTGGAGCGGGAAATAATCTTCCATCGATACTTTGCGCTTCAGCTTTCCTTTGGCTTCTTACATTCCTAGTTACACGAGGAGTTAAAGAGGCAGCGGGAATAAATACAATCGTTACCCTTGCAAAGCTAGTTCCTTTGGCATTGTTTGTACTCTCTATTATTCTGCTTGGAAAGTTTGATTCAGCAATCTTCATGGATAACTTCTGGGGAGTTGAAGGGGGATTGGGCTTTGGAAGCCAGGTCGTATCTACGATGATTGCTCTTGTATGGGTATTCACGGGTATTGAGGCTTCTGTAGTTATTTCCGGAGAGGCAAAATACGTCGAGGATGTAGGTAAATCAAGTGCTTATGGCTTCATTGCCGTATTCGTTTTGTACTTCATCATCTCCATGCTCAGTCTGGGAGCTGTTCCTCATGATGTAATGACTGAGCTTACAACACCTTCTTTGGCAGGTATTTTGGAGTACGCTATTGGACCTATTGGCGCAATCATCATTAACCTTGCGGTAATTCTTTCACTTATCGGTGCTCTTTTGGGATATGTCATCATCACTGCTGCTACTCCTTATGAAGCAGCTCGCCATGGTGTGTTCCCTGAGTCCTTTGCAAAGACAAATGATAGGGAAGCTCCATACGTAACAGCACTTGTATCAAGCGCAATTACCCAGGTATTTCTCATTGTTGCTGTGGTTTCAGAGGGAACTTATCAGTTCTTCTACTACAGTGCGGTAAATACAATCTTGGTCCCATATGTTGCTTCTGCCGCTTTCTACATGATAATTGGTTGGAAAAATCAGTATCTCAATGGACGATTTGCTCCAAGTAAGCTTGAAGCTCGTATTTTTGGAACGCTCTCCTTCATCTATACCATGTTCTTGGTATGGGCAACGGGTCTCCATGGTGTCATGCTTACAACTTTGCTCTTTGCACCTGGTCTCATCGTTTATGCATTGGGTGAGAAGCAAAGAGGTAAAGCAATTTTGCCAACGAAGGCAGATAAGATCATTGCTGTTATTAATGTAGTCGTAGCAATAATCGCACTTTATCTTCACTTCAGTGGAATTTTGCCAGTTGTATAAAGATTTTTACGATTCATAACAATTAAATAGCGATAGGTAGAATAACGGGTCGGGGTTTTCGGCTCGTTATTCTTTTATGCACAGGCCTCGCATTTGGTACGCTATACTTAAGAGGTACGAGTAACTATTAAGGAGACACTCATGTCGAGACCAATAGGAGTATTTGATTCAGGATTCGGTGGGCTCACTGTCGCATCAGTGCTTGCTGAACAGTTTCCTGATGAGTCAATTTACTACCTAGGAGATACTAAACGCTGCCCTTATGGAGAGCGCACTCAAGACCAAGTCAAGCACTTCTCTTTCGAAATTGCATCTTGGCTTAAAAATCACGATGTAAAGATGATCATTATTGCTTGCAATACTGCAACAGCAGCTTCATTGCCTATGCTGAAAGAAGCCTTGCCTATTCCTGTCATCGGAGTTATTGAAGCTGGTGCTCGAGGAAGCGTGGCGGCTTCACGCTCTGGCAAGATTGGTGTCCTGGCTACGCGTGGCACGGTTGAGAGCCAGTCATACGTGAAGGCCATTCATCAAGTCGATCCATCCTGTGAAGTAATTCAGCAGGCAGCAGGTTCTTTTGTGAGAATCGTAGAAGATGCCCTCATGAATGCTTCGGGCGACGATATATTTGAGCAGCTTGATGTCCCTGAGGTGCACGCAGAGGTAAGGCGTGTTGTATCAGGGCTCGTTGATGCTGGAGTTGATGCGATCTGCTTGGGTTGCACACATTTCCCTCTTCTTGCACCTATTATTGCTTCTGAAATTCCAAGCGACATTGTCTTGGTGAATCCAGCTTACGGTGTTGCCGAGGAAGTCGCTCAGATACTCGCGGAAGATCCATCAGCAGAAGATGTAGCCTACAGGTTTGCAACTACAACAGATGATGTTCAACACTTCAGTGAAGCAATTGCAGCTCTCTTTCCTAAAGAAGCTCAGAGCATCGAACATGTATCCCTCGAGGTCCTCGATAGCCTTGACTATCCAGAGGCATAACTACTCGCAACCATTTACATTCCTACGACAGAAAGACGTGTATGTCTAATCGTTCATATGATAGAAAACCAACCGAACTGAGACCTGTAACGCTCGAGCGAGACGTGCTCAAGCATGCAGCAGGTTCTTGCCTTGTTTCATTTGGTGATACCAAAGTCCTTTGCGCAGCCACCCTCACAGAAGGTGTTCCTATGTGGCGCAGAAGCAGCAGGGCTGGATGGGTAACCGCAGAATATGCCATGCTGCCTGCCGCAACATCACGCCGTACATCGCGTGAGTACAAGAACAGAAAAGGTCGCTCAATGGAAATCGAGCGCCTCATTGGCCGAAGCTTGCGTGAGGCTATCGATATGCAAAAGATGGGCGAGTATACCCTCACAATCGATTGCGATGTTTTGCAGGCAGACGGCGGAACACGCACCGCATCCATTACAGGAGCATGGGTAGCAGCTCACGACGCGTTGATGAGCGCTGTCGATAAAGGCCTTATTCCTCGACTTCCTATCAAACATCAGGTAGCAGCCGTATCGGTCGGTCGCGTTGAGGGTACAACCTTGTGTGACCTTGACTACTCAGAGGACTCACATGCTGAGGTTGATCTGAATGTTGTGGGAATTGCAAAGGGCGACTACATTGAAATTCAAGGAACGGGAGAGAAGGTTTCTTATTCGCGTTCAGAGCTCAATGAAATGCTCGATTACGCAGACGATGCGTTGGAAGTGCTCCTTGCACTCCAAAATAAAGTTACGAATTTTCTTGAGGATTAAAGAAGGGGATTGTGAGCTATGGATTTAACTAAAACTATAGTTGTAGCTACTGGAAACCAGCATAAGCTCAGGGAGATCTCTGAGATTCTCTCCGTTGTTATGCCTGAGATGCAGTTTGTTTCTATTAAAGAATTCCCAAACTTCGAAGAGCCTGTTGAGGATGGGGACACCTTCCTTGCAAATGCAATGATTAAGGCGCGCGCTGCTCTTGAGTTTACCGGAGCATACGGTGCTATTGCTGACGACTCGGGACTTATGGTCGATGCTCTCGATGGTGCTCCTGGAATCTATTCTGCACGCTATGCAGGAGAGCATGGAGACAGCGCTGCAAATAACGAAAAGCTTCTTTCCGAACTCAAAGATGTTCCTACGGATGAGCGTACTGCTCGCTTTACCTCCTCAATCGTTCTTCTGACGGAGGATGAGGAATTTATTTCCGAGGGCTTCTGCGAGGGAAAGATTGGATTTGAACTTCAGGGCCTCAATGGCTTTGGATACGACCCTCTCTTCTTGCCAGCTGATCGTCCAGGTATGTCGATGGCAGAGCTTTCTGCTGAGGATAAGAATTCCATTTCCCATCGCTTCCATGCTCTTGATGGTTTGGTTAAGCAACTGAAGAATTAATTTCAAATTTTCTCTTGCGATTTCAACTCAAGTACCTAAAATAAATACATCACAATTGCATCAGGCAATTGTAAGGAATATGGAGGTTTATCCATGAGAATTATTCGCTGCAAAGATTATGCAGAGATGAGCCGTGTAGCAGGCAATTTGATGGCTGCTGAAATTATTAAGAACCCATCTTGTATCCTTGGTCTCGCAACAGGCTCAACTCCAATTGGAGCATACGAGCACCTCGTTGAGCTTTACAAAGCTGGAGACATTAGCTTCAAGGACGTAAAGACCTACAACCTCGATGAGTACCGTGGATTGGCACACGACCACGATCAGTCTTATCACTACTTCATGAATGAGAATCTCTTCAAGCATGTCGATATCGATATGGACAACACTCACGTTCCAGACGGATCTAATCCAGATGCTGATGCTGCTTGTGCTGAATACGATGAGATGGTAGAGGCTGCTGGAGGAGTTGCTCTTCAGCTTCTCGGTATCGGAAATAACGGTCACATTGGATTCAATGAGCCAGGAACAACCTTCGTAGGACCTACTCACTGCGTTGACCTTACTGAATCTACCATCCAGGCTAATAGTCGTCTCTTCGACTGCATCGATGATGTTCCTCGTCAGGCATACACCATGGGTATCAAGACCATCATGTCTGCTCAGCGCGTTGTAATCGTAGCTAATGGCGAAGCTAAGGCTGAGGCAGTAAAGGCTATGATCGAAGGACCTATCGATCCGATGTGCCAGGCATCCATTCTTCAGCTTCACCCAGATGTTGTTGTAGTTTGTGATGAGGATGCGCTCAAGCTCTGCACCTCTGTTGCATAAGCACAGGTTTTCTTAACATATATAACCCTCCCTATGGATTTCATTTGAGATTCGAGGGAGGGTTTTTGCATACAAAGAAGTAGGGAAAACCGTCATCTACCTCGGTAAATTCCCTTATATTGTATTTTTTCTGAAAATTTGCTATAGTTGAGGTTTGAATTAACTCCATCCACTGACATTATGCCGGAGGTTTTTACATGGAAAAAGAAATCCCTGTGTTCAATCGTATCGATATTATTCGCGATGCACTTAAAGAACTAGAGGGTCAGCAGATTCGTGTAAAAGCAAACATGGGTCGTAGCCGCATTGTTGAGCGTACAGGTACGCTTCTGCAAGCACACCCTTCTTTGTTTGTCATTGAAGTAACTGAACGTCGTGGACGTATTGCGCGTCAGACTTTTAACTATGTTGATGTTTTAACAGGTAGCGTTCAGATTTATAACGGAGAGACCGGCGAACTCTTGTATGAGAGCCCGGAGGACTAAACTAGGAAGTGTATGAGTTACTCATATAAAATTTTAGCTCCTGCAAAACTGAACCTATATCTAGGCGTCTATTCTGAACTTGATTCTCGAAACTACCATCGTGTTGACTCAATAATGGCAGCCTGCAATCTGTGCGACGAGATAACAATCGAGCCCGCAGATTGCTTGAGCGTTGAGTGTACTCCACAGGTTGATTTTCCTGAGGAGGAAAACTCCTGCTATAAGGCAGCTATTCGTATGGGTCAGATCTTTGAGAGAGACCCTAACTTTCATATTCACATCCAGAAAAATATTCCATTCAAGAGTGGTTTAGGTGGTGCATCTTCTGATGCCGCTGCAACCATTAAGGCCCTGTGCCGAGCTTGGGATATTGATGTGTCCGATTCAAGGGTTTTCGATCTTGCCAAGTCTTTGGGAGCAGATGTTCCGTTCTTCTTAAATGGAGCTCCTCAGCTTTTGGAAGGTGCGGGAGATATTCCTGCTCAGACGTTTACTCCTTTGAGTGATATCTATCCTGTTTTGGTTCGTCCTTGGGGAGATGGTATTACCGCAGCTCAGGCTTATGCAGAATTTGACAGCGATCCAGTTGAGGCTCAGGATAGAAATCCTATCGTTGAGGCTCTTGTTGAAGGTCGCACGCATGATATCCCACTTTTGATCTCGAATAACTTGCACGATGTGGCTCTGCGTTTGATGCCACAGCTCGTCGAGCCTCTCTCATGGCTTGATACGCAGGTCAAAAACCACATTACCATGATTACGGGTTCTGGATCTTGCATGTTTACCATCGCTCAGACTATCGAAGAGGCAAACGAGATTTGCTCCATCGCCCTCGATCGCGGATGGTGGGCAAAGGCAGTTGAATTCATGCCAAAGTGTCCTCAGGTTGAGCAGTTTGAGCTCTAAATGTTATGCAAGATTAGTGTCATATCACCCAGCAGGTCTCTAACGTGAAGAAACCTTGATTGAGGTGAGGTACTCTTGTGATATTCCTGCATATTTAGTAAAGCAGGCAAGTTGTATTCGCTTTGTCGTTTATACTACTTGAGCTATGTATATAATCGTAGGTACATACGTTTTTATTAAGAAAGAGGTGAGTTGATGCGCATCTTCGGATTGGGAACTCCAGAGCTTCTCGTTATCTTGTTGATTGTTCTTCTCCTCTTTGGTCCTAAGAACCTCCCAAAGTTGGGCAAGGCCTTAGGTAATACCGTCAAAGGCTTCCGTAAGGAAATCGAATTTGACGATGAAGATAAGAAGTCCAAAGACAACAACGACGAAGAAGTCGAAGAGGTAGTTGTTGAGGACGGTGTTGAGGATTTGGCATCACCTACTTCTGCGTTTTGCCCTAAATGTGGCGCAAAAGCTTCAGAAGATGATGAGTTCTGCCGTTCCTGTGGCAATAAATTATCAAACTAATAAGTAATTAGTGTTCGCACGTGACCTTAAGAGAGTACACAATGAATCAGAATGAAATTATTCTTACCCCTGAAGGACGTCAGAAGCTTGTAGACGAGCTTGCATGGCGTGAGGGTGAGTTCAATGCAGAGATCATCGAGCGTATTAAGGCTGCTCGTGACTTCGGCGACTTGTCAGAAAACTCTGAGTACGATGACGCTAAAGAAGAGCAGGCAAAAAATGAAGCTCGTATTTACGAGATTCGTACCATTCTTGCAAGCGCTCGTATCTCCGAAGCACCTTCTGCATCTTCTGTAGAGGTTTCCATCGGATGCATCGTTGACGTTAAGGACTCTGAGGGTAAGACTACCTCCTTCAAGATTGTTGGTACTACTGAGACTAATTCATTGGAGCACAAGATTTCCAATGAGAGCCCAATGGGTGCAGCACTTATCGGACATAAGGCTGGAGAGACTGTTGAGTACACCACACCTTCTGGTCGTGTTTGCTCTTATGAGATCGTAAAGATCACTCGATAAATTATGTATGCGCCTATCCCGCTTGTGCTGGATGGGCGTTTCTTTATTAAAATGGGCTCTTATTCACAGTAAATAAGGCGCTCAACCGGTATTTCGTACACATACCCTATATGTATTAGGAGATTTAATCATGGCAGAAAAGACTGACGCACAGGTAGCTTTAAACGATGAGCGAGCAATGCGTCGTATTAAGCGCCAGAGCTTGATGGATGATGGTATCAATCCTTATCCTATTCACTCTGAGGTAGATGCACATGCAGCTGATATCAAGGAGCGCTACGAGCACCTTGAAGATGGTGAAGAAGTTGAGGACGTATTTACCCTCGCTGGACGCATTCGTGCAATCCGCGGACAGGGAAAGATCAAGTTCATCGTTCTTGAGGATTCTACCGATTCAATCCAGCTCTTCTGCCGCATTGACTCTGTAGAGGAGGCAAGCTGGGACCTTTTGTCCAAGCTCGATCTTGGAGACATCATTTCTGCAAAGGGAATCGTAACTCGTACCCGCCGCGGAGAGCTTTCTTTAATCCCTTCTCAGATCACCCTTCTTTCCAAGTCTTGCCGTCCACTTCCTGAGAAGTTCCACGGCTTGACCGATAAGGAAATTCGCTATCGTCAGCGCTACGTCGATCTTATTATGAACCCAGAGGTAAAGGATACCTTCACCAAGCGTTCTAGGATCATCGCAGCTATGCGCCAGTACATGGCAACTCTTGGCTACATGGAAGTTGAAACTCCTATCCTTCAGGACATTATGGGTGGAGCAAACGCTCGTCCATTCATCACTCACTTCAACGCTCTTAACCAGGAGAACTACCTCCGCATCGCAACCGAGCTTCACTTGAAGCGCCTTTTGGTTGGTGGATTTGAGCGCGTCTTTGAAATTGGACGTATTTTCCGTAATGAAGGAATGGACCAGACTCACAACCCTGAGTTCACCTCCATGGAAGCATATCAGGCATACGGCGACCTTCAGGACATGAAGGATTTGGCAGAGGGCTTCATCAAGGCTGCTTGCCACGCTGTTTGTGATTCTGAGATTCTTGACTACCAGGGACAGACCATCGACTTGTCTGGAACTTGGCGCAGCGTTCCTATGAGCGAGCTTGTAAGCGAGGTTGTAGGTGTTGAGTTGACCCTCGATACCCCAGTTGAAACCTATCGTGAGCTCTGCGAGAAGCACAGTATCGAGTACAGCAAGGAATGGAATCAGGGACGCCTTTTGGCTGAGCTTTACGACGAGCTCGGTGAGGCTGCAATCGTAAATCCTACTTTTGTAACCGACTACCCAGTTGAAGTATCTCCACTTGCTAAGCGTAAAGAAGACGATCCACGCTTGACCGATCGCTTTGAGCTTGTTATTGCAGGTCACGAGTATGCAAATGCATTCTCCGAGCTTAACGACCCAGTTGACCAGGAGTCTCGTTTTGCAGCTCAGATGGAAGCTAAGGCTGCTGGTGATGATGAGGCAATGGAATATGATACCGACTACATTCGTGCTCTTGAGTACGGTATGCCACCTGCAGGAGGCATTGGTCTTGGTATCGACCGTATTGTTATGCTTCTTTGCAATGAGCCTTCCATTCGCGATGTTCTTCTTTTCCCTCATATGCGCCCTGAGCATAATGGACAGAAGAAGGCAGCTGCAGCAGAGGCTCCAGTAGTTGAGACTGTTGAGGAGATCGACTTCTCTAAGGTAGAGGTAGAGCCATTGTTTGAGGACATGGTTGACTTCGATACCTTCTGCAAGTCTGACTTCCGTGCGGTTAAGGTTCTTGACTGTGAGGCTGTGCCTAAGTCCAAGAAGCTCTTGAAGTTCACACTCAATGATGGAAGTGATACTGAGCGTGTAATCCTCAGTGGAATTCACGCTTACTATGAGCCAGAGGAGCTTGTAGGAAAGACTCTCATCGCTATCACTAACCTTCCTCCACGTCCTATGATGGGAATTGATTCTTGTGGAATGCTCATCAGCGCAATTCACGAAGAGGAAGGCGAGGAGAAGCTCCACCTATTGATGGTTGATCCTCACATTCCAGCAGGTGCAAAGCTTTATTAATTCCTGCAACCTACTTATATGAGTGGCCTCATTGCGATGAGGGACACGCGAAGTGGGTACAATCTATAAACATTCATACGTACGAGGTGCTCTATGCACTTCGTACGTTATCGCTAAATATGGTAAAGGAGTGAGTAACGTGTTTTCCGAAAGATTTTCTGACAAGGCAAATGACGTCATGTCTCGCTCAAAAATTGAAGCCGATCAGCTTGGTCGCATCTACCGCGGAACCGAGCATATTCTCTTGGCTATGGCTCACGAGCCTCAGCACAATGTGGCCCGTATTTTTGCTAACCTCGAGCTCACCTACGACGACATTCTCGAAGCTGTCAAGCAGCTTGCAAAAGAGGATGAGTCCAATGCGGGAGGCCACATTCCTTACACCCCTCGTGTAAAGAAGGTCCTCGAGAAAGCATATCGCCGAGGTCTCACCCGAGAGCAGGGATATGTCTCCACCGAAGATCTTCTGTATGCCATGATCGAAGTGAGTGACTGCAAGGCAGTTGCCGTTCTTGCGCATTTGGGAATTACCCCTGACATGGTTCGCCTTGAGCTCGATGAAGTGCTCAAAGGTGATGTCCATGAGGCAAAGTCCGAGGCTAAGGATACAAACGACCAGCCACAGCCGGCCGGCGAGATGCCAGATATTGCCTCCATGATGCAGAAACGCCCAACGAGTGCGCTTGCTGCATACAGCGTAGATCTCACCGATCTTGCTGCTAAGGGCAAGCTCGACGTCGTCATTGGCCGTGAAGAAGAGCTCTTGCGCATTATGCAGGTCCTCGCTCGTCGACAGAAGAACAACCCACTCATCTTGGGTGATGCCGGCGTTGGAAAGACGGCTATCGTTGAGGCTCTCGCTCAGCGCATAGCAGAGGGCGATGTTCCTCTTGCCTTGCGTGGAAAGAAGATCTTCTCCCTCGATCTTGCAGCTATGATTGCAGGAGCTAAGTTCAGAGGAGAGTTCGAAGAGCGTCTTAAGAACGTATTGGCCGAGGTAAAGAAGGCGGAAAACGTTATCCTCTTCATCGATGAGATGCATACGGTAATCGGTGCAGGCTCAGCTGAAGGCTCCATTGACGCTGCTTCTATTCTCAAGCCTGGACTGAGCCGAAGTGAATTCCAGATCATCGGCGCTACGACTCAGGAAGAGTATGCGAAGTATATCGAGAAGGACACGGCTCTCGAGCGCAGGTTCCAGCCGATATCCCTCGAGCAGCCAGATGAGGAGAAAGCGCTCAAGATCCTTCAGGGTCTTCGCAGTCGCTATGAGGAATTCCACAATGTAACGTATACCGATGAAGCACTGGAAAGTGCAGTTCGACTTTCTATGCGCTATATCCAAGATCGTTCGCTTCCGGATAAGGCAATCGATGTCATCGATGAAGCCGGTGCTCGACGCCGAGTTCAATCTGATTTTGCTCCCGAGGAGGCTCGTACCCTCGACAGTCTTGCACTCAGTGCGCGCAAGTCGCGAGAAAGTGCACACAGCTCTCACAGTTTCGAAGATGCTGCACGTTTCAAGGAGCAGGAAGAGGCCTTCATCGAGCAGCGCGATAAGTTCGAGAAAGCTTGGTTTGCAGATCGCAAAGAAGAGCGCCGTGATATCACCGAGCACGACATTGCTCATATCGTAAGTGGTATGTGCGGTGTGCCTGTATCAAGTCTCACTGAGCATCAAGCTCAAAAGCTTTTAAGGGCAGAGCACAACTTGCAAAAGCGCGTTATTGGACAGGATGAGGCAGTAAAAGCCGTAAGCCGTTCACTTCGCCGCAGTCGCAGTCCTCTCAAAGATGCCCGCCGACCTGCTGGATCTTTCATCTTCCTAGGCCCTTCTGGTGTAGGAAAGACGGAACTTGCAAAGTCGCTAGCAGAGTTCCTCTTCGGAACAGAAGATGCACTTATTACCTTTGATATGAGTGAGTTTATGGAAAGCCATACGGTATCTAAGTTCATCGGTGCCCCTCCTGGATACAAAGGCTACGGAGAAGGTGGACTTTTGACCAAGGCAGTCCGTAGGCGTCCATACTCTGTCATCTTGTTTGACGAGATCGAGAAAGCACATCCTGATATCTTCAACGTGTTCCTCCAGATTCTCGATGAGGGAAGACTTACCGATAGCGCTGGTCGCAAGGTAGACTTCTCCAACACAACCATCATCATGACGAGCAACGTTGGAGCAAGCGAGATTGCCAAATCCAAGCCTATGGGATTTGTGGCTTCTGAGTCTACCCAGCTTGACGATAAGTCTGTCAAGTCAAGTGTCATGACCCAGCTCAAGAAGCAGTTCAGGCCTGAATTCTTGAACCGCCTCGACGATATCATCGTCTTCAAATCTCTCAACCGTGAGGAGCTTCGTCAGATCATCGACCTTATGGTCGATGACATCCGCAAGCGTTTGACCTCAACAGGAGTCGATATTTGCTTGACCGATGAAGCAAAGGATTTCGTTGCATCTAAGGGATATGATTCGGTATATGGTGCACGTCCTTTGAAGCGTGCCCTTCAGACCTACGTCGAAGATCCTCTCTCTGAGGAGTTCTTGGTAGGTGCTTGGAGTGCAGGAGATACCATCGAGGTCTTCTTAAACGATGGAAAAATTGCCTTCAAAAAGGCTGAAAGCGCACAGGCTACCAAATGCGATACCTTCGTGGGTGTTTAGTTTGTACGGTGCGTTGGTATAGAATATTTATTTAATCATTACTATACTTGTGATAGACAACCTAAGTAATCTTGGGTCTGTTTGTCGCAGGTATAGTTATATATAAGGGGAGTTGCTATGGATGCAGCAATCGAACAAAACGCTCAATCCAAAATTAGTGTAGAAGATGCCATTCGCATTACAGCTCCTGGTACTGCTTTGCGCATGGCTCTCGATATGATTCTTGCAGGTCATCTGGGTGCTCTTATTTGCATCGGTGATAGCGATCGTATCTTAGCTTCTGGAAATGATGGTTTTCCACTCAATATTTCCTTTACGGCAAATCGCCTCTTTGAGCTTTCAAAGATGGACGGCGCAATCGTCATTGATGGAGATCTCAATCAGATCTTGCGCGCTAACTTCCACTTGAATCCTGATGCGAGCTTGCCAACAGCTGAAACCGGTATGCGCCATCGTACGGCATCTCGTATGAGTACGCTTACAGACGCTATGGTAATTTCTGTATCTCAGCGCAGGCAGATCATCAATGTATACCTCGATGGTAAGAGCTTCCAGCTCCAGTCAGTCTCAGCTATGATGACGACGGCAAATCAGCTCTTGACCACACTTCAGACAACGCGTGTTTCTTTGGGCAAAAGCCTGACGCGCTTGTCATCTCTTGAGCTCAGTGGCCTTGTTACCTTGGGCGATGTTGCTGATATTATTTCGCTCTTCGAGCTTCTTATGAAGGTCGATGCCGATCTTTCCATTAGCATCGCTCAGCTCGGACACGAGGGCAAAGCCGTCGCTATGCAAAAGCGTGCTTTGATGGGCAATATGTATAGTGCCTATGACCTGCTTATTCGCGACTATATGGCAAGCAGTAATCCTGATCTTGTGGCTGATATTCGCAATAAGCTTACCGAGAGCAACGAGCAGTTCGAGCTTTGCGCTGAGGAGATTGCAGAGGTTCTTGGATATGAGAACATGTCTGCCGAAAACGTCATGACTCCTCGTGGTCTTCGTACCCTCTCTCGCATTTCTGTTGTTCGTGAGGGAATGGCAGAGAAGATCATTGAAGAGTATGGAAGCCTCCAGCAGCTCATCAAGCTTGTTCCCGAGGATCGCTCCGGTCTTGATCGTTTGGATATTCCTAATCCAGAAATTTTGGTCGATAGTCTCTATCGCATGTGGGGTCGCAAAGAAATGTAGGCTTTCTGCCTCACGTCCCATCTATATATACCTACAGTGAAAGTTGCATCATATGAGTGATGATAATAACGATATCTTAAGTTCGACAGATACGAATGTTCCTGATACCTGCGCAGTCATTGTTGCAGGTGGCATTGGTCAGCGCTTCGGGCTTCCTGAGGGAAAGCAATTCGTAGATATGTGCGGACTTCCTATGGTTGCCTGGTCTATGAAAGCATTTGACCAGGCTCCTTCTGTTGGAGCGATTGTGTTGGTCTGCGCTCAAAATAAGCTAAGCCATGTAAAGTCTGAACTTCTTGACAACCTTACCCTGCAAAAGCCAGTAATTTTGGCTCATGCTGGAGCTACGCGCCAAGAGTCAGTTCATAGAGGTCTTGAAGCTGTTCCTGAAGAATTTCAGTACGTATCCATCCACGATGGAGCTCGTCCTTTGATTCTTCCTGAGGTAATTGAAGCTTCCATTGCTCCTTTGCGCGAGAGTATTGAGCTCGATGGCGTAGTGTGTGGGCAGCCTTGCATCGACACCTTGAAGCTCGTCGATGGGGTAGAGATTTTATCCACCCCTAATCGTGCGAACTATTGGACGGTGCAGACGCCTCAGAACTTCCGACGCGATAAGATCTTGTCTGTCCATGAATGGGCTGAAGAATCCGATATCGAGGGAACCGATGATGCTAGTCTCGTTGAGCGCTATGGGGCAAATCTCATCTGCTTTGAAGCTCCACGCGACAATATCAAGGTAACTGTCCCTGAAGATCTCAAGCCAGCATCTGCAATCTTGCAAGAGAGGCTCGATAAGCTAGCGGGAGGTACCTCGTGCGCATAGGACACGGATACGATGTGCATCAGCTGACAGAAGGCAGAGATTGCATCATTGGAGGAGTCAATATTCCTTGCAAAAAAGGCCTCCTCGGACACAGTGATGCCGACGTTTTAGCTCATGCGATTGCCGATGCAATCTTGGGAGCGACGCGTTTGGGAGATATCGGAAAGCTCTTTCCCGATACCGATCCTGCGTATGAAGGCGCCGATTCCATGGTGCTTCTTTCTGAAGTTGCACAGTATATAAAAGATAAAGGTTTTACAATCGTTGACTGCGACTCAACTATCGCAGCTCAAGTTCCAAAAATCTCACCTCACCGTGAGGACATGAGGCAAAACATTGCCCGTGCTTTAGGCATTGACATCGAACAAGTAGGTGTTAAGGCAACAACCACTGAGGGACTTGGATTTGTAGGACGTGAAGAAGGCATTTGTGCCTGGTCTGTCGTTTTGGTTGAAGAAATTGCAGACACACGATGTTGTTAGATCGTCCACTGCAAATCACTAACACCTATAAGGAGACTTCATGCTCGTATATAACACTCAGCTCCATAAGAAAGTTGAACTTAATCCAGTTGAACCTGGAAAAATTAAAATGTATGTCTGCGGCCCTACCGTCTATGACAATATTCATGTTGGAAATGGCCGTACCTTCTTGTCTTTCGACGTAATTCGTCGTTACTTGATCTATAAGGGATATCAGGTTACCTTTGCTCAGAATCTTACCGACGTTGACGATAAGATTATCAATCGTGCTAATGAGCACGGTAAGGATTCTGCAGAAGTTGCAGAGGAATTCTCCAATGCCTTCATCGAGGTTATGCACCGCATGAATGTCCTCGATCCTGATATTCGTCCTCGTGCAACCCGCGAGATTGAAGCTATGCAGGAGATGATTGCATCTCTTATTGAGCAGGGCAACGCTTACGCTGCAGATAATGGCGACGTTTACTTCTCTGTTCGCTCCGATGAGGGCTATGGTGAGGTTTCTGGTCGCAATATCGATGACCTCCAGGTAGGCGCTCGTATTGAGGCAAATAACGACAAGCGCGATCCTTTGGACTTCGCTCTTTGGAAGGCTGCAAAGCCAGGTGAGCCTAGCTGGCCTAGCCCTTGGGGAGACGGACGTCCTGGTTGGCACACTGAGTGCTGCGCTATGATTCACCGCTACCTTGGTACCCCAATCGACATTCACGGTGGAGGAAGCGACCTTGTATTCCCTCATCATGAGAACGAGGAAGCTCAGGCATCATGCGCTTGGCATGCTCCTCTTGCAAACGTGTGGATGCACACGGGAATGCTTAAGATCAATGGCGAGAAGATGTCTAAGAGCTTGGGTAACTTCTATACCCTTAAGGAAATCCTTGACCAGTATCCAGCTGATGCTGTTCGTCTTTTGATGCTTCAGACTCACTACCGCTCACCTTTGGACTTCTCCTTCGAGCGTCTCGAGGGAAGTGTAGGAAGTGTCGATAAGCTCAAGAGCTGTGTAAAGAATCTCCGTTGGGCTGCAGATAAGTCCGTTGACCAGGCAAAGTCTGGTGAATTGACCGAGGCTGACCGTACCTTCGGCGAGGCAATCGATGCAGCTCAGGAAGCATTTATTGCATCCATGGATGACGACTTCAACTCAGCAGGAGCTGTAGCTGCAATCTTTACCTTGAGCACTGCTGCAAATACATACCTTGCAGATAACGCTCAGGAGATTTCACCTGCTGTCGTTCTTCGCGCTGCTGATATGCTCAGTGAGCTTTGTGGCGTATTGGGAATTGAGCTTGAGCAGGCAAAAAATGACCTTCCTGATGGCATCTTAGAACTCGCTTCTGAGTGCTGTGGATATGAAGGATCTGATAAGCAAGAGGCAGCAAGTGTTATCTTGACCGCTCGTGAAGAAGCTCGTGCACAAAAGCAATGGGATATTGCAGATGCCATTCGTGATGGTATTAGTGCTCTCAACCTTGTGATTGAAGATACTGCACAAGGTCCACGTCTACTCGAAAAATAGGTGATTGTACATGGCACGTAATACCAAACAGACCAGCCGAAAGTCTCAGGATAAGTCCAGGCGCCAGGCAAAAGATGCTCCTCGTGGCAAAAACCAGCGCTCCGAGCGTGATGTGCGCCCTCAATCTGGCAAGCCTTCATCGTCTCGTGGACGCGCTCCTCAGACCGATGGTCGAGGACGTTCTTCTCACGCAGATGCACGTGGTCGCAAGTCTTCTGCACCAAAGAACATCATTGAGGGACGCCACGCTATTGAAGAAGCACTTAATTGGGGCATGAAGCTCAAGGCTGCATATGTAGCAAATGATATGGGCCTTCGCGATGGTAAGTTCGGTCGCATTGTAGCTCGTCTTCAGTCTGAAAACGTTGACGTCTTCGTTGTCGATAATGCAGTTCTCGATAGCATGAGTGTCCGTGGATCTCACCAGGGAATTGCAGCTGAAATTGCTCCTTACGAGTATGCTGACATCGATGATGTTCTCACTAGGGCAAAGGATAAGGAAAACGCCCTTATCGTCTTGCTCGATCATGTAACTGATGATGGAAACTTCGGCGCAATTGTAAGAAGCGCTGAGATTGTAGGCGCTGAGGCAGTTGTTATCCCTAATGCACGTAGCGCTAAAGTAAGTGCAGGTTCTGCATCTACCAGTGTAGGAGCAGTATTTAAGATGGATATTGCCCAGGTTTCAAACCTTGCAGCCGTTATCGATAAATGTAAAGAACAGGGCTTTTGGGTATATGGAGCAAGCGAGCATGCGAAAGATGTCGTTTGGAACTCCAATATGCGCGGTAAGGTCGTTTTAGTTATGGGTAGCGAGGGCGACGGTATCAGCCGTCGAATCCTTGAGAAGTGCGACGTTATGACTAAACTCCCACAAAGAGGGGAGATTGAGTCTCTCAACGTAGCTCAGGCTGCTACCGTCATGTGTTTCGAATGGATGCGTCAGTCTTTCGGAGGATTGAGCTAAGTGTCGCAAAAAACTCTTTTATTAGTTGATGGATACAATGTCTTGCACAAAGGCACACGCTATACCAAGCACATTATGAAGGGATCTATGGATTTATATGCCAAAGATCCCTTCGAACGTGCTCGAGAGGTCCTCGTATGCGATGTAGCATCGTTTGCAGGACGCGTGTATGAGCCTCTCGTAGTATTCGACGGCGCAGGAAACGTGAATCCTGAGCGTCCTGCTACAAAGATTGCAGGCGTAAAGGTCGTGTTCTCCGAGCGCGGTCAAAGCGCTGATAATGTCATTGAGCGCAAGGTTCGAGAGTGCATCGCTCAAGGTAGGCGCGTTACTGTCGTGACTTCAGACAACACTATTAGAGCCACAGCAGGAACGGGTGGAGTGGCGTGCATAAGCTCTGACACCTTTATACAAAACATGTCACAGGAGAATTCATCTGATGCTGCTTGCTATGAAGAAGCAGCTCCTATGAAGATGACCCTCGCTGACCGCCTCGATCCCAAATCTCGAGCAAAACTGGATAAGATGCTGGGTAGAAGCAGGTAGATGCCTCGCTATACCACATAAAGATAAGAGTTCTTACTTGTGTATAAAACGTGATAAAAAATATTACGTGTCAAAATTCTAATTTTGAGGTAATATATTTCGTGCGCTGGCTTAGCTCAGTTGGTAGAGCCCCTGATTTGTAATCAGGCTGTCGTAGGTTCGAGTCCTATAG
>RCNH01000363.1_pt1 | contig 19483 bp, 22 predicted proteins | sample 2041161 | NCBI WGS metagenome assembly RCNH01 (sample SAMN09708215, study PRJNA481090) | Feces metagenome, whole genome shotgun sequencing project. | biome: feces | host: Leptonychotes weddellii | place: Antarctica: Sion Island | collected 2010-03-01 | reverse complement strand
ACCCAAAGAAGTCAACAAAGGGGAGGGTTTGAGGCACCGGCTCCCGCCGGTGAGCCACCTCCCCTTTGAACCCCTCCAGGCGCGCCCTTTCGAGGGTGCTGTACAGTGTTTCGGTGCACCGGCTCAGAGACTGTGGAAATTTTGGGGTAGTGCAAGGAAACCGTAGAAAATCCACAGCCCGGAAAAAGGGCTGTGGATAATTTTTTAGCGCAGGAACGAACCGAGCGGTACCCAATGGTGTAACGAATACAGACCAGGTAGGTCACGCATTATCCCCGGGCATTGCCCGGCGCCCGAGCGCCGCCCCACTCAATGGCAGTAAAGCCTTTGCGCTCCGGGGCAGAAAGGTCTTGGGCCTCCAGGTTTACATAACGGTCGGAGGGATACCAGGCCATGAATACCCGGATCAGCGTGTCCGGGGCAGGGTCAATATCCAGCACCGCCGAGTCCGTGTAGGGTGTCCCCTGGAAGGAGATCACATTGTAGGGATTCCCCTCCATAATGGGCAGCCAGTATACCAGAAACTCATTGGCCTCCCGGCGGGTAAGCCCCAGCTTCGCCAGGGCCTCCTCCAAAAAGGCCGCCGTGTCCTGCCCCTTTACACAAAAGCCTTGTGAAAAATCATAGGCCTCACGGAGCTGCCCCTCCCAGTAAAGATAGTTGTAGGCCATGCCCTTCTCGTCGAAAAGCGTTCCGTCCGGCAGGGCCTTCACCTGCCAGCCCTCCCGGTAAGCCGGGTAGGTGCAGGTAAATTCCCCGTCCAGCAAAAGGCGCACCTTCACATGGGTTTCCTGCTCTGGGTACAGATAGATCACCGGCTTCATGGCCTTATATTCCATGTTTGGCTCATGGGTGTCTGAGATTGCCAGCATATCGATCTCCACCCGGTCTGTTTTTATGTCGTGGTACTGGGTTTCGTAGAGGGGTACCAGATGATCCCCCACGCACCACTGCCCGGGCAGATGACCGTTTACCTTGACAAGATACCCCTCCGGCTTCACCGAACGGGCAAAGAAACAGTCTGCATAGATTTCTGTAATGACCACTTCCTGGATGGGGAGCTGTCCTAGCTTTGCGGTCTTCCGATCCAGCCACTGGCCCTCATAGGTGCTCACCTCCGGGGCCTGGAGCAGGCGCCAGCCCACCGCATCGATGCCAGCCGGGAACCTCTCCTGGATCTGCCCTCGGTAGGAGATCTCCACCGGACTTCCCACCTGTGCGCCGATGTCCGGAAGACCCTCTGTGGAGAAGGAGATCCGGTCACTGCTGTGCCACTCCTCCTGGTCTTCCCAGGGGGCAACTACAGCCAGTGAATCTGTCAGCTCCACAATGAAGGCGGTGAAGCTGCATACCACCTGCTCCTGCTCCCGTTCCCACAGACTGTCGATGGAGGAAAACCGATCCCTCAGAACGTAAACACGGGTCTTTTCGTAGGTTTCATCCCCTACCAGCCGGTGCCAGTCCACGATTTTGTAGGTCAGAGCGGAATACACTTTTGTCCCCCCGTCCTTGTAGATTCCCGTGGGAATGGGGACAAAGAGAATGGCCAGCAGAAGAAGGATCCCCAGCAGGATTTTACGTTTCTTTTTCATAAAAACCACTCCTTTTTAGTCAGTGATGGCGGCTTTCAGATTTGCAAGCTCTCCGGAGTCCAGCACCACCTGCGCGCCTGTTGTCTCATTTGTAAGGGTGTCCCCCGAGAGGGTGTAGCGGAGATTCTCCTCCCCGGAAAAGGTGATGGTGTAGACGGTTTCCTCCTGGGTCTGCCCCATGATGCCGTATTCCGGTATTTCCTCCGGGGCTTTCTCCGGCCTCCCATAAAAGCTGCTGAGCATAGAAAGAAGCCGCTCTGCCCGGACAGGATCGGTGATCTCTCTGGCAGATCCGTGGGGATCGTGAATCTCTGCCTGTAAAATGCCCCCACTGCCGCAGACCTCCGGCTCCCCCCCTGCGGATTTCTGAGCAGGCCGTAAAACCGGCAGAAGCACCATTACCAGACACAGGGGGATGCACAGCATCAGCACCCGGTTTCGGATTTTTCTCCGTTTTTCAATTCTTTTTTCACTGCGGCAGAATACCTCTGCCCTGCACTGCTGCCATGTTCTCATAGGGCAGGCCCACCCTCCTTTCCGAGAATGCTGCAAAGCTCCTTTTTGGCCCGATACAGAAGGTTGTCGATCTGCTTGGGGGTTTTCTTCATGACCCCGGCGGCCTCCTTGTAGGTCATCTCCTCAAAGTAAATGAGATGAATGACCGCCTGCATATCCCCCGGCAGCGTTCCGATGGCGGCGTTTACTGTGCGCTTGCGCTCGTCCGCCAGAACCAGCTCCTCCAGGGCCTTTTCTTCCATTGCCTCCGCTTCGGAAAGCTCCACAAACTGCACCGCCTTCCGGTGCCGCAGATGATCCAGCGCACGGCTTCTGCCCAGCATATAGAGGTATGTTTTGAGGGAGACCTGAAAGCGGTAGCGGTGGGGATGCACAATAAGGTCGGAAAATACATCGATTGCGATGTCCTCGGCGGTGTGTACGTCCCGCACATAGTGGTCGATGAAAAGCACAAGACCGGAAAAGAGTTCCTTCATAATATCGTCAAAGGCGGCTTTGTCACCATCCAGAAAACGGCGGTAGCTGCTGGCACCGTGATCCAAGGCAATTCCCCCTTTTTTGGGGGCGTTATGCCCCCCTTCATTTATTATACGAATGGGCATGGCCCAATTCCTTATCCTTTTTTCAGTATATCACAGAAAATTTTATTTGGAAATTTCACTTTCCGGAGGATCACCTCGGTTTTTGTCATATGGAATTTCTTGACAGGGGAAACCTTCGGCAGTAAACTGGTACTATAGAGGAATACCGGGAAGGAAGATCACTATGTACTATAAGATATTCGATTATGACCCTTGGCTCAAAGAGTACGAACAGGATTTTGACCTGCGGTTTCAGAATTATACACGCAAGAAAAAGGAGCTGCTGAAAGACGGCGGCACCCTCTCGGACTTTGCAAACGGCAGTGCCTACTTCGGCTTTCACAAGCAGAAGGACGGCTGGTATTACCGGGAGTGGGCGCCGGGAGCGGAGAAGCTGTACTTAACCGGAGAATTTAATGGCTGGAAACGCCATGCAAATCCGGCAAAGAAGCTGGATGGCGGCATTTTCGAGCTGTTCCTGCCCGGTGCGGACACCTTAAAGGACGGCATGAAGGTGGTGACCGTCATCGAGCATGGGGGGCAGGAGCTGGAGCGAATCCCCCTCTATGCCCATCGGGTTTTGCAGAACCTGGAGGATAACAGCTGGGATGCGGTCATTTACGATCCCCCGGAGGAATTTACCTGGACAGATCAGAAATTCACCCCCAAGAAGAACCTCTTCATCTACGAGTGCCATATCGGCATGGCCCAGGAAGAGGGCAAGGTGGGTACATATGAGGAGTTCCGGAAGAACATCCTGCCCCGGGTGAAGGCCCTGGGCTATAATACCATCCAGATCATGGCGGTGATGGAGCACCCCTACTACGCCTCCTTCGGCTACCAGGTCACCAATTTCTTTGCGGCCTCCTCCCGGTTCGGTCGGCCGGAGAGCCTTAAGAAGTTAATCAATACCGCCCATAAAATGGGAATTGCGGTGCTTTTGGATGTGGTTCACTCCCACGCCAGTAAAAATACCCGGGAGGGCATCAACTGCTTCGACGGCACCGAGTACCAGTTCTTCCACGCAGGCCCCCAGGGAGAGCACCCGGCCTGGAATACCAAGTGCTTCGATTATAACAAAAACGAAGTGATCCACTTTTTGCTGTCCAATCTCAAATACTGGCTGACCGAGTACCATTTTGACGGATTCCGGTTTGACGGGGTCACCTCCATGCTGTACCGGGATCACGGTCTTGGCACTGCCTTTACGGACTACAGCAAGTATTTTTCCATGAATACGGATGTAGAGGCGGTGACCTACCTCCAACTGGCATCGGAGCTGGTGCGGCAGGTCAATCCCAATGCCATTTTGATTGCGGAGGATATGTCCGCCATGCCCGGTATGTGCGTACCCATCCAAGAGGGCGGCATCGGCTTTGACTACCGCCTTGCCATGGGCGAGCCGGATATGTGGATCAAGCTGCTAAAGGAAGTACCCGACGAAAACTGGAATCTGAATTACATCTACTATGAGCTGGCAAACCGCCGCCCCAAGGAGCCGGTGGTGGGCTACTGCGAGTCCCACGATCAGGCGCTGGTGGGGGACAAGACCATTATGTTCCGGCTCTGCGATGCGGATATGTACTGGAACATGGCAAATGACAAGCAGAGCCTTGTGATCGACCGGGGCATTGCCCTCCATAAGATCCTGCGGCTTCTGACCATGACTCTGGGCGGCGAAGGGTATTTGACCTTCATGGGCAACGAGTTTGGACACCCGGAGTGGATCGACTTCCCCCGGGAGGGCAACGGCTGGAGCTATCACTACTGCCGCCGCCAGTGGAGCCTGGCCGATGACCCCAACCTTAAATACCGGTACCTCAATGCGTTTGAAAAGGCCATGGTGGCCCTGGCGAAAAAATACCGGGTGCTGATGGGTCAGGACAGACAGCTCTATGTCCATGAGGACGACCAGGTGCTGGCCTATAAGAAGGGCGGTGCGGTGTTCGCCTGCAATTTAAGCCCCACCCACTCCTATGAGGGCTACTTTTTGCCCATGCCCGATAAAGGGAAGTATGAGGTGGTTCTGTCCACCGATGACTTCTGCTTCGGCGGACAGGGACGGGTGTACCACCAAGCCTACGAGACCGAAACCCGGAAGGACGGAACCGAGGGAATCCGGCTGTACCTGCCCAGCAGAACCGCCCTGGTTCTCCACAAGCTGTAAGAAACTCTGTATAAAAAAGGCCTGCTGAATATCAGCAGGCCTTTTTAAAATCACGGAATCACGGATCTAAACCCAATCAGCGGTGCTCGCCCAGGAAGAACAGGGCCAGGGTGCCGGGGCCAGAGTGGGAGCCGATCACGGCGCCTGTGTAGTAGATGAATACATTTTTCACCCCGTACTGCTCCTTTACCAGCTTTTCCAGATACTGGGCATCTTCAATGCAGTCGCCATGACAGATGAAGACCGTCTCGTTTTCTCCGGGCAGACCCAGCTCACCCAGCTTCTTGGCCAGAGCCTCAATGGAGGCCTTCCGACCACGGGCCTTGAACATGTTGATGAGGTGACCCGCATCGTCCATGTGGAGAACGGGCTTTATTTGCAGCATGGTGCCCACCATTGCGGTGGCAGCGCTGATTCTGCCGCCCCGTTTCAGATACATAAGGTCATCCACCGTAAACCAGTGGCAAAGGTGGAACTTGTTCTCCTCGCACCAGGCGGTAAGCTCCTCCAGATCCATGCCGCTGTCCCGCTTCTGGCAGGCGTAGTAAACAAGCAGACCCTGTCCCAGAGAGGCGCAGCGGGTGTCTACCACGTTTACCTTCCGTCCGGGGTACTTCTCCATCAGATCTGTGGCTGCAATGACCGCCGACTGATAGGTGGTGCTGAGACCGGAGGAGAAGGCCAGTACCAGGGCATCCTCCCCGGCCTGGAGAGCTGGCTCAATGACAGAGGCCCAGTTCTGGGGATTGGCGGCGGAGGTGGAGGCGGGCTTTCCGTGGCGCAGACCGTCATATACCTCCAGCAGCCAGCTTTCGTTATATTCGGTTACTTCCTGGCCCTCGTAATTGATGACCAGGGGAATCACGGATAGATTCAGTTCTTTGTACATATGCTGTGGATAATCACACGCGGTGTCCGTAATAATGCGATAGGCCATAGAAATAACTCCTTAGAAAAAAGTCTTTACAGCCCATAGGGGCTGGGATATAATGAGGAATGTGTTTATATTATAACAGAAATTATGACAATCGGAAACCCTTAATAGAAAAATAACCGTTTTTTGTGGGAATTTCGGTGACCGTTTTCCGGAGAAACGCCGGAATTTCCGTTATAGCGTCAATGAGAGGAAATAATGGGAAAATTTTTACTGGGTTTATTTGTAAAAGACTATGAAAATGCCGACGATCCCAAGGTGCGCAGTGCGGTGGGCAGGCTGTCCGGTCTGGTGGGAATTGTGTGCAATGCAGTGCTGTGCATCGGAAAGCTCATTGCAGGTATCCTGTCCGGGTCTGTGTCCATCACCGCCGATGCGGTGAACAACCTGTCCGATGCGGCCAGCTCCATCGTGACCCTGGTGGGCTTTAAGCTGGCGGAGCGTCCGGCGGACGACAATCACCCCTACGGCCACGCCCGGTTCGAGTACCTGTCGGGCCTTGCGGTGGCGGCTATGATCCTGGTGATCGGCGTGGAGCTGGGAAAGTCCTCCATCGGCAAGATCCTGCACCCGGAGGCCGTGGGCTTCTCGGTGCCGCTGGCGTTGATCCTGGCGGGCTCCATTCTCGTAAAGCTGTGGCTTGCGGCCTTCAATAAGTACCTGGGCAGCTATATCGACTCCTCGGCCCTGCTGGCAACGGCTGCCGACAGCAGAAACGATGTGATTTCCACAGCCGCCGTTCTGGTGGCGGCCCTGCTGGAGCACTTCACCCATTTCCGTGTGGACGGCTATATGGGTCTTGCGGTGGCGGCCTTCATCCTCTACAGCGGCATCGCCATGGGCCGGGAAACGATCAGCCCCCTGCTGGGGGAGACCGCCAGTCCGGAGCTGCGGCAGAAGATCGCCGAGGTGGTGGAGGCGGAGCCTCTTGTGATCGGCTATCACGATCTGATGGTTCACGACTACGGCCCCGGGCAGCGCTTTGGCAGCATCCATGTGGAGATGGATCAGAAGGAAAATCCCATTTTGTGCCATGAGATCATCGACGATATGGAGCGGCTGTGCCTGGAAAAGCACAATGTCCACCTGGTGATCCATTACGATCCGGTTGTGACGGGAGATGCGGAGCTGAATATGCTAAAAGGCGTGGTGCAGAAGGCCCTCAGCTCCATGGATGCACGGCTGTACCTCCACGATTTTCGGATGGTCAGAGGCAAGGAGCACACAAATCTTATTTTCGATGTGGGTCTGCCCCAGGATCTTTACAGCCGGGAAAAAGAAATCCGCCTGGGGATCGACAGTGCCCTGGCCGCATTAAACATGGGTAAATTCTATACGGTTATTACCTTCGATCCGGAGGCGTTCAATAAAATATGATCCCTTATCTGGCCAGCTTTTTCAAGCTGGCCATCAGCATGCATGCCCATAAAAACAGACTGAGAACCCAGTACTGGCTGCAAACCATGGGGGCGGAAACCAGCACCAGAAGTTCATACAGGGCTTTTCCTGCTGCCCGGGACCAGGAGACAGAGAGAAAATTCAAAATAAGAAGCACCAGAGTGAGGGTCAATGACAGACCGCTGATCCAGCGAATGGGCACAAGGGCTTTGCGGTTCTGGGTGCGGTAGGCATCGTACACGAGATACGCACCGGGCAGAAAGAAAATAAGGGATGTGAGGGTCAGAAGAATTTTTCCATAGCCCTGGGGATTGGGTACAAATCCCAAACCCACACATAAAATATACAAACAGCCCCAAAGGCCGTAGACGAGCTTTCGTTTCATAAGTGTCTCCTTTTCGCAAGATAGGCTTATTTTACCCCAAAACGGCAGTTTTGACAAGGGGAAAGGGGCAGAATGAAAAAAAGCTGGACAGGGGTAGAAAGTGTTGATATAATAAATAAAATGCTGAAAAGGGGGACGTAGATCCATGAAATGTCCATTTTGTGGGGATCAGGAGAGTAAGGTTGTGGATTCCCGACACTCTGAGGATGGTCTCAGCATTCGCCGCCGCAGGGAATGCCTTGCCTGTCAGCGTAGGTTTACCACCTATGAGGTGGTGGAGAGTCTGCCGGTAATTGTGGTAAAGCGGGATGGATCCCGTCAGGCCTTTGACCGGAACAAGATCCTAAACTCCATGGTTCGGGCCTTCGACAAGCGGCAGGTATCCGTGGAGGATCTGGATCGCATCACCTCTGAGATCGAGCAGACCATTCAGAACACTCTGGACCGGGAAGTGACCACCGACCGCATCGGTGAGATGGTCATGGAGCGCATCAAGCCCCTGGACGAGGTGGCTTATATCCGCTTTGCCTCTGTTTACCGCCGATTCCAGGATGTGCAGAGCTTTGTCAGTGAAATCAAGCAATTTCTGGATAAGAAATAAGGAGTTTTTCCAATGGAAGCAATCAATTCCCTTTTAAATAATCTGGATATTACCAAATGGGTGCCGGATCTGGATAAGGTCATGAGCAGGCTTCACACCTTCTCCATCCTTGCCATGCTGGCAGGCCCTATTATTATGCTGGTGTTCGGCCTTTTGTACTTCTTTAAGCCCCCCAAGGAGGCCAATTACAAGTTCGGCTTCCGGACCTATTACGGCATGGGCAGCGTGGAGGCCTGGCGCTATACCCAGCGGATCGCCGGAATGGTGTGGGGCGGCCTGGGGCTGCTGCTGACCATCGTCATGGGCATCGTCTGCATGGTGGTGGGGGGCAAGGGCACCCCGGCGGTGGTCAACGCCGCAGCCATATGCCTTGTCTGCCAGGTAATTCTGATGCTGCTGGCCTACATAGGCATCAGCGTGGTGGTATCTCGTAACTTCGACAAAGACGGAGAGCGCCGCAGATAAATTCCGATTTTTAGGGGTTTGCTGTCTGCCACGGGCAGGCGGCAAGCCCCTTTGTATGTGTCAAAAGGTCACCCGGAAGGGAGTCATTCTGAGCATATACTCCCCATGTCATTCTGAGCGTAAGCGAAGAATCTTAAGTGAAAGCGAAGAAACCTAAGAAAAGATTCTTCGTCGCTGCGCTCCCTCAGAATGACGGAGGTGTGTCATTCTGAGCGTAAGCGAAGAATCTTAAGTGAAAGCGAAGAAACTAAGAAAAGATTCTTCGTTCGCTGCGCTCCCTCAGAATGACGGAGGGGCTTTCCGGCTGCTTCATTTTTCGGAATGATGCACTTTTTACATATGGAAAAAGGTCACCCTTCCGGGTGACCTTTTGTGATTTTACAGGGTTTCAGTTTGTGTCCCAGGGGGCAGAGGCCTGCTGCAAAAAGCCCTGTAGGATTTTTTTGTTCTGGGGAAACTGCGGGGTCTCAGCCCGGGAGCGCAGCTGCTCCAAAATGGCCTGGGCCTTCTGCTCAGAGCCGTCCACACCGGCCTGGGCGGCAGCCAGCCACTGGCGGCAGGCAACCATCTGGTCGTACCCCTCTGCCACCTCCCAGTAGAGGTCAAATTCCGGGTCGTACAGATCATAAAGGTTCAGCCGATCCAACAGGGCGGCAAAGTCCCGTTCCCGGTATGCCTCTTCGCACTGGTTAATGGAGGACACCAGGTTCACATCGTCCCGGTCAAAGGCAAAGCCCACCGTATAAAAGAGCAAATTGCCGATAATCAGTGCCACCAGCAGCACCAGCAGGAGCTTTCCGATCAGCACTGGGAGCTTGGGCTGTTTAATGGACATCCTGGCCCCCTCCTTCCATCACATACTCGGTCAGAGGATCTATCACATCCGAGTAGACATATTTCTGGTACAGCTGCTCCACCTGGGCATCGTCCAGCTTCAGAATAACACGGGCGAAGACCTCTGCCTCCTGCTGATAGGTCTGGCAGAGCTGTAGGTTCTTAGGATCCAGATCCTGCTCCGCAGGCAGCAGGAGTACATCGTGAATATCCTTCAGCAGCGAGGAGACATCGTCGTTCTGCAGCTGACCGGCGGCCTGCTGCTCATAGTATGTCATCCGGCTCTCCTGGAAGGCTTCATACTCCCAGGAGATGGACACCATTTGCACGTATTTTGGATCTGCCTGGGGGTAGAGATGCCGCTGGCTGATGTAATGGGACATCTCGCCGAACCGCTGCTGGGTGTAAAGCTCCTCCAGATGGGCGTTGATCTCCTCCATGTGGATGTGGTTGGAGGTAGTCTGGAGCCGATCCTCCAGGAAGAAGTATCCCACGACCCCCGCAAAGAACAGAACCATGACAAGGATCTCCACCAAAATGGCCCGATTCAGAACGTGATTGACAAGGCGCCGCCGGAGCACCACCTCTTTGGCCTGGGTGGCCTCCAGCTCCGCATTGGCCCGGTCCAGCTCAATCTTTTGCAGCCAGCCCTTAGGATTTACGGTGTTGCAGTAGGGGCAGTTCAGCTCCCGGATGGGGAAGTTTGCTCCGCAGTTTTTACATTTCATTGTGCTGTTTCCTCCCGCAGCCGCTGGGCAATCATCGTGCTGATCTCGTCATAGTCCGAATAGTCATCGTAGGCAGATTCATCGTCCATAAAAGCGGCAATCTCTTCGTCGGTCAGCAGCATGGTGCGCAGAAGGTCGTATGCCTGTGCCGCCAGTGCCTCCGCTTCCCGCTGCTCGTCATATACATAGCCCTTTTCCTCCAGCTCCCGGCAGGTCCGCAGGACATCGATCATCTGGGACAGGTCAAAGGAGATGAGATCGGCAAACTGGGGATTTTTCCGGATATTTTCCAGAGAATGCTCCAGACCCTGGGCGGTTCTCTGAATGGTGGCATCCAGGGAGCTTATGATCCGGTATTTGTCATAAACGGAATTGTAGGAATCCTTCCGATTCTGAAGAACGCTGCGGATCTGCTGGTAGTCTCCGACGGAGTAGAGCGCCTCCAGCTGAGTAATGGCATCCTTTTGGCTGGCAAGCTCCTGCTTTCGGGCAGAGGAGGAGAGCAGGGGCGCGACGATCAGAGACACCAGAAATACAGCCAGGATCAGAGCTGTACCGATCAGCATACCCTTCGTGATTTTTCTGGCCTGCTCCACAGGGGGGTGCAGGAGCTTCGCGATCCGTTCGTAGATGGAGCTTACTTTCTTTTCGTGCCGCTGCTGGGCGTACTGCTCGTCTTCAAACCCGCAGTAGGGACAGACCCGCTCCTCGCCCAGCTCTGCGCCGCAGTTGGGACATTGCATATTGTGTCGCCTCGCTTTCGTAATAGTCTCATTATACACATTTTTGACTGTTTGGGAAGAGTGTCAGAAATAGTTTTTAAGATTCACAAAATAATCGTTGACGTATGAATTTACTTTTGCTATTCTTCTATATATAGATACTAGGGAAAGGAGGGGGTTCTTATGAAATGGGATTCCCTTGTGTGGCTGGCCTTTCTTGTCATGTTCATCATGACCGAGGGGGCGACGGTTGCCATGGTCTCCATCTGGTTTGCCTTCGGCTCTCTGATTGCTATTGTGGTCAGTCTGCTGGGCGGGCCGGTGTGGCTGCAGATCGCGCTGTTTTTGGTGGTGTCCGGCCTGTGCCTGGCATTGCTCAGACCCTTCGCCCGCCGCTACTTTCACGTTCATACCCGTACCAATGTGGAGTCCGTGGTAGGGATGGAGGGAATGATCACAGAGCCTATCGACAACATCAAGGCCTGCGGAAGAGTAAAGCTGGGGGCAATGTCCTGGTCTGCACGGAGCTCCTCCGGAGAGACCATTGAGAAGGACACCCTGGTAAAGGTGGACAGAATCGAAGGGGTAAAGGTTCTGGTGTCCCCGGTGAAAATCCCCACAAAAATCAACGAATAAACAGGAGGAGAGCATATGGAACTTTTTATTATCTGCGCAATTATCGTAATTTTGTTTATCATCGTGATCACAAATATCGTAATCGTCCAGCAGTCTAAGGCCTACGTCATCGAGCGCCTGGGCGCATTTCAGGCGGTTTGGAGTGTGGGACTGCATGTAAAGACTCCGTTTTTGGATCGCATCGCCCGGAAGGTGAACCTCAAAGAGCAGGTTCTCGACTACCCTCCCCAGCCCGTTATCACCAAGGATAACGTAACCATGCAGATCGACACCGTTGTGTATTTCCAGATCACAGACCCCAAGCTGTACTGCTACGGTGTGGAGCAGCCCATGACCGCCATGGAGACCTTGACCGCAACCACCCTGCGTAACATCATCGGCGATCTGGAGCTGGATCAGACCCTCACCAGCCGTGATGTCATCAACACCAGAATGCGTGCCATTTTGGACGAAGCCACTGACCCCTGGGGCATTAAGGTAAACCGTGTGGAGCTGAAGAACATTCTGCCTCCCCAGGACATCCAGAGCTCCATGGAAAAGCAGATGAAGGCTGAGCGTGACCGCCGGCAGGCCATCTTGCAGGCAGAGGGCCAGAAGAAGTCCGCAATTCTGATTGCAGAGGGCGAAAAGGAGTCCGCGATTCTCCGGGCCGATGCAGAGAAGCAGGCAGCGATCCTCAAAGCTGAGGCAGAAAAGCAGGCCGCCATTTTGAAGGCAGACGGCGAGGCCCAGGCCATCCGTACCGTCCAGCAGGCCCTGGCTGACTCTCTGGAGATGCTGAATGAAAAGGCACCCAACGACCAGGTCATCAAGCTCAAGAGCATTGAGGCTATGGAAAAGGTTGCCGACGGTCAGGCCACGAAGATCATCATCCCCTCTGAGATCCAGGGTATGGTGGCTATGGCTAAGGGCGTTGTGGAGAGCGTGAAAGACAAGTAAGCATCCGCCCTCGGCACCGGGACTTTGCCAAAGGCAAGGTCTATGGCAAAAATCCGGAAATTTTCCCCCAAAGCGGATATTTTAGCAGAATATGGAAACGGAGTGTACCTTGGTACACTCCGTTTTTTGTAAGAATATCCACAGCCCCGATTGCAGGCTGTGGAATTTTCTTCTATGCAAGCTCTCAGCCATGCTGCCCTCCATTGTCATCCTCTGCACCTTCCCTGTCATCCTGAGCGAAGCGAAGGATCTTTCCTTCCATCATTCTGAGCACAGAGAAGAAGCCTTCCCGTGTCATTCTGAGCGCAGCGAAGAATCTTAAGAGCAAGATTCTTCGGTCACTTTGTTCCCTCAGAATGACAGGCTGTTAAGATTCTTCGTCGCTCTGCTCCTCAGAATGACAAGGGAGAAGAAAAAATCCACAGCCCCAATTTCGGGCTGTGGATAGTTTTTATAGGGACGAGTCCGGCAGACGGGAACCGGGGAAAGACCGGATATATCACGCATTTACTCCGGGCTATGCCTGGATCTCCTTATACATGGTGACTGCATCGTCCTTGCGGACATTGTCGGCAACCAGAACCACCTCTACGGCAATGGTTCTGGGTCCCATGGAGATTTCAATTTTATCCCCGGGCTTTACGTCATAGCTGGCCTTTACCACCCGTCCGTTTACGCTGATGCGCCCGTTGTCACAGGCCTCGTTGGCTACGGTGCGGCGCTTGATGAGCCGGGATACCTTTAAATATTTATCTAACCGCATACTGATTTACTTCACCGCATCTTTCAGTGTCTTACTGGGCTTGAAAACGGGCTGTAGGCTGGCAGGGATCTGGAGGGGCTCATTGGTGACGGGATTGCGACCCACCCGGGCCTCTCTGTACTTGGTTTCAAAGATACCAAAGCCGGACAGCTGCACCTTTTCGCACTTTGCCATGGTCTCGGTAATGGAGTGCAGCGTGGCATTGAGAACCAGCTCCACATCCTTCTTGGTCATGCAGGTTCTCTCTGCAACGGCAGCAATCAGTTCTGTTTTGTTCATAAAAATACCTCTTTTTTCATAATTTCTGTAAAAATCAAATGTTCCGGTTACAGCCGGAGCAGCTTTGCGATCTTCTCGCCCTTGGGCAGCAGGCAGCAGTCGGCCTTGGTGACGGCCCTAAAGTACACAACTGCCACAAAATACACCAGAGCGCCGATGATGATGGGGATGCCGCACAGCAGCACATTGCTTGCGCCCTGTCCCAGCAGTGCGGACAGACCCTTGTAGGAGCCGAAGACCGCAAGGCCCATAATGGCGGAGGGGATCAGAGGCCGCAGCAGGTTTTTCATCAGGGCAGGCTTCTGGGGGACGACCCGGCGGATGGCCAGCAGGTTCATGGCGGCGATGCACAGATAGCACAGAGCCGCACCAATGGGAGCACCCGCAATGCCGATGGCAGGATTGCCCACCAGCAGATACACCACAATCAGCTTCATAATGCCGGACAGCAGCATATTGATGACCGGGATGTGTGCCTGTCCGTGGGACTGGAGCACAGCATTGGTGTACTGGATAATGGCGTACAGGAAAATACTCACGCTTAAAATGCGCATGAGGTTTGCGGCAGTGTCCAGCTTTTCACCGCTGTAGCCGCCCAGAAGTGCCATAACAGGCCGTGCCAGCAGGAAAAGTCCCACCGTGCAGGGCAGGCTCAGAAGACCTGCGATTCGGGCGGCAGACTCCTCGGTTCGTCTCACCGCCTTGTTGTGCTTCAGCGTGAGCTGGGCCGTGATGGTGGGCAGCACACTGGTGGCAATGGGGATCATAAAGGCGCAGGGCATGTTGAAAATGGTCTGGGCCATGCCGTAAATGCCACGCATGGTGTCGGCGGCATCCTGGCTGAGGCCGTTGGCGGTCAGCAGCTGTCCCATGTAGAGCTTCGTCTCCAGAACCGTCAGCAGCTGCAAGCCCGCAGAGCCGATGGTAATGGGAATGGCAATCACCAGAAGCCCCTTTGCGGTGGTGCCGTAGCTGCGGGGTACGTCCCTGGACTGGGGCAGCTCCCGGTAGGCTGGACGGAATTTTCCGAACAGGTAGATGACGGAGAACAGACAGCTGATGGTAACGCCCATAATGGCGCCGCCTGCTGCCAGGGCAATGCTCTTGGTGTAGCGGATCACCGCATAGGCGGCAGCCAGACCCACAATGAGCTTGATAAAGGCTTCCAGCACCTGGCTGTTTGAGGTGGGGCGCATGTTGCCCTGTCCCTGGAAAAAGCCCCGGAATGCGGACATAATGCACATGAGCAGAGCGCAGGGGCCAAGGCATGCAATGGCTGCCCAGGCATCGGGCTGCCGCTGAAATGCCGCCAGCTGGTGGCAGAACAGGGTCATCAGCAGACTGCTGATGATGCCGAGGCCCAGGAAAATGGCCTGGGCGGTCTTGTAGACCCGGCGGATCTGGTTGGTATGCCCCAAGGCATCGGCCTGGCTGATCAGACGGCTCATGGCAATGGGCAGACCGGCGGTGGAGATCATCAGCAGCACCGAGTAAATATCGTATGCGGTCATGAAATAGCCGTAGCCCTGGTCGCCGATGATCATTTTGAGGGGGATTTTATAAAGCGCACCCACCAGTTTTACAATGGCGGTAGCCATGGCCAGGAGCGCCGCACCATGGAGGAAGGATTGTTTCTTTTGGGTTTCAGACATGGACAGCCTCCTTAATCCTTGGCTTCTGCAAATATGCGGGGAATCACATACTGGGTGATGTCCTCTACAACGGATGTCAGATCGATGGTGGGGAACTTGCCGTTCTGGTAGAGGATCTTACCACGAACCATGGTCATGGCCACGTCGCCGCCCTTGGCGCTGAAGACAAGGCCGCTCATCACATTGTGGCAGGGCATCAGATGGGGGGCGGAGAAGTCCACAAGGGCGATGTCCGCATCGTAGCCCACCTTCAGCATGCCGGTATTTTCGGCACGGCCCTGGGCGCGGGCACCGCAGACGGTGGCCATCATGAGGGCTGCGGAGGCAGGCAGAGCGGCGGAGTCCCCGGAGACGGTGCGCTCCCCAAAGGCGGCGGCACGCATCACTTCAAACATGTCCAGATTCCCGCACTCTGTGGCACCGCCGGTACCCAGAGCCACGTTCATACCGGCCTTGACGCTGCTTGCAATGGGGGTGGAGGGATGACCCGCCTTGGCACAGGCGATGGGGGTGGCAACCGCCGTCACCTTGTGCTTGCCCAGCAGCTTGCGCTCCTCCTCGGTGAGGGCCACGCAGCCTGCGGCGGTGGCAGGTACCCGGAAGACCCGGTGGCAGTTCAGAAGCTCCCCAGGCCCCAGCCCGGTTCTGTCCAGACAGGAGTCCGCCTCCTGCTGGGTCTCCGCCAGATGCAGCTGCATCCCCAGGTTCTGCTCGGCGGCGTAGTCGGACAGGCTCTCCCAGAGCAGATGGTTGCTGGTGTACTCGGCGTAGATGCCCGCATCCACCCGGATGCGGCCTTGATCGAACCCGTTCCAGGTGTCCGCCATGCGGCAAAGCTCCCGGCACTGCTCGTCGGTCTCAAAGTCGAATTCCTCGTTTTCGTCGATAAACCGGAAGGCGGACAGGGCGATATTGGCCTTGATGCCGCTCTCGGCAGCCGCTTCCGCTGCGGCCTGGGGGTAGTAGTACAGGTCGGATACGGAGGTGATGCCGAACCGCAGGCACTCGGCAATGCCCAGAAGGGCGGCGGCCTTGGCGCTGCGATTGTCCATCTTGCACTCCTTCTGGAGCTGCTGCTCCAGGGCCTCGGCCTGGGTGCTGTCGTCCACGAAATTCCGCAGAGCGGTGGTAGCCAGATGGGTGTGGCAGTTCACAAGACCGGGCATGGCAACCATTCCGGTGCCTTCAATAATGGTCTTGGGAGCCTCCTCAGGAGGCTTTTTGCCGATATAGGAGATTTTGCCATCCGTGATACCTAAATATGCACCGAAAAGCACTTCTGTTTTTTCATTCATGGTCACGAGCGTGACGTTAGAAAGTAAAGTATCCAATTAAACGCTTCCTTTCATCAGCTGGAACATTTTTTCTTTCTGCTCCAGGACACTGCTTAGCTGCTGGATGTACTGCTCCGGGAACTTGGGGTTGTGGAACCGGCACAGAGAGCCGTCCGGGAAATTGACCTTGTTCATGCCGCCGCCCCCCAGGGACAGAATGCTGTGCAGCTCCTCCATCATGTAGATATTATACAGACAGTCCAGGTCGTTTTTGCTCCAACCGACGTTTTCAAAGCTGCCGGACATGTATTTTTGCCGATACAGGTAATAGGGCTTGTAGCCCAGGCTCCGAAGGGTGCTGTTTGCATACTCCACCATCCGGGCAACCTCCTGCTGCTGGGGCAGGTTTTCCCGCTTTTCAAATAGGTCAGCCCCCTTTTTGAGAGCCAGGGTGTGGACGGTGATGTTGGCAGGCGCCAGCCCAGCCACCTCATCCAGACTGGAGCAGAAGCCCTCATAGCTGTCCATGGGAAGACCTGCAATCAGATCCATGTTGATGGCGGTAAAGTTTGCCGCCTGGGCCTGCTTGTAGGCCCGGACGATGTCCTCTGCACTGTGGGGCCTGCCGCAGGCACGGAGCACCGGGTCCTGCATGGTCTGAGGGTTGATGCTGATCCGGTCGGCGCCGTGCTGCCGGATGGCCAGCAGCTTTTCTTCGTCCAATGTGTCGGGCCGTCCCCCCTCCACGGTAAATTCAATGCACCTTGACAGGTCGAAGCTGTCCCGGATCCGATCCAGAAGCTCTGCCATCTGACTGGCGGTTAGGGTGGTGGGGGTGCCGCCGCCTATGTATATGGTACGTATGGTCTTGCCGGAATTTGCCAGCAGTTTTCCCGTCAGCGCCAATTCCTGGTAAAGGGCCGTTAGATAGGGGTCGATCAGCTCCGTCCGCTTGCCGATGGTGCGGCTTACAAAGCTGCAATAGGTGCACCGGGTGGGACAGAAGGGAATGCCCACATACAGCGAGACATCCTGCGCATTCATCCGGGAGACCGCCTTTACGGTGGACACAGAACAGTCCACAGCCAGCTGCCGCCGCTCCGGGGAGACATAGTACACATCCCTTAAAAGCCGGTCTGCGGATGCGGGGGTGCCGCCCTCCAGCATGTGCTTGGTGGAGAGCTTGGTGGGGCGTACCCCGGAAAGGGCGCCCCAGGCCGGGGCCTTGGGCAGATGGGGCAGGGCAGCCAGGTAATAGCTCTGCTGCAAAATCTGGCGGCGGAGCCGGGTGGTCTCCTGGCAGGTGAGAAGCCGCTTTGCGCTGCGTGTGGTTTTGCCCCGGAGGGTAATCGTGGTAACGGCGGTGAGCCACTGGTTCTCCCGGTGCAGCCGGGAGATGGCAACACCGCCATCGGTATCCATTTGGGTGGGAAAGAGGGCCATTTGCAGCTGTTCTACAGCATAGCGGTCCTCATGGCCCACAAGTTCTAATTTCATAATTCACCTTTCATGTAGGGGTTACACTTCTGCTCGCAGGACAGGCTGCTGCTGGGGCCGTGACCGGGATAGACGGTGTAATCTTCCTTGATTTCCGCAAGGCGCTTTAAGGACTGCGCCATGGCCCGGGGGTTGCCGCCGGGCAGGTCGGTTCTGCCGCAGGAGCCCCGGAACAGGGTATCCCCGGTAAAGAGAGCATCTTCGCACTGGAGACATACAGAGCCGGGAGTGTGGCCGGGGGTGGCAAGCACCCGGAAGGTAAGTCCTGCGGCGGTCACGCTGTCCCCCTCGCCGTAGAGGTCTGTGTAGTACAGGGGGCCTGCGGTAAATGCCGGGGGCATGGACAGGTCCTCCTGGCACAGGTAGACGGCGCAGCCGGTCTCTGCCGCCAGCTCCCGGACGGCGCCCACGTGGTCAAAGTGGCCGTGGGTCAGCAAAATGGCCTCCGGCTTCTTGTTCTCCCGGGCCAGTCTGTCCAGGATCTGCTCCGGGTGGTAGCCCGGGTCGATGAGAATACAGTTTTTAGAATTGTCCTGGGACACAATGTAGCAATTTGTCTCATAGGAGCCCAGGGGCATGGTAATGATCTGCATGAAAGCCTCACTTTCTTCTGGGGCTGTCCATCAGCTGGTCGGTATCCAGAATCAGGGTCACAGGCCCGTCATTCAGGGATTCCACCTTCATATCGGCACCGAAGCGGCCGTGCTGAGGGGGGTAACCCAATTCCGCACAGACGGACAGGAATTTTTCGTAGAGTTCATTGCCCAGCTCCGGGCCTGCGGCCTCGGTAAAGCTGGGGCGGCGGCCCTTGCGGCAGTTGCCGTAGAGGGTGAACTGGCTGACCACCAGCACCTGACCGCCCACATCGGACAGGCCCAGGTTCATTTTCCCGTTTTCGTCCTCGAAGACCCGAAGGCCCAGGGCTTTTTCGGCAAGGTATTGGCATTCTTTTTCCGTATCCTGGGGGCCGACACCCAGCAGGATCAGAAAGCCCTTTCCGATTTTCCCGACGGTTTCCCCGTCGATGGTCACGGAGGCAGAGCTTACTCTTGTTAATACAGCACGCATTTTGCGACACTTCCTTATATAGTATGGATGGGACACTGCCCGGGAGGGGATATTCGTTCTCTGTCATTCTGAGCGTAAGCGAAGAATCTAAAGAAAAAGATTCTTCGTCGCTTCGCTCCTCAGAATGACAGATTTTTACCGCAGTAACAATTACCACTGCGCCGAGCACGAATGATCCCCGGGCATTGCCCGGTCATTCTGAGCGTAAGCGAAGAATCTAAAGAAAAAGATTCTTCGGTCACTTCGTTCCCTCAGAATGACAGGGTAGGACGATACTGTAGAGCAGAAACGAATCGAGCGGTACCCTATGGTGTAACGAATACAGACCAGGTAGGTCACGAATTGTCTCCAGGCACTGCCTGGGGCGGTACTTTCTTGTGCTGAACAAGAAAGTACCCAAAGAAGTCAGCAAAGGGGAGGATTTTGAGATGCTTGCTCCCGCAAGCATAGCC